>FTEM01001920.1_pt1 | contig 12812 bp, 9 predicted proteins | sample 1640201 | NCBI WGS metagenome assembly FTEM01 (sample SAMEA3914816, study PRJEB12502) | metagenome | biome: forest; material: soil | place: USA | collected 2011-09-16 | depth 0.3 m | reverse complement strand
GACAGCCTGCAAGCCCAGCCACGACTGCCACTACCGCAGCCACCTTCACAACGCTCGCGCACTTCATACAAGTCCCCTTCTGGGTTGTTGATTCGGGAGGTCCCTTGAAACGAATGCGACGACAGCAAGAATGGTTCCACACCATCGTTCGCAGCTCGCAACTGCATCAAATTTGCCTATGGATTGCAACTGCAAGCACCGCCGCCGTCTGTCGACCGCGACAGTTGTATGCGCTCTCCGTTGAACACAGCATGAACGGCAGAGCACACCTTTCCACACACGCGGCATTGTACCTCAGCGGCGTTGCGGGACGGTGTTCGATGTTCATGCGGGGAGAGGGAAAATGCACTGCGGTGAAGCGTATGGCGCGAGTCAATGACGTTTCGCGTGAATGCATGCGTCGTCGCGAGACGCTTGAAATTCGTTACAGAGGCAGCGCGGTTCTTTCGACAGACGGGAGGCCGACAGCGCGGCGAGTACGCGTGCTGCACGTGATACGGGAATCGCGCGGTGCGTTGCATCGTTTTTTTCGCGATCGAGGGCACTCGGTTTCGAGTGCAACGGATGACACAAATGCGCGAAACCGCCTAGCTGTTCCGTCTGGTAGCGCACAAAGTCATGGCGCCGCGTTTGGCGTCTGGAGGTCAAGAGAGTCGGCTCGCAGGAATGCCTTACGGTGGGCTTCTACGCAGCTCAGACGAGGGCTGCACCCTGCGAAGTCGCGTGCGCTTGATCCGCGCCAGGATCTGGATATAATCACATAGCTGTATGGATAGACAGGTACGAGGGCCCAATCCATGTCCGATCTAACGCCACGCCAAACACAGATCCTGCGCCTCATCCAGCGTGTCATCTCAGAGACCGGCATGCCGCCTACGCGCGCCGAGATTGCGCGCGAGCTCGGATTCAGGTCCGCCAATGCTGCGGAAGAGCATCTGCGTGCGCTCGCACGCAAGGGCGTCATCTCGCTCATTCCCGGCACTTCGCGCGGCATCCAGCTCAAGGACACCATGCGCGAGCAGATCGGGCTGCCGCTCATCGGCCGCGTCGCCGCCGGTAAACCGATCTTCGCCGAGGAGAACTTCGAGGCCCGGCTGCAGATCGATCCGGGCCTGTTCCAGCCCCGTCCGCATTATCTCCTGAAGGTCACCGGCATGAGCATGAAGGACGCCGGCATCCTCGACGGCGACCTGGTTGCGGTTCATCGCACCTCCGAGGTCCGCAGCCGCCAGATCGTGGTGGCTCGCCTGGAGAACGAAGTCACCGTGAAACGCTATCGCCAGGAAGGCTCGATCGTCTGGCTGATGCCCGAGAACACGGATTTCGAGCCCATCAAGGTGGACCTGAAGGAAGAGCCGCTGCTCATCGAGGGCATCGTGGTAGGCGTGCTGCGCCGCGGCCGGGCACAGGGATTGATGTGAGGTTTACACGTCCGCCGGCGGCCGGTTGCGCCGCCTGATCATGCGAGGTCCGACTAAAATCATCGTGCCGCCAGATTTTCATGTCCGCCGACTCCGAACTGGCTCGGTTGCTCGAGCATCCGGCCATCTGGCGCGGCCGCAGCGCCGCGCGGCCGCAGGTCATTCCCACAGGCTTCGGCGCGCTCGATGAGTGTCTGCCCGGGCGCGGCTGGCCGCGTACCGGGCTCATGGAAATCCTCGTCCCCCGGTTCGGCATCGGTGAGCTGTACCTGCTGCTGCCGGCGCTCGCCGCTCTGACACGCCGGCCAGTGGCCCGCTGGTGTGTATGGGTTACCCCTCCGCTGGAGCCTTTCGCGCCCGCCCTCGTAGCGCATGAGATGACTCTCGAGCGTGTGCTGGTGGTGCGCGCGCCCATGGCGATGTGGGCCTTTGAGCAGTCCCTGGGCTCGGGCGCTTGCGATGCCGCCATGGCATGGGCGCGCCATCCGCGTGCGCGTGAGATCCGCCGCGTACAGCTCGCTGCCGAGCGAGGTCGCGCACTCGGCATTTTGTTTCGCTCTCAGCGTGCAGCGCGGGAATCTTCCCCTGCGATTTTACGGGTGGCGCTGGAGCCGTCGGCGAATGGCGTGCGCGTCACTCTGCTGAAGAGTCGTGGGGGAGCGCGCGGCTCGGTGGAGATTGCGTGGCACACGGTCGTCGGGAGTTGAGCATGCGGCCGCGTGTCATATCCAAGACCGACGATGCCTTTGAGACAGGCGGCGTGTTAGAGGCGGGCGCAGCCGTTGAGGCGGCCGAGGTCGTTGAGGTAGGCACGGCCGTTGGGGTAGGCACGGCCGTTGGGGTAGGCACGGCCGTTGGGGTAGGCGCGGCCGTTGGGGTAGGCGCGGCCGTTGGGGTAGGCGCGGCCGTTGGGGTAGGCGCGGCCTTACCGCGTGAGCACGCGCGCAAGGTAACGTCCCTCCGCACTGTTACGCGTTGGCAACCTTCCGGTGCGCCCGCCGTCGTTTCCGCGGAGTTGTGGGTCGGCGTGCATTTGCCGACCAGCACGCCGGGCGTGCTGGAGCGGCTTGCGATTCGCACACAGCGGTTTACTCCGCGCGTGAGCGTCGTTCCTCCGGACGCCTTGCTGCTCGAAGTGAAAGGCAGCCTGCATCTGTTCGGCGGCGTGGAAGGTTTGTGCCGCTCTTTGACGAGCGAGTGTGTAATGTTGGGTCTGAAGCCCATGCTGGCGCTCTCGCCAACGCCGCTTTCTGCGCTCGTGGCGGCACGATCTGGCAAACCCTTCACCGTTCTCGGACTGGCGCAACTCGTCGGCCAACTGGCACCGTTGCCACTCACGACACTACGCTGGTCGCAGGAGACGCTCGATCGGCTCGCGCACATGGGGGTGCGGACAATCGGCCAGGTGTTGCGTCTGCCGCGTGCGGGATTTGCACGGCGTTTCGGGACGGAGACTCTTCTGGCGCTGGATCGGTTGACGGGCCGGGGTGCGGATCTTCGCGATCGGTTTCGCGCCCGCGAGCGCTTCCGCCGCAAACGCGACCTCACTTACGAGTTGGAAAGCCACGAGGCCCTTCTCAGGGCGCTCGACCCGCTGCTGCAGGAGCTGGGGAAGTTCTTAGTTGCGCGTCAGTGCGGCATCCTGCAGCTCGAATGCCTGTTGCAACACCGGCAAGCCCCTCAGACGAGCTGCATGTTGCGGCTCGCGGCGCCGGCGGCCGATGCCGCTCACCTGGGCGGCCTGTTGGCGGAGCGTCTGAGCCAGCTCGTCTTGCCGGAACCGGTGCGTTCCTGCGAGCTGCGCTCGGGCGCTCTCATCCGCAGTGTGCTTTCTTCAAACTCGCTGTGGCAGCCGGGCGAGCATGGCGGAGCTGCCAGTGTCGAGGCGTCGGGACTCATCGAGCGCCTGCGGGCGCGCCTCGGCCCCGAAGCGGTGTACGGCTTGCAGGTATTAGCTGGGCATAGACCGGAAAATAGCTGGGGCAGGACGGAGCCGGCAGGGGCAACCGTCACCGACCGTGCCGGTGCGGGCCACGTTGGCGCGGCCCAACCTCGTGTGGCGCAACCCCGCCCGCGCCCCTCACGCGCCAATCCTTCTCCCTGGCCGGCGTTTTCCCGGCCGTTGTGGCTGCTATCTGTACCGCAGCTTCTATCGGAGCGCGGTGGGCTGCCGCGCCGTCGAGGTTCCCTGCGCCTGTTAGATGATCCCGAGCGCATCGAAACGGGGTGGTGGGACGGCGGGAGAATCCAGAGGGACTACTACATAGCCATCGATATTCACGGCGTGCGCTTGTGGGTGTTTCGCGAGCGCACCTCTCCACATCGCTGGTTTTTACATGGAGTGTTCGGATGAATGTTTTCGTGCGCTGCGCGCGACTTTCCACGGGGATTGCGAAGACGCGACCCTGTGCATGTAGTGAGGAACGCGCAACGCCTATAGGACCATGGGGTCGCGGCGTTGCCGACGGGTTGCTCCGTTGTGCCGGCATAGGCGCGAAGGAGCGCGCTGCCGGAAGACAGGGACTGTACTTGTTGCGCTACAGAGACGTCCGCTTGGCCATGAAGCATCATGAGCCGCGACCCCATGCACAATGACGCCGCCTACGCGGAGTTGCATTGCGTTACGAACTTTACTTTCCTTCGCGGCGCTTCGCATCCACAGGAGCTCGTGGAGCGCGCGTGCGCTCTCGGCTACACCGCGCTGGCCATCACCGACGAGTGTTCTGTCGGCGGCACTGTACGGGCTCACATGGCGGCGAAAGGGACGCCGCTGAAGCTCATCATCGGTGCGGAGTTTCGCCTCGAATGCGATTTGCGGCTCGTTGCCCTCGCCATCGACCGCCGCGGTTATGGAAGGTTGTGCCGTCTCATCACTCGCGGGCGCCGTGCGGCTCCAAAGGGAAGCTATTCCCTCACGCGCCAGGATCTGGAGGAAAACGGCCTCGAGCAATGCATCATCCTGTGGCTGCCGGCGTTGGGGAGACCCGTCGCCCGAAAAATACGGGCCGCTGACGCGCACTGGCTGGCGGAGCGCTTCCCGGGAAAGGTGCGGATTGCCGTCGAGATGTTGCGCGATGGAGCCGATCGCGAACGTCTCGCGACTCTCGAAACTATCGGTCGCGACCTAAAGCTGCCGCTAGTTGCAAGCGGCGACGTTCACATGCACGTGCGCAAGCGTCGCGAGCTGCAGGACGCGCTGACCGCCATTCGCCTCAATACCCCGGTCGCAGATGTCGGGTGGGCTCTTCATTCAAACGGCGAACGGTACTTGCGTGAGCGTGAGCGTCTTGCGCGGCTTTATCCGAGCGAGTTGCTTGAGGAAACCGTAGCGATTGCACGAGAGTGCAACTTCTCACTGGATGAGCTGCGGTACGAATATCCACACGAGCTCATACCGGAGGGAGAAACGCCGGCCAGCCATCTGCGCAAGCTCACGGAAGAGGGCGCGCGCCTGCGCTGGCCCGAAGGCATCTCGCAGAAAAATCGCGTGAGCATCGAGAGTGAGCTGGCGTTGATCGCCGATCTGCGCTACGAACCTTATTTTTTGACGGTACATGACATCGTCGCTTTCGCCAGGCTCAAAGGGATCCTGTGCCAGGGCCGCGGCTCCGCCGCGAATTCAGTTGTGTGTTATTGCCTGTACATCACCGCCGTCGATCCCACCCGCGCCACACTTCTTTTCGAGCGCTTCATCTCTCGCGAGCGCGCCGAGCCGCCCGATATCGACATCGACTTCGAGCACGAGCGGCGCGAGGAGGTCATTCAGTACGTCTATACGAAATACGGGCGTACGCGGGCGGCGCTCGCCGCGACGGTCATCATGTATCGTCCGCGCAGCGCGCTGCGCGACCTCGGCAAGGCTTTCGGCTTCGATCCTCAGCAATGTGGGCGGCTCGCCAAGGTCATGCAGTGGTGGGATGGCGGCGACGTCATCGTCGAGAGAATGAAGGATGAGGGTTTTGATCCCGCGGACCCCGTCCTCGCGCGGCTGCTGGCGCTCGCGCAACAGCTCGTCACCCCGCCGGGTTTTCCGCGGCACCTGTCGCAGCATGTGGGCGGGTTCGTGATCTCGGAAGGCGTGCTCGAGGAGCTGGTGCCGATCGAGAACGCGAGCATGCCCGAGCGCACTGTCGTGCAATGGGACAAGGATGATCTCAACGATCTCGGCCTGCTCAAGGTCGATCTGCTCGGCCTTGGAATGTTGACGGCGCTCCGGCGAGCGTTCCAGATCGTGAAGGACTATCGCGGCGAGTCGCATGCCTACACTCTCGGCAGCCCGCCCGCGGAAGACAAGGATGTCTACGACATGATCTGCCGCGCCGATACCATCGGCGTATTTCAGATCGAGTCGCGGGCGCAGATGGCCATGTTGCCTCGCCTCAAGCCGCGCGAGTATTACGACCTCGTCATCGAAGTGGCCATCGTTCGCCCGGGACCGATTCAGGGCGACATGGTGCATCCGTACCTGCAGCGGCGGAAGGAAGGCACCGCGGTCAAATACGAAAAACCCGAGGTGGCGGAAGTGTTGGAGCGCACTCTTGGTGTGCCTATCTTCCAGGAGCAGGTGATGCAACTCGCAATTGTCGCCGCGGGTTTTACTCCGGGTGAGGCCGACGCATTGCGTCGTGCGATGGGTGCGTGGAAAAGAACCGGCGGCCTCGAACATTTCAGAGACAAGCTGTTGGATGGGATGCGCGCCCGCCAATATAGTGATGACTTCGCGCAGCGCCTTTACAAGCAGATGATGGGGTTCGGCGAGTATGGATTTCCGGAGTGTGTCGTGGGTGAGACTCGGGTAGTGGATGCCGATACCGGGCGATGGGTGACCATCGATGAGATCGTATCCGGTCACGCTGAGCTGCGGAGCACTCTCGCCTGTGATGCTGCTTTACGCTTGCGAAGGCGTAGTGTTGTAACGGTCAAATCGAGCGGGGTAAAACCCGTCTGGCGATTGCGAACGGCGTTAGGCCATACCATCGTTGCAACAGCGGAGCATCCGTTCCTGACCATGGAGGGCTGGCGTCACCTCGGAAAGCTGCGGGTCGGCGATCACGTGGCAGCCGCTCGCTCAGTGCCGGTTTCGGGAAGTAAACAGTGGTTGCGTCACGAGATTCTCGTCCTCGCCGATCTGATCGCGCAAGGCAACCTATGCCACCCCAACACGTTTTATTTCTATACGACCGAGCAGTGGCATTGCGATGAATTCGTGCAAGCCGTCGAGTGTTTCCCAAATACCCGCGCAGTCATCGAGCGCAACAAGAACTGTTTCTCTGTACGCGTGCGCAGAATCGACCGCAACCATCCTCCTGCAGCCGTCACCTGGGCGCGAGAGCTGGGAATCTGGGGACGCGGTGCGCGCCAAAAGCAATTTCCGCCCCAGGTTTTCGAGCTCTGCAGCGACGATATCGCCTTGCTGCTCGCGCGGCTTTGGGAAGGCGACGGCGGATTTTCAATGCGAGGGCATGCCTCATACGACACTGCTTCGGAGCAGCTTGCACAGGAAGTGCAGCACTTACTCCTGCGGCTCGGCATCGTTGCACGCCTTTACCGCCGCACTCGTTTGTATAGGGGGCATCAGCTCGAGCACTGCGTCGTCACGGTTACCGGCGAAGAACCGCTGCAGCGGTTTTGGAGACACATCGGGTGCCGTTTTCTGGATCCGCAGAAGCGGAGGAGATCCGAGATCCTGGCGGCGCACAGGAATAGCCGCATGTCGCGGGACACCATTCCTGTAAAGGTCCGGGAAATCATGATTGGACGACTGGCGCCTGTCCTGCACTCACCCGAGCTTGCACGGCTTGCGAGCTCCGATGTCTTCTGGGACAAGGTGGTGCGGATCGAGGCGCTGGAGCCACAGGCGACATACGATCTGCAGATCGACGGCGATCACAATTTTCTGGCTAACAACCTCGTAGTCCACAATTCCCACAGCGCGAGCTTCGCTCTCCTGGCGTACGACTCCGCCTGGCTGAAGCATCACGAGCCTGCTGCATTCACCTGCGCGCTACTCAACAGCCAGCCCATGGGTTTCTATGCGCCAGCGCAACTCGTGCGCGATGCGCGGGAGCACGGCGTCGAGGTACGCGCCGTGGATGTGCAGGAAAGCGATGTCGAATGCACACTCGAGCGGCGTGAGGATGGCGAGCCGGCATTGCGGCTGGGGCTGTGTCTGGTGAAATCCTTGTCGGATCTGGGGGCGAAGCGCGTGGTGGCGGCGCGAATCGAGAAGCGTTTCGGGAGTGTGCAGGATCTTGCGAAGCGCGCCGCGCTCGATCGCGGCGACATGGAAGCGCTCGCTGCCGCAGGCGCGCTTGCGGCGCTGAGCGGCAATCGCCACCTCGCGTTCTGGGAAGTGGCGGGTACCGAGCGGCCGCTGCCACTGGCACCGCCGCCACTGCGTGCGGGAAGCATCGAAGAAGGGCGGCCGTTGCTAGAGGCGCCCACGGAAGGGCAGCGCATCGTGGCGGACTATGCCTCCGTCGGCCTGACTCTCGGCCGTCACCCCATGGCATTGCTGCGCGAGCGCTTGCGCAAGAGGCTGCTCAGCGCGGCCGATCTAGGTTGTGTTGCCAACGGCAAGTGGGTTCGCACCGCCGGCATCGTACTCATGCGCCAGCGCCCGCAAAGCGCCGGCGGCGTCACCTTCCTCACGCTCGAAGACGAGACGGGACAGGTCAACCTCATCGTATGGGAGAGCGTAGGCCGTGAGCAGCGGCGGCCGCTCGTGGAATCGCGCTTGCTCGAAGTGTATGGAAAGTTGCAGCGGGAGGAGGGAGTCATGCACCTCGTCGCGCACCGGCTGATCGATCGCTCAGGGTTGCTCGGCGAGCTGCTGACACGTTCGCGGGATTTTCACTGAAGCTCCGGGTCCGATTCGGAATCCGAATCGTCGACGCCAATGTCGTAGTCCTCGAAGTCGCTGGTCAGCTCGGCCGTACGCTTTTCCTCGAGCAGCCGCTCGAGACGCCGCCACGCAGGCTCACCCGTCTTTTGACCACGGCGCTTCGCCAGATCCAGGTCCTTGATGACCTGATCCAGGTCGACGTCGGCTTCTTCAGCCGCGGGCTCATCGGCCTCTTCGTCTTCGAATTCGTCGGATTCGGGTTTCTCGCTCATCCCAAGACGACCAGATTCGTTCGGCTGCGAATGCGAGCGGGCAGAACTTAAAACAAAATCCGTGACGTTCGCAACGTCGCCGTTCAGTGAATGAGATTGTTCATCTCGAAGATCGGCATGAGCATTGCAAAAACGATGCCCATGACGAACATTCCCATCAGGACGATGAGCATCGGCCCCAGCAGCCCGACCATCGTCCCGAGCAACCCATCCAGCTCGCGTTCCTGGCTGATGGAGGCCCGCTCGAGCATGTTGTCCAGCTCGCCGCTGGACTCGCCGCTGGAAATCAAATGGATGGTCATGGGCGGAAACAGCTTGCTCACGGCGAGCGAGCGGCCGATCGGCGCGCCCTCGCGCACCCGGGCTGCGGCATCCGTTACCGCATCGCGCATCGGTAAATTTGTCACCACCTCACCCGAGATGCGCATGGCCTCGAGCACAGGAACGGAGCTTGCAGAAAGGATGCTGAAAGTCCTCGTGAAGCGCGCCGTATTGAACCCGCGGCTCAGCTTTCCCACGATCGGCATTCTTAGCTGCAGCCGATGCCAGCGCCGCTGTGCGGCCGGGTTGCGCAGCGAGCGGCGGAACAGGACCACGCCGACGATCAACCCAATCAACAGGTAGACACCCCACTCGCGGAAGAAGTCGCTGGTGCCGATCAGGACGCGCGTGGCGATGGGCAGCTTCGCCTTGCTCGCCTCGAACACGGAGACGACCTTTGGCACGACGAACACCAATAACCCGGTGACAATGACGGAGCACATCACTGTCAGCACGATCGGGTACATCAGCGCGCCAAGCACCTTCTGCCGCATCAGCTCCCGGCTCTCGGTGTAATCGGCGAGCCGCTCGAGGATGCTGTCCAGGTGGCCTGACTGTTCTCCTGCAGAAACCGTCGCGCGGTAGATCTCGGGAAAGACGCGCGGAAAATCCGCAAACCCGTCCGCCAGCGTATGCCCCTCCATGACGCGGGAGCGAACGCCCAAAACGATACTTTGAATTCTCGGCTTCTCGGTTTGCTGCGAGACCGCAAGGAGCGATTCTTCAAGGGGTAAGCCGGCGCGCACGAGCGTCGCGAGCTGACGTGTGAACAGCGACAGATCGCTCGGTGAGACGCCACGATTGAAGCTGAACGACTGCTGCCGCTTCGATTCCTTCTGCGCGACCTCCGATACGGTGACCGGCAGAAGCTGCCTTTCACGCAGCAGTTGGCGGATATGCCGCGGAGTGTCGCCTTCGAGGATGCCTTTCTTTTCCCGGCCGCCGGTATCCAGCGCCGTGTATTCGAACGCGCCCATGGTTGACCGTGATCCTCAATCCTCGCGGGTGACGCGCAGGACTTCCTCGATTGTCGTTTCTCCGCGCAGAACCCTCGCCCGACCGTCGTCGCGGATCGATGGGGTCGTCTTACGCGCGTGACGGTCAAGCTCCTGCTCGCTCGCGCCGTCATGAATCATGGTGCGCATGGCGTCATCGACGACGATCAGCTCGTAGATGCCCGAACGGCCCCGATAGCCCCCCGAGCCGTCCCGTCCCGGCCGGTAGAGCACGGGCGAGGGGTCTTCCGGTCGCAGGTTGAGCAGCCGACGCTCATAGTCGCCCGCCTGGAAGGGTTGTTTCGTCTCCGGGTTCAGCACGCGCACGAGTCGTTGCGCCAGCACGCCGATCAAGCTGGATGACAGCAGGAACGGCTCGATGCCCATATCGCGCAAGCGGGTCAGGGCACCCGCGGCAGTGTTGGTGTGCAGCGTCGACAGCACGAGGTGGCCGGTTAAGCTCGCCTGCACGGCGATCTGCGCCGTCTCGAGGTCACGGATTTCGCCGACCATCACCACATCCGGATCCTGACGAAGAATGGCGCGCAGCCCACGCGCGAACGTCATCTCCACTTTCGTGTTGACCTGCGTCTGGCCGATACCGTCGATGAAATACTCGATCGGGTCCTCGACCGTCATGATGTTCTGGGTATTGTCGTTCAGCCGCTCGAGACCTGCGTACAGCGTAGTTGTCTTGCCCGAGCCGGTCGGCCCCGTGACGAGCAGGATGCCGTGCGGCTTGTGGATCAGCTCGTCGATCAGCTTTTCCGTTTCCGGGTCCATGCCGAGCGCGCTCAAGTCGAGGCGGCCCGCCTGCTTGTCCAGGATACGCAGCACCACACGCTCGCCGTGACCGGAAGGGATAGTCGACACGCGCACGTCCACGGACCGGCCGGCGATTCTGAGGCCGATACGTCCGTCCTGGGGCAGGCGCTTTTCGGCAATGTCGAGTTTCGCCATGACCTTGATGCGGGACACGACGAGCGGCGCCACCGCGCGCTTGGACTGCAACACCTCGCGCAACACGCCGTCGACGCGGAAGCGCACGACGAGACGGTTTTCGAACGGCTCGACGTGAATGTCCGACGCGTTTTCCTTCACCGCCTGCGTGAGCACCGCGTTGATCAAGCGGATGATCGGCGCGTCGTCGTCGCTGTCCAGCAGGTCCGCCTGCTCAGGAAGATCCTGCGCGAGGTGCGCCAGGTCCTGCGTGTCGTCGAACCCTTCGACTGCCTGCATCGCTTGCGAGCCGGCTTCATACGTCTTGCGCAGCAGCTCATCGAACGCGACTTCCGGAATGCGTTCGAGCCGTAGATTGCGCCGCAGGTAACGCCGGACTTCAGCGATCGCAAACGGGCCGGCGTCCTGCCGGCAGACGCACTCGGCGCAGCCGTCCTCGTTGATCTGCCTGACCAGCACGCCATGCCGCTTGGCAAACGCGAACGACAGTTTCCGGTCCGGAATCGGTGGCGCGGCGGCGACGGCGGTGCGCACTGCCTCGGCTACTTCGTTCATGTCCACACGCTCACTGTTTGGATCCATCCGCTGGCGGTGGTGTTGGCGCAGCTTGTGCGGGCGCCGCTGTGTCGTCAGGGGCAGCTCTGGCAGGTGGCGCATCGGTGCCGGGCGGAGGCTGCGAATCGCCGCTGGGCGGGGGTGGCAGCGGTGCGACCGCCCCCGGGGGGACGGATCGCAACCGCTTCACTGCTGCCGCATCGAGCTCGGCCTGCTCTTTGGCCTGTTGTGCCTGCTTGGCTTTCTGCGCATCCGTCAGCGGTGCGGGAGCGTTTGCACCGGGGGGTGGCAGCGGCGGGGCGGCCGGGAGTTTGGGCTTACCGGCACTCGGCAACAGCGGCAGGATCTCGCGTTTGTTGTAGACGCTCTGCGAATCCATCATGTAGTTGTATTTGGAGTCGGTCTCGTACGCGGCCTGCGTGTCGTCGCGCAGAATTTTCGGCCGGATGAAGATCATGAGATTGTTCTTGGTGTCGTGCGCCTGGCGGGTCTTGAACGCAAGCCCGATGATCGGAATGCTGCCCAGGAAGGGCACGCGCTGCTCGCCCTTGCTGGACTGATTCGAGATGAGGCCGCCGAGGACTACGACACCGCCGTCCTCGATGAGGACGTTGGTGCTGATGGTGCGCTTGTTGGTCGTGATGTCGACCGTAGAGACCGAGGTCGTGGCGACACTCGAGCTTTCGATGGAAATCTTGAGTACGACGGAATTGCCCTCTGCAGACATCTGCGGCGTCACCTTGAGGATCGTTCCGACTTCTTCGCGCTGCACCGTCTGGAATGGATTCACACTGTTGGAGCTGCTGCCCGTATTCGTGAACGAACCGGTGATGAACGGCACTTCCTGCGCGACTTTGATTTCCGCTTCCTGGTTGTCCAGCGTCAGCATCGAAGGCGTCGCGATTATGTTCGTGTCCGAATCACCACGGATGGCACGCAGCATGGCTGCAAAGTTCAGTCCGCCTGCGGCGAGCCGGCCGACGGCGAGTGTCGTTCCGGTCGGAAGCGTCGGCACGGTAGTCGTAGTGCTGGTCGTCGTCCCCGTGGTCGCGCCGGCAAGGGTGGCAACGCTTCCCGCAAGGTCGACGATGGAGGCGCCGCCGACCGGATTGATGAAGGCTCCCGCGGGTACGGTGCCGTTGCCTTTCGTGAATTCGGCCCAGTTGACGCCCAGTTCCGCCGACTTGTCCGCATTGACCTCGACGATGATCGCCTCGACCAGCACCTGCGGCCGGCGGATATCGATCTTGTCGATGATGCTCATCACCGCGTGCATGATCTTCGGGGGAGCGGTGATGATCAGGGCGTTGTTCTGCGGATCGGCCCAGACCATGGCGCTCTTGTCGGCCTGCGCCTGGGCGGAAGCCTGCCCCGCGCCTGCCGCGCCCGCAGTCGCTTGTGCGACTCCCGTGATCTGCTCCTTCAACTTCGGGGCAATCTTTTC
>FTEM01002052.1_pt1 | contig 12831 bp, 10 predicted proteins | sample 1640201 | NCBI WGS metagenome assembly FTEM01 (sample SAMEA3914816, study PRJEB12502) | metagenome | biome: forest; material: soil | place: USA | collected 2011-09-16 | depth 0.3 m | reverse complement strand
TCAATCCGTCTGGAACCCGGTCACCGATAAGTTCGGAGCGCTGGCTCCGGTGTACGGCACGCTCGTGACGTCGCTCATCGCGATGCTGTTCGCGGTGCCGATCAGTTTCGGCATCGCCGTTTTTCTGACCGAGCTGGCGCCGGTGTGGCTCAGGCGGCCCGTCGGCGTGGCGATCGAGTTGCTCGCGGCCGTCCCCAGCATCATCTTCGGAATCTGGGGCTTGTTCGTTCTTTCGCCGGTGCTGCAGCGAACCGTGCAGCCGTGGCTCATCGAGGGTCTCGGACCATTGCCGATCATCGGCAAGCTGTTCCAGGGACCGCCGTTCGGCATCGGTATCTTCACGGCCGGCGTCGTGCTCGCGATCATGGTCATTCCGTTCGTGTCCGCGGTCATGCGGGACGTGTTCGAGACGGTACCGGATGTCTTGAAGGAGTCGGGCTACGGACTTGGCGCCACGACGTGGGAGGTCATCTGGAAGGTCGTCGTTCCCCATTCCCGAACGGGGATGGTCGGCGGAATCATGCTGGGACTGGGACGGGCGCTGGGCGAGACGATGGCGGTGACGTTCGTCATCGGCAACGCGCATCGTGTCAGCAGCTCGCTGCTGGCGCCCGGCACGACGATTTCAGCATCGATTGCAAACGAGTTCACCGAGGCGGTCGGCGATCTGTACACCTCGTCGCTCGTTGCCCTCGGTGCATTGCTGTTCTTCATCACCTTCACCGTGATAGCCGCCGCCCGCTTCATGCTCATGCGTCTGGATCGCCGGGCACTCTCATCCGTATGAATCGCCGCTTTCGCCGCAAGCTGATGAACGTGGTGGCCCTCACCCTCTCGGGTGTTGCGACGCTCATCGGCCTCGCCTTCCTCGGCGCCATTCTCTGGACCCTGCTCAAGAACGGACTGGCGGGCATGTCGACGACTCTCTTCACGGCCAGCACTCCGCCGCCCGGCAGCACCGGCGGCCTGCTCAACGCCATTTACGGCAGCGGTGTGATGACGCTCATCGGCATCTTTATCGGCGCTCCGATCGGAATGCTCGCGGGCACGTATCTGGCGGAATATGGGCGCGGCTCACGACTGAGTGCCGTCATCCGCTTCGTAAACGACGTGTTGCTGAGCGCGCCGTCAATCATCATCGGACTGTTCGTCTACGAATTGCTCGTCTTGCGAATGGGGCACTTCTCGGCGCTCGCGGGCGCAGTCGCGTTGGCCATCATCGCTTTGCCCGTCACGGTGCGCACGACCGAGGACATGCTGAATCTCGTGCCGCAGGGCATGAAGGATGCGTCGACGGCGATGGGAGCCTATCCCTGGCGCACGATTACCGGCGTGATCTACCCGGCCGCGCGCAGCGGACTCGTCACCGGTCTGCTGCTCTCCGTTGCACGCATCAGCGGCGAGACGGCACCTCTGTTGTTCACGGCGCTGAACAACCAGTTCTGGAGCTCCAACCTGAATGCACCGATGGCCAACCTGCCGGTGGTCATCTTTCAGTTCGCACTCAGTCCGTACAAGAACTGGCAGCAACTCGCGTGGTCGGGTGCACTGCTGATCACCCTTGCGATTCTTACGCTGAGCATCATGGCGCGATTTCTGATTTCGGCGGTCGGTCCGGGGAGCGGCCGACGATGAACGCAGCCGGTGCCCGCGCCACAGCGAGCCAGGCGGCGACGCAGAACTCGCCGAAGGCAAAATTTGAAGTGCGTCATCTCGATTTCTACTACGGCCGTGCGCAAGCGTTGAAGGACATCAATCTCTCACTCGCCGACCGCAGCATCACCGCGTTCATCGGCCCATCGGGTTGCGGTAAATCGACACTGCTGCGAGTGTTCAACCGGATGTACGCGTTGTACTCCGGGCATCGGGCCACGGGTGACGTGCTACTGGATGGCGAAGACATTCTGGCGCCCACGGTCGATGTGGCGAGCCTGCGCTTTCGGGTCGGCATGGTGTTTCAGAAAGCCACGCCCTTTCCAATGTCGATTTTCGACAACGTGGCGTTTGGTTTGCGGCTTGCGCGGCGGATCGCGCGCAGTGAGCTCAGCGAGCGGGTCGAGACCGCGTTGCGGGACGCCGCGATGTGGGACGAAGTGAAAGACAAGCTCCACGAGGACGGCCGCGGGCTCTCGGGAGGCCAGCAGCAGCGATTGTGCATCGCACGTACCATCGCTCTGCAGCCCGAGGTTGTGCTGTTCGACGAGCCGACGGCGGCGCTGGATCCGATCTCCACGCTGCGCGTCGAGGAGACGCTGCAAAGCTTGCGCGAGAAATACTGTATTGCGATCGTTACGCACAACCTGCAGCAGGCGGCCAGGGTTTCGAACGTGACCGCATTCATGTACATGGGCGAGCTTGCCGAAATCGGCCCGACCGAACAGATCTTCACGTCGCCGAAGAATCGCCGTACCGATGACTATGTCACGGGAAGATTTGGGTGAGGCGCGAAGCGCCAGCATCACATGAACGACTCAGGAGATGAGCCAGTGCAGGAACGCAGACGAGCGGACTCGGAGAGCGGCTCCGGCGCCAACCCCCGGGTAGCCGCGGCGGATGGTGGTCTCAATCTGAAGCCCAGTGGCCGGATGCATGCTCCAACCGCACTTACGGAAGAGCGCGCTTCCGGGCGCACCGTTGGCCAGACTTCCGTCGAAAACCCCGTGTTCTCGAGTCGCGATGTGAACGTCTACTACGGCGCCAAACACGCGCTCAAGGGAGTCACCCTCGATGTCGGCCGCAAGCAGGTGCTGGCAATGATCGGGCCCTCCGGCTGCGGCAAATCGACTTACCTGCGCTGCTTGAACCGGATGAACGAGACGATTCCGGGTGCGCGCGTCACGGGGTCCATCCTGCTCGACGGCCACGACATACACGACAAGCATCAGGACGCGGCGCAGCTCAGGGCACGCGTTGGAATGGTCTTCCAGAAGCCTAATCCGTTTCCGAAGTCGATCTACGAGAACGTTGCCTACGGGCCACGGATTCACGGAATTGCGCGCGGACGCGCGGACCTCGACGAGATTGTCTGCACGAGTCTGCAGCGTGCGGGGCTATGGGCCGAGGTGAAGGATCGTCTGACGCGCCCCGGCACCGGCTTGTCCGGTGGCCAACAGCAGCGCCTGTGCATCGCGCGCACGATCGCCGTACAGCCGGAAGTGATTCTGATGGACGAGCCCTGCTCGGCGCTCGACCCCGTGGCCACGGCCCGTATAGAGGACCTGATCGATGAGCTGCGCGCCAGCTATGCCATCGTCATCGTCACACATTCGATGCAACAAGCGGCGCGCGTGTCGCAGCGGACCGCTTATTTCCACATGGGTGAGTTGATCGAAGTCGGCGAGACGGACCGGGTGTTCACGAACCCGCGAGCGCGTCTCACCGAGGACTACATTACGGGTAGATTCGGCTGAAGGGGCCCGCGTTGCGCGGGCCCCCGTTGCGTCGTCTTCAGAACTGCCACTGAGCGTAGAGGCCGACCTCATCGAACGTGCCATCGCGCAGGCCATTGGCGCCGCCGATGGTGTATGAGCCGTTCGCATCCGCACCGCTGATCGAGGTGCTGCCGTTGTCTACCTTTTCATTCTTGTAGACGAGCGCGAAATCGAGCGCCTTGATCGGCTTGTAGGCCACGCCGGCGTTGAAGTAGGTGTCCTTCAGGTCCGAGGCGACGTCCTTGCTGAGCTTGGAGTTGTCGTAACGGGCGAAGACCGACCACTGGTTGTTCGCAAAGGCGTACGACACCCAGCTCGAGAAGCCATCGGCCTTGTCGCTGATCGGTGCGACGGTCGCCGTGTTCACGACGGATGACGTGCCGAAGACACTGGCTGTCAGATTGTTGACCGTCTTGAAGTTCTTCGCGTTGAAGTATTCCGCGCCGACGCGCAGGCCCGCCGTGTTCACGCCGAATGCTGCATCGAAACGCGTCGCGGTGTTGCTCGGGAAGTCCTGGTTGGTCGCCGTGATCTGTCCGAGGTGGCCGCTGAAGAAGCCGGCGCCGATCGTCAGCCAGTCGGTCGGCTTCACGCCGACGCGGGCTTCGAAATCGACATCCTTGGTCCGCGTCGGGTTCTTGTACCCACCGCCGTTGACCACGGCTGCCGAGTAAGTGAACTGGCCGTTACCGCCGCCGGCGCCACTCACATTCACGCCCCAGTCGGTCGTCTGTGAGAACCCCAGTCGATCCGTAATGGTCTTCTCGATGTACCGGTAAGCGTACAGGCTCTCGGCGAACGGATCCCACGGGTTGTCGTACGAGCCGACGTGCAGGACGAAGAGCTTGCTGAATTTGCCTTCGATGTAGAGCTTTTTGATCATCACTTCCGTGACGCCGCCGCTTGTGTTCTGGTTGGTCAGAGCGGTGGCGGTGCCCGTCGGAGTGGTGACGGTGGCGGTGCTCGCGGCGCTGAACTGAGCGTCCGTGGTGAGATCCGCTGACCACACGTCGTTGAACTTGTGATCGACGATCAAGTAGAAGCGCTTGACGTCGAAGCCGGTTCCGGTGGGCGGCGTATCGATCTTCGCGCCCGCGGCGTTCTCGTTCTGCAGACTGATATGGCTGACATCGAAGAAAACCCGGCCGCCGACGGTGGTGTTTTCTCCCAGATCCGCCGCGACTGCAGTCGTCGCGCCGGCGCAACTCGTCAGAACGGCTGCCGTGAGGATTCGCATGCGCATTTAATGTGCTCCTGAAGATAACGTTCGCACGCTGTGCTGGCGTGCGGCGGGTCGATGCCTGGCGCGTTTGCGGTTCTTGATTCCGTATTCGCCAACGGCGCGCGCACCATCCCCAAGCGTGGTGAAGGCTACGAAGTGTGTATGACAATAGGATGACAAATGTTGCAGCAAGCGCTGCGCGGGTTTTTTCAGTTCATCGTAAACCTCTTCTATTCGGCTCCCATGCGCAGGCGGCGCCCCCGGACGGACTGCCACAAATCTGCAGTAATCCGTGCGCCGTCTGCACCAACCGACCGCATGCGCGGGCGTCGTTGAGTGTTTGTTGCCGGCCACTTCGGGCGCACACAGTGCTGCGCCCGACGATTGATGCAAGGGAATGCTAACGATCCGCGGTTACAGAGTCAGTCTGTGGACGGTGACGTTACGGTCACCGATTGTTACGAACAGTTATCGCTGTTGCGTCTGCGCATCAATGGGCGCTATATCGAGTTGAGTATAGCGAACCGGCCGAAGAAATGGACCTACCCCGACCGGGCGGGAACGCGCGGCGTCAGCTTGAAGTGAAGAGGCTTCCGATCCACCAGGCGACCGCGGCAATGAGCGCTGCCGAGGGGATGGTGACGATCCAGGCAATGACGATGTTTCCTGCGACACCCCAACGGACGGCCGAGGCCCGCTGGACGGAGCCGACACCGATGATCGCGCCCGTGATCGTATGTGTCGTGGAAACAGGAATCCCGAGGCTGGACGCGAGAAATAGCGTTATCGCGCCTCCAGCCTCCGCGGAGAAGCCGCCCACGGGCTTGAGCTTCGTGATCTTCTGTCCCATGGTCCTGACGATCCGCCAACCACCGAACAGGGTCCCGACGGCCATCGCGAGGTAACAGCTCACGACGACCCAGAACGGCAGGTGATCGGCGGATGTGACGCCACCGGCAATCAGCATCAGCCAGATGATGCCCATGGTCTTCTGTGCGTCGTTGCTGCCGTGACCGATGCTGTAGAGCGCGGAGGAGAGCAGTTGCAGCCGCCTGAACCACTGGTCCACGGTGCGCGGTGACCGATGGTAGAAAATCCAGGAGATCGCGATCATCAGAAGCGCGCCCAACAGCATTCCCAGAACGGGCGAGATCACGATGAACGCCACGGTCTTGAGGATTCCCGGCGCCAGCAGCGGCGCCGTGCCGGCTTTGGCAAGTCCGGCGCCCATCATGCCGCCGATCAGCGCATGCGAGGAGCTGGAGGGCATTCCGTAGTACCACGTGATGAGATTCCAGACGATCGCGCCCATGAGAGCGCCGAAGATCACGTGCGCGTCCACGTACTCGGGCGCGAGGATCCCCTTGCCGATCGTCGCGGCGACGTTGAGCTTGAAGATCGCGAAGGCCACGAAGTTGAAAAAGGCGGCCCACACGACCGCCTGATACGGGCGCAGCACGCCAGTCGAGACGACCGTAGCTATCGAGTTCGCCGCATCGTGAAATCCGTTGAGGAAATCGAACACGAGCGCAAGCCCTATCAACGTGGCGAGCGTGGCAAATCCGAGCGTCACTGTCATGTTGGCATCCCGGTCACGCGTCTCTCACGCGTTCTCGAGCACGACGCCTTCGATGATGTTCGCGACGTTCTCGCACTGGTCCGTCGCCGACTCCAGGAGCTGGTACACGGCTTCCAGCTTGATGAGCTGGCGCACGTCGCTTTCTTCCCGGAACAGCTTCGAGAGCGCAGCTCGCATGACCCGGTCTGCCTGCGACTCGAGCGCGTCGATCTCGTTGCAGAGCTCGAGAATCTGCGCGGCCTTCTCCATTGAGGGCAGCAGCTTCACGGCTTTCTGCATGCGTATGCAGCATTCGTGCAGCAGATCCGCAAGCTCACACGCCTGCGGGGTCAAGTCCTGGATGTCGTAGAGCTGGAGCGCTTCGGCCGTGTCCTGTGCAAGGTCGAGCACGTCATCCATGCGCGAAATGAGGCGATGAATGTCGTCGCGGTCGAGCGGCGTCACGAAAGTCTTGTGCAGCAGGGCGACGGTTTCGTGCGTGACCTTGTCGGCGCTGTGTTCCAACTCCAGGATGCGGGCAATCCGCTCACTGCGGCGGTGCTGCTCGGAATTGAATCCGCGCAGCAGCTCGGCGAGTACGGCGCTGCCCTCTACGACGAAGCCGACGTGCTGGTCGAACAACTCGAAGAAGCGCCGCTCGCGCGGCATGAGCCGGGAAAGGAACTGCATCATTGTCGTGGTTCCTGGTGGACCGGTGGCGTGCGGCCCGGCACTTTAGTCAGTCGTGCGCAGCAGCTCGTTGATCGAAGTTTTCGCACGCGTCTGCGCATCGACCCGTTTGACGATCACGGCGCAGTACAGGCTGTAACGTCCGTCGCTCGAGGGAAGGGAACCGGACACCACCACCGAGCCGGCGGGGACGCGTCCCTGGAGGATCTCGCCGCTCGCCCGGTCGTAGATCTTCGTGCTTTGACCGATGAACACGCCCATCGAGATGACGGAGCCGGCTTCGACAACCACGCCTTCGACGATCTCGGACCGCGCCCCGATGAAGCAATCGTCCTCGATGATCGTCGGGGTGGATTGCAGCGGCTCGAGCACGCCACCGATGCCAACTCCCCCGGAGAGGTGCACGTTGCGGCCGATCTGGGCGCATGAGCCCACCGTTGCCCAGGTGTCGACCATCGTCGCCGAGCCGACATAGGCGCCGATGTTGACGTAGCTCGGCATCAACACCACGTTCGGCGCGATGTATGCGCCTTTTCTGACCACCGAATGCGGAACCACACGCGCGCCGCCTGCGCGCAGATCCGCTTCGGTCGCCTGGGCATACTTGAGCGGCACTTTGTCGTAAAAGCGCGTGAACCCGGCGTCGATGACGGCGTTGTCATGCGCCCGGAAGTACAGCAGCACGGCCTTCTTGAGCCATTGATTGACGACCCAGCCTCCGTCCTTGGGCTCAGCGACCCGTGCCTGTCCGCTGTCGAGCAGGTCGATGCATTCGTTGATCGCGGCGTCGAGCTCGGGGCGCAAGGTCCTGGGCGTCAGTTGCGCGCGGCCCTCGTAGGCGGAGTCGATCGTGGCTCGTAGTTTTTCGATGTCGGTCATAGGGCTTGCGGGTCAGCGACGGCTCATGAATTCTCGCATACGTTGCGCTGCTTCCACACATTGAGCGACGCTCGGGACGAGGGAGATGCGCACGCGGCCGCTGCCTGGATTGCTGCGGCCCGGGGCGCCGGGCCGGGCCAGATAGGTACCCGGCAGGACAGTGATGTTCTGTCTGGCAAACAGATCCCGCGCGAACTGCTCGTCATCCCCGTGCACGTCCGGCCACAGATAGAAACCGCCAGCGGGCTGCTCGACGGCGAGGACGGGCGCGAGAATCGGCAACACACGCTCAAACTTTTCCTGATAGAGCCGCCGGTTTGCGACCGCGTGGGAGTCCTCATCCCAGGCCGCGATGCTCGCAAGCTGAGTGGGAATCGCCATCGCGCTGCCGTGGTAGGTCCTATAAAGGAGAAAGCGGGCCACGATCTGAGGGTCTCCGGCGATGAAACCGGAGCGCAATCCCGGCAGGCTGGAACGCTTCGAGAGGCTGTGAAAGACGATGCAGCGCTGAAAGCGATCCCGGCCGGAGGCGATACAGGCCTGCAGCAACCCGGGCGAGGGCGCCTGCTCGTCCTGGTAAAGCTCCGCGTAACATTCGTCCGCGGCGATCACAAAGTCGAAGCGCTCGGCCAGCTCCAGCGCCCGCTGCAGGAACGGCAACGTGAGTACGGCGCCGGTTGGATTGCCGGGGCTGCAGAGGAATAAAACCTGGCACCGCTGCCAAACGTCGTCGGGGACCGCTTCCAGATCAGGGACGTACTGCGTATCAGCAGTCGTATCGAGGAACCACGGCTCGGCGCCGGCGAGGAGGGCTGCGCCTTCGTAGATCTGATAGAAAGGATTCGGCATCAGCACGAGCGGCTCGTCGCTTTCGTCGACGACCGCCTGTACGAAGGCGAACAATGCCTCACGAGTGCCGTTCACGGGCAGCACCATCGTGTCGGGATCGACGCTGTGCGCCGGAAGCTTGAAGCGTCGCTGCAGCCAGTTCGCGCACGCGGCGCGCAGCTCCGGCAAGCCGGCGGTGGCCGGATAGCTCCCGAGCCGGTCCAGGCTGCGGCGCAGGGTCGCCAACACAAACTCGGGCGCCGCATGCTGCGGCTCGCCGATCGACATCGAGATGTGTGCGAGATGCCCTGGAGGCAGGATTCCGGCCTTCAGACGGGCCAGTCGCTCGAAGGGATAGGCGTGAAGCTGCCCGAGCCGGGGATTCATGCCGCCTGGCGCCTGTCGAGCGCCTGCATCAACCGGTCCCTGAGGCGCTGCGAATCCGCGGCGTTCAGCGGCCGATTGTCGAAATCAGTCACGTAGAAAACGTCCTCCGCCCGCTCGCCCACCGTCATGATCTTCGCGGCGTGCAGAACGATGTGCTCCTCCATGAGCACTTTGCCGACGTCGCACAGAAGGCCAGGCCGGTCCCCCGCGGTCAGCTCGAGCACTGAGCGCCTGTTGCGCTCGTCGACGTTCAGCGCGATCTGCGTCGGCGTGTTGAACATGCGCGCCTGCCGAGGTGCGCGCCGCGACACGGCGAATGGCGCGTCATCAGGCCGCTGCAGAGAGCGCCAGAGAGCGTGCTTGATCTCGCTTTGACGGTCGTTGTCGGTGATCGGTGCGCCGTCATCTTCGAGCACGTGGTAAAGATCGAGGCTGAACCCGTCACCGGTGGGCGTGATCCGCGCATCCATGACATTCAGTCCCAACTGATCGAGAACGGCTGTTGTGCGGCCAAAGCCGTCGCGCCTCGCTCGAGTGTAGATGAGGACGGCCGTCGTCCCACGAACGCTGCGCGGGTCGAGTGCCACCACGGGCTCTTCGGAGCCGGGATCGCGTTCGGTCAGCAGGCGCGTGTGCCATGCAACTTCCTCGGGTGAGTGTTGGAGGAAGTAGGCAGCCGAGAAACGGTTCCAAGCCTTGTCGAGGTCGCTCTCCAGGATGCCGCGCTCGAGCAGCAGGCGGCGCGCGGCGTCTTTGGTTTCGCTGACCAGTTGTTCCTGATCGATCGGGCTCTCGAGGCCGCGCCGCAGCGCGCGCCGTACGCGATCGTAGAAATCGTGGAACAGCGACGCCTTCCACGAATTCCACAGTTTCGGGTTGGTCGCGCGAACGTCTGCGCAGGTGAGCACGTACAGGTAATCGAGATGCGTCTCGTCGCCGACCTTGCGTGCAAACGCATTAATGACCTGCGGATCGCTGATGTCCTGTTTCTGTGCCGTGATGGAAAGCTCGAGGTGACTGCGTACGAGCCATGCGACGAGCCGCGCGTCATACGGAGACAGTCCCTGCTCCAGGCAAAACGCTTCGGCGTCCACGGCTCCAAGCTCGGAGTGGTCGCCACCGCGCCCTTTGGCAATGTCGTGGAAGAGAGCAGCGAGATAGCCGATTTCGGGTCGCGGTAGCTGCTGCATGATGCGCGAAGCTTCGGGCAGCTCGAGGTCGTAGCGAGGAATGGCAAAGCGACGCAGGTTGCTTACGACGAACAGCGTATGCGCATCGACCGTGTAGGCATGGAACAGGTCGTACTGCATGCGGCCGACGATCCGTCCGAACGCCGGAATATAGCGCCCGAGCACGCCATAGGTGTTGGTGCGGCGCAGCTCGTGCGTGACCCCGATCGGCGAACGCAGGATTTCGAGGAAGAGGCGGTGGTGACGCGGGTTTTGCCGAAACTCCTCGTCGATGAGCCAGAGGTTGCGCGCCACTGCGCGCATCGTCGAGGAGCGCACCCCTTTGATGTCCGGATTCTGCTGCAGCAACACGAACAATTCGAGCAGAGCCGATGGCGTGCGTGCGAAGACATCCTCGCTGACCGCTTCGAGCGATCCATTGCGCACTTGAAAGCGCGCATTCAACGGGCGTGGCGGCTCGCTCTCGGTGAGGATCGCCTCGCGAAACACCTGCAGCAGCAGCTCATTGAGCAGGCTCACGTCCATGACAGTGCGGTAATAGCGCTGCATGAGCTGTTCGACTGCCAACGTGTAGGAGGCGTCTTCGTAACCGAACATTTGCGCCAGGCGGATCTGATGGTCGAACAGCAGGCGGTCCTCGCGCCGTCCGGTCACGATGTGCAGCCCGAACCGGACTTTCCACAGGAAAGCCTGTGCCTGCTTCAGGCGGCGCAGCTCGGCGGCCGACAGAAAGCCGTGGATCGCGAGCCCATCGAGCGTGTCGCTGCCGAAGTGGCGTTTGGCGACCCAGGCGATTGTCTGAATGTCGCGCAGGCCGCCCGGCCCGGTTTTTACGTTAGGCTCGAGGTTGTAGGCGGTGTCGTGTGCCTTCAGGTGGCGGTCCGCCTGCTCACGGACCTTGGCTTCGAAGAATTCCTTGACCGGCCAGACTCGTTCCGGTGACAGCGCCGCGCGCATTTGGGTGACCAGCGTGCCGTTTCCCGCGAGCAATCTCGCCTCGAGGAGCGTTGTCATTACGCTTACGTCCGCGACGCTTTCCTGGGCGCATTCGTCGACGGTGCGCACGCTGTGCCCGACTTCGAGGCCGATGTCCCACAGGAACGCGACGAATTGCTCGACGGCGCTGCGGCCTTGCGCGTCCGGCGGCTCCGGAACCAACAGCAGGATGTCGATATCCGAGCACGGATGCAGCTCACCGCGTCCGTAGCCGCCCACGGCGACCAATGCCCAGTCGCCGCTATGAGCCAGCGACTGCGTTCGCCAGGCTTCCCGCAGGACCGCATCGATCAGCGATGCCCGCGCGTGGACGAGATCTTCTACCGGCTCCTCCGCGAGGAAGCGCGCCTTCAGCTCTTCGTGCGCCTGCCGCAGCAGGTCGCGATAAGCGGTGGGTGAGCCCTGGGCATCCGTAAGCAAGCCCGGCAAGCGGTTGAGCAGCGGCCAGACGGGGCTGCGCGCGGTAACGGCAAGCGTTTCATCACTGAGCTCCGGGTCGCCTGCTGCCATTTTAATGTTGTCGTCCGTCGGCGCCCAACGTGAGCACCTCAACACCGTCTTCGGTGACGAGCACAGTGTGCTCCCACTGGGCAGACAAGGAGTGATCCTTCGTGATCACCGTCCAGCCGTCCGGCAACAGTCGTACGTGCCGCTTCCCCGCATTCACCATCGGTTCGACCGTGAATGTCATTCCCGCCTTGATCTCGAGACCGGTACCCACCTCGCCGTAGTGCAGGATCTGCGGATCTTCGTGATACACGCGCCCGATGCCGTGCCCGCAATATTCGCGCACCACGGAGTAGTCGCGCGCTTCGACGAATGACTGAATCGCGTGTCCGATGTCGCCCAGATGCGCGCCCGGGCGCACGATTTCGATACCGCGCCACATGGCTTCGAAACAGGTCTCGGCCAACCGCTGCGCGTGCGCGGGCGGCTTGCCTACGAAGTACATACGGCTCGTGTCGCCGTGGAAACCCTCACGAATGACCGTGACGTCGATGTTGACGATGTCTCCAGCCTTGAGCCGCTTGTCGTTCGGTATTCCATGGCAGACAACATGGTTGACCGAAGTGCAGATCGTCTTCGGGAAGCCCCGATAGTTGAGGTTTGCCGGAATGGTTCGCTGCACGTTGACGATGTATTCGTAACAAAGCCGGTCCAGCTCTTCTGTCGTGACGCCGGGCACGACGTGCTCGCCGATCATGTCCAGCACTTGCGCGGCCAGGCGGCCGGCGGTGCGCATTTTTTCCTGTTCATCCGGAGTCTTGATCGTTACGTGCATGGTGGTCGGACCGCGTGGCTTCCGGCGGCGGGGTACGCCGTCTTCGGGAGCGCGTAAGGCATTGTTCAGACGGGCATTGTTCCTGGAGGACGAGGCATGGTATAAGACCGCCGCCTTTTTTGGCAACGCAAGTAACCCACACGCGCATCACACACCTGACGGCTGGGTGCCCCTGATATGCGGACTTTCCGGAGGAATCTCCAGGTAAGGTTCGATTTCGGAGGTGGCCGGCAGGGATGCGCGGAGGCCCAACCCAAACAGGAGTTTTCCATGCCCGGCGTGTCCATGCGACAGATGCTGGAGGCGGGAGTCCATTTTGGACATCAAACCCGCTTCTGGAACCCGAAGATGGCCCCTTTCATCTTCGG
>FTEM01001496.1_pt1 | contig 12967 bp, 10 predicted proteins | sample 1640201 | NCBI WGS metagenome assembly FTEM01 (sample SAMEA3914816, study PRJEB12502) | metagenome | biome: forest; material: soil | place: USA | collected 2011-09-16 | depth 0.3 m | reverse complement strand
CGCATCCGGCCACAGCGAGACGAGCCGCTGGCGGATGCGTGCGCACAGGGCGCCGTTTTCTTCTATCAGCAGCAGGCGTATTGACACAAAAAGATTACAGCACGCGCGGGCGCGTGTTTGCCAGCGCCGCCCGGGCGGCCTCGGAAGGGAGATTGAGCCCGATGACCAGGTCGCCGACGTTTGTTCCGGTGGGTCCCGTGTGAACCAGATCCCCGGCAGCGGCCAGCGCCGCGTTTGCGTCCGCAGCCGCCAGACATCGATCGGCGTCGAGCCCACCGAGCGAGATGCGCGAAAAGGTCTCGCCATCGACGATGCCGCCTGCATCTTCCGTCGGCCCGTCAGTCCCGTCAGTTCCCGCCGCCAGCAGCGCCAGATCCGGATGGCCTGCGATCAATTTTGCGGCGACCAGCGCGAGGTGTTGATTGCGCCCGCCGCAGCCCGGGTCTTCAGGCAGTTGGACGGTCGATTCGCCGCCCCAGACACACACCTGTGCTTCGTTGAGATGCAACTCGTGCGCAAACCTGATCGCGAGCCGCACCGCATCACCGTCAAAACGCTGCGAGGGCCTGCTGACGCTCAGGCCGCATTCAGTTGCTGCAAAGCGAGCCGCCTCGACAGCATGATTGATGGAGGCGACGATCGTGCGCTCTACGCCGTCATCTCCCCGACGCGCGGGCCCCATCAATCCCGATCCGATGATGCGTGGATCGTCGCCAGGCACGTCCGATATGAACAACGCACGCGCCTTGCGGCCACCCAAGCGGGCCGCCAGCCGCCCGCCTTTGAGGCGCGAGACACGCATGCGACGAGCATTGAGCTCGCCGATCGGTACGCCTTCCGAGAGCCCTTGTGCATTGAGTTTCTCGAGATCGGCGAACGTCACTCCCTCATCGAGCACTTCGACGAGGCTCGACGCTCCACCCGAGATCAGGAACAGCGGCTCGGCATCTTGAGGGAGCTCATTGACCCAGCGCAGCAGACGCGCACCCGCCGTGAGGGAGCGTTCGTCGGGGATCGGATGTGCGCTTTCGTGAATCTCGACTCCTGGAAGAGTCCGAGATTCCGGCGACACATGGCCATCCTTGGTGATCAGCAATACCTGTTGGATCGAGGAGCGCAGCGCGTCATGGGCGCCGAGCGCCATGGCAGAGGCTGCCTTGCCGACGGCAGCAACCCACACGCGCCGCTCGCCTTTTCGGCAAGAGTTTTCGCTCAGAGCACGGGCGACGCACAAGCGCCCGTCGACGCGCGTCAGCCCGGCTTGAAATAGTTCGAGAAGGAGTCGGCGCTGGAATTCGCCCGAGATCGCGTTCACACGAACGTCACGATCCCCGAATGACTTTGAGCTTTCCGCGCCGTTCGCGCCGCAAACGCTTTGCATCATCGGAACGCTCGATCTGCAGGCGTTCCAGGTACTCGGGCGTCACGTCGCCGGTGACGTATTCGCCGGAGAAGCAGGACGTATCGAACTCTTCGATGCGCGCATCTTCGTGCCTGCAGGCAAGGATGAGATCCTCGAGGTCCTGGTAGATGAGCCAGTCTGCACCGATCAGCCGCGCAACTTCCTCGTCCGTCCGGCTCGCCGCGACCAGCTCGCGAGCGGCGGGCATGTCGATGCCGTAAACATTGGGAAAGCGTACCGGAGGGGCCGCGGATGCAAAGTACACTTTCCGCGCTCCGGCCTCGCGCGCCAGATCGATGATCTGCGCCGAGGTCGTACCGCGCACGATCGAGTCGTCCACGAGCAGAACGTTCTTGCCGCGGAACTCGAGATCGATCGCATTCAATTTGCGCCGCACGGATTTCTCGCGCTGCTCCTGGCCGGGCATGATGAATGTGCGGCCGATGTAGCGGTTCTTGGTGAACCCTTCGCGATACTTCAGACCCAGCTTCTGTGCGAGCTGCAAAGCGCTCGTGCGGCTGGTATCCGGAATCGGGATGACGACATCGATGTCGTGGTCCGGTCGCTCGCGCAGGATCTTCTCCGCGAGCTTGTCGCCCATGCGCATACGGGCGCGGTATACCGAAATGTTGTCGATCTTGGAGTCAGGACGGGCGAAGTAGACGTACTCGAAAATGCAGGGCGTGTGCCGCACGGTCGCCACGCACTGTTGCGAGTGCAATCGGCCCAACTCGTCGATGAAGACCGCTTCGCCCGGAGCAATATCGCGCACGAACCGGAACGTCAGCATGTCGAGTGCCACGCTCTCGGAGGCGAGCATCCACTCGGTACCACGCGGCGTATCGCGCTGGCCCAACACGAGCGGCCGGATGCCGTTCGGGTCGCGGAAACCCAGGATTCCGTGTCCAATGACCATCGCGACGACGGCATAGCCTCCGCGGCAGCGCCGATAAACTGCGTTGATCGCTGCGAACACGTCTCCAGGAGTCACGCGCGGAGTGCCGATACGCTGCAGCTCAGAGGCGAACACGTTCAGCAGGACTTCGGAATCGGAAGTTGTATTGAGGTGCCGGCGGTCCTCACGAATGATCACCTCGGCAAGCTCCGTGGCGTTCGTCAGGTTGCCGTTATGTGCGAGGCAAATGCCGTAAGGCGCGTTGACGTAGAACGGTTGAGCTTCGGAGGCGCCGTCGTAGCCTGCGGTCGGATAGCGAACGTGTCCGATGCCCGCGTTGCCTTTGAGCTCCAGCATGTGCGGCTGTTGGAACACGTCACGGACGAGACCACTCCCCTTGCGCACGTACAGCTCGCCTTCCCCGGAGGTGGCGATGCCGGCGGCATCCTGTCCGCGGTGCTGCAAGACGGTCAGGGCATCATAGATGCGCTGATTGACCGCGCTGGTTCCGACGATGCCGACAATTCCACACATGCGTGAACCGCCTTTACTAAGAGGTCACAGCCGCTGCGCGACCGAATTCGCCGCGCGGTGCACTTTCTGCTCGCCCACGATGGCGCGCAGACCGTTGGCGATCGACTCGCCGTATGGGATCAACAGCGAGTGCTGCCACCAGCGCTCGTCCTCGAGACGCAGCAGTTGCCCGAGAATCACGAAGACGCCCAGCACGACCAGGCCCCGCAGCGCACCGAATACCAGTCCGAGGAAGCGATCCACGCCGCTGAAGATCGACAGTCGGACGAAATGGCCCAGTATCACGCCGATGCCGGCGCCGAGCAGCAATATGAGAACGACGATGATGACGCGCGCAGCCCAGACTTTCACGTTCGAGCCGGCCAGCAAGCCGCCCAGCTGCGGCGCGACCAGATCGCTGAAATGCCAGGCCACGAACAGCGCGAGCAGCCAGGCGACCACTGCCACCGCTTCGCGAAGGAACCCGCGCAGGGCCCCGAGCACGGCGGAGATGACAATGCCGGCGATCACCACGTAGTCGGTTACGTTCATCCGTCAGCCATGGCGGGTTTGCAAAGCGTTCGATGTCCCGGTGACCGATGGTTCGGCGCGGCGCGGATTGTACAAGAGAGAAGGCCCCACCGCTCGGACCGACCGTGGGATTCGTGATAGCCCTCGCCCTCTCGTTGCCACCGTTCAGGTGCGGGGAACGACGGAGCCCGGGGGCGCCCCAGCGGCCCTCAGCTTCGCGGCGAGGTCGGAGGCCGCCGTGCGGTCTGCAACGGGGCCTGCCCGGACACGAAACAGGGTACGGCTGCCACCGCCGCTCTCGGAGATGGAAATCTTGAATCCCTTCTCCTTCAGCTCCGTCGCCAATCGTTCCGCGTTGCTGCGGCTGGCAAAAACGCCTAGCTGGACCATCCACCCGCCGGAAGGCGTTGCGGGGGATTCCCTGGAGGCGGTCCGTGCCGGAGGACTCGGACGCACTGCCGCAGCCGTACGCACCGCAGGAGCGGAATGTCCTTGAGGAGTGGCCCGCGGCGGCGGCGCTGGAACAGGAGTCGCGGGAGCCTCGCTGGTCGCAGTCCCGCCAATACGAGGAGTCGTGGCGCCCGCTTGCGCCGTACCCGCTTGTGCGGTGCCAGCCTGTGCATTTGTGCCAGTCGTAGAGGGTGCTCCCGCCGTCGCGTCCGTCGTCGAGGACGTATTCGCTGCGTTGGGGTCCACTGGAGCAGGCTGCGCAGGTCCGCTCGGCTCCGGTGTCGTCGAACCCGCGCCGCTGGTCGTCGCTGCGTGTGCGCGCGAGTCGTCTGCCAGATCTATGGTGTAGGACCGTAATGGCGGTTCCTCTGAAGAGGTCGCTGCTGCCGCTTGCGGTGAGCCCGAGCGGACAGGCCCCGTCAACAGCTCGGGGACCAACAACACAATGAGCGCCACTAGGATGATCGCGCCCGTCAGCCGCTCTTTCACCGATCCACTCTTCGCTTTGGCTTAGGTGGGGAGGCAGGCCGCAAAATCAAGCTCGTTCGCAGACTTCGCGGGAGTATCCACGCGCGTCAGTATATCCGAAGCCACTGCAACGCCGGGCCTACTGTGTACACCGAACCGAAGACGATCACGCGATCGTCGGAAGTTGCTGCGGCACTCGCAGCTTCGCAGCCATCCGCGACCGATGCGGCCAGCGTCACGGTGTCCGGCAGCAACTGCAGTCGTTGCGCAAGCTGCTCCGCCGACACGCCGCGGGGTCCGGGGAGCGAGCAGAGGATCCAGCGGTCGACCACTGGCATCAGAGCCGAAACTATTTCCCGCGCGTCCTTGTCGCCGAGAATTCCGATGACCGCGAAGGTCCGCCCGCTCGCGGACGGCAAAGGACGCTCTTTGACGTGCTGTGCGAAGATTTTCGCAGCCGGCTCGTTATGAGCGATATCGAGAATCCACTCGCCCGGGCCGCCGGTCCCGGATCCCGGCACGACCTGGAACCGCCCCGCGAGGCGCACTGAGCCCAGCGCGCGACTCACCCCACGCGAGTCCAGCGCAAACCGATCGCCGAGCCGAGTGGTGCCCAGCGACTCCACCGCAGCAAGTGCCGTGGCTGCGTTTCGATATTGAATCGATCCTGCAAGCGCGGACGGCGGTAGGTCCCGAAGTCTCAGGCGAAGCCCGTCGTATCCCCACAGTTGTCCATCGATGTGCCAGCGGAAATCCGTGCCCGCCACGATAGGCCGCGCCCCGACTGTATCGATCGCAGCGAAAACGCTCTGCGGCATGGCGGCTGTCCCCAGGACGGCGGGTCGGCCGGACCTGAAGATGCCCGCCTTCTCCGCCCCGATCAGCTCGAGCGTGTCGCCCAACCAGTCGCGATGATCGAATCCGATCGAGCAGACGACGCCGACGTCGGCATCCACGAGATTCGTCGCATCGAGCCTGCCTCCGAGCCCCACCTCCAGGACCATCGACCCGACGCCGCGGTCAGTGAAAATCAACAACGCCGCAAGTGCGTTGTATTCGAAGAACGTCAGGGTGGTTGAGCCGCGGGCCCGCTCGATACGCTCGAATGCCGAAATGAGCTCGGCATCCGCCACTTCCACTGCGTCGACGCAGATGCGCTCGTTGTAACGGATGAAATGGGGCGACGTGAACATTCCCGTCGTGAGCCCTCCGGCACGCAAGAACGCCTCGATGTGCGTGACCGTCGAGCCTTTGCCATTTGTGCCGCCGACGGTAATCACCGGACACGCAGGCTTGTCCACGCGCAACGTACGAGCCACCGATGCGACCCGCGCCAGTCCCATGTCGATCGTCTTGGGATGCACCGACTCCTGGAGAGCCAGCCACTCGGCGAGCGTGCGCAAGAAATCAGCTCCAGCGGCGTTGCGGCGTCACGCAGCCTCGGCCGGAACGACAGGATCCGCGGGAGGCAGCTTGAGCAGCATCCGCAGAACGCCGCCGATCCGGTCGCGCATGTCGCGCCGATCGACGATCAGATCCAGCGCGCCGTGCTCGAGAAGAAACTCGCTGCGCTGGAAACCTTCCGGCAATGTCTCACGCACGGTCTGCTGGATCACGCGCGGGCCCGCAAAGCCGATCAACGCTCGCGGCTCTGCGATATTGACGTCGCCGAGCATTGCAAGACTTGCGGAGACGCCACCGGTAGTCGGGTCCGTCATGACCGAGATGTACGGCAAATGAGCTTGCGCGAGTCGCGACAGCGCCGCAGCCGTCTTCGCCATCTGCAGCAGCGAGTACAGCGCTTCCTGCATCCGAGCTCCACCGCTCGCCGTGAAGCAAACGAACGGTGCGCGGGTTTGAATGCAATGGTCGACGCCCCGCTTGAATCGCTCACCCACGACCGAACCCATCGAGCCGCCTAGAAACTGAAACTCGAAAGCGCACGCAACGATCGGCAGCTCGTTCAGCTTCCCTGCGAGCACGATCAGCGCATCGTTCTCGCCGGTCGCCTTCTGCGCCTGGACGAGGCGGTCCTTGTAGCGCTTGCTGTCGCGGAACTTGAGCGGATCCTCGGGGAAAATCGCAACGCCGATTTCCTCGGTCGCGCCGGGATCGAGAAAGCGTTCCAGCCGCTCCCGCGCAGCGATGCGCATGTGGTGGCTACACTTCGGGCAGACATACAGGTTGCGTTCAAGCTCCGCACGGTAAAGCACCGCATCGCAAGCCGGGCATTTGATCCACAAGCCCTCTGGCACCGAACGCGTGCGGCGCTCGGTCTTGATGCGCGAGGGCATGATCTTTTCGAACCAGGACATGGGCGACCCGTACGGTGCTGGAGTTCAGCTACGGATAATAGCGGCACCCGCGTCCGCAGAGAAAGGATCGTCCCGCAAGGGGTCGGGTAGATTGAATGCGGGGCTGTAACGCACGGCCCAGAGGTACAGGCCCTCCGCAGGCGCTGTCGCGCCCCCCAGACGGCGATCCCGGCCCTCCAGCACCTCTTTGGCCCAGTTCGCAGGCGCGTCGCCACGCCCCACGGCGATCAGCAGACCCGCAATGTTGCGCACCATATGATGCAGAAAGGCGTTGGCCGTCGCGTCGACGATTACCCAATCCCCACGACGCGTGACCGTGAGCTGCTCCATGCGCCTGACGGGAGAGTGCGCCTGACACTCGGAAGACCGGAATGCGCTGAAGTCCTGCAGTCCGAGCAGCAGCGCCGCCGCATCGTTCATGCGCTCGTGATCCAACAGCCTGTGAACAGAAGCGGCCCGCTTTTCGGCCAACGCCGAGCGAGTGCCGCGGTTGAGTATGAAATAGCGGTACGTGCGCGCTTCAGCGGAGTAGCGGGCGTGAAAATGCGCGGGAACGGGCCGGCACCAGACGACGCTGACGTCCCGCGGCAACTCGGAATTTGCGCCGAGTATCCAGCCGCGAGTGCTTCTCTGGGCGCGAGTTTCGAAGTGCGCTACCTGCCAGCGTGCATGCACCCCTGCATCGGTGCGGCCGGCACAGGTGACGCCGACTGGCTCGTCGGCCACGCTGCTGAGCGCAGCCTCAATGGCCTGCTGTACTGACGGCGCGGATTGCTGCGTTTGCCAGCCGGCATACGCAGTTCCGTCGTACTCAATCCCTAAAGCAACCCGGGTGCGCGGAGAGTCGGTCAACCAGGCAGGGACTCCATCAGTCGCTGGGCTTCCTGCTTCTGGGTGGAGGAGCCTTCCGTGAGCACTTCCTCGAGGATGTTGCGTGCTCCGTCCGGATCGCCCATGTCCATGTAGGCGCGCGCCAGATCGAGTTTCGTGCCGACTTCACTCATCGTGACCGGTTCGAGGTCGGGCAGCGCGAGATCGTCGGAAGAAAGCTTCTGAGTAGACGTGAAGGCGGTATCCGGCACCGTAGCCGAACCGATATCCAGATCCAAACCGGCGCCGTTGGTGACATGCGTGGCGCCGTTCATGTCGCCCAGGTCGTAGTCGACCTCTCGAGCATTGAGAGTCTTCAGACGCGAGGTTGAAGCCGGATCTTGCGCTTCGTGCTCACCGGAACCGTTGGCGCGATCCGAGAGCGCCGCATCGAGCTCGGTCTCGTCCATGTGCCACGTGCCGGTTGCGGACGGCTTGTCCTCCGTCCCGGCACGTCGCTCCGCATCTGCCATCACCCGGCGTGAATGATCGTCCAGGCCGGCCACAAGCGTGGGCGCGTCCGGCGAATTCCCGATTCCGGGCTGATCCATCGTGTCGAGCGCGCCCAGGTCCAGACCCAGGTCATCGATCGCCAACTCCGCGGTCTGCTCCGCGGAATTCTGCCGCATCGCGAATTCGACCTTCTGCCGGATGGTCGGATTGTCGGCGGAGCTGATTCCAGGCTGCTCGACGGTCGGGGCCTCCGGATCGGCACCGAAGTCCGGCATCATCGGCTCGTCGTCGCGCGTGATCTTCTGGGTCATCTGCCGCGTCGTGCCGGTCGCCGAACCCGTGAAGCTCTGATCGATTGCGGCGTTGCGATCGGTGGCGGACCCTATGGATTGGATCGACGCCGTGTCGCCGAGGGCCGAGCCGATATCGAGGTCCACACCCCCGACTTCCTCACCCGGCACAGGCTCGCCGAGCAAGTCGAAATCGACGCGGCTCTGGCCGCCTTCGAGGTTCAGATCGACGCCGCCGGCGGTCGCGCCGCCGAGGCCGCCGCCCGAGGTGAACAACGGGTCTTCGGGGGCAAGCTGCTTGCCCATGATGACGATCTTTTCCCATTCGCCGGGCGCTGCTTCCGCGCGCGTCTCGGCCAACTCGCGGGCCGTCTGCAGGAACTGGTCCTTGTTGCCCCAGACGAAGAACACTTCCAGGAGCTTCAGTTTCAGATCGCGCCGTGCCGGCTCGCGGCTGATGGCGATGCGGATCAGGTCCGCGGCCTGATCGTACAGGCCATACGCCATGTGGAAATCGGCTTCCGCGAGCGGATCGCCCTGATCCAGATTGATCGCAGTCTCGCTGCTGATCGTCTCGTCCGATGAAACGTGTCTGGCCGTGGTCGCCGCGGGCGCAGGTCCTCCGGGGAATTGAGGGCGCTCGTGCGTCCCTGACTCCTCGACGAGGAAAGCGTCCTCAGGCGCCGCGGCCTTCGAAGGGCGCAGGGAAGATGTTTCCCCCGCTGCAAATCCGCGTCCTGCGGATTCCGCACCGGCAACTGCCAGACGGCTGAGCGAATCGTCGAATTCTGACTGGCGGCGCGAGCGCCATCCTTTCACGCCCAGGAGCGCAAGGATGATCACCACGAGCGCGGCGAGAGCCCACCAGTATTCTTTGAGCGTGTCGAAAATCGATCCGCCCGGCTCTTCGGCCGGAGCCGTCGTCGCGACGGCCTTTTTCGGCGTTGCGGGCGGTGTCGCCTCGGCGGCCGGCGGCGGTGTTGCCTGCGCCGGCTCTTCCGCCTGCGGAGGTGTGGCAGCGGCTTCTGGCTGCCCGGCTGTTGCAGCCGGAGGCGGCGTCGCTTCAGCAACGGGCGGTGGAGTCGCCGGCGCAGGCGCCGCGGCGCCCGGCGCAGGGGCTCCCTGCTTGGCGGCCAGCTTCGATTGCAGCTCGGCAAGCTCCGCATTGCGCATCTCGAGGAGGCGCTTCTGCTCGCTCAGTTGTCCTTCGAGATCGTGAACGCGGCCCTGAAGAGATTTCACCGCGCCGGTATCGGCGCCAGATGACGTCGAGCCGGGCTCGGACGGCGACACAAGGTGCAATCGGCCGGGCTCGGCGGCGGCGGTTCCGGCTGGCGCCGTGCTGCGCCACGCAGCGTATTGCCGTCGGATCTCGGACGATGCCTCGCTGGCCGACACGCTCGCCACGGCTGCGGAGTCAGGCATCCGCAGTACCGCGCCGGAGCGCATGAGATTCATGTTCTGATCAAATGCGCGCGGGTTGGCCTGGAAAATCGCCAACATCCAGCTACGCGCTTGCGCGGAGTTCGTGCTGCCGCCAGCGGCTCCGCTCGCAATCTGAGAGAGAGTTTCGCCGCGCTTCACGACATGCGTCGTGTCGCCGGGGTTGACCGAGCTTGCGCCCGAGCCTGTCGGCGACGCACTCGAGGTGCTGCGGGTCGGTGTCGGCGACGGGGAAGAAGGCGCGACCGGCATCGACGGCGAATTCGTCGAAGCAGGAGCTGCCGGCGACTGGGCTGGTCTAGCGATCTCGCCTTCGTGTGCTCCGGCGCCCGCGGACGGCGCCGCAACCGGAGCGTTTGCCGCACCCTGGTTCGGTGTGTACACCGGAGGATCGAGCAGCATCGTGTACTCACGGACGAGGTGTCCGCGAGCCGTGTCCACTTCGACCAACAGAGTCACGAACGGCTCGGTTATCGAGTCGGTGGACTTCAGCTTGATGACTTCACGGCCGTCCGCGGTGCGCTGTGTACGCACCTGGACGCTGCTGAGGAAGACAGGCCAGTCCAGCCCGTAACGCACGAACGTGTCGTGCGAGGCTATCTGGGCCTTGAGACTCCCCAGCTCCTCCGGCGTGACGTCCACCAGATCGATTTCAGCATCGAGCGGTGCGTTGAGCGACGAGAGGAGACGGATATCTCCGAGACCGAGCGCGAACGCCGCTGAAGGTAGAACCAACAGCAGTGCCAGCGCCCGGCTTGAGCGTTTGGCGACCATTACGACACCCTACGAAGGCATCAGTTGAAGAAAAAAGGCTTGTATAAACAAATAAGTGGACTGCATTTAAGCGAGTCCACCCACAATTGAGGGGCAATATAACTTAATTCGGACGCGCGGCCAAAGCCTCTGCGATCTGCACGCTGTTCGTGGCAGCCCCTTTGCGCACATTGTCCGCAACGACCCATAAGTTAAGTCCCCTGTCTGCGGAGAGATCTTCACGTATTCTCCCGACATAAACTGTGTCGCGGTTCGCTGCCTCGGTAGCCGCCGTCGGGTACCCCCCTGGGCGGCGCTCATCCAGGACCTCCACACCCGGCGCCTTCTTGAGCAGAGCGCGCGCCTCGGCCGCGGAAATCTTCGACCGCGTCTCAATACTGACCGCCTCGGAATGCCCGTAAAACACAGGCACCCGCACTGCGGTAGCGCTGATGCGAATGGCCGGATCCGCCAGGATCTTGCGGGTCTCCCGGACGATCTTCATCTCCTCCCGCGTATAGCCGTTGTCCTCGAAGCGGTCGATCTGCGGCACGCAGTTGAAGGCGATCCGTTTCGGCACGATCCGGCCCGGCGGCGCCGGCCTCCCGCTCATCAGGGCGAGGCTCTGCTCGGCCAGCTCTTCGACCGCCTCGCGGCCCGCGCCGGAGACTGCCTGGTAGGTCGCAACCTGGATGCGCTCGATACCGACGGCATCGTAGATCGGCTTGAGCGCCACGACGAGCTGGATCGTGGAGCAGTTCGGATTCGCGATGATGCCGCGGTTGCGGTACTGCTCGAGCGTGTGGAGGTTGACCTCGGGGACGATGAGCGGAATGTCATCCTCGTAGCGAAATTCCGCGGTGTTATCGATGACGATGCAGCCCGCCGCCGCAGCCTGCGGCGCGTATTGCTTCGAAACCGCGCCACCTGCGCAGAACAGGGCGATCTGCGCCTGGCTGAAATCGAAGTCCGCCAGGTCCAGCACCGCATAGGTCTTGTGCCGGAAGGTGATCGATTTGCCCAATGAGCGGTTGCTGGCGAGAGGATAAAGCTCCCCGACGGGAAAGTTGCGCTCCTCCAGCACCGTGAAGAGCGTCTCGCCGACCAGCCCGGTTGCGCCAACGACCGCGATGTTAAACGTCTTATCCGTCATTTCTTGTCGGTAATTACCGGTGTTTGCGACTTCACGTCAGCATTCTGCGCGCGCTGGCGCAAGTAGTGATCCATCAGCACGAGCGCGAGCATTCCTTCCGCGATCGGAGTGGCTCGCAATCCGACACACGGATCGTGGCGCCCGGTCGTCACGACATCCACAGGATTGCCGTCGATGTCGATCGTCGTGCCGGGCACCTGGATGCTGGAAGTCGGCTTGAGCGACATGTGGGCCACGATGTCCTGACCCGAGGAGATGCCACCGAGAACGCCGCCGGCGTTGTTGCTCTTGAACCCGCCCGGCGTCAACTCGTCGCGATGCTCGCTGCCCTTCTGCTCGGCTGCGTGCGTCCCGGCCCCGATCTCAACGGCTTTGACTGCGTTGATGCTCATCAAAGCGTAGGCGATGTCCGCATCCAGCCGGTCGAATACCGGCTCGCCCAGGCCGGGAGGCACTCCTGCCGCAACCACCGTGACACGCGCACCGATCGAATCGCCCTCTTCCCGGATCTTCCAGATCAACGCCTCCAGCTCCTGGATGCGCGCCGGATCGGGGCAGAAAAATGGATTCTGATAGGCAAACGCGGGGTCCACGGGATCCAGCCGGAGCGCGCCCACCTGGCTCAGGTAACCGTAGATCCGCACTCCCAGCCTCGTCGCCAGATACTTGCGCGCGATGGCGCCGGCCGCGACGCGCATGACCGTCTCGCGAGCCGATGAGCGCCCGCCGCCGCGATAGTCGCGAACGCCGTATTTCTGTTGGTACGTGTAGTCGGCATGGCCGGGGCGGAAGCGATCTTTGATCTTGTCGTAGTCGCGCGAGCGCGCATCGGTGTTTTCGATGAGCAGCCCGATCGGGGTGCCCGTGGTGCGGCCCTCGAAGACACCCGACAGAATGCGGACCTGGTCGCCTTCGCGGCGCTGGCTGACGAAGTGGGACGTCCCCGTGCGGCGCCGGTCGACGTCCCGCTGGATCTCCTGTTCGGAAATCTCCAGTCCCGGCGGGCAGCCGTCCACGACGCAGCCCATGGCGGGCCCGTGGCTCTCGCCAAATGTGGTGACCGTAAAAAGAACGCCTGTCGTGTTACCGGACATTACCGTGGCCGTGGGTCAATTGTTCCGCCGTCAGCAGGAAGACTCCGCCGCCCCCGCGCTCGAATTCAAGCCACATGAAAGGCAGCCGCCGGTAAGCCCGTCGAACCGCTGTCTCGGTGTTACCGACTTCGACGACCAGAATTCCGCGTGGCCGCAAGTGCCTCCCCGCCTCTTCCAGGATGACCTTGACGGAATCGAGGCCGGCCGGACCTGCGGCGAGCGCCATCCGCGGCTCGTGCCGATACTCGGGCGGCAAACTCTTGAGCTCGCGAGCACCCACATAGGGCGGGTTGGCCACGATGATATCGTAGGTTTCCTGCCCGAGGGCGCGGAAATG
>FTEM01001676.1_pt1 | contig 12982 bp, 10 predicted proteins | sample 1640201 | NCBI WGS metagenome assembly FTEM01 (sample SAMEA3914816, study PRJEB12502) | metagenome | biome: forest; material: soil | place: USA | collected 2011-09-16 | depth 0.3 m | reverse complement strand
TCGTCGAGCAGCGCAAGCTGTTGAAGCGTGGCGAGTCCGCCGCGGTTGGCGGGTCCTCGAGACTGACCGCGGCTCTATCGCTCGCGCTGTGGTTTGCGGTCATGCTGGCGGGACGGCTCCTTCCGACCTTCCAGACGACCGGCACGGGCTGAGACACTCAGATGTGCCGGTGCGCGCACCGGCACAGCCTGCCCGAATCACTTCGTTGCTTGATTCGGGTACCAGAAGACCGTGTGACAAGCTTCACAAACTGAGTCGAGTTGTGCGCCGGACTCCAGCACCGCGGACACGTTACGGGCGTCAATCGCCGCGAGCGTCTTGATTCCGGTCTCCTGCAGCAATCGCGCGTACTGCACGAAGCTCTCCCGACTCGCGGCGATCTTGGTCGCAATCTCCTGAGAACTCAGGGAGCCGCCGGCCGCGTCGGCCGGAAAGTCCTTAGCGGCGATCTTGCGGCCCTCCATGATCAGCAGATTGGCTGCTTCGATCAGAGTCGTCGCGTGTCGCCTGACTTCCTTCCATTCAGCGTCACTCTGCGGATGCAGATCATGCCAGCCGCCTGCGTCCAGGACGCTGCCAAAAGCGTCCCACACGGCGTCGGCCGAGGGATCGACTTCACTGTCCATGAGGTCCTGGAGCGTCGCAACGACTCGGAACGGCGCAGCGGGCTGCGGCAGCGATGGTGGCGGATTGTGCTTCGCGCATGCAGCCAGCAGCAGCGCAAGGCTCACCGCCACCGGCGTGAGGGCCGAGCGGGTCGTCATATTCATCCTTCAGAGCGTCTCGTGGGCTTTTTCAGTCATATGCTTCTGGTCGATGTCGATACATGGCGGCTGCTCGATCACATGCGCGCCTGCGGCTCCCAACCTCAGAGTGCGCGATGTGACCCATGGCTTGACCAGGACATCGGGGTCCTCAACCGTGACCTCATAGTGGATGGTGTTTCCCTGCCGAGTGAATCGCTCGAGGACGTGCAACGCCTCAGTGGTGAAGTATGCCCCCGTCGCGAGCCACGTCTCGCCGTTGAAATTCGTTACATCGACTACCAGCGTGTCCCCTTCCCAATGACCCACGGAATCGCCGTTGTAGGATGAATCCAATTTCGAGTCGTGCTTGCGGCCGTCAGTCGGAATGACGCGGGTGATGCTGCCGCCCGGATACGCCTCGTAAAGCAGAACGACTGTGTTGGGAACCTGCACGATCTCCGTGGGGGCACCGATGCGAGGCACGCCCGGGGGCAGGCAACTGAACGTGGGATCGAGGTCCGTCTCGGTCAGGTGCATTGTTTTCACCTTCGCAGCCGCCTCGGGATTGTATTCGGGAGGCGACGCGACGCCGCTCATGCGCTTGGCGAGGTCGGCAGGTGAGATGCCCGCGGCCGCAAATTGCTTCGCAAGCTCCTTCGGCGTTCCGATCTGGAATTCAGTCGTCTTGCCGTCCTCGCTGACCTTGACCTGGCCCGGGATTTCCTTAGGCGCCCAATATCCGGTCAAGTTCGGATGCTTGTCTGGCGCGCGCGGCGTGGGCATGGCACGCAGCTTTGCGTCCGCGGCCTCCGAGGGCGGCGCACCGCCGAATCCAAAGCCCGGCACTCCCGCCGGCGGAGCCTGTGCGCCCGCCGGCATCGCGGCAAGAGACAAAGCCATCGCGGCCATCGCGGCGGCCGGACGAATCCCAAAACGATAATGTGTCACGGTTCAACCCCTTCAGATCCTCGAGATCGCAAGTTTGGTCAGTTCGCGACACTACTGCTCATCGCCCGGGTCATGCTTCAAGGTTGAAATGGTGCGCCCATCCGCGAAGTGAACAATTTTGCCGTACCCGAAGTGCGGGGTGCCATCCCTCGGCGGCCACGCCTCCACGGTCATCTTGTCGCCCACCTTGAATACTTCCTTGGAGATGCCGTAGCGATGCCACCAGGCGGGAGGGAAATTGGTGAAAGTCCACCGCACGGTTTTCCCATTCTCGACGGCGTCGACGGTCCAGAAGATGTGCGGGTTGACCCACCGGACGCCAGAGATGACCCCCGTAACCACGAACAGCTTCTTGTCGTCCGCATCGAACTCCGCCGACAGCGAGTGATGCGCCATGGCGGGCAACTCCGACATCATCAGTAGAAATCCAGCCAACAGTAATCTGCAAATGAATGCTCTCATGGCAAAACCTTCTAGATTGAAAACCCTTCTGCCTGTACCATACCATATCGTATGGTAAAGCATAGGGCGCCGCCGGCGCGGCAGCACGGCATCTCGAGTCATGCATTCCGTGTTGAAGGCACATGTGCCGGCCGGCGTAGGCCGCTGGCGCGGCCTGCATCTGGTCACTAAATCTACCGTACCTGAAAGTACGGACGCGGGGAGAATCGGAATGAGACCGTCCAGAACGCTCGCTGTGTTTTGCACTCTTGCCGCAGGCTCGCTGTCGGCTGCGGCTGACGCGGCGCAATCCTGCAATCGCGCCTGTCTGAAGGATGTGCTGGACCAGTATCTGGCGGCGGTCTTGAAGCACGAGCCATCCGCAGCACCGCTGGCGGCGGGCTTTCGCGAGACCCAAAACGCCATGGTCGTGGGACCCGGCGACGGGCTGTGGAAGAGCCTGACAGCACTTGGAAGGCTTCAGCGGCGTTACATCGATCCCATGTCCGGGCAGGCCGGCTACTACGGAACTATCGTAGAGGCAGACCAAGGCGCTATCGCCACGCTGCGTCTGGCAACTGAAGGTCGGACGGTCACCGAAGCCGAATGGATCATCGGTCGCTTGGACACGGGCACTCCGACCAGCCAAGGACTCGGTATGACCAGCATCGAAGGCGCCGAAGGCACTCCTCCTGCAGATGCCCCGCTGCCGAAGGCGAAGCGCGTGCCGCGACGGGTCATGGTTGCCGCCGTCAACGCATATTTCGACAGTGTTCAGACCCCAGGCTATCAGGCGCCCGTTGTCCCCAACTTCATCCGCCTCGAGAACGGCATGGGAACCGGCGAAGGACCCGGCGGAACCGCTTTTGGCGGCCACGGTGCCTATCGGGGGCGCGCCGCTGCCATGGCCGCCGGCACGGCCATCGGCGGTGTGACGGCGGCAGGGGCCATGGCCACGCACGATGTCTGTGGAGGCATCTGCAACGTCGCCGCGAGGCGTTATCCGATCGTGGACGAGGAAGCCGGTGTGGTCCTCGGTATCGTCGTGTTCCAACGGCCCCCCGCGAACGTGAACCGACGTAACTTGCTCAGCGAATGGTTTACGGTGGACGGCGGGAAAATTACCGGGATCTATGCCGCGATGCACTACATGAATCCCACCTTCGCGGCTCCAAACTGGCCCCCCTATGACGGCTCGTTCCCGCTGTCGTTCAATGTTGGAATTTCACCGACGCCGACGCCCGCTCCGCCGCCGGGCTCGCCCGCGCCTATGCCGGGACCGGGACCAGGCGGAACGCCTCCGGGTGCAGCGCCTGCAGGCGCGCCCCACCCCGCGGGTGTCAACTGACGGCTTGCCCGATCTGACTACCGTACGGCGGGCCCTCGGCGCCGATCTGCGCGCCCCTTCATTTGGACCTCGACGTGGACGTTCATCGATCTTCTCCCCTCTGGAATCGTTAGCCTGGAAGTCGCCCGATTCCAATGCGGGCGAACTCCGCTTGCCGGTCATGGAACTGATGCTTCAGGGCGGCACCGACGTGCAGGGCCAGGACCGCGACGAAAATCCAGCCACCGATCGAGTGGATCTCGACGAACGCGGCGTGCGCGGACTTTCGAACGGACGGATCCCATTGGCTGATGGGATGCAACATCGGCAGCGGAAACACACTCCAAAGACGCGCCAACCCCGGCGGCGGCGGACGGGCTGAGATGATGGACCAGCCGGACAACGGCATCGCGAGCATCAGAAAATAGATGAACCGGTGTGCCGCGTGCGCCGTCGTGCGCTCCCACAAGGCCATGTTCGCAGGAAACTGCGGTGGGCGATGCATTAGGCGCCAGACCAGGCGAAATACCGTCAGCGCGAGGACGGTGATACCGGATGAGATATGGAGGCCGACAACTGTGACACGCAGCGGGCGCGCGAACCCTTCCATGAAGAAGCCCAGCCCCAGGTTGAACAGGATCAACAACGCGATCGCCCAGTGGAGCGCTATTGCTACCGCCGTGTAGCGACCACTGTCAAGACTCGCCCGCACGTGTTCTCCATTCTTCGCTGCTGCCGCCGCTGGCTAGTGCTCGTCCGAGTGCCTCAACTACTTCGAGTTGGCGCTCTTTGCCGTCAAGGGATACCAGTCGTGCCACTTGCTCTTGATGTCCTCACCGTCGAGCCGTTTGAATTGCAGGCGGTAGAAGTGCTCTGGCGGTCCCTGCTTGGTGGAAACCTGGTGGGGAGGTTCCGGAATGGCGGCCAAGCAATCAGGATAGTGTCCGCCCGGAGGAGCCTCGCCCCGCTTTCCCCAGATCGGAGCCTCAGCTGGAGCAAGCGTCTTGTTCACATCAACGGCGCCGCGCTCCTCGGTCGGTCCCGCACCGTCGTTCGCGTAGACCGACGAATACGGATGGCCATGCATGTTTTCGGTTTCGCCGGTTCGGACGACCACTTCGACCAACTGAATGTGGTCGTCTTCGAAGCGAACAAAGTGATTCGCGGGCGCCGCGTGCACCGCGTCGTATACCAGCGGATACGGCCATTGCTTGGAGTAAGGGGCTCCCGATTGAGGCGTCGTGCCCAGGTCCTTCACCTTGGGGGCCGGATCCAAGATCCACGGATACCACGTCTTCCAGTTCGCCGCGAAATTCTCGCCATCGATTCGTTTGTACTCAAATCGATAAAAGTGTTGCGGGAAATTCCCTTGCACCGTGACCTCGCGCGCCGCCAAGGCACCGTGCGTCTGACACCAGGGATAGGGTTGCTGATTTGCCGCACCGCCGCGGTTGCCAAAGGTCTCATGCGCGGATGTCTTGGCGTCGAGGGGCTGTTCGGTGACCGCTGGCCACGCGGCATCCGTTGCGATGACGGCGGAATAGGGTTCCGCGGGCTCGGGTGCCTTCTCGCCGGGCCACCGCGTAACCTCGACGAAGCGAATGTGTTGATCTTCGAACAGCACTTTGGTTTGCGTTGCAGCCGGCGCGGCATTGACGGCCGCGCAGGCCATCGCGATAGAGATGCCGAGCGCGGTACCGGGTGATTTGAGTCGGTCATTTGGATTCATGACGTTTCCTCGAAGCTTCTAGGGTTGTTGCTTCTTTTCTGGCATGACCGCTGTGACACAGCGGAAGCTCTCCGGCACGTTGGCGTCGCCGGAGCCGATGTAGTGTTGGATTGCAGGATACGCGCACAGTGGTCGCCGCCCGATGACCTGCGGCTTCGCAGGCGTTGCGCCGGGCGCCGCTGCGGGCCCTGCCTCGGCGAGGCGGTCCGACAGCAGTGCCCGAGGCGCCTTGCCTTGCTCGACCCATTTTTCCAAGGCATCGAACCACGCAACCGAGTAGCCGCCGCCGCAGTGGTTGCCGTTTGGAACGACGAAGAGTTGGTGAAACCTGCTTTCGTTCGCGACACCGCCGGCTTTCTCGGCGGCCGCCTCGTAATAAGCGATCGCATCCGTGGGCGGCGGCGTATTCTCATTCCAACCGGCGTACTGAATGAGTTTGCCGCCGCGGCGTGCAAAAGCGGTGAGGTTGGGAGAGGCGACGATGTCTGCGGTCTGAGCCTCTGCGCGCTCCACGTCGCCGGAGAAGTCCAGCTGCCGATAGTCCCAGTCGGCATTGTGGTAGACGATGTAGCGGTAGAAATCCTGGGCGATGAACATGGGTGCGGAGGCCACTGGCGCATAGCCTGACTCCGCGCCCGGGAGCATGCCTGATGAGAGCAATGCACCGCTCTTGGGGTTTTTCATGCCCGCATAGAGTTCCTCGGCGACACCGATTTGCCCCGCTGTCAGGCACTCGTTCTGCGGTTGACCGGACTTGCATGCGAGCATGGCGGGTCGGAAAGCGCAGGAGCGCGGATCGGAGATCTGGCCGTCCTTGACTCCATCATTGGCGTCGCACGCATCCAGCGCGCCTTTTCGCAGGAGTGCGAACTGTGCGCCGCTCAGGGTCGCAGTGGAATTGCGCAGGTTGGTCCGCGCCGACCACAGGTCGTGCGCGGTCAGGCGTGCGTAACTGAAAGCAGCAGACCCGGCCAATACACCGTCGTAGTCGGCGGGAAAGCGCTGCGCCTCGATCAGAGCCATGCGCCCGCCGCCGGAGCACCCGGAGAAGTAGGACACTCTGGGACGCCTGCCGTAGTAGACGGTCGCCAAGGTCTTTGCCGCCAATGTCATCTGATGCGCCGCGCGCCATCCATAGTCCGTCAGCACCTCGGATGGGGTCTTCTCAAAGGCCTTGGGGACCCCGCCGCTATGGCCAGTGTCGGTGGAAACCGCGACATAACCTGCCCGGAGCCCGCTGGCCAGATCCGGATACAGCACCGACCCGGCAAAGCCGCCGTTGCCGATCCCGACAAGCTTCTGATTCCAACCCTGCGAGGGTAGCCAGACCTCCATCCTGATGTTGGAGTTAGCGGTGGGCTTCAGAGTCGCCACCACCCGGCAGAACGCCGGGACCTGCAACGCAGCGGGCGTTATCGGGGCGCCCGTGAAAGGATTGCTGGAGTCGGGGGCCTGGAAGGTGCCGTCGGGGTATTCCTGGACGGACTCGACTCTCCCGGCGGACAAGGCGGCTCGCCCAAGAGTTGCGCAATCTGAACGGGGCTGGCGCCAATTTGCCGGAAAGTGCTCGACGGGGGCAGGTCCGGCAGTTTGAGCCCTGAGTTCTCCACTCAGTCCCATCAGCACCAGCACGCTTGCGCACCCTGCCCGCCAGGCCTTGATCATCTACGCCCCCCAAATGCCTGCGAGGCGAATTTGACCGCCCGCTTCCGTAGCCATACTGTACAGTATGTATGCCACCATACTCCACAGTATGTCGACGGAGTGTCGCACGGCGGCCAGGTGGAGCAGGCTAATCTTAGCGGAGGGGTTCGTGGAAACGACGTCGGCGCCAGGTGCGCTTGCAGGTCTCACTCGTTTGCTTCCACCAGGGGTGGTCACGGCGCCCGATGCGAGCAACACCGCGCGGCATTCACGCGACTTCCTGATCACCAAGGACGATGCCGTAGAAATCATCGCGCTGACCTATCCGCGCAACACGGAACAAGTGTCGGAAATCCTGCGCTTCTGCAATGAGCACCGCATCGCCGTGGTGCCGCAGGGTGGCATGACCGGCATGGCCGGTGGAGGCGTGCCCGCTTCGCGGTGCGTCGTGCTGTCCTTGGAGCGGATGCGGCAGATTATCGAAATCGACAGGGCCGCTGGAACCATGACCGTGGAGGCTGGTGCGGCCCTGGAGGCGGTGCAGAACGCCGCGGATGCTGCGGACTTGCTGTTCCCCCTTGACTTGGGCGCGCGGGGCTCCTGCCAGATCGGCGGCAATGCCTCGACCAACGCTGGCGGCAATCGCGTCCTGCGCTATGGGATGATGCGAGAGCTGATCGTAGGGGTCGAGGCCGTGCTGGCCGATGGCACGATCATCGATGCACTGAGAAAAATGCTGAAGAACAATACCGGCTACGACCTGAGGCAGTTGTTCATCGGGAGCGAAGGAACGCTAGGTATCATCACCAAACTCGTCCTGCGCCTGCACTCCAAGCCGCGCAGCCTGTGCACGGGACTGTGTGCGTTAGGCGGGTACGAGGATGTCGTCAATCTTCTGGACCGCGCCCGCTCTGGCTTCGGCTCCACACTAACCGCCTTCGAGACCATGTGGCCGGATTTCTATAGGCTTGGGACGATCGAGCTGGCGCGCAAGCCACCGTTGGATCCGAACTACGGGATCTACGTACTGATAGAGACGATGGGTACGGATTCTGAAGTCGACCAGGCGCGCTTCGAAACGGTCATTGCCGAAGCGCTCGAGGTCGGTCTCGTGAAGGACGCAGTAGTGGCGAAATCTGCGCGCGAATCCCAGGAGCTGTGGGCCATTCGCGACTGCCCGGGGGAATTTCCCCGCGTGTTCTGGCCGCAGACGAGCTTCGATATCAGTGTGCCGACAGGTGAGATCGGCGCACTTGTTTCCGAGCTGAATGAGAGCCTGCATCGCCGGTGGCCGGAAATCCGTACCGTTTTCTTCGGTCACGTCGCCGACGGCAACTTGCACTTGTCGACGAAGCTGCCCGCAACGCCCGAGCACGACGTAGAGGAGTTGGTGTATGGCGTGGTCGGCGCCCGGCACGGCTCGATTTCGGCCGAACACGGCATCGGTGCGCACAAGCGCGAATTTCTGCATCACTCACGCACCCCAGCCGAGCTGGCATTGATGCGCAGCGTGAAAGCAGCGCTCGATCCCCGCGGCATCTTGAATCCCGGCAAGATCATCTAGCGAGGCGGCGAATGACCACGTCACCTCGGCAACTCACGCAACGCTTGCGTCCCGACCGATGCGGCTTGGGATCGGGCTCAACGGGGCCCCTCTCCGACTACCCGCGTCTCGAGTCCGCGTCGGTCGGGCCCGCACCGCCGCCGGGCGCCTCGTCGCCTATGTCTGAACCCCCGCTCTACTTAGTCGACGGGTATTGAAAAATGACCGCGCTGGACCTCATGCGTGTGCCGGAACACGAACCCTTCGCCGTGGCGATCGCCGAATCCGCTTGGCTGTTTCCATTCTTCGAAACCCTGCACGTGCTTGCTCGGCAGCAAGGCTCGACCGGTCACGGAGCTTACCCGCAGCGTACTGCCTCGGACTTGGAGCGCATTTGCGGTCGCAGCGACAACCTTCAGGAATCAACGACTTGGCAGGTAATACTTCGCCGAGAAATGAGATGAATACGCGCCCCTTCAGAGACGCGTAGCCACACGCCCGCTTTTGTGCCGGAACGGTACCGAGCCATCTACGAAGACCTCTCGTAACTTGGAGAAGCAGGTAGGTACGAAACCCTGCGCTGACGACGAGTGCTCGCATGTCCGCGTAAGCCCCCGCGAAACGACTGCGCAGTGATTGCACAGGGGGCTCCCGAAGCGTACCTGCACGCGTGCCAGCAGGTGGCTCCTGGAACGGCTGCCGCAGTCGTCGCGCTCGAACGAGTCAGGAAAGTCATTTCTAAGCACTATGCGCTATCCTCACTACTCGGCCCGCCGACGCATCGCGGCGAGTTTGCATTGATGGAAGCAGGCAGGCGATCTCATGGCTGAAATTTTCGTTTCCTACGCCCGGGAGGATCGCGCGCGGGTGGCGCCCCTGGTCGGCGCGCTCGAGGCGCAAGGCTGGAGTGTTTGGTGGGATCCGGCCATCACGCCCGGCCAGGAATTCGACCGTCTGATCAACAAGGAGCTCGAAGAAGCGCGCGCGGTAATCGTGGTGTGGACGCCCGCCTCGGTCGATTCGCGCTGGGTGCGCGGTGAGGCGCGCGAAGCGGCCGATCGCGGCGTGCTGGTGCCGGTACGCTTTGATAATCCGCGCCTCCCGCTCGACGTGCGCGCTATGCACACGACGGACCTTGATCATTGGAAAGAGGATCAAAGCTGCGCCGAGTTCCAAGAGCTGTGCCGCGCGCTCAAGGCATTGCTGAAGGGCGACGTGGCCCCCGCCGCTGCGCCTCCCAAGCCATCCGCAAAGGTCGGACCGGGCAAGATTATCGGCACCGCGGTCATTGCCGCCGGCCTCGGTGCCGGCCTCATCTGGTTCCTGGGCCGCGACCCAACAGGCGATTGGCTGCATAAGACCGCGATTCCGAAAATCGAGACGGCCATCGACGCCGGCAATTGGGACACCGCCTATACCTTGACCAAAGAGGCCGAAGCGCGCGTGCCGGCCGACCGGGATCTGGCTGACCTTTGGAAACGCTTCTCCTGGCGAGTCGACATCGTGACGGACCCGGCCGGGGCGAAGGTTTTTCGCCGCGCTTATGACGCCGGCCAGAATCAGTGGGAGGAGATCGGGACGACTCCGATCAAGGGTCGGCGAATTCCGCTCGGCATGTCGCGGCTACGTTTTGAGCGCGCGGGCTATGTCACGATCGAACGCCTGATCGGCAGCGGTATTCCACTGGGCGATGAACTGCCGAGCCCTGACCAGGTCGACCTCGCATTCGCAAACGTTCCGGACACGATAACGCTCGACACACCGAGCACGCTTCCGGTCGGCAAGGTCCGCGTGCCCGGTTGGTCGGAGACTGTCGGCGGCAAGCAAACCCGATTCAGCGACTTCTTCATCGATCGCACGGAAGTCACCAACGTCGCATTCAAGGCCTTCGTCGAGGCCGGAGGCTATCAGAACCCGAGCTATTGGGAGCCTGTCGTGCGCGCAGGGAAGACAATTCCGTTGGAAGAAGCGATGGCAATGTTTGTCGACAGGACGGGCCGGCCAGGGCCTAGCACGTGGGAAGCCGGCGACTATCCCGAGGGCCAGGCCGATTTCCCGGTCTCGGGGGTGAGCTGGTACGAGGCTTCCGCTTACGCGCACTTCATGCGCCAGGAGCTGCCGACAAGGTACCACTGGCGCCGCGCGTTCGACGGCGCCTCGATGCGCTGGCAATTGCCCGCCGCCAACCTCGATGGGAGCGGCCCGCGCTCGGTTACGGACAGTAAATCCATGAGCTATGTCGGGGCGCTCGATCTTGCCGGTAATGTGCGCGAGTGGACGGTGAACGAGGAAGATGGCGAGCGCTTGATCCTCGGCGGAAGTTACAACGATGGGGCCGCAGTTGCGATGAACACGGAAACCCTACGGGCGCCCGCGCTCGACCGGTCACCGGGCAACGGCCTTCGCCTCGCGATCACGCGCGATGATGCGCAGGTGGCTGACCGCGCGCGCGCGTCGGTGGCTCCATTCTTGCCGCAGTTGAGTTGGCCGAAGCCGGTTTCCGACGAGCTCTTCGATGCCTATAGCCGTGCTTTTGCTTACGCAAAGACGCCGCTCAACGTGCGCATCGAGGATTCGCAGACCACGCGCCTGTGGACGCGTCAACGTATCACGTTCGATGCGGCCTACGGAGGCGAGCGCATGATGCTCTACCTCTATCTGCCGACGAATAGCGCGGCGCCCTATCAGACCGTGATGTTTTGGCCTGGCTCCAACGCGGCTCTCTACACCTCGATCGAGCAGCTTGGCATGCGGCTCGACTTCGTGCTCAAGAGCGGAAGGGCCGTGGCATTCCCGGTCTTCCTCGGCATGATCGAACGGGGCAAGGGCCAGTTCATCAATGCCGTCACCCAGCCGATTGCCTATCGCGATTTGACGATTCAGCAGGTCAAGGACCTGCGCCGGTCGATCGACTATCTGGAAACGCGTTCCGACATCGATCCGAACGCGATTGCCTATTTCGGCCACAGCTGGGGTGGAACTTCAGGCCCGGCGGCACTCTCCCACGAGCCGCGGATCAAGGCGGCCATCCTCTATCTCGGTTTCATTTTTCCCATGTTGGAGCCGGAGATCGATTCCATCAACGCGTTGCCGCATGTGAAGGCGCCTGTTCTCCTGCTGAATGGCGAGTTCGACTCAGTGCCGCTCGAGAACACGCAGCATTTCTTCGCGCTGCTCGGTACTGCGGCGGCCGACAAGAGGCACGTTATCGCGGAAGGCGGTCACTTCGTGCCGCAGGACGTTCTCGTGCGCGAGACACTCGATTGGCTCGACAAGTATCTCGGACGGCCAAGGGTCGTGCGCCGCGAGGCCGCGCTCGCGCGCGAGCGCGGCTGATCCTTCGATCGAGCCGTAATCGATGAGCTGCAGCGAGTTCCCCTGTGCCTTGCTGGCAGCTCGCACGACATCCCCCAGATCAAGCCGCAGGTTGTGATCGATGCGATCGAGGAGGTTCTCAGCTACGCACGGCGTTCCAGGCAGACGAACGCTACGCGTCAGAGCTACTAGCTTGCAGCGGCCGCACGACTGCAAAACTGTGACCGGACATCGGTTCGAACGAACGGCTGCCGTCTGCTGCCTGCAACGTGACGGCCGTGACGATGGATAGGTCCGATTCGACGTGTACGGCAAAGAGCAATCCGATGGAGGTTCCGCAGGCTTTGCCATATCGGATAATTGTGCCGAAGTCGGGCATACGGCCTCGAGGGGACTCTAGTCGCGAGACGAACTGGGGTTCCCAGCCGGCGCAGCGAGCAAGCTGCACCTGTGTGAGGCCGCGGCGTCTGCGAAGAGAGACGAGCGTGGAGGCAAGCGCGGCCTTTGTGGCCATCCCTTCGGCGTGGAGTCGAGGATCGTGTTGTTTGCCTCGGGCGTGTGGCATGGGACTACGGCGGCGGAATTTCCCGCGGCGCACTCGATTTGTTCAGAACGCCTGCTGCCAGGAATCCACCGTCCACCGCCAGCACATGGCCGGTGATGTAGCTCGCGCGCCGACTGGCCAAGAAAAGCGCCGCATCGGCCACTTCTTCAGGCGTTCCGTATCGATCCACAGGGATCGCGCGCCGGTAGTTGCGACGCGTGTCCTCGGAATGCATTTTCGCGACCATTTCTGTTTCAATAGCGCCCGGCGCCAGCGCATTGACCGTGACGCCCAATGTTGCAAGTTCAACAGCGAGCACACGCGTCAACATGATTACGCCGCCCTTTGCGGCGCCATACGCGGCACGACCGGTTCCGCCGGCGACTCCGGCCGTGGAGGCAAGGGTGATGATGCGGCCGTAGCGCGCCGCGGCCATCGCCCGCCCTGCCGCTCGCATGCAATAGAACGTTCCGGTCAGATCGACGTGAATCAGCGAGTTCCATTCTTCGTCGCTGGTTTCAAGGAAAAGTTTTTCGATCCCAATGCCGGCGCAATGGACGAATATTTCCAGCGTCCCAGTGATGCGCAACGCGGCGCCGACCAAGGCTTCACATTGCACTGGATCCCCGACATCGACTTCGATTGCGCAGGCCTGCCCGCCACTTGCAACGATGCGCCCCGCCTCGAGTTCGGCGGCCGGGCGGTTGCGATCGGCGATGACTACCGATACCCCGACTTGCGCGAG
>FTEM01001841.1_pt1 | contig 13008 bp, 17 predicted proteins | sample 1640201 | NCBI WGS metagenome assembly FTEM01 (sample SAMEA3914816, study PRJEB12502) | metagenome | biome: forest; material: soil | place: USA | collected 2011-09-16 | depth 0.3 m | reverse complement strand
CTCCTTGAGGCCCGACAAGCTGTGCCGGTGCCTTCGGGCCTGAGGCGGCATCCCATTCTATCTTGGACATGCCCTCGGGCCGCCCGTATTCTTTCCGGCACAGGCTGGGGGCGGAGCGGTGCAAACAACGAAGTTTCCAAAAGAGCAGCTGCACAGGATCCGGTTCACGAAGCTCACGGAGCAGCAGATCGCAGCGAAGCTCAGCGGCGCGGCCGCCGGCCCCGCTTGCGCATCGGGGTTCTCGGATGCCCTCACCGGCAAGTCCCTCAACATCCAGACCGATGGCGGACCCGCCCTGCGTTACACGTTCCGCAGCAGGAACCGGCTCATCCTCGCCGAGGGTTCCGCAGCCGCTGTGAGCTGCGGCTATGGGGCGCTGACCCTCGGCCAGATCGCGCTCTTCTCTCACTGGGTCCCGGGCACGCAGCGGGGATACCAGCGCTGAGGCACCCTTGAGCCGCTCCGCCGTACCAGCGGAGTACCCACAATCGGGGCGATCTCCTTCACCGCCTTGTCGTATTGCGCCGCCTCGGTGCGAATCTGCTCGACGGTCCTGAGGTGCAGGCGCGCGGCTCCGCGGCCAGCCCCCGCGAGTGCGGACGAACGTGAATTGATCGGCGTCAAGGACTCGTGGCTTCGGCGGCGCTATCTAGAAGACCATTATGCCGGGCAATCCCACATGAATCGTCGCGCGCTCTCTGGGGCGCTGGGTGGCCTGGCAACGCTCTTCACGGGGCCCTTTGCGCTGGCGGTGAACCTGTCGTTTTCAGTCGCGCTCACTCCGCCTCCTCCGATCGTCGAAACCGTCCCTCCGCCGCCCGCACTGGGCGAGGTCTGGACTCCCGGATATTGGAGCTGGAACGGTGTCAAGTACGTATGGGTCCCAGGGCAGTACGTCGTGGCGCCCTATCCCGGCGCCGTGTGGATCGGTGGCAAGTGGGCTCGTCGCGGAGATCGTTGGACATGGGTGGATGGGCGTTGGCGGCATAGATGAGGTCACCATGAGAATGCATGCGCGTTTCCCCCTGGTCGCGCCGATTTTCGGAATGCTATTTTGCGCAAGCCTTGCCGGTTGCAAGAGTACCGGCACGGGCGTCGGGCAGAACCGCACCGGCGAGGTCAAGGCGAGCTTCACCTGGGAACAGTCGGGACCCTCCTCCGGAACGCTCAAGGCCACGGTGACGAACCTGGACGGCACAACGGACAACTACGAGGGTAAGTTTTATCAGATCACGCGCGACACGCGCGTCGAGACGATCGGCCCCCTGTGGGAACCGTGGTATCCCGCGTGGCACGGATGGGCGTATTGGGGTCCTGAGCCGCAGGATTCCTTCGTCACTCACTACACCGGACACGTGGTTGCCAATCTTACAGGACCCGGCGGACAGCGCATGCGTTGTCAATTCCGGCTACTGCGCTCCAGCGAAGGGATGAAGGGCGGAGGCCAGGGGGAGTGTCAACTACCCACCGGGCAGACGATCAAAGCTGACTTTCAGCCATCCTGATCTCCGCGGACATCCTCACGCCCGATCATCAGTAGCTGACGCTGATTTGGTTCTCGACTTTGATGACACCGGGCGCGAGCCACGCGGCCCGTTCCGCCTCGTCGCGCTCCGCCCAGGAGCGAACACTTCCTCGCAGTACCACCTCGCCGCCGCTGGCCTCGACCGTGATGCGATCCGCGTCGAGTTGCGCACTACGTCGCAGCGCACTTTCGATCTTGCTTCGGACCTCGGTCGGGCTCACGCGCGGTGCCAGTTTGATGAGATTGCTGACGGCGAACACGCCCTTGACGCGCCGCGCCGCGCGCTCTGCCATCGCGCGTTGGTAGTTCCACTCCACCTGGCCCTCGAGCGTAACCCAGCCACTCTTGACGACAGCTTTGATTTTCTCGTAGGAGACCGGCAGCTCCCACTTGATCTGCGCGACGATGTCGCGCGCGATGTCGGGGTCCGGCCTCGAATCTCCTGCCGCAAGGCGCACTTCGATATCGTTCGCGACGGCCATGACGCCGGTGACACGTTTCGCATCCGCTTCCGCCTGCAGCTTCTCGCTATAGCTGCGACCGAATCCGGTCAGGGTGACGACGCCGTTCTCGACCGATACCGCAATGTTCGTCGCATCGACACCCGCGTCGTACTTCAGCTCGTCTTCCACGTCACGCTTTACGTCGCTGTCGGTCCTCATGATGGCTGTCTCCTGGAACTGATTCTGACCGGGCCGCGCTGCATCCCGGCCCAATCCTGCTGCTTCCACACCGCAGCCACCTTGATAGAAGTCAATTTCCGGGAGTGCGTTCGCCCGGGAGGCGCTCGGCATGGCGCACAAATACCAGCGTGCCGTTGCGCCGTTGAGTGATGCCTGCTTCGTCGAGGCCGTTGGCGACGTCTTCCAGCGCGCTCCGATCACAGATTCGCACGCGGCGTACTCCCCGAAATGCAATGGTGTGACGCCCGCGAAGCTCCGTCAGGGCGCGGCTCACGGTCTCCACTGCCATGGCCAGATAGTCGGCGATGTCGTATCGAGACATAGGGAGAAACACGGCGTGCGTCGCCAATGTGTGGGTACGGTCGGCCATCTCGAGGAGGAACGTGCTCACTTTTTCAAGCGCGCTGCTGCGCCCGATGGTGATCATGCGTCGCTGCAGACGGGAGATCGACTCAAACGTCGCCTCGCGGATGTTGCGTGCGATCTGCGGATCCGAATCGGCGAGCCTCTCGGCGTTGCCTCGGGGGTAACGGGCGACGAGAGTCCCCGGAATGATGGCCTCAACACCAAAGGCACGGTGCCCGTAGATGCCGAATCCGAAGAAATCGCCGGGAAAGAGGAAATCGACGATGTGCCGGTGCCCATCGCCGCTCAGGGCAGTCTTGCGCGCGGCACCGCCGACCACGCGATACCAGTGCTCGATCATGTCGTTGCAGCGGTAGACGGGCTCCCCGATGTCGTATTCAGCGATCATAGCAAGCCGCTCCAGCGCCTGAAGCGATGTGCCTCGGGAAGTCCCCTCCGCGCAGTCGCGAGTCGAAGCTGATGGCGGCATATCCACGCGTCGCTACTGGCTCCCCTAGGGTATCGCAGAAGGTCCTACGCTAGGAGCAGACCCGGGCGAGCGCCAGTCCACCTTGGAAGTAGCGAGGCACCCTTTCGGATGCTCCTTCGTGGCTGCCTCGGAGCTATCGGGCCTCGCACGCGAGTTGCACCAGCCGCGTGAGCTCCTCAGCGTTTCGGGGGTTGCGCAACACTGCCATGGCGCTCGCCTGCGAGAGCTGTGCCTGCAAATGGCCGCCAGCGTCATCTTCCGCGGTGCGAATATGACCGGCATACTCACACCCCTTGCCCGCTCAGGAGCGGCTCGATGCGAAAGTTGCTTCGTTGACGCAGGCTACGGTTCAGCCGAGTCGTTCGATCATCTGCACCAACTCGGCAAGACTCGACGCCCCCATTCTTTCCATTATGCGCCGTCGATGCACCTTAACGGTGTTCTGGCTGAGCACGAGCTCCGCGGCAATCTGCTTGTTGAGCTTGCCCTTGATGATCCCCGCCAAAATCTGGCGCTGACGCTCCGTAAGCCGTGCATGTCTGCCGCGTATTCCGGCAAACTCGTCGCGGCGCGCCTTTGCGGATTTGTCGCGCTCGAGCGCCTGTCGAATCGCATCCAGCAGATCCTCTTCGCGGAAGGGTTTGGACAGAAACTCGATTGCGCCGGCTTTCATGGCCCTGACGGCCATGGGGATATCCCCGTGCGCCGTGATGAAGATGATGGGGATTTGCCTTTCCGCACGGGCCAGCTCCCGCTGCAGATCCAGGCCGCTCAAGCCTGGCATGCGCACGTCGAGGACCAGACACGAGGGGCCATCGCTGTTGCTGCGGCGGAGAAACTCATGGGGGGACGCGAAGCACTCCACGCGCAGTGAAACGGATCCGAGAAGACTGGCCAGGGCCTCGCGAATGGCAACGTCGTCATCGACGACGAATACGACGGACTCGGCAGGCATCATTGGGCACCGGCACCGTTAACCGGCAGTCTGAAGCGAAACGTTGCGCCCACCGGTGCGTTGCGCACGGCCCAAAGGCGGCCACCATGCGCCTCGACGATTGAGCGGCAGATCGCGAGGCCAATTCCCATACCTTGGGGCTTCGTCGTGTAAAACGGCTCGAAAATGCGATCGAGCACGCGCTCATCGACTCCAGTGCCGCGATCTCCGACGGAAACCTCTACGCCGGTGGCGTCTGCCACCGTCGCGATTTCAAGAAACCTCGACCGCGCCATGACCGCGCTCATCGACTCGATTGCGTTCATGATCAGATTCAGCAGAACCTGCTGCATCTGGACCCGGTCACCGCATATCGCGGGAAGATTTGCGGCCAGATCGGCGCACACGACGATGCTGCTCCGGCGCAGCTCCGTCCGCAGCAATCCGATCACCTCCTGGACGACCGAGTTCAGGCTCAACGGCTCGCGCTCCGCGGCGGTCCGCCTGAGGAGGGCTCGAATACGCACAATGATTTCGCTCGCCCTGTTCCCGTCCCTGACGATCCGCGACAGCGCCTGCCGCGCCTTGCCGATTCGCGGCGAATTCCCCGCCAGCCAGCGCAGCGCCGCGTTGGCGTTGGCCACGACAGCCGCAAGAGGTTGGTTAACCTCATGTGCGATTGAAGCCGTCAGTTGCCGAAGAGTCATCGCGCGCGAAGCGCGCGCAACCTCCGCCTGCATGCTGTCCAATGGCTCTTCGGAGTGTCTGCGCTCCGTGATGTCTGCGACCGTGCCAACATACTCAGTGAGCTTGCCACGCTCTCCGAAAACCGGGTGTCCGCGCCGGTAGATGTGCTTGATGACTCCATCGGGACGGACAATGCGGAACTCACCCTCGAAGGCGCGTCCTGCTCGGACCGTTTTTCGAAATTCTTCCTCGACGTGTACCCGTTCCTGCGGGTGGACCATCCGAAAGAAGACTTCATGGGAGACGTTGTCCCGGGCGGGATCGAGGCCGAAGATGCGGAAATGCTCCCTTGACCAGTACAGATCTCCCGAAGACGGGCTCCAGGCCCACGTGCCGGTTCGCGTGATTTCCTGACCGAACGCGAGATAGTCTATCCGCAGCCTGAGCTGTTGCTCTTCCTGCTTCTGCGCTCTAAGCTTCTCCGAGAGCTCGCGGATTGCGCGCGCGCAATCTTTCACAGACCTGACGTGCTTGCCCGCGTCGCGACCGCCCGAATTGATCGGACCGCGAGACGTCTGTTGCGGCATGCAAGCGTCCTCTGGTCGGGTCGGAGCTGCAACAAAGCAAACACGCCACAGCCGGCGTGCGACCCGCACGGCCGCACGCCGAGCTTATACCAACACTCCAGCGAACGCAGCGCATACCGCGAAAATCTCCCAGTTAGTCGAACTGGGGACGGGATTCTTGAGGTAAAGGCCTCCGCAAAGCACTAGCATTCGTCTCACTGAGCCATGCGTCGTGCCAGCTGGACCGGCGTGGGCGGCTCGTACAGGGCATCCGGATCGGCGAGGAAAGCACCGGATTTCGCATCGACGGCGAGCAGTTCGCGCCGGCTCCCCTTGACTGTCTCCACGAACCACGCCAGCACGGCATTGGTTCCAGCCAGCGGCTTCGCGATGCCTGCGCCGATTGCGGGCGCGAGTTCCCGTGCTTCCGCCATGACGATCGCCTCGTCGAGCGGCACTTGCGCCTTTGCGACACTGCTCGTGTAGGCTTCCAGACGATAGTTCACCAGCCACGGGGGCAGCTCGCTGACTTTGATTTCGGTCACATCGCTGCTGGGAGACTCAATGCGCATGTAGACCAGCGCATCATTCCTCACGAGTGCGGCCTCGAACGACGGTGCACCCGCCGCATTCGCCAGGCGGATCTCCAGGACCTTGCCTTCGGTGGTTTTCTCGAGAGCGGCGGTCGCATGCGCCAATGCGCCCATCGGCACGACCGGAGGGGCATCATCACCGCCCGCCAGCGGACTCAGCGCAACGAGGCTCAGGACGGCGCTGACTGTGACCAACGTCTTCGACTTCAGGATGCGCATGGTCGCTCCTTGCAGCACGAGGCGGCGCCGGAAACCCGGCGCCTTTGGTGACTCGAGCGGACAAAAGGGGCGCCGCGGACGTGAGTGGGGGTAAACGCGCCCGCGACGCCGCCTGGTGGGCCGGCAAAGGTGACCATACCGACCCGTCGCGCCGCGTCTAGGCACCGATCGCGATGCGGTTGTCGACTTTCGTCACTCCCGGCGCCGCCCAGGCCGTACGCTCGGCCTCCTGGCGCTCGGCCCATGATTTTACGGTCCCACGCAGAATCACTTCACCGCCACTGGCTTCGACCGTAATGCGACTTGCATCGAGCTCCGCACTGCGTCGGAAGGCGTCTTCGATCTTGCGGCGAATCTCGTGCGGCGCCACTTCTGGCTTCACCGTGATCGAATTCGCGACGCCCTTCACCCCGCGGATGCGCTTCACCGCGTTCTTCGCGCGTTCGCGCGCGTAGTTCCATTCGACCCTACCCTCCAGCGTGAGCCACCCGTCTTTGGCGATCACCTTGATGTTCTCCGCGGAGAACGGTAGCTCCGACTTCAGCGCGGCCACGGCATCGCGAACGATGTCCGGGTCCGGACGCTCATCAAGCACGGGTAGCCGCACTTCGATGTCGTTCGCGACACCTACGACGCCGGCAACCCGCTTCGTATCGCGCTCCGCCTGGGTCTTCTGCGCGTAACTGCGCACGAAGCCTGTGAGCGTCACGACGCCGTTGTGAACCGCCACGCCGATGTCGGTCGCGTCGATGTCCGGATTCCAGCGAAGCTCGTCCTCCACGTCCCGCTTGATGTCTGAATCGAGTCTCATTTCACGTACTCCCGCGTTGGTCTATCGGTACTTGAACTCTGGAAGAGCCTTGATATGTTCGTTCGTCCCACCCGGTAGCACGATGCGCTCGCCGTTGTCGCTGATCTGCAGCGACGTGTACGGTACGGCGATCAGGTAGCTTCCAAGGCCGAGAAAGCCGCCCACCTGTATGATCGCGAACAGCACGCGATCCTTGCCGACGATCAGATCGTCGAGCTTGCCGATTTTCTCGTTCTTCGGATTGACGACGGTTGCGCCACGCAACTTGCTCGCTCGGTAACCGTCCGCGACTGCGACGACGTCGACGACGACCAGCGCCACGTCCGCCGCGACGACTCTCGGAGAGAGCGCGCCCGATACCATGGCCGCTACCGCCAACACGATCAGCCACCTACGTCGAGAATGACGGGACCCTTGGACAGGATCCCCGTCGAGGTTTGGATTCGCACGCATGGATGGTCCTCCCTCAGTGATGTTCCTGCAGATGCCGAAGCGGTGGGAATCCGCTCTATTGTCGCCCTGACCCGCAGTCTCGCCTTGATGCCCGTCAATCGTGCTGCACCGCTGGGGCACGGACACTCACGCGCTTGCGTCGAACGATGAACGCCGGCGGCTGCGACTGCATTGATGAGCGTCAAGACAGGACGAACCGCAAACACCTATTCTTTTGGCGACGGTGTCGACGCCGATCCCGTGCTGCCATGAATGAAGCGCTAGTCCTTGAAACGCTCACACTGATCGGCGCTTCGGCGCTGTCGATCGCACTCTTGAGTTGCGTCGGCCTGCCTGGGATGCTCGGCTACCTGTTCGCCGGCATCGTGGTGGGGCCGCTGGGCCTTGGTGTTGTCGCCGCTACCGACGGAGCACGGTTTCTGGCCGAGCTCGGGCTCATCCTCCTGATGTTCATGGTCGGCCTCGAGTTCTCGTGGGCAGAAATGTGGGCCGCGCGGCGCGCGGTATTCGCCGCGGGCGCCCTACAGGTCCTCGCATGCACGTCGTGCTCGGCGCTCGTGGCGCATGCTCTCGGAATGCCGTGGCCAACTGCCACCCTGGCGGGCGGCGCGACTGCCATGTGCTCCACTGGCATAGCGCTCAAGCAACTTCAGGAGCGCCGCGAGCTCGCCCGACCCCACGGCCGAGTAGCTACCGGGATACTTCTCTTCCAGGATGCGGCGATGCTGCCGTTCCTCGTCGTCATTGATTCCGGCAGTGTCACGGGCTCGATCGAATTCCTACCGGCACTGCGACAGCTCATTGTCGCCGCGCTCGCGCTGGGCGGACTTCTTTGGCTCGCGCGTCCGCTGCTGCGTATCGCTCTTGGATGGATCGGTCAGCGCAAGTCCGTCGACCTCTTTCTTCTGTCGGCGCTGCTGCTCGCGCTCGGGACGGCCTACACTGCGGAGAGGCTGGCCGCAGCGCCCACCGTCGGCGCATTTCTGGCGGGTGTTGCGGTCGGGGAGAGCGACCTGCGCCATCGCGTCTCGGCACAACTTCAACCCTTTCGCGACATGCTGCTCGGACTGTTCTTCGTTACCGTCGGCATGCAGGTCGACCCGAGAGCAATCGCGGCTTCTCCGCTGCAAACCGCCGTGTGGCTCGCCGTCTTCCTCCTTGCAAAGCCCGTCCTGTCCGTGCTCGCCATCCGGGCAGCACGCTACGACATGGTGAGCGCAACGCGCGCGGGAGTCGTCCTGGCGCATGCGAGCGAGCTGACATTGCTGATTCTCACCCAAGCCATGAGCGCCGCCCTGCTGCCGACCCGTGCAGGACAAGCGATGCTGGTCGCGGCCGCACTTACCATGGGCCTCGCGCCGCTCATCATTCACAATAACCGTGCCATCGCTCTGCGCTCATTGCGCATGCTCGGGCGCGTCGTGCAATCCGGCACGGTCAGACCGCTACCGCCCTGCGCCGTCGTGCGCCGCGGGCGTGCGATTCTGGCCAAGCGTCCCGGCGCCAGGAATTGATCGCGGTCAGAGCATTCCGTCCCATCTTGGAGGAAAGTGCCCACGAGTCACCCTTCGGAGAATCATCATGGCGCAAGCACAACCTCAGGTGAAATCAGGCCCGACCGCCGAAACGCGCGGTCCGGCGACCGTGCCCATGGTCCAGCTTCGTGGCAAGCCGTCGCAAAATCCACTTGCCTGGACTACGGAACCCTTCGGACTGATGCGGCGCCTGTCCGACGATATGGATCAGTTGTTCGGCCAGCTCATCGGCGGGATCGGCGCCGCGAACCGCGGTGTCCTCGCCGTCACGAGTCCGGTCATCCTCGCTCCGCCGGTCGATTGGATGCCCGCGCTCGACGTGTTCGAGCGCGAGGGAAAGCTCGTCGTTCAAGCGGACCTGCCCGGGGTTGCGGCAGATGACGTCACGGTCGACGTGACCGACGGGATTCTGACCGTCTCAGGCGAACGCCGTGAGGAACGCGAGATCGACGAAGGTGGCTTTCGGCGTACGGAGCGCCGTTATGGCAAGTTCTCCCGCAACATCGCACTCCCCGAAGGCGCGCGCGTCGAGGACATTCAGGCTGCGTATCGCGAGGGAGTTCTCGAGATTACGGTGCCCCTGCCGCAGCAGGCTCGACAACGGCGTACAATCGATGTGCAGTACGCGCCACAGAACGGGCATAGCGATGCGGCCACCAACTCTGGCGCGGGGAAAGGCGAACCTGCGGCCGGACGCGAGGCCGCGGCGGGAGGCGCGAAATCCGACCCGACGAGCTCCGGCGCATAGCGACTGCTCTCGTCAACAGTTCAGGGCGACGGGCAGACACATCACGAACTCGCTTCCTTTGCCCGCTCCTGCGCTGTGCGCGCACAGCGTCCCGCCGTGCGACTGGACCAGTTGCCGCGCAACGGCCAGCCCGAGTCCGAGGCCTGCAGGCGTGCCGTCAGACCTACCTGGCGCACGAACGTAGATGTCGAAGATCTTCGGTAGCAGGTCCGCCGGGATGCCGACCCCAGTATCCCGTATGAATACCTTGACGCAGCCGCTCCCCAGCTCGAGACAGATGCGGATGTCACCGCCCTTTGGAGTGAACTTCGCCGCGTTGATCAGGAGATTCGACAGGACCTGGGTTAGCCTGCACCGGTCGCCGTCGACGATGGCGGCCGGCGGATCCGGCGACAGCGTCAGGTGGTGCTCCTGAGCGGCGATTGCCGGCTGCGCCACTTCGATGGCCGCTCCGATGACCTCACGCAGATCGAGCGGGGCAACGTCCAGACTCATCCGCCCCTGCTCGCTGCAGGCGACGTCCAGCAGATCGTCCACGAGGCGCCGCAGCTGCGCGAGCTGGCGGGCAATAACCGGCGTCACGTGCATGGTCATCGCCGAATCGTCGCGCGCCAGCAGCTGGACGCCGGTGGCCAGGGGCGCGAGGAGGTTGCGGATCTCGTGGGCCACCATCATCGTGAATTGCCGTTTGCGCGCGAGTTCGCCGCGCAGGCGCTCGATCCAAAGCTCGCATTCGCTCTCTCCAGGGGCAATCGTCATGCCGACCCCCGTCGACTCGGGTACACACACGCGCCGAAGCACCGGGCGACGTTGTAAGCACGCGCTCACCGCGAGCGCTAGGTCACGACGTCGATGCGGTTCTCAATCCTGCCCACGCCGGACACCGACCAGGCCGTACGCTCCGCCTGGTCGCGCTCCGCCCACGAGCGCACCGATCCCGCGAGTATTACCGTACCGTTGTCTGCGATCTGTACGGTAACGGCGTCAGCGTCGATCTCGGCGCTGCGCAGAAACGCGGCCTCTATCTTGTACTTGATCTCAAACGGCAGAATCTGCGCGTTGACGATGATCTCATCGTCGATGCTCCTGACGCCCTTCACCTTCCCCGCCGCCTCCTCGGCGCGCACGCGCTGATAGTGCCACTCGACCTCGCCCTCGAGCGTGACTCTCCCATCCGCCACTCTCACGCGAATCCGCTCGTGGATCGTCGGCATCTCGATCTGGATTCCCGCGATCACCTCGCGCGCGATCTGGGGATCTGGCTTCCTGCCGAGCAGGGGGAGGCGTACCTCGATGTCGTTGGCGAGACCGGCCACTCCGGCGACGCGTTTCGCGTCGGCCTCCGCCCGAGTCTTCTCGCCGAAGCTGCGAACGAAGCCCGCCAGCGTGACGACCGCGTTGCGCACCGAAACGGCGATGTCGCGCGAGCCGATCTGGGGGTCCCAGTCGATCTCTTCCTCGATGTCATGCCGTATCTCACTGTCCGATCTCATGACGGCCTCATTCCCTTAAGAGACGCTTGGCCCCGGCAGCATCAGCGGATCGCGCAAGGTGACGATCTGCTGCACCCCCTCGGAGTCGATGATCTGCAAGCTGACGAGGCCGAACAATTGCTCATCGATGTATAGCTCCCGTGGCGCCCGGACCAGGTGATCGAGCTCCCCGACCAGCAGTTCCAGGATGTCGCTCTTCGGGTCGTAGGTGATCCCAAGCAGCGGCAAGCGGTGCACCGCGAGCTGAAAGCCGATCTGCAGCGAACCCACTTCGATCGCCACTTGTTTTCCGAGACAGCCGCGCTCTACACGGATGCAAAAACCTGGCCATTCGCTGCGCTCGAGTCTGCGGATGGTCATGGTGAAGCGTAGCGCCTACGCGTGCCTGTGCGCATCGTTCAGCGGCTCGTGTTCCAGGCCGCGGGAGCCGCGTGTGCGGAAAGTAACCGCCAATGCGCAGTTGATGACTCCACTGATCAGAAGATTCACTCCGAGCAGTATTCCGAGCGCCCAGAAGCCCGTGAACGGCCAGTCGACCAGGAGCAGTATCCCGACCGCCAGGCTCGCGATGCCGGCAACGAGGAACCAGCCCCAGCTATCCGACGGCCTGAGTCGGTACGCGAGCGCGCAACGCACGACGCCGTCCGCGACGAGCAGCGCACCCACGGCGATCGTCAGCGTCAGCGCTCCAGTGAGCGGAAACAGCAGGATGAGAATCCCCACGGCGATATAGAGCACGCCGCCGAGCGCTTGCAGTGCCCTGCCTTTCAACGCTCCGAGGCGGAATGCGTGCATACACTGAAAGACTCCTGCAACCAGCAGCACGGCGCCGAAGACGATGGCGGCGGCGAGCGAAGCCGCAACAGGGATCACCAGTGCGAGCGCGCCGCAAATCACCTGCACGATGCCAAGCAGGAGCAGCCAGCCCCAGCGGCGTTGCATCGCGGACCGGATGAAGGCATCCGGCGCGATCGGGTTACTTGTTGCCATGCTGGAGGATCTCCTTTTTTCGCGTGCCAAATCTTCGGCCTCTGGAGAGTGTGGTCCGAAAGCGCGATCGTGCGTTGACGCCCATCAATCCGCGCGACCCGCGCCAGCTAGTGAAGGGCGCCGCGCTCCTGGCTGGCCTCGGCCGACAGGCACGTGTACAGCAGGGCAAAGCCTTGCATCACTCCTACGTAGTCGGATTGATCCTCGGCAAAGTTGTGCCACATGATCAGTAATTCGGGGTTGTTGTGCTCGAGCTCGGCGATCGCTTCGCGGGTGAACTCCTTCGAGCCGATCGCTTCGATCCGCCTGACGACGCTTGCGCGGGTCGCGGGCGAGACCCGCGGCAGCAGGTGCAATCGAGGCTCGTCGTCGAGCTTGCGCGATGCGCCGAGCGTGGCACGCGCCTCCGCGGTGAGGAGACGGTAGAATATGCAGAAGCCGGTCATGATCCGCCCGAAGTTGCCGACGTCGCGGGCACAGCGGGCGGCCATGTCGAGCAGCTCGGGATTGTTCGCCTCGAGCTCAAGAGTGATCTCGGTACGGCACACTTCGGGTCCGCGATCGTCGAATTCGCGCGCGATCCTCTCTCGGGTCAGGCCGCCAACACGGGGCAGGGAGCTCATCCGTACACCTCGACCGTTTATCGTTCGCCTGAGCGTCACTGTCGCGGCGCCCCGCCCGCCTTGGAGGCACCGTGATTCTAGATCACCGCGAGTGCCTGGCGAATTGACGCGAATCAGCGCAATTCCACGGCCGATACCTTTCAGGCTGGGGCGGTAACGGCGTATGATCATTCGACGCAGGCCTCGCTGAGCCCGTAATGTGAAAACACCCGGCCTGTCCCGCCGCGACTTTCTGCAGCTCTCAGCAGGCTCGATGGGTACGCTGACCCTCGGATCAGCCGCGGGTGCAGAGCGGCGCGCGGGCCAAAGCGTT
>FTEM01002244.1_pt1 | contig 13009 bp, 11 predicted proteins | sample 1640201 | NCBI WGS metagenome assembly FTEM01 (sample SAMEA3914816, study PRJEB12502) | metagenome | biome: forest; material: soil | place: USA | collected 2011-09-16 | depth 0.3 m | reverse complement strand
GTTGATATAGGCGGATCAAGACCTTTGGGAGTGCCGAATGACCTATCAGACCCTCGCAGTCCGAGCGCTGCTCATCGTCCTGACCGCCGCCGCGGCGGCCTGCAGCCGTCATCCGCCGGCGGCTTCGGTGCCCGCACCGGTCAGTACACCGCAGGATGAGGCGCAGGCAGCCTGGAACACCTTCGCCGCACAGTTCATCGAGGACTACTTCAAGGCGCATCCGTTTTTTGCCGTGCAGTCCGGGCGGCATGAATTCGATGGCCAGATGGCGGACTTCAGCGCTGCGGGGCTCGCGAAAGAGAGCGAGCGGCTGCGGGCCGTTCGGGCACAGGCTGCGGGATTCAACACTGGGACGCTGACCCCGAGCCAGCGGTTCGAGCGCGAGTATGTGCTCAGCGTCACGGACACCGACCTGTTCTGGCTCGACCGTGCGAAGTTCCCGTTCACGAACCCCGCCTGGTACATCGATCGGCTCGATCCAGAGGTCTATCTGAGTCGCGACTACGCGCCGCTCGCGACCCGACTGAAGGGTTACCTCGGCTACGCACGTGCGATTCCGCAGATCGCGGCGGATATTCGCGCCAACCTGCATACGCCGATGGCGAAGACCGTTCTCGAGCGAGGCATCGCCGGATTCGGCGGATTTGCGGACTTCTTCCGCAACGATGTGCCGAAGGTGTTCGCCTCGATCCAGGATGCGGCCGCGCAAAAGGAGCTTGCGGACGCCGACACCGCCGCGGCGAAGGCGATGGACGACCTCAAGAAGTGGCTCGTGTCCGAGCGCAAGAACGCGACGGGCTCGTTCGCGCTCGGGGAGCCGATGTTCGCCGACATGCTGAAGTCGACGGAGCGGGTGGACACGCCGATTGCAGAGCTGACGGCGCTCGGCAAGGCGGACCTGGCGCGCAATCTGCAGGCGTTGAAGGAAGCTTGTGCACAGTACCTGCCGAAGGGATCGCTCCGCGCCTGCACTTTGAAAATGCAGGCCGACAAACCGGCAGGGGGTGCTGTTGCGGCCGCACGCAAACAGCTCACCGAGCTGAAGGCCTACATCCTCGAGAAGCAGATCGTCACCATTCCGGGTACCGAGGAGGCGCTCGTTGCCGAGGCGCCGCCCTACAACCGGGGCAACTTCGCGTACATCAACATTCCCGGGCCGTACGACAACGCGGTGGCGTCCACGTACAACATCGCACCTCCCGATCCCTCCTGGTCGAAGAAGGAGCAGGCCGCCTACATCCCGGGCAAGGCGGATCTGCTTTACACGAGCGTTCACGAGGTGTGGCCGGGCCATTTCCTGCAGTTCCTGCATGCCAATCGCAATCCCTCGAAAATTGCAGCCTTATGGGTCGGATATGCCTACGCCGAAGGGTGGGCGCATTACGCCGAGGAAATGATGTGGGAAGAAGGGCTGGGGAGCGGCGATCCCGAGCAGCACGTCGGTCAGATCGCGAACGCTCTGTTACGTGACGTGCGTTTCCTGTCCGCGATCGGCATGCACACACAGGGCATGACGGCTGCACAATCGGAGAAGATGTTTCTGGACAGTGCGTTCGCGAGCGCGGGGGATGCCCGGCAGCAGGCGGCGCGGGGCACGTATGACCCGGCATATCTGAACTACACGCTCGGCAAGCTGATGATCCGCAAGCTGCGCGCGGACTGGGTAGCCAGGCAGACGGGTTCGGCTGCAGACCCGAAGGCGCATTGGAAGGCCTTCCACGACAAGTTCCTGTCGTATGGCGGGCCGCCCATCCCGCTGGTCAGGCATGAAATGCTGGGCGACGGCGGCTCGCTATTCTGATGTGACGCGCCGCCGCTGCAGTGACACACAGCCGCTGCGGTGACGTGCAGCCGCTGCGGTGACGTGCAGTCGCTGCGGTGACGTGCAGTCGCTGCGGTGACGTGCAGTCGCTGCAATGAAACGCAGCCGTTGCGGAATACGGCAGCCGCGTTTAGCTGGCCACTGCGGGCTCAAGAAACTCCAGGCGGTGCGAGTCGGCGTCGAGCCGTACTCGCACCCCCAGCGGGACTGGCTCGTTGATGTCTGAATGCCCGATAGAGAAGCCCGCTGCGCACGGTAGGCCCGTTTCCGCGGCGAGATCGCGAAGAACGTCGATGCTCGTGTAGTTCGCATCCTTTTCTTCGCAACGCGCAAACGATCCCAGCGCGATGCCGCTGACTTCGCGAAAAACGCCGGCAAGTGTGAGATGCGTCCACATCCGGTCGAGCTGGTACGGACGCTCACCGACGTCCTCCAGCAGGAGGATTGCGCCCTTCAGGGAGGGAAGAAACGGTGTGCCCAGAAGCCGCGTGAAGACCGCAAGGTTGCCGCCCAGCAGAGGCCCTTCCGCCGTGCCTCCGACGTACGTGTCCGTGCCTGACAGTGGCGGAGCGGGCGATAGGGACTCCAGAAGGTTGAATAGGCGTTCGCGCGTCGAATCCGGCTGTCGTCCGAGCTGGGTAACGACCGGACCGTGGATGCTGACGACGCCTTGAACCTGTAGCCACTGGTGAAGGCCGGTGATGTCCGAGAAACCCACGACGGGCTTCAAACCGGCGCCGCGCGCCGGAGGAGCGAGTCCGCCCAGCAGGCGCAGTGTCCCGTAGCCGCCGCGGGCGCAGAAAACCGCCTTGATCCCGGGATCGCTCAACGCGGAGCGCAACTCCTCGAGCCGGCGGGAATCATCCCCCGCCAGATAGCGATGACGGTCGAAAAGATGCGGGTCGTAGTGCACCCGGTATCGTTGCTCGAGGAGTGCGAGACCGGCGTCAAATGACTCGCGGTCGAACGGTCCCGCGGGCGCAATGACTGCGACGCGGTCGCCACGGTGGACGACTTGCGGCTTACGAAAGAAGGGCGTAGACGACATCCTATGATCGGATTCGTATTGTGGCTGCTGCTGCTGATCGTCTGTTGGCCGCTCGCGCTGCTGGCGATCGTCCTTTATCCGCTCGTGTGGCTGCTGCTGCTGCCGTTTCGGATTGTCGGTGTCGCCGTGGAAGGCGTCTTCGAGCTGCTGCGGGCGATCATCATGATTCCGGCGCGCGTCTTAGGCGGCCGCCGCTGACGCCACGCGCGTGATGGACCCTCAATCCCGCTTGCGTGCCGACTGTTCCGTCTTGTGGTCGATCCGCACACGCTTGGCTTTGAGGTGCTCGCGCCAGCCGGTGAACTTCCAGCCGCCGATCATGCCTGCCAGCAGCGCCATCAACGCCAGGCTGCTGTCATCGATCGCGAACGAGACATGCTGTATCGGTTCAATGAGCGAAGAGAAATTCATTATTCAAGAGCCCCCGTCTGGCAGGAATAGAACATAACAGTCCGCGCAGCGTTCGGGGAGTCGCACGCAAGCGACGTCGGCACTTTTCTTCAATTCCTAGACGTGCGTCAAAGACGCAAAACGGTCTAGCTCGCGTCTCGCGGCGGCGGAAGCCGCATTTTCAAGCCGAAATCCCACCCCGGCAGCCTTACCGAATCCTAACGGAGCGCTCACAGCGGGTCCGGTAGCGTGCGTCCCTCGGCCAGGGAATGGGCCAAATACTGGGGATGTGCTCGCCGTGAGTGAACTACTTTCGGATGGCGTCTTCGTTCTGATCATCGTCGCGCTCTACTGGGCCACACATTGGCTGACGTGGGCTTTGTCCCGCCTCGGGGGTGTGGAATGAGCGCTCTGTACATCGTGAGTGGCGTCCTGGCTCTCGGCCTGTTTGCGTACCTCCTGTACGCCATGTTCAAACCGGAGCGATTCTGATGACGCCCGCCTCGTTGGCGCTGGTCGCCGTATTCATGGTCCTGGTTCTCATGACTGTGAAGCCACTTGGCCTGTACATCGGCAACGTGATGGCTGGACGGCCGATCTGGCCGCTGCGCGCGGGAGCCGCCCTCGAACGACTCATCTATCGTCTCTGCGGCATCGATCCGGCGCTGGAGTCCGGGTGGCAGCACTACGCAATCGTGTTGCTGGTATTCAACGGGCTGGGCGCACTTGCGGTGTACGCTCTGCAGCGACTGCAGCACTGGCTGCCGCTGAACCCCCAACAGTTCGCCAATGTGTCGCCGGACTCATCTTTCAATACGGCGATCAGCTTCATTACCAACACCAACTGGCAAGGCTATTCCGGCGAAGCGACCATGAGCTATCTCACGCAGATGGCCGGGCTTGCCGTGCAGAACTTCCTGTCGGCTGCTTCCGGAATCGTGGTAGCGATAGCCCTGATCCGTGGTCTCGCCCGCCACAGTACCAAGACGATCGGCAACTGCTGGGCGGACCTCACGCGCTGCACTCTATATATCCTGCTGCCACTTTCGACCGTGCTTGCCCTGGTGCTCGTGTCGCAGGGAGTCGTACAGAATTTCAGCGCTTACAAGGACGTCACGACTGTCGAGACCGTCGCGTACAGCCAGTCCAAGGTGGATGCCGCAGGCTCGCCCGTCAAGGATGCGGCCGGCAATCCGGTGATGGAAAACCTCAGCACCCGAACGCAGACGCTGCCCATGGGACCGATGGCTTCCCAGGAAGCGATCAAGGAACTCGGAACCAACGGCGGCGGCTTCCTGAATGCCAACTCCGCTCACCCGTACGAGAATCCCACTGCGCTGACGAATCTCCTCGAGATGCTGGGCCTCGTCCTGATTCCCGCCGCGCTGACTTACACATTCGGCCGCATGGTCGGTGACACGCGCCAGGGCTGGGCCGTGTTCGCGGCCATGACGATTCTGTTCCTGTCTCTGGTGACAGTGGCTGCCGACAACGAGCAGCGCGGCAATCCGCTGTTCGCCCAGCTCGGCGTCGATCAAGCGGCGAGCGTTCTGCAGCCAGGCGGAAACATGGAAGGCAAGGAAGCGCGTTTCGGAATCGGCGCTTCCGCACTGTTCGCAACGGCCACGACCGGCACGTCCTGCGGTGCGGTGAACTCGATGCACGATTCGTTCACTCCGCTCGGTGGCCTGGTACCGCTGTTCAACATGCAGCTTGGCGAGGTCGTGTTCGGCGGTGTGGGCACCGGGCTCTACTCGATGCTCATTTTTGCGATCGTCGGGGTGTTCATTGCCGGTCTGATGATCGGCCGTACACCGGAGTACCTGGGAAAGAAGATCGAGGCCTTCGAGATGAAGATGAGCTCGATCTCGATTCTCGTCATGCCGTTCATCGTGCTGGTGGGAACGGCCGCCGCGGTGAGCATGACAGCCGGGCAGGCGGGCGTGGCCAACCCGGGCGCACATGGCTTTTCCGAGATCCTGTATGCGTTCACATCGGCGAGCAACAACAACGGCAGCGCCTTCGCCGGCCTCTCCGCGAACACGGTTTTCTACAACACAGCTCTCGGCCTCGTGATGTGGATGGGGCGCTATTGGCCGATCGTAGCCGTGCTCGCAATCGCAGGGTCTCTTGCCGCCAAGAAGCGCGTCCCCGTTACTGCGGGCACGATGCCTACGCACGGGCCTACCTTCGTCGTTCTGCTGATTGGCACGGTCTTGTTGGTAGGGGCGCTCACATTCGTACCCGCCCTGGCGCTCGGCCCGGTCGTTGAACATCTCACTCTTTGGGGTCGACCCGCAGCAGTCCCACTCAGCGCGCCACCCCTCGCGCTCATCTCTACTCTACCTGGTGGACTTTGAAAATGGTCGATCTGACACGAGCTTCCGACACGGCTGTCGCTCATGAGCCGACGGCCGAGACGCCGCGGGCCGCGGTACGTCACAAGCTTTCGATGTTCGATCGTCTGCTGCTCTGGCCGGCCGTGATCGATGCCTTCCGCAAGCTCGATCCGCGCGTGCAGTGGCGGAACCCGGTGATGTTCGTCGTCTACGTCGGCAGCATCCTCACTACGGTGCTGTGGGCTCAAGCGGTGGGCGGGAAGGGCGAGGCGCCAGCATGGTTCATTCTCAATGTCGCGATCTGGCTATGGTTCACGGTGTTGTTCGCCAACTTCGCCGAAGCGCTCGCGGAAGGGCGCAGTAAAGCGCAGGCCGCCTCGCTGCGCGGCTTGAAGCAGTCGGTTTCGGCAAAGAAGCTGGTGGACCCGACGGACCGGTCGCGGCAGTTCCGGGTCCGGGCGGATCAGCTTCGCAAGGGCGACGTCGTGCTCGTCGAGGCTGGCGAGTATATCCCCGCGGATGGTGAGGTCATCGACGGCGCTGCTTCCGTCGATGAGAGCGCGATCACGGGTGAATCGGCGCCGGTGATCCGGGAGTCCGGTGGAGATTTCTCCTCTGTCACCGGCGGGACGCGTCTCCTCTCCGATTGGATCATCGTGCGGGTCACGGTCAATCCCGGCGAAACTTTCATAGACCGGATGATCGCGATGGTGGAGAGCGCCAAGCGGCAGAAGACCCCGAACGAAATCGCGCTCACCATTCTGTTGGTCGCGCTGACGCTCGTATTTCTTTTCGCGACGGCGACACTGCTGCCGTACTCACAATACAGCGTGGCCGTCGCCAAGTTCGGCACGCCCATCACGATCACGGCGCTCATCGCCCTGCTGGTATGCCTCATCCCGACGACCATCGGCGGCTTGCTGTCGGCGATCGGTGTTGCAGGCATGAGCCGCATGATGCAGGCGAATGTCATCGCGACGTCAGGTCGTGCGGTCGAGGCGGCCGGCGATGTGGACGTTCTGCTGCTGGACAAGACCGGGACGATTACGCTTGGCAATCGCCAGGCGGCTACGTTCATTCCGGCACCGGGCGTGACAGAGGAAGAGCTCGCGGACGCGGCGCAGCTCGCCTCGCTCGCGGACGAGACACCCGAAGGACGCAGTATCGTCGTTCTCGCGAAGCAGCGTTTCAAGTTACGCGAGCGCGATCTACGCTCACTATCGGGCACCTTCGTCGCCTTCTCCGCTCACACACGGATGAGCGGCGTTGATATCGGAGAGCGCCAGATCCGCAAGGGCGCTGCCGATGCCATCCAACGGCAGATAGAAGGACGCGGCCAGGTATTTCCGAAGGCAATCCTGAGCACCGTGCATGAAGTCGCTCGCCGCGGCAGCACCCCGCTCCTGGTCAGCGACGGGCCGCGAGTCGATGCGTTAGGGCAGGAGTCGGCGCACCACCCCACGCGCAGCGATCGAGGCATCGCACGTGTGCTAGGCATCATCGAGCTGAAGGACATCGTCAAAGGCGGGATCAAAGAGCGCTTCGGCGAGCTGCGTCGCATGGGGATCAAGACCATCATGATCACCGGCGACAACCCTCTCACCGCCGCTGCGATCGCTGCGGAAGCCGGCGTCGACGACTTTCTGGCCGAGGCCACGCCCGAAGCCAAACTCACTCTCATCCGTTCGCATCAGTCGCAGGGAAGGCTGGTGGCAATGACCGGTGACGGTACCAACGATGCGCCAGCGCTCGCGCAGGCCGACGTCGCCGTGGCGATGAACACAGGTACCCAGGCTGCCAAAGAAGCCGGCAACATGGTGGATCTTGACTCGAATCCGACCAAGTTGATCGAGGTCGTCGAGACGGGCAAGCAGATGCTCATGACGCGCGGCTCGCTGACGACCTTCAGCATCGCCAACGACGTGGCGAAGTATTTCGCGATCATTCCGGCAGCGTTCGCGACAACCTACCCGCAGCTCGACGCTCTCAACGTAATGCGTCTAGCCAGCCCGTTCTCCGCAATTCTTTCCGCCGTCATCTTCAACGCGCTGGTCATCGTGTTCCTGATTCCGCTGGCCCTGAAAGGCGTCAAGTACCGTGCGCTGGGAGCCGCAGTGCTGTTGCGGCGAAATCTGCTCGTTTATGGCCTGGGCGGGATTCTGATTCCATTCGCAGGCATCAAGCTCATCGACCTCGGCCTCGCGTTTACACACCTGGTGTGAGAGAACAGACATGAACTCGATCATCCGTCCCGCCATCGTCCTGCTGATCGTCCTCACGGTGATGACGGGTGTGGTTTATCCGCTCATCGTCACCGGCATCGCAGCGATCGTATTTCCGCAAAAGGCCGGCGGCAGCCTGATTCTCAAGGACGGCAAGCCGATCGGCTCGCGGCTGATCGGACAAAGCTTCAGCGACCCGAAGTACTTCTGGAGCCGGCCGTCAGCCACTGCGCCGCAGCCCTACAACGCCCTGTCTTCCGGCGGCTCGAACCAGGGACCTCTCAATCCGGCTCTTACGGATGCCGTGAAGGCGCGCATCGCGGCATTGCAGGCGGCGGACCCCAAGAACGCTGCGCCGATTCCCGTCGACCTCGTAACCGCTTCCGGCAGCGGCCTCGATCCCGATATCAGCCTCGCGGCTGCCAACTATCAGGCCGGGAGAGTGGCGCGCGTGCGAGGTTTGCAGCCCGGAGCGGTGCAAGCATTGATTGCCGCACACGGGAAGGGTAGGTTCAATGGATGGTTGGGCGAGCCGCACGTCAATGTGCTGGAGCTGAATCTCGCTCTGGATTCCATGAGGTGAGCGATCGATGTTGCTGACCTAGACGTATGGCCGAAGCACGGCCCGACCCGGATCGACTCCTGGCTCACGTCCAGGCCGAAGAGGCGCGCGCCAGGCGCGGACGCCTGCGCATTTTTTTCGGCGCGTCTGCGGGTGTTGGCAAGACCTACGCAATGCTCGAGGCGGCGCGAAGCATGCGCGCCGCGGGAACCGATGTCGTCGTTGGCTATGTCGAACCGCACGGCCGCGTTGAGACGGAGCGGCTGCTCGAAGGTCTCGAGCGGATACCGACGCTTGCGGTCCAATATCGTGGCCTCGTGCGGCAGGAATTCGATCTCGACGCCGCCATTGCTCGGCAACCCGCGGTTCTCCTCGTCGACGAGTTGGCCCACTCCAACCTCGTGGGCGGCGAGCCGCCGCCCCGTCATCCCAAGCGGTGGCAGGACATCCAGGAGCTTCTTGACGCCGGCATCAACGTATTTACGACGGTCAACGTTCAGCATCTGGAGAGCCTCAACGACCTCGTCGCCCAGATCACCGGGATCCGGCAGCGCGAGACTCTTCCCGACCATGTTTTCGATGAAGCGGACGACATCGAGCTGATCGATCTGCCGCCGGACGATCTGCTGGCACGCCTGCGAGCGGGCAAGGTCTACATCGCCGATGAGGCGGCCACAGCGGCTGAGCGATTCTTCAGAACGCCGAACCTGATGGCGCTGCGCGAGCTTGCGTTGCGCCGGGTCGCGGATCGCGTGGAAGCGGCCGCCCGCGCTCTTCCAGGCGACCGCACGCACTCGCGCCTGGCCAGCGATCGCATCCTGGTCGCAGTCGGCCCGGACGCCCAATCAGAGCAACTCGTGCGCGCCGGCAAGCGGATGGCCGATGCGCTCGATGCGGAGTGGACGGTCGTCTACGTCGAGACGCCTCGCCTCCTGCGGCTTTCCGACTCGGATAGAAATCGACGGATCGAAGTCCTGCGTCTCGCGGAATCCCTCGGCGCTGAGACCGTAACGCTGGATGGTCCATCGCCAGCGGCTACATTGATCGAATACGCGCAAACGCGCCATGCCACACGGGTGATCGTTGGCGCGCCGAAGCGCCGCGGTTGGCGCGCTTTGCTGCGCCCGTCGGCAGCGATCCAACTGGTCAGTCATGCCCGCGGCTTCGATGTCGTGACAGTAGCCGCCTCGGAACATACGGCCGCGCCGCAAGCGCCTTTTTCGAGCTTCATTCCAGCTAACGGCCATGCCGTGCAATGGAATCGCTATGGATGGGCACTGGCGACAACGCTTCTGTGTACCGCGGCTGCGTTCGCGATGTACCCGCGCTTCGAGCTGTCAAATCTGGTCATGGTTTATCTCCTCGGAGTCACCGTTGCCGCGATGCGGCTGGGCCGCGGGCCCTCGGCGCTGGCGGCGGTCTTGAACGTCGCCGCCTTCGATTACTTCTTCGTCACTCCCCGATTCACGCTCGCAATCTCCGATGCCCAGTATCTCGTGACGTTCGGCGTCATGCTGATCGTTGCGCTCGTCATCGCCAATCTTGTCGCGAGCGTTCGACAGCAGACACGAGTGGCCGGTGCTCGAGAACGACGCACGGCTTTGCTGTACGCGATGAGCCGCGAGCTTTCCGTAACGCGGGGGCTCGGAAACATGGCGCGTGTTGCCGTGCGTCATGTGGCCGAGGTATTTCAGTGTCATGCCGTCATTCTGCTGCCGGAGCCGGATGGCAAGCTGCGTCACCCTCGCGACCCGCCGCTCGAGCAGTCGTTTCGCTCCGCGGATCTGGCCGTCGCACAGTGGGTCACCGATCACGGTCGGCAGGCTGGCCTCGGTACTGACACTCTGCCGGCGGCAACCGGGTTGTATCTGCCGCTTGGCGATGAGCGACAGCGGCTCGGTGTTCTTGCGGTGCTCCCCTCAAATCCACGGCGCGTGTTGCTGCCGGAGCAGAGACATCTTCTCGAGACTTTCGCAGGCCAGATCGGGCTGGCGCTCGAGCGTGCGCGCCTGGCGGAAGCAGCGGAGGCGGCCAGCCTTGCTAGCGAGAAGGAAAGCCTGCGCAACACGCTGCTGGCGTCGATTTCCCACGACTTGCGTACCCCGCTTGCCGTCATCGCCGGTGCTGGAGGCGCCCTCGCGGAACGGGGCGCGATGCTCGATGAGGCCACGCGAGTGTCGTTGGCGCGCTCGATCGAGGCGAAGGCGACGGAAATGTCCGGGCTGGTCTCGAACGTTCTGGACCTCATGCGATTCGAGTCCGGCCAGATCGTCACGCGCCGCGACTGGCAGACGCTCGATGAGCTGGTGGCAATGGCTCTGCAGGGACTTGAAGAGCGGCTCGCCGCCTATCCGGTTGAGCTACGGATCCCACCGGACCTGCCACATGTGTACGTCGATGCGACTCTCATCGTGCAGGTGTTTTCGAATCTGTTCGACAACATCGCCAAGTACACCCCGCCCGGCACCCACGTGTTCGTTTCCGCGGTGCTGGATGGACAGTTCGCACGGGTGAGCGTGGATGACGACGGACCCGGCCTGCCCGCAGGAGATCCTGCACGCTTGTTCGATAAGTTTCAGCGCGGCGCGGACGAAGGAACGGCCGTCGGGGTCGGTCTGGGTCTTGCCATCTGCAAGGCTATCGTACGGGCGCACGGCGGCGATATCGAAGCGTTCAGGCGTGCAGGCGGAGGGTCGAGGTTTGAACTGACGCTGCCTGCGACGGAATCCCTGTCGTGACGCGAGCGATGCATCATCTTCTGATCATCGAGGACGAGCCGGGTATTCGCAAAGTCCTGCGGGTTCTGCTCGAAACGGAATCGTATCGGATCACCGAAGCGGACACGGTCGCACGCGGCGAGATAGAAACCCGTAGCCACAAGCCAGACCTGCTGCTCGTTGACCTCGGGCTCCCCGACGGTGATGGATTGAAACTGATTCGCCGGATTCGGGGCTGGTCGCCGGTTCCTATCGTCGTAATCTCGGCGCGTGCGATGGAGGAACAGAAGATTGCTGCGCTCGATGCCGGCGCGGATGACTACGTCACGAAACCCTTCAGCGCTCCGGAACTGTTGGCGCGCGTGCGCGCGGCATTGCGCCGGAGCGCACGGGGCTCGGAGCAATTACCCGCGCTCAAGTTTGCGGGCTGGGTAGTCGATTTGACCCGGCGGGAGACCCGAGGACGAACGGGCGAGCTACATCTGACGCCGCTCGAATATAGAGTGCTCGAATGCCTGGCTCGCCACGCCGGGCTGATCGTTACGCAGAATCAGCTCATTCGGGAGGTATGGGGACCGGAGAGACTGGGCGACACGCGCAGCCTGCGCGTGTGCATGAAGAATCTGCGCGGCAAGCTGGAACCGGACCCGAAGCGTCCGAAGTACCTGATTACGGAGGCCGGCCTCGGCTACCGCCTGCGGGCCGAAGAGGACTCGGTTACGTCAGGGATACGATCAGCTTAGCCGAGTGGCTGCGCCAGTTGATCGGTATGACGAACGAGCGCGCGCCCGGCTTCTGCTGGATGTCCGGGCGTTCGCCCGACAGCACGCTGGGAACCGATATGACGAAGTCGCGGCCGAAGTCGCGCCGCGCGTTGCCGGAGATCGTATTCGCGACCTCGCCGACGAGATCGCGCATGGTCTCGTGGCTGAAGTCGTTTTCCTGCATCTTCATGAGCAGCACGGTGAGCATGGCCTTCGGGGCCGTGAAATACACCACGCCCTCGCGCTTGCCGGAGATGTTGATGACGCCGGTGTAATCATGCACGGACGGCGCGCCTTCCATCAGGTACGGCGAGCCGATCGAGGCCGGCTGCTGTGCGGCCACCTCGAAATAGTTCGTCGTTCCCTCGACGAAAGTCTTCAGCTCCTGTTCCTGCAACATGGGTTACGACTCTCTGATCAGGTCTGCGATGGCCTCATTCAACTGTCGATCGGTGAAGGGTTTGTTGAGAAAGCCGTTGGCGCCCTTCTCCATGGCCTCGACGGCCGTCGCCTTGTCCGCCAGCGCCGAGATCACCAGGATGCGCACCGCCGGCTTCATCTCCACCAGGCGCGAGATGCACTCGATGCCGTCCATCTGCGGCATGGTCAGATCCATCGTGACGACGTCGGGGTCGGCCTTCTTGAACAGCTCCAGCGCTTCCAGGCCGTTGCCGGCCGTGCCCACGAGCTGGATCTCGTCGAACTGCTGCGAGCGTTCGATGCGCCGGCGCATGATGTTCGAGTCATCCACGATCATCAGCTTGAGAGATCGATTGGCGTTCATTATTGCTTATGCCACAGCCGTGTTGGCTTCCTCGGTTGCGGGCAGGACGATCTTGAAACGCGTGAACTTACCGGGGTTGGTGCTGACGCCGATCTTGCCGCCAAGCGCGTAGACGCTGCGGGCGACGACGTCCATGCCAACGCCGCGGCCAGCGTCCATCGAAACCTCTTCCTGAGTGGAGAAGCCCGGACGGAAGATCAGGGCCATCGCCCCGCGTGTATCCATCGCGGCAGCGTCTTCGGCGCTGATGAACTGCTTGCGCACGGCAGCCGCTTTGAGCTGCTCGGGCGAGATGCCCGCGCCGTCGTCCTCGAAGACGAGCTCATAGCCGTCGCCGGCCTTCCTGAAGTCCACTTTGACG
>FTEM01002081.1_pt1 | contig 13052 bp, 10 predicted proteins | sample 1640201 | NCBI WGS metagenome assembly FTEM01 (sample SAMEA3914816, study PRJEB12502) | metagenome | biome: forest; material: soil | place: USA | collected 2011-09-16 | depth 0.3 m | reverse complement strand
GTCCGCGCACCCGATGGATGTGATGCGCACGGGTGCTTCGGCACTCGGCTGCGTCATGCCCGAGAAGGACGATCACGGAACGGCCGGCGCACGCGAAATCGCCGATCGCCTGATCGCGTCCTTCGGCTCGATGCTCGCGTATTGGTTCCACTACAGTCACAACGGGCAGCGGATTCATATCGAGACGGACGACGACTCGGTCGGCGGACATTTCCTGCATCTGCTGCATCGGCGTTCGCCGCCGGCATCGTGGGTGCGTGCGATGCACACATCGCTGAATCTGTACGCGGAACACGAATTCAACGCGTCGACGTTTGCGGCTCGCGTGATCGCCGGTACCGGTTCGGACATCTATTCCTGCATCGTAGGCGCAATCGGCGCGCTGCGCGGGCCCAAGCACGGCGGCGCCAACGAAGTGGCTTTTGAGATCCAGCAGCGTTACGACTCGGTGGACGAGGCGGAATCGGATATCCGCAGGCGGGTGGGCAACAGGGAAGTCATCATCGGATTCGGACATCCGGTGTATACGATCTCCGATCCCAGGCACCAGGTCATCAAGGAGGTCGCGCGGGGGCTGTCGAAGGAACTCGGGAGCATGAAGATGTTCGACATCGCCGATCGGATCGAGACGGTGATGCACGATGCGAAGAAGATGTTTCCGAATCTCGACTGGTTCTCCGCGGTGTCGTATCACCTGATGGGAGTGCCCACCGCAATGTTCACACCGCTGTTTGTGATCGCACGCACCAGCGGCTGGGCGGCACATGTGATCGAGCAACGCCTGGACGGCAAGATCATTCGTCCCGCCGCAAACTACGTGGGGCCGGAGAACCTGAAGTTCGTGCCGCTCGAAAAGCGCACCTGAGATGTCGGCGTCCGACGTCAAATCCGCGAAGCGTCCGGATCCTGACCCGGTCCTCGTGGCGATTGCGGAATATGCCCACAGCTACGCGATCCGCAGCGCCCAGGCTCATGACACTGCCCGCTTTTGCCTGATGGACACGCTGGCATGCGGCTTTCAAGCGCTCAAGTACCCTGCATGCACCAGGTTGTTGGGACCGGTCGTGCCGGGCGCGGTAATGCCGGGTGGCGCGCGTGTGCCGGGCACATCGTTCGAATTGGACCCTGTGCAGGCCGCTTTCAACATCGGGACGATGATCCGCTGGCTCGACTTCAACGATACGTGGCTCGCCGCGGAGTGGGGCCATCCTTCCGACAATCTGGGCGGCATTCTCTCGATCGCCGACTATCTGGCGCGCAAGGCGGTCATGGAGGGCAGGAAGCCACCCATCGTTCGCGACGTGCTCAGCGGGATGATCAAGGCACACGAGATCCAAGGCGTGCTGGCGCTCGAAAACAGTTTCAACCGTGTTGGCCTCGACCACGTGATTCTCGTGCGTGTTGCGTCGGCCGCGGTCGTAACGGCAATGCTCGGTGGCACGACCGATCAGATCGTCAATGCCGTCTCCAACGCGTGGCTCGACGGTGGAGCGTTGCGCACCTACCGCCACGCTCCGAATACGGGATCGCGAAAGAGCTGGGCGGCCGGGGACGCTACGAGCCGCGCGGTGCGACTCGCCTTCATCGCGCTCACCGGGGAAATGGGCTACCCGTCTGCGCTCAGCGCCAAGACCTGGGGCTTCTACGATGTGTTGTTCAAAGGGAAGCCGTTCTCGCTTGCGCAGCCGTTCGGCAGCTATGTGATGGAAAACGTCCTCTTCAAGATTTCGTTTCCCGCCGAGTTCCACGCCCAGACTGCCGTGGAAGCCGCCATGACGCTGCATCCGCAGGTGAAGGACAGGATTGCGGAAATCGAGCGCGTGGTGATCGAGACGCAGGAGCCCGGCGTTCGCATCATCGACAAAACGGGGCCGCTCGCGAATCCGGCAGACCGGGATCATTGCCTGCAGTACATGGTCGCGGTGCCGCTGCTGTTCGGACGCCTCACTGCAGCCGACTACGAGGACGAGATCGCTTCGATTGCCGCAGTTGACGCGCTGCGGGCGAAGATGGAGGTTCGCGAGAACCCCACCTTTACCCAGGAGTATTACGCCGCCGACAAGCGGTACATCGGCAACGCCGTGCAGGTGTTCTTCCGTGGTGGCGCTTCGACGCCGCGGGTGCAGGTGGACTTTCCGATCGGGCACCGCAAACGTCGCGAGGAGGGTATGCCGGTACTGGTGAAGAAATTCGAATCGTCCGTCGATGCGCATTTCAAGCCGAAGCAGGCTGAGCGCATTCGCGCGCTGTTCACCGAACCTGAGAAGCTGGATGCACTGCCGGTGAATGAGCTGGTGGCCGCGATGGTCACGAACGGGTCGAGTTGATCAATCCCCCGAAGCCGCCGGGCTTCGGGGGATGATGGGTGAAGAATCAACCGACGCGAACGGGGACGAAGAGTTGGGCGTCGCCGCGCTGCACCAGCAGCGCGATGTGGCCTTTCGATTTTTCGACCGCGCCGCGCAAGTCGGCCTCGCTGGTCACTTTGGCGCCGTTGGCAGACAGAACGATATCTCCCTGCTGCAGGCCCGCCTCGGCGGCAGGTCCGCTGGCCTGCTCGACCAGCAGCCCGCCCCGTGTGTTGGCCTGGTGCTGCTCGTCGCTCGTCAGCGGGCGAACGGCCAGGCCCAGCTTGCCGCCCGAATGCGGCTTGTCGCGGTTCGCCGCCGTCCGGGTGTCTTCCATTTGCCCTAACTTGACGTCGATCTCACGGCTGGCATGCTGTCTCCAGACCTCGAGCTTCGCGGTCGCGCCGGGGGCCAGGTCGGCGACCTCGGCGGGCAACTCCTGCGACTCATTGACCGGTGTACCGTTGAGCTTCAGGATTACGTCGCCGGCCTGAATACCTGCTCGTTCCGCAGGTCCGCCTTTCTCGACGCTCGACACCAGCGCGCCTTCCGGCTGCGGCAGTCCGAACGAATCGGCAAATGCCTGGTTGACGTTCTGAATCACCACGCCCAGCTTGCCGCGAGTGACATGGCCGGTTTTTTCGAGCTGCTGGCTGACATTCAGGGCTACCGCGATCGGAATCGAGAACGACACGCCCTGGTAGCCGCCCGAGCGGCTGTAGATTTGCGAGTTGATGCCGATGACTTCACCGCGCATGTTGAAGAGCGGCCCACCGGAGTTACCCGGATTGATGGGCACGTCCGTCTGAATGAACGGCACGTAGCCCGAATCCGGCAAGGTGCGCCCGGTGGCGCTCACGATGCCTGCCGTAGCGCTGTTTGCGAAGCCGAAGGGCGCGCCGATGGCCAGCACCCATTCACCGACGCGGATGTTGTGCGAGTCACCCACCTTGACGGTCGGGAGATTCTTCGCGTCGATCCTGATGACGGCGATGTCGCTCTTCGTGTCCACACCGACCACTTTGGCCGTGTACTCGCGCCTGTCGGTGAGGCGAACGGTGACTTCCTTGGCGCCGTTGACTACGTGGGCGTTCGTGAGGATGAGCCCGTCAGCACTCACGATGAAGCCGGAGCCTTCACCCCGAACGGGTGTCTGCTGCTGCGGCTGAATGGGAAAATTCTTGAAGAAGGGAGCAAACGGAGTGTTACTGAACGGATTGCCGTTCGGCGCGCCGCCGTTGGGTGCCTCGTCGTTGTCATTATCATTGTCGTCGCCATCCGGCGCGTACGATGCAGGGATCTTTTCGACGACCTGGATGTTGACGACGGCAGGCCCGTACTTCTGCACCATTGTGCTGAAGTCCGGCAGCACCGCCGCGGGATTTCCCGTCGCCGGCACGGGTTGGACGGGAGCCGCGACGGTGTGCGGGGGCGATTGGGCGCTGACGTTCAAGACGTAGAGCGCACTCAGCGGCGCTGCGACGATCGCACCCAGCACCGCCGCTGCAAGCGGTTTGCTGTAACTCTTCCTCGGGTTCATGTCTTGGGTCTCCGCAATGACGACTGTGCTGGCCGGGTCGGCCTTGAGTCCGAACGATAGGCGCAGAGACTTAAGTCAGGCTTAAGGGGGAATGGCCGGGAAACTCACGGTTACGGCAAGACCTGCCCCATCTGGACCCGTGTCGAGCGTGACCGTGGCGGCATGCGTGTCTGCTATGGCCCTGACGATCGCCATTCCGAGACCGCTGCCGGGTGGGGACGTTCCCGGGCGCCGGTAAAAGCGATCGAACACCCGCGCTCGATCTTCGGGCGGGATACCTGGCCCGGTGTCAACTACACGTAGCAGCGCACGTGGCTCCGCCGCGTCCGTCTGCTCCACCGCTACGTCAACGCGTCCGCCCGTTGGCGTGTAACGCACAGCGTTGTCCACCAGGTTGCGCAGTAACGTATGCAGTGCGTCGGAGTCGCCAAGAATGCGGGCTGGATGCGATTCGGAGATTCCAAGGTCGATGCGCTTTGCGTCAGAAACGGGAACGAGCTCCGTAACAACCTCACGGGCAAGGTTGTCCAGGTGGACTTGAGTTCTCGCGGGCTCTGCGCGTGACTCTTGGCGGGACAGCGATAGCAGTTGCTCGACAAGACGGATCGCACGCTGTACTCCGGCCGACAGTTTCTCGGTGGCCTCTATGCGTTCGGTATCAGTGTTGGCGCGTGCAAGAGCGCCCATCTGAAGGTGCAAGGCCGTAAGGGGAGTGCGCAACTCATGAGCGGCATCCGCCATGAATGCGCGCTCCCGCTCCAGCGCCGCGCCGAGGCGGCCGAGCAAATCATTCAGCGCGCTCACCAGCGGGCGTACCTCATCGGGCAGTTGCTGGTCTGGAAGTGATTCCAGCTCGTTCACGCGTCGTGACTTGACCAGGAGTGTCAGTCCCTTCAGCGGCTCAAGGGCGTGGCCCACTGCGATCCAGATGAGAATAGCCAACACGGGCAACAGCAGTGCAAAGGGCTTCAGCGTGCGCAGCGCGAGCACCGCCGCCTGCTCCTGCCTGACGCGCATCGGTTGCGCAACCTGCACGACTTTTGTCGGGGTCGAGGCACCGAAGACCCGCCAGCGCCCCTCGCTGGTCGTCACACTCGAAAAGCCGAGCGTCGTGATACCCGGCAACACCGAATGGGGCTGCGACAGATACAGGCGCACGCCATCGATGGTCCAAACCTGCACGACAAAGTCGAACGCGGCGTCGCTCGCGGCAAGGGGCGGCCCAAGCTGATACTCCACCGGCTGATCGCTCAACAGTAGCGCGGTCTGCCGCAACTCATAGTCGAAGAAGGCATCCGCTTGTCCGAGTGCGTTCCGGTACACGAACCAGCCGCCCACGACGCCCACGAGCACGACCCCGCCGAGCAACCACACGAGTAGCCGCGTCCGTAGCGAGCTCATTGCGCGGGCCTCACGCGGTACCCGACACCGCGCACGTTGAGAATGAAGTCCGCCCCCAACTTGCGGCGCAGGCCATGTATGTGGACCTCCACGGCATTGCTTTCCACTTCTTCGCCCCAGCCGTAGAGCCGCTCTTCGATCTGCGCCCGCGAGTGAATGGTGCCCGGGCGCTCCATGAGCAATTGCAGCAGAGCGAATTCCTTGGGTGACAGATCGATCTCGCGGCCCTCGCGCACGAGCGTGTGCGTGGCGGGATTCAAAACTACACCCAGGTGCTCGATCTGCGGCTCGGGACGCCCCGACTTGCGGCGCAGCAGGGCGCGGATCCGCGCCGCAAGCTCATCCAGATCGAAGGGCTTGACGAGGTAGTCATCGGCGCCGGCGTCGAGTCCCTGGATGCGGTCGGAAACGGCATCCCGGGCCGTAATGATGAGAACCGGCAGCGACTGGTGGCGTGCCCGCAGCGATTGCAGCACCTGCAGACCGGCTTTGCGCGGCAGCCCGAGGTCCAGTAGCGCAAGGTCGAACGCCTCCGTGCGCAGAACCCGGTCGGCAGATTCACCGTCGTAAACCCAATCGACGGTAAAGCCATCCCGCTTGAGGCCCGTACGGATGGCCTCGCCGATCATGGCGTCGTCTTCGACCAGGAGCAGTCTCACTTAGGAGGGGCTCGATTGCATTTTCTGCCAAAATCCCGGACTGGTGCGCATCTGTCAACGGCGGGAGCCTGTCTTGAGCCCACTCGAACGCCTGGTCGGCGATGCTGAACGCCTGGGCATCACTCTCCCGGAGCAAGATGCGGCACGCCTGATGCGGCTGCTAGATGAGCTCGAGCGCTGGAATCGCGCCTACAACCTCACGGCGATCAGGCAGCGCGACGAGATGCTGACTCATCACATTCTCGATAGCCTTGCCATTCACTCCGATCTGCAGGGTGTCACAGTGGCAGACGTCGGAACGGGCGCGGGGTTCCCCGGATTGCCGCTAGCCGTGGTGAATCCGAGCCGGCGCTTCACGCTCATCGACTCGAATGGCAAGAAGGTCCGCTTCGTGTCGCACGCCGCTCGCGTACTGAAGCTCGCTAACGTCGAGGCTGTACACGGTCGCGTCGAGTCATCCACACCCGACACTCCCTTCGACACGGTCATCACTCGCGCGTTCGCGGCGTTGCCCGAGTTGCTGGCAAAGGTAGCGCCCTTGTGCGGACCGCTTACGCGTGTATTGGCCATGAAGGGTCGGTGGCCACGCGAAGAGCTCGAAGCGCTACCCGCCGGGTGGCGGGTAGCGTCGTCGAGGCAAATCGAAGTTCCCGGGCTCCAGGAGGCCCGCTGCGTACTGATGATCAATACTTCACGTCACCCTGAACCACTCGTGCAGCACCCGTGACGGTCGGCTCCGTTCCCAGATACACGTCGGAGCTGCTGTTGCTCGGGTCTTTTAGCTGCGCCTGGGTGGGAAGCTGCACGTTCGTCGGCGCTTGCAGGCCGGCGTTGCTGCAGACACTGGGAGCTTTCTGAGCGAAGCGAATCTCGCGCTGCAGCCATTTAACGAGGTACGTGGTCGTGCCCGCTGTGGTGGTCGTCGTGACGATGCCCTGCTGTGGGCTTGCGGCCGGATCGTACGGAATCACGAACTGCGGCACGTAGCGTGAGTCGGGCGTGTTGCAACCGACGGTGACGTTCGTCGTCGGTGAGACGCAAGTGCCCGGGATTCCGGAGAGGTTGCCGAAACCGTTGTACTGCAGGATCAGGCTCGTGCCGGCATAGCTGCCGTACTGCGCTCCCGCCGGCACCTTGAAACTGACATCGAGCGGCGCATCGAAGTGGACGAAGTTGCCGGAACCGTCTTTCACCGCGGAGAACTGGTTCCAGGTGTTGGGACCCGTCTGCCACTGGTAGTACACGTCCGCCGAGTTCACCGCCCAGTCGCAGAACTGGTTCGTGTTGCACAGTGCGTCGGACATGTTCGTGAACAAGCGCCCGCTGGTCACGCCGTTCTGCCACTGGGGGAACTGCTGTGCTGCGTTGGCATCTGTAAACACTGCCGGAGCGGAGGAACCGCCGCCTCCGACAAGCTGCGCATCGCTATCGAGTCCGTAGGTGACCACGTCGGGAAGAGCTAAAGGCTGGTTGTTGGCTGTGGCGGCGACGTATGGCGTTTGCACGGGATTGCCCGAAGCCTGTGTGAAATAGTTCTGCAGCGTCGCTGCAGTCGGGCACGCGGAGACGCAATAGAGCGTCGACGGCTTGGTAGTATCGTCCGGATAAACCATGTCCTGCACGTGATAAACGACGACGACATTCGCAGACGTCGAGGCGTCAACAGGGCCGCTGACACCGTTGAGATTGACGAACACATCGCCGCCGAGGGATTGCGACCAACCCTGAACGCCACCGAAGTTCGCCCAGAAGGAGGCGTCTACCGGCACGGGGGCGGGGAGCGGAACGCTCTGGCAACCGTTCTGGCCGCACTGCATTTCGATCGTGGCCACGAACTTGCCGCTGGCGTCGTCCCAGAACACATCGTACTGGGCGTTGGAATCGGGAAGTCCCGAGCCGGTCGCCGAGTTGACGAAGGCGTTGAAGTGAATCTGGTCGATGTCCTTGAGCGTGCGCGTCTTCTTCGTGTAGCGCGTCAGACGGCCGCCCTTGATGACAGCGGTGTAGTTGGTCGCAACGGGAGTCGATCCGGTGTTGTAATCGACCTTCTGCACCGTCGCCCCGGAAGTCAGTGCGGCGCTCGCGGCGGGCGGCAACGACATGCCGAAGTAGCCGAGGAAACCCTGGTAAGTGGTGCCGCCGGTCACGAACTGAATCGGAAATCCGGAGTTGCGGTCGATGCGCGCGCCGCTCGTCGCGTCGTACAGCCCGTACTGCCAAACCGACAGGCCGGTCTGCGGATCCGTCGCATCGCGGTTGAAGCACTCGCTCGCGGTGGACGAGTCCTGGCGCAGGAAGTAGTTCTGGTTGTAGGCGAAATTGAACGCGGAGTTGCCGTTGCCCGGGTCCTGGACGCTCAGGCTGCCGCTACCGCTCGTTGTGCCGACGCTGGTGAGCTGCAGCGCGGTGACCTGGCTGCCGTTGCCGTTGTTGTCGACCTCGTAGTAGCTGAGCAGACCATTGCCGCCCTGCATGAAGCCGTTCATCACACAACCACTGATGCCCTCGGTCGTGCCGCAGTAGTCGAGGCGGAACGTGCCGTAGGGATTGGCCGCGGACGGAGCTTCCGTGGCGCTGATATGGACGTTGACGGTGATGGACTTTCCCTCCTCGTCCAGCGATATCCAGGCTTTCGTCACCATCGGATCGGAATTCGATGCGCGGGTCGCGTTGACGACCGTGGTCATGTAGTCCGGCGCCTGCGCCGCACTGGCGCTCGCACCCGAAGTGGCGGCGCCCGATTTCGCAGAATCGCACGCGTTCTTGTCGATGAGAGCGATATACGGGCCCTGGTTGACCAGCGCATCCGGACGCATCGCGTGCATGATGCAAGTGATCATGTTGACTTGCCCGATGCTGTCGGACGTCGCGTCCTGAACGTAACTGCTCTGGGCGTCAGTGACGTAGGCAGAAGTCGCCGGCGGCGCGGCGAGAGCCGTCGCGGGTCCGGCAGCAAGCAACACGAGCGGTAGGGAATTGCCACGGGTGAGGAAGAGCTTCATGAGAACCTCATGCGTCGAAGGGAATGCGCAAATCGCGCGTGTCAAAGGGGCGCGCGGCGATTAGCTGCCGGCGTTGGTAGCCGTGACCACTGCCACCGACTGCGGCATTGCGATTCCTTGAATGACAGGCGCGGGCGGGCTCGTGCCGCCGGGTGCGCCGCCGTTACCTCCGGTGGTGGTGGCAGTAGTGCTGCTGCCGCCGCATCCGACAAGCAAACCCAACAGGGCCGCGACACACGCGCGGTGTGACCAGGTTCTCACTGACATGGAAGACTCCTCGCATCTGTTACGACCCGCCGCGAGCCAAGCAACACGCGGCGAGGCGAGGATTCAACACTTCGTTACGGTTGTTGAAGCGATATCGACGAGAAGTTAGAAGTACGACCGCGGTGCGCGTATGAAACGTGACTCGCGCCCGAATGAGGTGCGTGGTTATGTCATGCCGCTGTTTGTTTGCGCTGCGGTATGCGCCGGTACTCTTGCAGGGCTTCAGCGCGCCGCGGTGACGTGTGCCGAGCTCAGCGGCAAGGCGGTCGTTTCTTTTATGACAGAAAGCGCAATGGAGGAGTGCACGGACTGCACGCCCGGGAAGCGGGACAGGTGATCCAGAAAGAACGCCTCGTATGCCTTGATGTCGCGGCACACGATCCGCAGCAGGAAATCGGTCTCCCCCATGAGTGTGTAGCACTCCAGGATCTCCGGATGCTCGCGCACGGCCTGCTCGAATTTCAACAGCGCGTCCCGGCCATGCCCCGAGAGCTTGACGTGAGAGAACACCAGGACGTTGAGCCCGACCTTCTCGCGCTCGAGGAGCGCGACCCGGCTGCGAATGACTCCAAGCTGCTGCAGGCGGCTCATGCGGCGCCAGCAGGTCGAAGCGGTCAACCCCAGCTTGTCCGCGACTTCAGCGGCGGACAGATCGCCATGATTCTGCAGCACATCCAGAATGCGCAGATCCCCCCGGTCCAGCTCGGCTTGCATCGTTCATCTCGTTGTCTAGGCGTATAGCGCAACAAATGTCGCATCAATGACCCCCTGGGGGCAACTTTTGTGACGCGGATTGCGCAGTCCGGCGCGTAGGCTGCGTTCAGTCTGCGGTGGGATACGCACGGGAGCGGCGATGGACGTATTTGGAACGCGCGATTTCGACGATCACGAACTGGTCGTGTTCGGGCGTGACGCAAGCACAGGGCTGCGCTCCATCATCGCGATTCACTCGACCGCGCTCGGTCCGGCTGTCGGCGGCTGCCGCATGTGGCCTTACCCATCGACGGCCGACGCCATAACTGACGTGCTGCGGCTGTCGCGTGGGATGAGTTACAAGAACGCCCTCGCGGGCTTGCCATTCGGCGGCGGCAAGGCCGTCATCATCGGCGATTCCCGCAGCGCCAAGAGTCCCGAGCTGTTTGAAGCATACGGTCGGTTCGTCGACTCGCTCGGCGGCCGCTATATTACGGCCGAAGATGTCGGAACGACGCTCGCCGACATGGAGCATGTCGCACGCGCGACGAGGTACGTGAGCGGACTCGGACACAAGAACAGCGAAGCCGGGGGTGATCCGGCGCCCCGAACGGCACTTGGCGTTTTCCTGGGAATCAAAGCGGCGGTTCGATTTCGCCTGGGGCGGACGGATCTCGACGACGTGAAAGTGGCTGTCCAAGGAGTCGGAGGGGTCGGGTATCACGTGTGTCGTCTCCTGGCGGCCGAGGGAGTCAGACTAAGCGTTGCAGACGTGCGTTCTGCGGCCGTTGAGCGCGTCCGCGACGAGCTTAATGCGGTGGTGGTGCGCGCAGAATCAGTGCTCAGCGAGGATGTCGATGTGTTTGCTCCGTGCGCGCTCGGCGCGAGCTTGAACACCCAGACCATTCCAAATCTGCGGGCCAGGGTCGTTGCCGGCGCTGCAAACAATCAGCTTGCGAGCGCGGAGGATGGACTCGCGCTGCAGCTCGCGGGTGTTCTCTACGCCCCCGACTACGTTATCAACGCGGGCGGCATCATTAGTGTCGCTCGCGAATATCTACGCGACGCAACAGAAGCCCAGGTCACGTCCGAGATTCAGGGCATCCCGGCTCGGCTCACGGAGATCTTCGAGCGCGCGCGCCGCGAGAGACGTCCCACGAATTTTATTGCCGACGAGATGGCTCGTGAGCGCATCGGGCGGGGCGAAAGGCGCATGGTCGCCTGACGGAGCGGCCGGCCGCTGCCGTAAGTCCCTGAACATCGGGCACTAACTCGCCTGCGCGCGAGGGGAGCGGCGCGCCTTGTGGGGAGCGCGGCCAGCGCTGCAGCTAGTGCAGTACACTAGTTCGATGAAGCGCGTGATCGCTGTCGCGAACCAGAAAGGCGGTGTGGGGAAGACGACCACCGCGGTTAATCTTGCCGCCTCGCTTGCCGCGACCAAGCGGCGAGTGCTGCTGATGGATCTGGATCCGCAGGGCAACGCAACGATGGGCAGCGGCATCGACAAGACGCGGCTGCAACGCAGCTCCTGCGAAGTGCTGCTGGGCGAATGCGAACTGCGCGCGGCGCTGGTACCGGTCGAGCCGGGAGGCTTCACTCTTCTGCCCGCCAACCAGGATCTCACCGCCGCGGAAGTGCGGCTGCTGTCTATGCTGACCGGACGGGAGGTCAAGCTGCGCAATGCGCTTGCGCCTGTGCGGGAATCCTTCGATGTCATCCTCATCGATTGTCCACCCGCTCTGAACATGCTCACGGTCAATTCGCTCGTCGCAGCCGACAGCGTGCTCATCCCGATGCAGTGTGAGTACTACGCTCTCGAAGGGTTGTCTGCGCTGGTCGGAACGATCGAGCAGATCCGGGACGCCGTGAATCCGCAACTACAGCTCGAAGGGATTCTGCGGACCATGTTCGATCCCCGCAACAACCTTTCGAACGAAGTGAGCGCACAGCTCATCATGCATTTCGGCGACAAGGTGTTCCGTACCATCATTCCTCGCAATGTGCGACTCGCCGAGGCGCCCTCTTTCGGCAAGCCGGTCCTGTTCCATGACAAAGAATCACGCGGCGCGCTTGCGTATCTGGCGCTTGCCGGAGAAATGATCCGGCGCGAAGAAGAAGGGGACAAAGAGCACTCGGATACCGTGGAGTCGACGCCCGTGAATGCGGACGTGCATGCCGCAACCTCCGCGCACGAGGAGACTCAGCCGACCGAGCCCACGCAGGCGCACGCGTCCGGTTCCTCCCCGGGCTATGATCCGCAGCCATGACTCAAAAGAAGCCCACGCTGGGCCGCGGTCTCGCTGATCTGCTGGGGCAAACGGCCCGGCCCGCGCCTGACCCGGCCGCCCCTGTTGTTTTCCAGTCCGCGCCCGGTGGCGAGGAGCTCGCGAAGCTGCCAGTCGATCTGCTGCAGCGGGGCAAGTATCAGCCGCGCATCGATATGCGCCCGGAGACGTTGCAGGAGCTTGCCGACTCCATAAAGGCACAAGGGGTCGTCCAGCCTATCGTCGTGCGCCCGGTGGGCTCGCCGGCGACCGGTGAATTGCAGCGCTACGAGATCATTGCCGGCGAGCGCCGCTGGCGCGCTGCGCAGATGGCGGGGCTGAGCCAGATCCCCGCCGTCATCCGTCACATTCCTGATGAAGCGGCTATCGCAGTTGCGCTCATCGAGAACATCCAGCGCGAAAACCTGAATCCGCTCGAGGAAGCGCGCGCGCTGGAGCGGCTCATCTCCGAGTTCGATCTCACGCACCAGGAAGCAGCCGAGGCTGTCGGGCGCTCACGCGCCAGCGTCAGTAATCTGTTGCGCTTGCTCGAGCTGGCCCCCGAAGTCAGTGAGTTGCTCGCAAGGCGCGAGATCGAAATGGGGCACGCCCGGGCGCTGCTCGCACTCTCAAATCGCCGACAGCAGGTCGAAGTTGCGTTGCTTACCGTGAAGAAGTCGCTGTCTGTGCGGGACACGGAAGCCCTTGTGAGGCGGTTGCAGGCGACCGCGACGCCGTCCGACGCCGCCGCAACGACTGCTCGGGATCCGAACGTACACCGCCTCGAGCAGGAGCTTGCCGACAAGCTTGGCGCCCGGGTCGCGATCCAACATTCCGCCGCCGGCAAGGGCAAGCTGGTCGTCAGCTACAACAGCCTG
>FTEM01001826.1_pt1 | contig 13399 bp, 8 predicted proteins | sample 1640201 | NCBI WGS metagenome assembly FTEM01 (sample SAMEA3914816, study PRJEB12502) | metagenome | biome: forest; material: soil | place: USA | collected 2011-09-16 | depth 0.3 m | reverse complement strand
TATTCGAGCCGCCGCGCCTGGTACGCGGTCTTCGTGTTGACGGTCTGTTACACCTTCTCCTTCGTCGACCGGCTGATTCTCGCCTTCCTCGTCACACCCCTGAAGCACGACCTGCACTTGAGCGACACCCAGGTCGGCCTGCTGCAGGGCCTGGCGTTCGCGATGTTGTATTCGATCCTCGGGATCCCCTTCGGACTGGCCGCGGACCGCCTCAACCGCCGCAATCTCATCGCCGCCGGCCTCATCGCCTGGAGCCTGATGACGAGCCTCGGCAGCGTCGCCAGGAGCTTCGGCACACTCGCGCTCGCACGCATGGGCGTTGGTGTGGGCGAGGCGTCGCTCTCACCCGCAGCGTTCTCCCTGATCGCGGATTACTTCCCCAGGGAGCGGCTGAGCTCGGCCATGAGTGTCTACTCCATGGGCGTGCAGCTCGGTGCAGGATTGGCATTGATCACGGGCGGCCTGGTCGTGCAGGCGGTCATGCGCATGGCGCCGGTAACGGTACCCGTGCTGGGCACATTGGAGCCGTGGCGGCTCACGTTTCTGATCGTTGGCGCGCCCGGCATCCTTATCGTGGCGCTGCTTGCAACCCTGCGCGAGCCGCTGCGGCGAACACTTGCCGGAGGCGCGGCAGCCGCGCCCGCAAGCCCGGGACTCGCGAGCGCCGTCGAACACCTGCGTGCGCGGTGGCAGTCGGCCCTGGGCATCTCTCTCATCATGTCCTGCCAGGCGATGGGCAACTACGCCTTCGGTAGCTGGACGCCGACCTTCCTCGAGCGTGTGTACCATTGGCCGAAGAGTCGCTCCGGGCTGGTGCTGGGTTTGATTACCATGATTTGCGGCTGCATCGGCCTCTACTGCGGCGGCAAGCTGTCGGATCGTTGGCTGCGCAAGGGAATCACCGACGCCCCGCTGCGTGTGGGACTCATCAGCCTGGCCGGAGCGGGCGTGACCCTCGTACCTGCGATGCTGTCGACCGCGGAGGATGTCACCGTCGCCCTGTTCGTGCCTGCCGTGCTTTTCCTGTCACTGCCGATCGGCTGCTCGTACGCATCGATTCAAATGATTTTCCCCAACGAGGTGCGCGGCACCGTGTCGGCGATCATGCTGCTCGTGCTGAACATGTTGGGATTGACGCTCGGGACGCTGCTCCCGGGCCTGCTCGATGACAGGCTGTTCCACGACGAAGCCATGCTCGGTCCCTCTATCGCCATCACCGCAGGCCTCGCATCGATCGCAGGCGTCGCGGCGGCACTGCTCACCCTCGCGCCGTTTCGCCGCGACTTCAGCGCTCAGCGGGTGGAGACACACACAGGGACGAGCGGATGAGGAAGCGCATGTTCAGCGGCAATGCCGTTGCGTGTACTCAGATCTCGATGGCGATTTTCCCGAAATGCTGTCCGGACTGCTCGAGACGGAATGCGTCGGCAAGCGCCGCGAGCTTGAACGTGCGATCGATGACGGGGCGCACGCCGGTCGCGTCGATTGCACGCACCATGTCCTGTTGGTGCCGCCTGTTGCCGACGATGAGTCCACGCAATTGCGCCTGCTTGAGCATCATTGCTGCGGTGGGTACCTCACCGCTGAATCCTGTGACCGTGCCGATGAGTGCGATGTGACCGCCGAGACGTACAGCCTCGATCGATTGCGCAAGCGTCCCTGCACCACCAAGCTCTACGACATGGTCGACGCCGCGCCCATCCGTCCAGCGTTTGACCGCCGCGCCCCACTTCGGCTCACTCTTGTAGTTGATGACATGGTCGGCGCCCAACGCGCGAGCTTTCTCCAGCTTCTCATCCGATGACGATGTGACGATGACGGTAGCGCCCATGCGTTTTGCCAATTGCAGAGCGAAGATCGATACGCCCCCGGTTCCCAACGCAAGCACCGTGTCCCCCGCCTTCAGCCCACCGTTCACAACCAACGCGCGCCAGGCGGTGAGCCCTGCAGTCGTGAGCGTTGCCGCTTCGGCATGACTGTATGCGCGTGGCGCCCGCGTGAACCAACTCGCTGGCTGTACGACAGTCTGACGTGCATATCCGTCCACTCCGTCTCCGGGTACGGTCCTGAAGTCGCCGAACGGCGGAGGTCCCTCCTGCCAGAGCGGAAAGAAGCACGACACGACGTGATCGCCGACGGAAAACTCCGTCACTGCTTCGCCAACCGCCTCAACAACTCCGGCGCCGTCGGCGAGAGGAATGCGGCCGTCGCGTGTAGGGATGGCTCCCAGAACCACCGCGAAGTCGTGGTAGTTGAGCGAGCTGGCATGCACACGCACGCGAATCTCGCCCTTGCCCGGATTTGCCGGCGGCTCCATGTCGACCAGCTCGAGCCGCTCGAGTCCGCCGGGGGCGCGCAAAACGATACCTTTCATCGCGAGACTCCACTCATGCCGTACGACTCCTAACCTATCCGTTTCATCTCATCCGGGGTGAGTCTTATTGCGGCCGCCGCCACGTTCTGCTCGAGGTGGTCCACGCGCGAGGTTCCCGGGATCGGCAGAATGACCGGCGATCTTGCGAGCAACCAGGCCAGCGACGCCTGCGACGGGTCGATGCGCCGCTCCTGGGCGATCGCCTGCAACGCAGCGATCCTGCGATCCGAAGTGGCGTGCCCCTGCGCGCCTTGCGCAAGAGGCGCCCACGGCAGGAAGGCGATGTGCTCGCGCACGCAGATTGCGAGTACCGGGTCCGAGCCCCGGTCGGCGACATTGAAGCGATTCTGCACGGAGGCCACCTTGACGAGTGCCTGCGCCTTGGCGAGCTGCGCGGGATCGACGTTCGATACGCCGATGTGCTGGATCTTGCCCTCCTTCTGCAGCTTCGCCAGCTCGCCGACCGAATCCTCATAAGGCACCTGCGGATCGGGCCGATGCAGTTGGTACAGGCCGATCCGTTCGAGCTTGAGGCGCTTGAGGCTGGCTTCACAGGCCTCGCGCAGATGTTGCGGATGGCCGTCGGGGACCCACTCCCCGGCGCTCGGACGGGTCTGACCGCCCTTGGTCGCGATCAATAGTCCTTGTGGATAAGGATACAGAGCCTGCTGTATCAACCGCTCGCTGACGTACGGTCCATAGGCATCGGCCGTATCGATGAAGTTCGTTCCGAGAGCGACCGCCCGCTTGAGGACGGCTATTGCCTCCTTGGCGTCGCGTGGCTCACCCCAGATCCCCTCGCCCGTGATGCGCATGGCCCCGAAACCCAAGCGATTCACCCGCAGGTCGCCGCCGATGCTCAGCGTTCCCGCCGCTGCCGCCGGCAGCTTCGGATTGGACGCCGGATCGGGTGGCTCAGCCGCGATGGTCGCAGAGACCCAAGCGATGCCTGCGGCCGCGGCCGCGCTCTGCGCCAGAAAACTGCGGCGGGACAGGTTGTCAACGCTCATGGAAAACCTTCCGGATAGTGAAATGCCAACGACACGCCAGCGTCGCTGAGTCTACGCCCGTACCCCGGGGAATTTGAGCTGCAACGCTCCAGGCGGTCTGCTAGCGGACGCGAGCGGTCGGCTTGGCGTTCATGCCTTCCGTGTTGGCTTGGGCAATCAGCGCCGCACAGTCTGCGTCTTTGGCGAGGCCAGGGTCGACGAACGCCAGCGCCGCCGCCAGCGGGGTGAGGAGCACGCCTAGCGCAACGGCCTCACCGGTCTGAAGCAGGGAATTGCGCGCCTCGAGCGAGAATGAGGGGTGTTTCAGAGTGCCGCCGACGGATACCGGCGCGCGCACCCGGAACAAGCGCAATTTCTTTGGCTGACCGCGGAATGCGAGATCGAGCGCTTCGGAATCCAGATGAATTTCGCCTTTGCCCGTAATGAGCACCGGATCGGTGTCGATCAGCAGGCTGCGCGCCGTCATCGTTCCGTCGTGCACTTCAAAGCTCGCCACTCCGCAGCGGACGCCGGTTTCCTTGTCTCGGCTGAGCATCAGGCCCAGCGAGCGCGACAGATCGAGTCCGCTGAGCTCCGCCAACTCCGTACGAATCCCGCCGTGCGGCAGTACCGCCGTTACAGTGCCGCTGGAGGTCGCGGCCAACTGGTGAAGCGAGCTTCCCTGGCCCTTCAAGATGAAGCGCGCCTGTAGCAGTCCGTCGAGCGGCGCGCTGTCCGAGCCTTTGCGATGGAACTGTCCTAACTGCAGGTCCGTGATCCTGACGTCGAAGTCTGCTGTCGGCACTTCCGCGGTCGCATCGACTCGGAAGCGGCCGGTGAGCTTGCCATCGGGCAAGCCGCCCGACAGCCGCTCCACCGTGAGAATGCCATGATCGATCGTCATCTGTGCCGCGACACCGTGTAACGAAATGCGGCCCACATCGACATCGCGAGCGTGGAAGCTCACCTTTGCATCCCCACGACGCATGCCGTTAAACCGCAGTTGCGTGTCAGGCAGCACCAGTTTCTCCGCCCCGGGTGCAGGCGCATGACCCGCCGCCCGCGGCCCGAGATCTGCCAAACGCAGCCGTTGCGACTCCAGAGCGGCGTCAAGTTGCGACCGCCCGCTCGAGGTCTGGATCGAAACGGTTCCCCGCATGTCGCTCTGCCCGGACTTCGCCAGCAGATCGTTGAACTCGAAGTGCGTTCCCTGGCGCGCGAGCTTGCCGGACAGGCGGTACTCGCCGGTGTTGACCAACGTCACACCGGTCAGGAAATACAGATCCTTCATATCCTCACCGGCGGCTTCGAAAGTCACCTCCAGCGCGCGGAAGTTGAATGCCCGGGTCAGGGCGCCACGACCGGTGAGGCGCGAGCCGCTGGAGCGTGCAGCGAAGGCGAAGCGGTAAGGCCGCTCGTGGCTGGCCGTCGCAAGTGGATCACCGTTGAGCGCAAGAGTGGCCGCCCGCCCGTTGAGTTTTCCTGCGCCTTCGATGTGCAACGGCAGCACGGCTCCCGCTCCGGGTGCGTCCGCGGCCGAGACCGTACCTTCGAATTGCAGATGCCGCCGGACATCGTCCAGGTCGACGTGCGCGCCGGGCATCGACAGGCTGCGAATGAGCGGTGGACCCTGGCCTGTTCCCTTGCCCGGCTCGGTCCATTGCCAATTGGCGTGGCCTGTCGAATCACGCGCCAGATGTAACGCCGCGCCGTCCATTTCGAGGCGTCGTATAGCGGACGACGTGCGTGAAAAAGGGTGCAGCTCGAGCACCAGCGAGAGCCTGTCGATCTCCGCCATCGTTCCTGGCGGCATCCACGGGGGGTTGCCGATAACGACCCGACTCGCAACCAGGGTGGGGTTGAACGACAGCAGGTGAGCTTCGATCGGACCCTCGATGCGGACCTGGCGCCCACTGCGAGCGGCGGCAAGCCGAATGAGCGGTGCACGAAGATGATTCGGGTCCACGAAGGCCACGGCGACGGCAAGCCCTGCGATTACCACCAACAGAGCTGCGAGAGCCGTGAGCGCCCATTTCAATGCCGCAACCCCTTGTCGGCTTCACGCAGCCAGTCATCTCGATCGGGCGAGGACGGCAACGCCTGGGCGGCGTCGCGGGCGCGCGAATAGTTTTCCCGGGCGCCGTTCGCATCTCCGGTCTTCGACAATGCCTCCGCGAGCGCAAGGAAATTCGGAGGATGTTGCGGCTGCAGCATGACCGCGCGGCGCGCGGCGACCAACCCTTCGTCGGGGTCGCCCGGCCCGAGCGGCCATCCTGGTGCACGAATCAACACCAGCGCCCGCACGCGAGCCGGCCCTGCATGGTCGTAGCCAGGATCGGCGGATTCGGCACCCGCCAGGTCTGCGAGCATGTTCTTTAGCAGCTCACCGGCGCGTGTCGGGTGCGCCTTCGCTTCGAGGCCGAGGGCGACTGCGCGTCCGTAAAGGCAGGGAGCGGCTTTTGGCTCGCGAGCGACGCACGCTTCGGCATTGCGAATGGCATCTGCCGCAAGATCACCACGGACTTTCGCATCTGACTCATGGTCACTACGCTGCGAGTCCGCCGCGATTGCAGCGGCTAGACCGTCAACGGTGTCAGGTGTTGGGATCTGTGTCGCCGGGCCATGCGTCGTGGGACGCTGCGGCAGCGACTTGCACGCGACCAGCAGGAAAACAATCAAGACGCCGCACCCGATCGATCTCTTCACGGCGCAGCAGCGTGAGCTGGAAGTTTGGGCATCACGAAGCCCTGGAGGCGCAGCGATCCTAACGTGTCAGCGCCACCCGCCGCGTGACCCATCTTCAGCAGCCCTGCCTGAAAGGCGCGCGCGCGTGCGGCGGGCAACCTGGAATCGACGACAACGATGAGGGCGACGGGCAACTGCGGCGATTGTGTTATGGCCTTCAAGTCGGCCGCGAACGGCAATGTGGGGAGCGACGCTGCCTGTGTTTGATCGAGCAGCGCCGCAACCTTGTCGCCAGCGGCGACCTTGCGCAGCGCGCTGAGTATCTGGCCCGTCGATTCGATCTTGACATCCGGTGGCAACACCCACGCCTCGAGCGCCGCATGCCGCACGAATTCCGGCGCATAGCCTGCAACGCTCAGGACGGTGTACCCGGCCATGGATGCCGGACCGGTGACGCGGCCGGTCTTGGCTACCAGTGTCCACCGCTCCTCGGGACCGGTACCGACCACGTCCGCTTGCGCGAGCGGCGCCAGATGCAGTTGGGCGGCATGCTGTACGAAAAACGGATACGGCACGAAAGCGAGCACCGCATCGGGGCTGCCCAGCTTTGCCAGCCCGCCCGCCTCGGTCGGGTCGTAGACGGCTGCGAGACTTCCGGCAGGCCAGGCGGCGGCCGCGGCAGCCGCGCTTGCGAATTGGTCCACGAGTGGCTGCGCGTCCCCGGCTCCGCCCGGATATCCGGGAGCGCAGAACACCAGCGTTGCAACCGCACCGGCTAATAATGTGGCCATGGCTTTAGGCTATCATTCCTGTGCGCTGCGGGCCCAATCGCCCATCGCACGCGTTGCTCCATGAGTGTGCCCGCCTCGCCTACGATGATCCAAGTCTTCCTCCGCGTGTTGCGCATGCGAGGCTGGATCGTCGGCGCATTCCTGATCCTGACTTTGACCGGCCTCTACGGCGCAACTCGCGTGCCTGACGATCCGGCGATCGATCGCCTGGTCGTTGCAGACGACCCGGTGGCCCGCGCCACGGTGGACTTCGAGCGAGTGTTTCCCGAGGGCGACCAGGCACTCATCATGCTTGAATCGCCGGATCCGCTGGACGCCGCAGCCCTGCAGTCCGCCAGTCGGGTCGAGAACCAGCTCGCAAAGATTCCGCACGTCGAGGCACACAGCCTTCTGACCCTCTACCGCCACGGCGGGGCGACTGGGGAAATCACCTCTGCTGAGGCCCAACGTCTGCGTACCTTCGCGACCGGCACCTCACTCTTTCGCCGCTCCGGGCTCCTCGGTGAACACTATTTCGGCATCGCGCTCGAGCTACGCGTGGCTTCACCAAGCGAGCGCGACCGGGCATTGGCGGCGATCGATTCCCTCGTTCTGCCCCTCGAGGCCTCGGGGGGTCCGTTCACAGCCGTACGACGCGTCGGATCTCCGTGGCTCGATGCTTGGCTCGAGCGGCAAACAGGCTCGGCCACCAAGCGCTTCATGCCCCTGTTTGGAATTTTTCTGATGACGCTGGTGCTGATCGTCTATCGCTCCGCGCGCGCACTGGGCGCGATCGTTCTGACTCTCGGCGCAGTAGTTGCGATTGCGGTCGGCCTTGCCGCTCTCTTCGGCTGGTCCCACACCGTCATCTCCACGCTGGTACCGTTGACCGTAATGGTCACGACGACCGCAACGCTCGTATACATCCATTCGCGGTATATGGAGCCGGACGATGCTCCTACTCTCTTCGAGCATCACGCACGCGCCCTCGCGAATAAATTTCTTCCCTGCACAGCCTCGATGTTTGCGACCGCCGTCGGTTTCGCTGCCCTCGCCGTCTCCGACATTCGTCCCGTCCGTGAGATGGGGCTATGGACTGCGTGCGGGTTGGTCGTTGCGTGGATCGGCTGCTTCACTCTCTTTCCGGCGCTGCAGTCGCTGCTGCGCACCCCGATGCGCTCAGAGCGCGTAGCTGCGGGCAAACGGTTTTCACGGTTCGTCGACGTGCTGGTTCCGGCCAGTCGCCGTTATCGCTGGCCGCTGGTTGCCGGCGCTATTCTTCTGATGCTTTGCGGAGCAGCGGCGTTGTTTGGAATTCCCGGCAAGCTCGCGCCTCTCACGCTCGAGACCGACGCGTTGACGTACGTGAACCCAAAAGAGCGCGTGGCGCAGGACACGCGCCGCTTCGAGCAATCGAATGGACTGGATGTAGTCGACCTGTGGTTGCAGACGCCGGCGGGTCACGCATTGGATCCCGAGTTCCTGCGTGCGGTGGAGCAATTGACGAGTCGACTCGAGCAGGACGCGCGTATTACCGCCGTCGATGGCCCAACGTCGGTGCTGCGATGGGCCCGGTATGTCCAATCCGGCTCCGATAAGTTGCCCGCATCCGCGGCCGACTGGACGAAGCTCGCAGCCGATCTGGAGCAGATCATGCTCACGGAACCCGGTGCGCGCGATTACGTCGACGTGGCGAATATCGCAAGCGTGAGGCTCAGTATTCGCGGACGCGCGGAGCTCTTCGGCCGCACCGGCGCCATGCGTAAATTCATCGAGCAAACCTGGGCCGCGGCGCAGAAAGAGGCGCCCGCGCTGCATGCCACGCGGGGGCAAGTGGTTGGCAAGGGAGCTCTATCTACGGAGATCACTGCACGCCTGCTACCTACACTCACTGAGAGTTTCGCACTCACGGCGACCGTCATCTTTCTTGCGTTCCTGGTGGTATTCCGCAGCCCGTCGGCGCGCTTGATGACGATGATCCCCTCGCTGTTCGCAATACTGTCGGTGTTTCTCGTGATGCGCGCGGGTGGCATCCCGTTGAACATCGCGACCATACTCATTGGCTCTACGGTGTTGGGCGCGACCGAGAACGATCAGGTTCACTTCTTCTATCACTTCCAGGAGGGACGCACGGCCGGTGGCTCGACGGCCGAAGCCCTAAGACATGCGCTGTTGATTGCAGGCCGTCCGATTCTGTTTGCGACCCTCATCAATGCGAGCGGGTTTCTGGCGCTCGCCCTGTCGGACCTGCCGCCGATGCGCCAGTTCGGAATCGTTTCGGCGTCCGCGTTCGTCCTGGCGCTGCTGGCGGACTTCACCGCGCTGCCGGGCGCGTTGTGGATCGTGAGCCGACCCGAACGGGAGCGTCCGGCTTGAGCCAATCGGAGATTCAAGCCGAATTCAATGCGAACGGCGCACCGCGCCGCTGGCAGTGCAATGGGATCTCGCTGAACCTTTTTCCCGGCAACGAGCTGGAGGGCGGGCCTGCCAATGTGTACCTGCGGCGGCGCTCGGGCTCGCTTAAGTGGACTCCACTTCTGGGACCGCAGAGTCCTGCGCGCTTTCATGCACAACAGCCCGGCGCCAGCCTTGCGGGAATCGGTGCGTGGCTCGGCATCAATTACTCGATCACCCTGGCACTCGCCCGGAATGCGACAGCATGGTTCTGGCATGTGCGCCTGGAGAACACGACTTCGGCGCCGCTGGATGTTGATCTGACGTACGCACAGGACCTGGCACTCGCGCAGTACGGCGCAGTGCGTCTCAACGAATACTATGTAAGCCAGTACATCGATCACACCCCTCTGACCCACCCGACGCGTGGTCTAATGATCGGGTCGCGGCAAAATCTGGCGGTCGACGGTCGCCACCCGTGGTGTTTGATAGGTTCACTGCGCGCGGGCACATCGTTCGCGACTGACGCGATGCAATTCAACGGTCTCGCAAGCCGCCACGGCGATGCGCCAATCGGGCTCACCGCCGACCTGCCCGGCCGACGCCTGCAGCACGAGCACTCGATGGTGGTCATCCGTGATGCCCTCCTGCGCCTGGAGCCGAACACGAGTGTCGCCGCCGGCTTTTTCGGGTCGTACTACGCGGACCATTCCGGCCCCACATCGCCGTCTGACCTGGAACGCGTGAGCGAAGTGCTTTCGCTACCGGAAGCGGCGCCCGCCACCATTGAGTCGGCACCGATAGCGACGTCCAGCGCAGCGACGCTCTTCAGTTCGGCACCCCTCCTCCCCTCACTCGATCTCGATACCGCAACTTTGGACGCACTATTCGGGGCGCAGCGGCGGCATGAGGAACTCGACGAGCGCGGCGAGCGCTTGTCCTTTTTTCATGGCGAAGGTTGCCATGTCGTGCTGCGCGCGAAGGAGCTGAGCGTGCTACGACCGCACGGGCACCTGCTTCGCACCGGTCGTCACACGACACCGGACGAAGCTGCTTTGACGTCAACGGCGTGGATGGGCGGCGTATTCCACTCGATGCTGACGCAGGGACATGTGAGCATCAACCGCTTCCTTTCGACGGTGCACAGTTATCTCGGGCTGTTCCGCTCGCATGGGCAGCGTGTGTTCGTCGAGATCGGCGGGGCCTGGCACCTGCTGGATGAGCCGTCCGCGTTCGAGATGTCGCCGGACGCCTGCCGCTGGATCTATCGGCACAATGCAGGTCTGATCCAAGTGCGAGCCGAAGCACGAAGCGAACCGGACGAAATGACGCTTTCGATCGAAGTCACGTCAGGTAATCCAGCGCGATTTCTCATTTGCCACCATGTGGCGCTCAACGGTGACGATGGAAGCACACCTGGGGCGGCAGAATGGCGACGCGATGGGAATGACATCATCGTCACGCCCATGGCCGGATCGGAGCTTGCCCAGCGATTCCCGGGCGGGAGTTTTCATATCGCCCCGTTGTCGGATACGAACTTCCAACGTGTCGGCGGTGACGAATTGTTGTTTACCGATGCGCGCTCGCGCCAGCAACCGTACCTATGTGTCATTACTGCGCCGACACCAAGGGTCGGTCTGCGCATTACGGGACACCTCATCGCCCCGGAGACGCAGCACCCGCTGCGCGTTGCACCTGGCGATCGACTCATACCAAAGCTGACGATAAGTGCGGCGGTAGAAAACCCGCTCTCTGCGCACGTTTCACGCGTCGCAGACATAGCGCCTTGGTTCACACACAACGCGCTCGTGCATTACTTGTCGCCGCGAGGCCTGGAGCAATACTCTGGCGGCGGTTGGGGCACGCGCGACGTCTGCCAGGGGCCCGTCGAAATGCTGCTTGCGCTGGGCCGCACTGAGCCCATACGCGATCTGCTCCTGCGCGTGATGAGCGCGCAGAACGCAGACGGAGATTGGCCACAATGGTTCATGTTCTTCGAACGCGAGCGCAACATCCGGCCTGGCGATTCCCATGGCGATATTGTCTTTTGGCCAGTGTTGGTCCTGGCCCAATACCTCGTCGCATCCGCAGATGCCGGCTTGCTGGATGAGCGCGTCCCCTTTTTCGATCCGCGCGGGCCTGACGCTGGCGAGCGAGCGACGGTATGGCAGCACGTACAGCGTGCCCTGGCCGTAATTCAGAAGCGCGTCATCCCGGGCACTGCGTTGGCCGCGTACGGCCATGGCGATTGGAATGACTCACTTCAACCGGTCGATCCCGCTATGCGTGATCGCTTGTGCAGCGCGTGGACGGTGACACTGCACTTTCAGACGTTTGGTGCAATGGCGCACGCGCTCCGCGTGATCGGGCGAGGAGCCGAAGCCGTACAATTTGAGACTTGGGCGGAGGCCGTGCGGCGGGATTTTCAGCGCCTGCTGGTCGTGGATGACGTCCTCGCCGGCTATGCGCACTTCGAAGACGGCGGTCGCGTTCGGTACCTGCTGCATCCCCGCGATGACACGACTGGTGTCAAATACAGTGCGCTTGCGATGATACACGCGATCCTCGAGGACATGCTGGAGCCGGAACAGACACGGGCTCACCTGCAATTGATCGAGACGCACCTGAGCGGTCCAGATGGCATCCGCCTGTTCGACCAGCCGATGCCTTATCACGGCGGACCGGAGCGCTTTTTCCAGCGAGCGGAGAGCGCAACATTCTTCGGCCGCGAGATTGGCCTGATGTACGTGCATTCGCACCTGCGCTTTGCACAGGCGTTGGCGCACATCGGCGCCGCGGATCGCTTCTTCCACGCTCTGTGCCAGGCTAATCCAATCGGCATCCGCTCTATCGTTCCGACCGCGACGTTGCGCCAGTCGAACTGCTACTACTCGAGTTCGGACGCCGCGTTCGAGGATCGCTATCAGGCAAGCGCTGAATATGCGCGCGTCTCACGCGGAACGATCGCGCTCGACGGCGGTTGGCGCGTGTATTCGAGCGGCGCGGGCATTGCGCTGAGCTTGATCGTACGGCGTTTTTTGGGGCTGAGCTGCGAGTCGAGCCTGCTGAGCATCGATCCGGTCATACCGAGCGCCCTCGACGGACTGCGAGTCGAGACGACACTGCGGGGTCGTCCTGTGGAAATACGGTATCGAATCGGAAACTGCGGCTGCGGTGTCAATGCAATCGCGCTGAACGGTCAGGTTCTGTCATTCACTCACGGCCCAAACCCGCACCGTCGCGGCCCGGCCCTCCTGCCGATGACAGAGGTGATGCAGCTACTGGGGCGCGACCGCAACACCTTGGAGATCGAAATCGGGTAGCCCGCCCGCCGGGGTCATTTCTTGTCCTCCAGTTGCAGCTTGGGGATCCCGAACTTTCCCTCGAGCTGGTGCAAGCGCGCCAGATCGATCGATCCTACGATGTTCACTATCGTGAATTTGCGCGGCTCGCTTGCAATGATCGCAAGTCCGCTGGCTTTTCCCTGGGCGACGCATATATAGATATCCACGTTCGACTGTTCCTTGCGGCTGCGAACGCCCATGAGCTGTTGCCATCCCGGCACCGCCAACTGCTTGCGCACCATCTCGACCTCAGCGCGCGGATAGGCGAAGTCCGTATCGAAGGTGTAGCTCCTGACATAGACGCCTCGGAGACCTGCGATCAGCTCTTTGGCAGCCGCGTCCTCCGGCTTGCTCGCATCCAGAAAGCCCGCCGCCAACCCGAGGAGATTGGAATCCAGCGTAATGCTGACGGACTCACTGGCCTTGTCGGCGAGCCCCTCGAAGGCTGGCAACTTCAATTGAACATCCGGCGCGGCCGTGGCCGCTCGTGCGAGCAGCGCCGCCAGCGGGATGAGTGTCACGATCCATTTCCTGGCGAACATCGTCATACCTCATGCCCCGGAATTTCCGCCGGGCGGCGAACGAGCTGCATCGTTCACGGCGCGGTAGGCGAGATCGAGGTTCTCGCCGGTGACTTTCAAGGCTTCGATCAGTTGCGCGCGTGCCTCGAGCCCTTGCTGAGTGCGCCGCACCTGCCATTCGTGGACCACCAGGACACTGGCGACCACTGAGACCAACAGTGCTCCCCCAACCCAGCCGGATGCCGGTGACCACGCCAGCCACCGCCCTCGCGCTAACCACCACCCCCGCGCCAACCACCACCCCCGCGCCAACCACCACCCC
>FTEM01001707.1_pt1 | contig 13399 bp, 11 predicted proteins | sample 1640201 | NCBI WGS metagenome assembly FTEM01 (sample SAMEA3914816, study PRJEB12502) | metagenome | biome: forest; material: soil | place: USA | collected 2011-09-16 | depth 0.3 m | reverse complement strand
GAGCGAAGGCTGGGGCAACCGCGGCGGCGACGGGGACAACGCCGTCAGGAGCAGCGGCCACAGGTGCTGCATCTGCGGGCGCAGCGCAAGGCGCAAAGGCGGCCGTACCGGCGGGCACAGGCACAGCCACAGGAACGGGCGCAGGCGCAGGAGCGGGCGCAGGAGCGGGCGCAGGCGCAGGCGCAGGAGCGGGCATGGGCATGGGCACGGGCGCAGGCGCGAACGCCGTCGCTGCGACGCCGCCGGCCCAAACGACTTCTGGCCCGTTCAACGAACCCGGTTTCTCTCGCGCCCATGCAGGCCCCTCGGTCCGCAGGCTGGCTCGCGAGCTTGGAGTCGATCTCACCCGGGTCACAGGCACCGGATTCAAGGGACGCATCACACATGATGATGTGAAAGCGTTCGTCAAAAAGGCTTTGTCGGGTGGCGGTTCGCAAGGGTCCGCCGGTGCTGCAGCGGGCGGCGCGGCATTGCCGTCCGTGCCGGTCGTGGACTTCAGCCAATTCGGACCGATCGAGACGAAGCCGCTGACGAGGATCCAGAAGATTTCCGGTCCGCGTCTGCATGCGAGCTGGATCAACATCCCGCACGTCACGCAGTTCGACGAGGCCGACATTACCGACCTCGAGGAGCTGCGCAACAGTCTGAAGCAGACGGCGCAGGTGGCGGGCATCAAGCTGACGCCGCTGGCATTCATCATCCGTGCCTGTGTGAAGGCACTTCAGGAGTTTCCGCTCTTCAACTCGTCGCTCGATCCGAACGGCGCGAATCTCATCCTGAAGAAATACATTCACATCGGCTTCGCGGCTGACACGCCGAACGGGCTCGTGGTGCCGGTGGTGCGCGACGCGAATCAGAAGGACATCTACAAGACGGCGCGCCAGCTTGCCGAGCTGTCGGAAAAGGCGCGGGGCGGCAAGTTATCGCCCGCAGACATGCAGGGTGGATGCTTCACGATCTCCAGCCTGGGGGGCATTGGTGGCACGGCGTTCACGCCGATCATCAACGCGCCCGAGGTAGCCATTCTCGGTGTGTCTCGCTCGGCAATGCGGCCGGTGTATCGGGACAACAGTTTCGTACCGCGTCTTATTTTGCCATTGTCGCTTTCATACGATCACCGTGTAATTGACGGCGCTTCTGCCGCCCGTTTCACGACATTCCTGGCGCAGACGCTCGCGAACCCACATCTGCTGGTGGAGGCGGTTCCGTGAGCCGGATCGATCTCGTCGTTCCGGATCTCGGCAACAACAACGATGTTTCCGTAGTCGATGTGCTGGTGAAGGTCGGCGATACGGTCGAGATCGAAACGCCGCTCGTCACACTGGAAACCGACAAGGCTTCGCTGGATGTTCCAGCGACATCCGCAGGGACCGTGGCGGAAGTTTTGCTGAAGCGCGGCGACAAGGTCTCCAAGGGCTCGGTGATCGTGCGGCTGGATGGCAACGCGCAGGCTGCGGGAAGCCAGCAGGTTGCGGGAAGCCAAGAGCCGGCAGCGGCGGCGGCTCCTGTGGGCGCGGCGCCCACGCCGGCGGTTGGGGCCCCTGCGTCGGCGGCGACGCCTGCGGCTCGCGCTGCATCCGCGGTGACGTCCGCGTCGGCGGCGACGCCTGCGTCGTCATCTACGTCGGCGTCCGCGCGCCCCGACGGCGCCGGCGACACCGTCCGGATGCCGATCCCCGATCTTTCCCGTCGCGAGCTTGCCGAAGCGGAATCCAGTCGCGCGACTCAGCTTCTCGTGCTGGGTGCGGGACCGGGCGGTTACACGGCCGCTTTCCGCGCAGCCGATCTCGGCATGCAGGTGACGCTGGTAGAACGCTGGCCGAGTCTCGGCGGCGTGTGTTTGAACGTTGGCTGCATTCCTTCCAAGGCCTTGCTGCACGCAGCGAAGGTCATCGAAGAAGTCGAAGAGATGAGCGAGCACGGCATCGTTTTCGGCGCGCCTGCGATCGATCTGCCTGCGCTGCGCTCGTGGAAGCAGTCCGTGGTCAACAAGCTGACCGGCGGCCTGCGGACCCTGGCGAAGCAGCGCAAGGTGGACGTCATACAGGGCTCGGCCCGCTTCGTGAGCCCGCATGTCGTGGAGGTGATGGGCAGCAGCGGCTCGGAGCGCATCCGCTTCGACCAATGCATCATCGCCGCGGGCTCGGAGTCCATCCGCCTGCCCGGGTTGCCGACCGACCCGCGCGTCATGGACTCGAGCGATGCATTGGAGTTGCCGGAATTCTCCGGTGGCCTGCTCATCGTCGGTGGCGGCATCATCGGGCTCGAGATGGCGTGCGTTTACGACGCTCTCGGGAGCCGTGTCAGCGTCGTGGAGCTGACCAATCAGCTCATGCCGGGATGCGATCCGGATCTCGTGCGGCCGCTCGAAAAGCGCATCCGCTCGCGCTATGAGCAGATCCTGCTGGGTACGAAGGTCACGAAAGTGGATGCGCTGGCCGAAGGCTTGCGCGTTACGTTCGAAGGCGAGAAGGCGCCGCCACCGACAACATTCGACCGGGTGTTGGTGGCTGTGGGCCGCGTCCCCAACGGCAAGACGATTGGCGCCGACGCTGCGGGAGTTGCCGTTTCGGACCGCGGTTTCATTCCGGTGGACAAACAAATGCGCACCAACGTGCCGCACATCTTTGCCATCGGCGACATTGCCGCTCTGCCCATGCTGGCGCACAAGGCAATGCACGAAGCGAAAGTAGCTGCGGAAGTCGCCGCTGGAGAGAAGCGTTCATACGATGCGCGTGTGGTTCCTTCCGTTGCCTACACTGATCCTGAGATTGCGTGGGTCGGGCTCACGGAAACAGAAGCCAAAGCGAAGGGCACGCCATTCAAGAAGGGCTCATTCCCCTGGGTCGCGAACGGACGTTCGCTCTCGCTGGGTCGCGACGAAGGCTTTACGAAGCTGCTATTCGATCCCGAGACTCATCGAGTCCTGGGCGGCGGCATCGTCGGCACCAATGCGGGCGATCTGATCAGCGAGGTTGCGCTCGCCATCGAAACGGGAGCCGACGCGGCCGATATCGGCCTCACCATCCACCCGCACCCGACGCTTTCGGAGACCGTCGCCGCAGCAGCGGAGGCCTTCGAGGGCACGCTGACGGATCTGTTCATCCCGAAGAGGTGATCGGAAGCGCGCAGGTCAGCGATCGCGCCAGGTTCCGAACTTCTTCGCTACCGGCTGCAGCGTCGGATAGAACTGCACGAACGAGTGCTCGACAGCCGCGTGATCCTCGTGGCACTGCCAGCAGTTTTCCTTCGGTTGCGCCCGCACCGACGGGGCCTTGCCGTCATAGGGAAAATAGGCCCACTTGTCAGGAAGGTGAGCTTCGTCCTTCACTTCGATATCCAGGCCCATGGTGTCGCCCTGGAACTGCCCGCCTGCGACGATCGAGCCCTTGCCGAGCGAGTCGCGCGCCTCGAGCACGAACAGCGTCCGATCCGGCCATTTGCCCGATTGCATGAACGAACGATAGGCCCAGGGCGCCACGAACACGTTCGTGAACATTTTGTGGTCGCTCCTGGACGCGCTGTAGGTCATTCCATAACCCGACGAAAGGAAGACCCAGTCGCGATACCCGGTGGGCGGAATCAGCTCGCCCGATGAGGTGTAACGCGGCTGCTGATCGTCGGGAACGGCCGCGGCGACTGCCATGGCGGGCGGCGCGTCCTGCGGCGGGGTGGCTGCGGTTGCCGAAATTGCGATAGTGACAACGGCGGCGGTTGCCGCTGCAACGACTGCCCACGTTGCGGCTATTCCTTTGTGCATGTCCCCACCTCGCCTGTCTTTGCGTGCGAATGCACATCATCGCACGGGCACGCCTGCCGGGTATGCAACGGGCCTCGGCTTCCCGAATGGCGGCGTCAATCGGCCGCTTGCGGATCGGATCAGGAGGACGCGAGTACCCGCAGTCTCTCGAGGTATACCTGCTCGTCCGGCATGCGGCCGTCGCGCTGGCCTTCCCATATTGTTTGTGCGAGGGGCTCCAACATCGCATGTTCCGCTGCGTGTGCATCGCCGAACCGCGCTGCCAGCCGTTGATGGACTTGCGCGATGCCCTGTGGCCGATCCGTCGCCACCTGCTCGCGGATCGCCAGATGCAGCCCCATGTGCAAGAACGGATTTTGACGCCCGCCCGCGGGCGTGAATTCGGCTCCGAGCGCTTCCTCTGTGGACTCGAGCCACGCGATGTACTCGGGGTGTTCCGCAATCACGGCCGCAAGTTGTGCCTCCAGCGGCTCGAGCGGGGCGTGCGTCGAGAACTTGCGCCAGGCCTCCAGATACATGCGACGCAGCTCGTCACGGCTCTGACCGGCAAAAACAGGCATTCCGTCACCTTGAAGAGCGCGGGCGCCGCCGCCCGGAGATGAGCTGCCCGATGGGCGGGCGTCCTGCGGACGGCGCCTTGGCCGGCTGCGTTTTCAGTTTGTATTCGCACAAGTCCCTGATGATGCAGCGCGGGCATGCGGGCAGGCGTGCGATACAAACATAGCGGCCGTGCAGAAGCAGCCAGTGATGCGCATTCTTCCTGAATTCTTCCGGCGTGTATTCGACCAACGCGTCTTCCACCGCACGCGGGGTCTTGCCCGGCGCAAGACCGGTGCGGTTGGCGACGCGAAAGATATGCGTGTCGACGGCAATGTCCACCTGCCCGAACACCATGTTCAGAATGATACTGGCTGTCTTGCGGCCGACACCCGGCAAGGCTTCGAGCGATTCGCGGCCCGATGGGACCTGCCCGCCGTGTTGCTCGATGAGCTGCCTGCACAAGCCGATGAGGTTCTTTGCCTTGGTGTTGTAGAGCCCGACGGTCTTCAGATAGACCTTCACGCCTTCGACGCCCAGGGCGAGAATCGCCTGCGGAGTGTTTGCCATGGGAAACAGTTTGCGTGTAGCCGCGTTGACGCTCTTGTCCGTGGTGTGCGCCGAGAGCATCACGGAAACGAGTAACTCGAAAGGCGAGGTGTGCAACAGCTCGGTGGTCGGATTCGGATTGGCGGCCTGCAGCCTGCGGTAAATGGCTCGACGCGTGGCGGGATGCACGGTGGCTCTAACCTGCGGTCCGATTCGTCGGGAGAGTTGTTTGCGCGAAGCGTTTTCGTGCCGCAAGCAGGTCGGCCTGCTCGTTTGCCCGACTGGCCTGTCGCCGCTTGTGCGCAAGATAGCGTTCGCGATTTGCGCGGGGCGCGGGGCTCGCCGCCGCCGTTGCGGCCGTTCTCGGAACCATTGATATGCAGTCTACCGGGCACGGAGCGACGCACAGCTCGCAACCGGTACACAGTGCCGCAACGACGGTGTGCATCTGCTTCTTCGCGCCAACGATGGCGTCGACCGGGCAGGGCGGCAGGCACTTGATGCAGCCGATGCAGCGTTCTTCGTCAATGACGGCGAGCAGCGGTGGACCTTCGGTGCCGTTGTCGGGGTTGAGTGGAAGCGGCTCACGCGCGAGCAGTACTGCAAGAGTGGCGATAGTCTCCGCGCCGCCCGGCGGGCACTGATTGATCTGCGCCGTGCCGTCCGCAATGGCCTGGGCGTAGGGAAGGCAGCCGTTGTAGCCGCATCGCGTGCACTGCGTCTGCGGCAACCGGGCGTCGATGTCCTCCACACTCGCCATGGAGTCAGTTGACCTTCATTCCGGGTGTCGCGCCGCTATCCGGCGATAACAGAAACAGTCCGGGCGTGTCGCCGCTCGCGGCCAACACCATGCCTTCCGACAGGCCGAATTTCATTTTGCGCGGCGCAAGGTTCGCGACCAGGACGGTCAGCCGGCCCTGCAGGGTCTGCGGATCGTACGCCGACTTGATGCCGGCAAAAACCGTGCGCGTCTGCGACCCGAGATCCAACGTCAGTTTCAACAGTTTATCGGCACCGGCGACGTGCTCGGCATGCACGATTCTCGCGATCCGCAGGTCGATCCGCTTGAACTCGTCGATGGAGACGGTGACTGGCGCGTCAGTTGGAGCAGGCGTGGTCAATTTCTGGGGCTCCTGGCCGCTTTCAAACAACGCGTCGAACATCTTCGGATCGACACGGGTCATCAGGTGCTTGTATGGGTTGATGTGCGTGGGTAACGCGCCGGCATCGCTCCACTGCAGCGGCCTGTCGAGACCGAACAAATCCCGCGCAACGACTGCCGCAATGCGCGGCAACACTGGAGCGAGAAGCACTGTCAGAAGCTGGAACCCGTACAGGGCGCGGGAGCAGACGCCATGCAGATCCGCAAGGTTGCCATTTTTTGCGAGGATCCACGGTTGGCGGGCGTCGAACTCCTGATTGATCCGGTCCGCAACCATCATGATGTCGCGCATGGCGCGGCCAAACTCGCGCGACTCGTAGCTTTCGCTCACGCGCTTGGCCGTGCTGCGGCCTTCCGCAACCAGCACTTCGGAATCGGCGCTGCTGAAGAGCAGCTTGCCAGCGAAATGTTTCGTGATGAAGGTGGCTGCGCGGCTCGCGATGTTGACGTACTTGCCGACGAGGTCGCTGTTGACGCGCGCGGTGAAGTCGTCGGGATTGAAATCGAGATCCTCGACGTTGGAATTCAGCTTCGCAGCGATGTAGTAGCGCAGCCACTCCGCATTCATGCCGACTTCGAGGTAGCGCAGCGGGCTGATGCCGGTGCCTCTCGACTTCGACATCTTCTCGCCCGACACGGTGATGAATCCATGGACGTACACGTAGTCCGGCGCCTTGTAGGGCGGCCCGGCGAATTTGAGCATCGCCGGCCAGAACAGCGTGTGAAAGTAGATGATGTCCTTGCCGATGAAATGAATCTGCTCCGTCTCCGGTGCGCCGAGGAACTCCTCGTAGCTGCGCAGCTCGCCTTGCGCGCGAGCCTTGCCGCTGTCGAAATAGCTCTTGAGCGAGGCGAGGTAGCCGATCGGCGCATCCAGCCACACGTAGAAATACTTGCCCGGCGCATCCGGGATGGGAATGCCGAAGTACGGCGCGTCGCGTGAGATATCCCAGTCGTGCAGCTCCCGGTCGCCGTTGTCGGCGCCCTGGCCCGAAAGCCATTCCTTAGCCTTGTTGGCGACCTGGCTCTGCAGCCGGCCCGGCGTGTCGAGCCATTGCTGCAGGAACGCGACGCATTTCGGGTCGGAGAGCCTGAAGAAATAGTGGTCCGAGGTTTTCAGCACGGGTTTTGCGCCGGAGAGCGTCGAGTAGGGCTCGATCAGCTCCGTCGGCGAGTAGACCGTGCTGCACACCTCGCAAGCATCCCCGTACTGATCCTTCGAATGGCAGTTCGGGCATTCGCCCTTGATGTACCGGTCCGCGAGAAACATCCCTTTGACCGGGTCGTAGAACTGCTCGACCGGCTCGACGTAGACCAGGCCAGCAGCCTTCAGACGACGATAGAAGTCCTGTGACAGCGCGACGTTCTCCGGCGAATCCGTTGAATGCCAGTGATCGAACTCGATGAGGAAGCCCTGCAGGTACTGCGGGCGTTCGGCAGCGATGCGTGCCACGAGCTGCTGCGGAGTAATGCCCTCACTCTCCGCTTTGAGCATGATCGGCGCGCCGTGCGCGTCGTCGGCGCACACGAAGTGGATTTCATTGCCCTGCAGCCGCTGGAACCGGACCCAGATGTCGGCCTGGATGTACTCCATGATGTGGCCGATGTGAAACGGACCGTTGGCGTACGGCAGAGCAGTCGTGACGAAGATTTTCCGCGGCATCCGCCTAGTTTACACAGGCGCTGCGGAAAAGACGGGGTGGCCGCGCTGGCTCACGGGGCGGCCGCGATCTTCAGCCGACGTCCTTGACGGGCTCGAACTTGGCCTTGTTGATGCCTTTCTTGTAGGCCTCCTTGCCGGTGACCTGCCGCCCGTCCAGGAGCTGTTGAATGGCCGTGTCCATGGTGCGCATGCCGAACTGGCCGCCGGCCTGCATCACGTTCTCGAGCTGATCGAGCTTGCCCTGGCGGATGAGGTTGGCCGAGGCCGGCGTGTTGACGAGAATCTCGAGTGCGGCGACGCGCCCGGACTTGTCGGCTTTCTGCAGGAGCTGCTGTGAGACGACGCCGCGCAGCGAGGTCGAGAGCATCGTGCGCACATGGGACTGTTTGTCGGATGGGAACACGTTGACCATGCGATCGACCGTCTGCGCCGCGCCGTTGGTGTGCAGGGTTCCCATCACGAGAATTCCCATCTCGGCGGCGGTTACCGCGATGCTCATGGTCTCCAGGTCGCGCAACTCGCCCACCAGGATGACGTCGGGATCTTCTCGCAGGGCCGAGTGCAGCGCGGCAGCGAAACTCGGCGCGTGCTCGCCGATCTCGCGCTGACTGATGAGGCAGTTCTTTCTGTGGTGCACGAACTCGATCGGATCTTCGATGGTGAGAATGTGGCCGCGGACCCGCAGGTTGATGTCATCGATCATCGCGGCGAGCGTCGTGGACTTGCCGGAGCCTGTCTTGCCGGTCACCAGGATCAGCCCGTTGTTGGCCTTGCACATCTGCCGGACGGCTTCCGGCATCTTCAGCTCATCCAGGGTCAGGGCCTTGGACGGAATGGCCCGGAATACCGCACCCATGCCGTTGAGCTGGCGCATCACATTGACACGGAAGCGGCCCCGTTCCGGGATCGTGTGCGCGAAATCGGCGCCGTCCTTTGCTTCGAATCTTTCGAGCGCCGCCTTCGGCATGATCTCGTACAGCGTCTCCTTGACGAATTCAGGCGCGAGCTTTTCGGGCCGCAACGTCGTTAGATCGCCATACAGGCGGATGCGCGCCGGATCCCCGGAGATGAAATGCAGGTCGGAGCCACGCCGATCCAGAATTTCGATGAGATACGAGTCGATCGTGGCCACGGCGGGTGCTCTTCAGGCCGAAGCGGCAGAGGGTGCCGTCGGGGCGAGCGTCGAGCCCGTGATGTCGACTTTGGGCAGCATGCTCGTGTCGCTCACGTACTTCTGGAACGCTTTCTTGTCGAGCGCATACGCGTAGGCGTCGTCCGGATCGATCTCGCGAGCGGCGATCGCAGCCAGCAGTGTCTGATCGAGAAGCTGCATGCCGACGTCGCGCCCCATCTGCATCTGCGTCGGAATCTGATGCGTCTGGTCGCTCTGGATGAGCTTGGCGATCGCCTTCGTCATGACGAGCGATTCGCAGATTGCCCGGCGGCCCTTGGAGTCTGGCGTCTTCACGAGAACCTGCGTCACGACCGCCAGAAGGCTCTGCGCCAGAAAGCTCTTGGTCTGCTCGCGCTCGTCAACCGGCAACGCGTCGATGACGCGGTCGATCGTTTTGACGGCGCTGGTCGTGTGGAGGGTGCCAAGCACCAGGTGACCGGTCTCGGCCGCGGTCATCGCCATCGTGATCGTTTCCGCATCGCGCAACTCGCCGACGAGGATGACATCGGGGTCTTCGCGCATCGCGGCGCGCACACCTTCCGCGAAGCTCGGGATATGAGTCGTCAGCTCGCGCTGAATGACCTGGCTGTTCTTGCTCCTATGGACGAACTCGATCGGGTCTTCGAGGCTGATGATGTTCAGCCGCCGGCTCTGATTGAGGTGGTCGATCATGGCTGCCAGCGTCGTGGACTTGCCGGTGCCGGTTGAGCCGGTGACGAGGATCATCCCTTGGTGGTAATCGCACAGTTTCGTCACGATGGGCGGGAGCTGCAGCTTCTCGAGGGTCGGAACCTCGAAAGGAATGGAGCGGAACGTCGCTCCCACGCCTGTCTCCTTGCGGAAGACGTTGACGCGAAATCGGCCGCCTTCGGCGGACACATACGAGAAGTCGAGATCGTTCCCTTTGGAGAAGATCTCCGTCTGGGAACGGGTGAGGATCTCCGCGATATAGCCCTCGAGCTCCGATGCCCTCAGGTCGCGGAATTTGATCGGCAGCAGATCGCCATGCATGCGCAGCATCGGCGGAACGCCGACTGCAAGATGAACGTCAGAGCAGCCTTGCTGGGTGCCCAGCTTCAGAAACGCGTCGATACGCGCCAAGGCGCTAACCCCCGTCTGGCCTAAAGTCTAACCTGCGTCGTTTTTGCCCGGTTGGGGTTTCAGGATCAACAGGTTGTCGCTGGAAATTTGACGTAACGCACGGAGTTTGGCAAGCGCGGGGGCAAAGCCCCCAAGCGCAGCGGCTTAAGGCTGCGGCTGCCGGCACGACGCTGCGGGGCCGCAGATGAGCGTTCCGGGCCTTTTACAGGTAGCGTTCCAGGGCCGCCTTCAGCTCTTCCATGCTCTGGTGCCGTTTGGCCTTGTCCACGGCCATGGCTTTCATCACGAGGTCGGACAGGCCCGGCGGCAGGGCGGGATTGATCTCCTGCGGGATGCGCGCCTTGCCCTGGACGTGCTGATACATGACGGACATGTGATCCCCGCGCGAGTACGGGGGCACGCCGGTGACCATTTCGTAAAGCATGACTCCGAGTGCATAGATGTCGGCGCGCTCGTCCACTTTCTTGCCGAGGATCTGCTCGGGAGCCATGTACTTCGGCGAGCCGATCACGTAGCCCGTCTTGGTGAGCTGCGTGTCGCCTTCGCGATGCGCCGCCGCGACGCCGAAGTCCACGATCTTGAGCAGGCTCTCCTGGTTGATCAGCACGTTTGCCGGCTTCAGGTCGCGGTGCACGATACCGACCTGGTGCGCGACGGTCATACCGGTGCACATGTCGATCGAGAACTGCAGGGCGCGCTTGAGCTCGACCGGCTTCTCGTTGACGATCTCGGCGCCCAGGGTGTGCGATGGAAAATACTCCATCGAGATGGCGTAGTTGCCCTGGATGTAGAGGAAGTCATAGATGCGGATGACGTTCTTGTGAGTGATCTTGCGCGAATAACGCAGCTCATGGACGAAGCGCTTCATCACTTCTTCGTCCGTCGAGACGTTGGGGTTCAGGAACTTCAGGATGAGCCGCTCATCGACCACCGTGTCTTCCATCAGCAGCACGGTACCGAAGGCGCCGCGGCCGATGCGGTCGATGTACTTGTAGCGTCCCTCGATGATGTCCCCTGACTTCAAGGTCTGAATATCCAGGCGCGCTGCCGCTTCCGCCTGCTTGGCGGCCTGCGCAACCGCTGTCTCGGACATCAGCATCGTCTTCGCGCCTTCGGCCGGTGGCGCTATCCGCGGGGGCTGGGGCGGGGGTGGGAGCGGCTGCGGCGGGCGCAGTGTTCCCGGTGATGACACGGAGGTCGGAGTGGCTCCGCCGGTCGGGGTCAGGCCGGCCAGCCGGTTTTCCAGCTCGGAGATCGCGGCAGCCGCCATGCGCGCGATGGTTTGATCGGGGGAGGCGACCTGCACCTGCAGCTCGCTGCGAAGTTGCTCGGCGCGTCGTTCGTCCACGAGCTTGGCGAGAGACTGGATCACCTCAATGCGCACTTCGCGCTCGGGGCGGGCAATCAGCGGCATCAACGCGTCCACGACGCGCGAGTCGCCCAGCTTGCCGAGCGCTCGAACGACGATCGGCAACGCTTTTGCGTTGCCGGTCTGCAGCATCTCCAGAAGACGTGGCACCGCGCGCTTGCTGCCGATCTCCGCCAGAGCATCTACCGCCCGCTCGCTCACCCACCAGTCCTGATCGCGCGTCGCCTGAATGAGAGACTCGACCGCGCGCTCGTCCTTCGTCTGATTCAGGATCTCGATCGCTGCACGACGGATGTCGTCATCCTTGTCGCGCACGAGCTGCAGCACGGCGTCGATGACCTTCGGACCGCCGATCTTGCCGAGTGCATCCGCGGCCCGGCTGCGCACCCACCAGTCGCTGTCCTTGAGTGCCTCGAGCAGGTACTTCACCGATTTCGCGTTGCCGACTTCGTTGAGCACCTCGACGGCTGCGCGGCGCGCGTTCTCGTTTTCGTCCTTGAGCACCTCGATGAGGAAGCGGATCGTGTCGGGATGGTTCGCCTTGATGACGACGTCGATCGCCTTGTTCTGCACGTCGATCTCGGGATCCTTCAGCAGCACGCACACCCGCTCGATGTCGATCGGTCCGTCCATGCGCTGCAGTGCTGAGAGTGTCGCGCCCCGGATCAGCTTGTTGGGATCGCGCAGCAACCCCTGCAGGGCCGTCTGCACCTCCGGGGTGTTGTATCGGGCGAGCAGGTTGATGATGTGCACGCGGGCGATCGGGTCCTTGCCCTGCACGCGTCCGAGCAGCTCGGAGACGGAGGCGACATCGGCGATCTCGCCGATGATGCGGAACAGGGCCGCCTTCTCGTTCGGCTCCTGGGAATAGGCAGCCTGCAGCAGCTCGCGGACGCTGAAGCGGTTTTTCTGCGCTGCGATCACTTCCAGCACGGCTGACTTGGACACACCGGGCGTCGAGAGCGCCTCGATCAGCAGGTTCGGCGGGTAGTTGCGGCTGCCGGTGAGCGCCCAGGAAATGCCGGCGACCACGCGTGGACTGCCCTGGATGAGGCCCTGCACGAATTGCGGAAAGGTCCTCTGGCTGACGAGTCCGCCGAGCACCTCGACGAAGGCGACGGTCGCGTTCTTGTCGGCGTCCGGCAAAGCGCCGAACACCGCCTCGATCGCCCCGGGACCCAGGTCCTTCAGCTTGGCTATGGCCTTCTGCGTGGCCGGGCTCGCGGCGTCCGTGGAGGATCTGATCTCAGTGATCAGCCGATCTGCACGCAAATTCGTGAAAAAGCTCATTCAGCCTTTCCGCTTGGGGCTGACCCCACGCGCAGTAAGAGTGACAGTAAAAAAGTTTCCCGCGGAAAGTGGATGCCGCCGCCCACACAAGCTCGGGCACGCGTCATATCCCGCCGTCCGCGATGCTGTCGTCCCTGCAAACGACGCGGCAAACGGCCCCGGGGGCTCGGAGATTATGCCACAGCCTCGGCTGTAACTTGCTGCGCTCGGCGTCACGCGCAGCCAAGCGCGTTCGGGCGCCAGCCTCTACAATCCTCGCGCCAATGGCCTGCCCGCCGAGCACCGGCGTGGCTTCCATGGGGCCTCTTTCACGGTTTCGAGCTTTCAACAACATGACGGACGACTCCATCCTGAGCGCGCTGCGGACGACTATCGAAGCCTACGTGGACCCGTACCTGGGGGAATCCCTGGCCGCCGCGCAGGCCGTCCGCGACGTGTCGGCCGGCGCAAACGGTTATGTGGCGCGCATTTCGCTCGGATTTCCGGTGGGCGATTATCGGGACGAGCTGACTGGCGCCCTGGTTAAGCACCTCGCGGCCGCCGGCATCACGGCGGCGCTCACCGTGGAACTGGAAGCCGACATTCGCGCTCACGCAGTGCAGCGCAATCTGAAGCCCATCGATCAGATCAAGAACGTCGTGGCCGTCGCGTCCGGCAAAGGCGGGGTTGGCAAGTCGACGGTTGCCGCGAATCTCGCGCTCGCCTGGGCGGCCCAGGGCGCTCGCGTCGGAGTGCTGGACGCCGACATTTACGGGCCCAGCCAGCCTCTCATGCTCGGGCTCGAGGGCCAGCGT
>FTEM01002367.1_pt1 | contig 13456 bp, 9 predicted proteins | sample 1640201 | NCBI WGS metagenome assembly FTEM01 (sample SAMEA3914816, study PRJEB12502) | metagenome | biome: forest; material: soil | place: USA | collected 2011-09-16 | depth 0.3 m | reverse complement strand
TACCACCACCGTGACATACGCCATCGAGAACGTGATGTGCGCAAGCGTGATCGTGAGCATTCCCCGCCCTTTCGGCCATCCGATCGCCTGCTCGAGCGCAACGAACAGCAGCAGGAGGGACAGCCCCGTGATCACCTCGGGCATGACCAATGGCGCCGCAGTCATGCCTAACAGAAGAGTGCGGCCGCGAAATGCTCCGAAACGCGCCAGTGCCACGCCGGCCAGGGTTCCGAGCACGACGGCGCCCAATGCGGAAATCGCTGCAATCCGGATCGACAGACCGGCGGCGCCCAGAATCTGTGTATTCGACATCAGCTCTACATACCACTTCAGCGTCGGGGAATGCGCGCTATCCCAGACAGTGACGAGGCGTGAGTTGTTGAATGAGAAGACGATCATCGAAAGGATCGGGACGTAAAGGAAGACGAGCCCCAAGACGAGCGCGCTGCGGGAGACGAGACCGGGCGACTTCACTTGTGTGCCCCGAGCTCGCTGCGCTCGATACGCTGGAACAGCATGATGGGCACGACGAGCAGCAACAGCATGAGGATCGCGACCGCGCTGGCGACCGGCCAGTCGCGGTTCTCGAAGAACTCATCCGACAGAACGCGGCCGATCATGAGTTGATCGGTGCGCCCCAGAAGCGAAGGAATCACGTACTCGCCGACCGCGGGAATGAAGACGAGCAGCGATCCAGCCGCAATGCCGGGCAGCGACTGCGGCAGCGTGATGCGCCGAAAAACGGTGAACGGGTGCGCCCCCAGATCGGCAGCGGCTTCGAGGAGCGTGACGTCCTGCTTCTCGAGATTCGAGTACAGCGGCAGGATCATGAACGGCAGATAGGAATAGACGATTCCGATGTAGACCGCGAAGTCGGTCTGCAACAGCGTCAGCGGCTCATGAATGACGCCCAGGTACATCAGGACGTTGTTGATTACACCATTGTTCTTGAGCAACCCGATCCACGCATAGACACGCAGCAGGAACGAGGTCCAGAACGGAAGAACGATCAACATCAGCAGAATGCTTCGTGAAGTCGGGCTCGAGCGCGCGATGGCGTACGCCATCGGGTAGCCGATCAGCAGGCACACCAGGGTCGAGACGGCAGCCACCTGGAGCGAGTACAGGTACGAGCGGATGTACAACGGGTCGGTGAACAGAAAGCCGTAGTTCGAAAGATGCAGATGCACGGCAACCGGCTGCCCGTCGCGCGTGTCGAACAACGGCGCATACGGCGGCATGGCCAGCCGCACTTCGGAAAAAGAGATCTTCAGGACGATGATGAACGGGATGGCGAACAGCACCAGCAGCCACAACGAGGGAATCCCGGCGACGAGACGTTTTCCAAGGTTTGTGCCCGCTGTTGGCAACACCACTCCTTACTGGGTCAGCACGATCGGGCTCGACGCGTGCCACGAGAGGTACACCGTCTCGTCCCACGAGATTCGATCTTCCGCGTGGCGTACTACATTCGGTCGCGTCACCCGCACCGTTTTTCCGGACTCGATCTGCACAAGGAATACGGACATGTCGCCCAGGTAGGCGACTTCCTTCACTCTTCCGCACACCACGTTCTCCGCAGCGTCCGGCCTTACCTTCGTGATCGAAATCTTCTCAGGCCGCACTGCCGCCCAGACTGTCGCACCCGGGGGCGAGCTGATGCCATGATCGACGTACAGCACACCACCCATGTCATTCGAGCGGATGCGCACATAGCTCGGTTCGTCTTCCACGAGCTGCCCCTCGAACATGTTCACCGAGCCGATGAAGTCAGCGACGAACTTTGTCGCGGGGAACTCGTAGATATCCGTCGGCGTTCCAACCTGAACGATCTTGCCGTGATTCATCACACCCATGCGGGTGGAGAGCGTCATCGCCTCTTCCTGGTCGTGGGTGACGACGACGAATGTCACGCCAAGCTGCTTTTGTATGTTGAGCAGCTCGAACTGGGTGTGCTCGCGGAGCTTCTTGTCGAGCGCTGCGAGCGGCTCATCGAGCAGCAACAGCTTCGGGCGCTTTGCAAGGGCGCGAGCCAGCGCCACACGCTGCCGCTGTCCTCCGGAGAGCTGATGGGGCTTGCGGGCGGTGTAGGCAACCATCTTCACGATCTCGAGGATCTCACCGACACGCTGGCGGATCTCGGCCCGGCTCAAACGCTCCTGTTCGAGGCCGAACGCGACATTCTTCTCGACCGTCATGTGCGGGAACAGCGCGTACGACTGAAACATCATGTTGACCGGGCGCTGGTACGGCGGAATCGTACTCATGTCCTGGCCGTCGATGTACAGCGCCCCGGAAGAGGGTGTCTCGAATCCCGCCAGCATGCGCAGGAGAGTCGTCTTTCCGGAGCCCGAGCCGCCTAACAGGCAGAAGATCTCGCCGCGGCGCACCTGCAGCGACACCTCGTCCACGGCAACGAAGTCACCGAATCGCTTGGTGACGTTTTCGACCCGGACATAGGCTTCGCTCACTGGCCGGTCTTGAATCGGGTCCACGTTCGAATCAGCAATCGGCTGAACTCTTGGGATTTGGCGCGTTCCGCGACCAGCTTGGCATTTACCGCGGCGGGCGGATAGATGCCCGGGTCATTTCGCACCGCCTCGCTGATGAGAGCATTGGTGGGCAGGCCCCCGTTCGCGTACTTGAGGAAGTTCGTGTTCTTGGCCGCGATTTCCGGGCGCATGAGGTAGTCGAGAAACAGGTGTGCATTGTGCGGGTGCGGCGCATCGGCCGGGATCGCGAGCACGTCCAGGTTCATGATCGCCCCTTCTTGCGGAATGGAATAGGCAAGCTCGATACCCTTGCCAGCCTCCTGCGCGCGGTCGTGAGCCTGTTTCACATCGCCCGACCAGCCCAGCGCGAGGCAGGTCTCCCCGTTCGCAAGGTCATCGATGTAGCGGGACGAATGGACGTAGCGGATGTAAGGCCGGATCGCCATGAGCACCGTCTCAGCCGCCTTCAGGTCGTCCGTGGACTGGCTGTTGGGATCCTTGCCGAGGTACTGCAGAACCGTGCCGACGATTTCCGTGGGCGCATCCAGGATCGAGACGCCGCAGTCCTTGAATTTCGCCACCACCGCCGGGTCATAGAACATCCGCCAGCTATCGACGGGCGCATTCGCCATGCGCTCCTTGATCTTCGCCACGTTGTATCCGGGGCCAGAGGTGATCCACATGTAATCGATGGCGTAATCGTTGCCCGGGTCGTAAAGCGCCTCGCTCCGCGCCACGCCCGGATCGAGGTACTTGAGGTTCGGCAGCAGGGACTTGTCCAGCTTGCGATACACCCCCGCCTTGATCTGCCGTTCGAGAAACGGGCCCGACGGCGCGACGACGTCGTAGTTGGTGTGTCCCGTGAGCAGCTTGGTCTCGAGCACCTCGTTGGAATCGAAGACGTCGTAGTTGACCTTGATGCCGGTCTCTTTCTCGAAGGCCGGGATCACCGTGGGCTCGATGTAGTCCGACCAGTTGTAGACGTTGAGGACTTTTTCCTCGCCCGCGGCGGCAGAGGCTGCCTGCGGGGCTGGAGACTGGGCGCTGCCGCAGCCTCCCAACCAGCACGCCAGCGCGGCACCGAGACAGACCGATCGAAGCGAACTCATCATCGGGCGCACTCTCGCTCAGACGTTCAACAAAAGATGCTCGCGCTCCCAGGAGCTGATCACCTGCAGGAAGACTTCGTACTCCGCCTCTTTCACGATCGTGAAGGCGGACACGAACGCTTCACCGAGCAGATTGACCAACGGTTCCGACTCGCGCAGCGTCCGCAATGCCTCATCCAGAGAGCGCGGCAACCCGAACGGCAGGTCGTGCGCGCTGCCAGTGATGGGATCGCTGGGCTGCAGCCCTTCGATCATACCGAGATAGCCGCACGCCAGAGATGCCGCAATGGCTATGTAAGGGTTGGCATCAGCGCCCCCCACCCTGTTCTCGACGCGCCGGTCTTCCGGCTTGGACATCGGTACGCGCAGGCCGGCTGTGCGGTTGTCGTAGCCCCAATGAACGTTGATCGGCGCCGACAGGTAGCGAGTGAGCCGCCGATAGGAGTTTACGTTCGCGCAGAACAGGGCCATCGCCGCGGGCATGTATTTCTGCAGGCCGCCGATATGCGAGAAAAATAGCTGCGAAGGCGTACCGTCGGCGTTGCTGAAGATGTTCTTGCGCGTCTTGCGATCGACGACGCTCTGGTGGATGTGCATGGCGCTGCCCGGCTCCTTCGCGTGGGGCTTGGCCATGAACGTCGCGTAGATCTTGTGTCGCAGGGCCGCTTCGCGTGCCGTGCGCTTGAACAGGAAGGCCTGGTCCGCAAGGTCGAGCGGATAGCCGTGGATGAGATTGATCTCCATCTGCGCCGGGCCATCTTCGTGGATCAGCGTATCGATCTCGATGTCCTGGTCTTCGCAGAACTGGTAGATATCGTCGAACAGCGGATCGAACTCGTTGACCGCGGCGATGCTGTAGGACTGGCGCCCCGGCTCGGCGCGGCCGGAGCGGCCAACGGGGGGTCGCAGCGGATAATCCGAGTCCTTGTTCTGCTCGACGAGATAGAACTCGAGCTCCGGGGCGATGACCGGCTCCCAGCCGCGCTGGGCATACAGCTCAAGCACATTCCGCAACACGTGCCGCGGCGCCATCGTCACGCGGCGGCCGTCGGAGTAGAAGCAGTCGTGGATGACCTGGGCTGTGGGCTCCGCCGCCCACGGTACCCGGCGGACCGTCTTCGGATCGGCCTTGAGCACGATGTCGATCTCGGCAGGGCTCATCGCCTCGCCGGTTTCCGGCGGATAGTCGCCCGTCACTGTCTGCAGGAAGACGCTCTCGGGCAGTCGCATGCCCTCCTCTTCGGCGAATTTCGCGGCGGGCATGATCTTGCCGCGCGCAATTCCCGCCATGTCGGGAATGATCGCCTCGACCTCGGAAATGCCGTGATCGCGGAAGAATTGCTGGATCTCGCTGGGCATGAAAAACCTTTCACTTCGCCTGTGAGTGTTCGCGGCTCGCCGCGCCGAATGCCGCAAACAGGGCGCGCGAAAACGGATTACCCATGACCTGCCATTCAGGATGCCATTGCACCGCGACGGCAAAGCGCTGGGCGTCGGGGACGCGAAAGGCCTCGACGACTCCGTCCGGGGCGCGCGCCTCGACGGCAAGTCCCCGGCCAAGACGCTCGACGCCTTGCGAATGCAGCGAGTTGACTCGCACTCGATCCGTGCCGGCCAGCGCATGCAGCAGCCCACCGGGCTCGAGCGTGACATCGTGTGCAGGCCCGTACTGGACATCGAGCGGCTGCGATTCGTCGTCCCGGTGGTCGAGCAACCCTGCGACTTCGTGCAGCTTCTGGTGCAGGGTGCCGCCGAATGCGACGTTCATTTCCTGGAAGCCACGGCAGATGCCCAACACCGGAATCCCGGCCGCAACAGCCTTGCGAATCAGCGGCAGCGTCGTTGCGTCCCGCGCGGGGTCGTGCAACGTGCCGGGCGCGCTCGGCGCCCCCTGATAATGATGCGGCTCCACGTTCGACGGACTGCCGGTAAAGAGAATGCCGTCGAGCCTCTCAACCAGCTCGTCCATGCCGAGCTCCTCCGCCAGGGCAGGAATCAGGAGCGGAACGGCGTCCGCTGCGTCCAGCACCGCGCGTGCGTACTTCTCGCCGACGGCGTGAAATTGTTGCAGCCCGATCACGCGACGATCGGCCGGAATTCCTATGAGTGGACGGATGACGGCCATGACGGCTAATGCGGCCGCGATGTCTATTATTGTGAACAAACGCCGCGGCGCGACCTGACGACAGCAGGAGATATTAGACCACAGGTCGCGGTGCCAGAGCTGCACCAAGTGGGTGCAGTGGCGCACCGGGATAAAGGCTCTCCGACACGCGTCACACTAGTCCATTCAAGGGCTTGCGCGATTTGCCGGCGTGCTCCCAGGGTCGCTATCCTGCCCCATGCCCACCACCCCGCACTCCAGCTCTTACTACGCTGCATCCGCGCATATCGCGGGCGGGCGGCCAGAACTGCTTGGTACAGTCGAGTGCGACGTATGCGTCATCGGAGCAGGGATTGCGGGCTGTTCTGCAGCCCTGCACCTCGCCGAGCGGGGCTACAAGGTCGTGGTCCTCGAAGAGCATGTCGTCGGCTGGGGCGCCTCGGGACGCAATGGCGGTCAGGCCCTTCCCGGTGTCGCCGCAAGCCGGTCCAAGATGAGTCGGCTGATCGGACGTACCGCCGCACGCGCTGTCTGGGACGTCTCGGTGGACGGCCTCGCCCTGCTTCGCGACCTCATTGCGAAGCATCACATCGACTGCGATTGGGTCGACGGCCACATGCTGACGGCGCTCAAGCCGAGTCATGAGCGCGAGCTGCTGGCGGAGATCGAGGAGCTTCACAAGCAATACGGTTACAGCAGCGTGCGTTACATGGGACGGGAGGAAGTGCGCTCGGTTGTGGAATCGCAGCGCTACACAGCGGCACTTTACGATTCCAACGCGGGACACCTGCACCCGCTCAACTACACACTAGGGCTTGCGGCAGCCGCTGAACGGGCCGGCGCCACGATCTTTGAGCGAACGCGAGCGGAACGTGTCTTCGACGCCACGCCTGCAGCTAGCGCACTCGTTGGAACATCGCAGGCCGAGGTGCACTCGCGACACATCCTCCTGTGTGGAAACGTCTACCTGGGCGACGCGGCGCCTGAGTTGAAATCGAAGATCATGGGCGTCAGCACCTACATCGTCGCCACGCAGCCCCTGGGCGCGGAGCGCGCACACAAGCTGATCGCCAACAACGCCGCGGTCAGCGACATGAACTGGGTGTTGGATTACTTCCGCTTTTCGGCAGACCACCGCCTTCTCTTCGGCGGTCGCGTCAACTACTCGGATCTCACATCGTTCGATGCGCCAACTGCCACTCTCAAGCGGATGCTGCGTGTATTTCCGCAGCTTGCAGACGCGCGTATCGAATACTCGTGGGGGGGATACGTCGACATCACACTTAACCGGGCGCCACACTTCGGCCGCCTTTCCCCGGATGTATATTTTCTGCAGGGCTTCTCCGGCCACGGCGTCGCATTGGCGGGGATCGCCGGAAAGCTGGTCGCCGAGGCCATTGCCGGCACCGCGGAACGCTTCGACCTGTTCGCTGCGATTCCGCACGGCAACTTCCCGGGCGGCACACTGCTGCGCCGCCCGTTGCTCGTGCTCGCGATGCTTTACTTCCGTTTGCGCGATCTGTTGTAAGTCGACGCTTACAGCAGTTCGGCGATCTGCACGGCGTTCAACGCCGCACCCTTCAGTAGCTGATCGCCTGCGACGAACAAGGCGATGGAGCGTCCGCTGGGATCGCTGATGTCCTGGCGAATGCGCCCGACGAGAATCGGGTCCTGGCCGGAGGCATCCTTGGGCATCGGGAAGTAGTTGCGCTCCGGGTCGTCGACGATCTGCACGCCGGGAGCACTCTCCACGATGTGGCGCACTTGCGCCGGCGTAATCGGCCGGTCGCACTCGAAGTTGATGGCGATGCAGTGCGCTCGCAACACCGGGACGCGCACACACGTCGCTGCAATGCGGATCTCGGCATCGCCGAAGATCTTGTGCGTCTCGCGCACGACCTTCATCTCCTCCTCGTTGTAGCCGTTCGAGGGATCGATCTTCGAGTTGTGGCTGAAGAGATTGAAGGCGTATGGATGCGGCAGGACCGTATTCTCATAAGGCCGGCCCTCGAGGCTGGCGCGGGTCGATTCCCGCAGCTCCTCCATAGCCGCAGCTCCCGCGCCCGAGGCCGCCTGGTAGGTCGAGATGATCAGCCGCCTGATGCGGTTCTGGCGATGAATCGGCCACAGCGGCGTGATCGAGATGATAGTGGAGCAGTTGGGATTCGCGATGATGCCCTTGTGCTGCCGCACGGCTTCCGGGTTGATCTCCGGCACGACCAGCGGCACATCCGCGTCCATCCGGAATGCAGAGGAGTTGTCGACGACCACGGCGCCGGCGCGGGCCGCTAGCGGGCCAAACCGCTTGGAGATGCTGCCGCCGGCTGAAAACAACGCGATGTTGAGGCCACCGAAACTGTCCTCGGTCAGCTCGCGAACCGGCAACGGTTTGCCCCGGAAGTGCAGGGTCTTGCCCGCCGAACGCGCGGAGGCAAACAAGCGAAGCTCGGAGAGTGGAAAATTCCGCCGCTCCAGGCATTCCAGCAACTCAACACCCACGGCGCCCGTGGCGCCGACGATGGCGACGACGGGCGCGGGGGATGACTGACCCGAGTTCATATTCACTTCTCCACAAACGACGAGGCCCCGCTGATTTGCCGGCGGGGCCTCTTGGATTCACTTGCGCGGTTCGTACGATGTCAGCGCGCGCAATGCTCCGAAGGCCCGCCTGTGGGCTTTTTGAGCGTGCTGGTGCGCTTTTTCATCACGGCGCAACGCTACCGTACCGCAGGCTTACTGTAAAGGTCGCAGCTCGAAACAGCGGTGAATGCGCGGATTGCGCTCAAAATCCTTCGGAATCGTTGCCGCGGAAACATCCTTCACCGCCACCCTCTGCTCCAAGTGCGCGTCGAGCCGGAAGCGCTGCGCGTTCGTCGAGAACACGATGAGCCCGCCGGGCGCGAGCAGCCGCACAGACGCATCGATGAGTGCCGCATGGTCGCGCTCGATATCCAGCACGCCCTCCATGCGTTTCGAATTTGAGAAGGTGGGCGGATCCAGAAAGATGAGGTCGTAGCGCGGCTGGCCGCGGGCGCTGTCCTCCAGCCACTCACGACAGTCGGCTTGCACGAATTCGTGCTGCGCACCGCTCAGGCGATTCAACGACAGGTTACGTTGCGCCCATTCGAGATAAGTGCGTGACAGGTCGACCGTCGTAGTCGCCACGGCGCCGCCCGATGCGGCGTACACAGTCGCCGTGCCGGTGTAGGCAAATAGATTCAGAAAGCGCTTTCCCGCGGACGCGGCGCGCAACCGTTGACGGGTAATCCGGTGATCGAGGAACAGCCCGGTGTCCAGGTAGTCGTCGAAATTCACCCTGAAGCGCAGTCCGGCCTCCTGCGTCACGTGGAAATTTTCCTGATCGTCGACTTTGGCGTACTGCTCGCCGCGTTTGATCCGACGCCGCAGGCGAACCCGGATACGCTCCGCGGGAACGCCCGTCACTTCAGTCAGTGTCGACATCGCCTCCCCGCGCCTGCGCCGCACCGCATCGAGCTCAATCTCCGCGGGGGCTGCATACTCCTGCACATAGAGCCAACTCAGGTCCGGCTCGAGTGTGCGGTACAGGTCGATCGCGAACGCATATTCGGGCATGTCGGCGTCATACAGCCGATAAGCTCCGACACCTTCCTTGTCGACCCAGCCCTTGAGTCGCTTGAGGTTCTTCGCGAGCCGGTTGCCGAACATGCGCGCGCCCGGAGTGTCGCTGAACTGCGCTCCACCCCGGGACAGTCTGCCGGGCTGGCGCTCGCTCGCCGGCTCGATCTTCATCCTCAACAAACGGCACTCGATCGCGCCATTCCACACAGCGTGAGTGCGGTGCGCCCGAATTCCCAGCTCCATGCCCAGATCCGGAGCGCCGATCAGCACCGCCGCCATCCACCCTTGGAACTTCCCCCGCAGAACGACTCCAAGCTCCCGATGTAACGCACGCGCTGCCTCGTGGTCCTCCAGCCGCACGCCATAAGGAGGATTCACACATAACAGGCCAGGTGTATCCGGCGTCGAGGGCAACGCCTCCGACAACGGCTTCACCTCGAACCGGGTCAAAGATTCGACTCCTGCCCGTTGAGCGTTTGCCCGAGCTGCCCTGACCGCTGTCGCATCCCAATCCTGCCCACGAATGGCGAGCGGAGGCGGCGGCGCACGCGCTCGGGATTCAGCGTTGTTGCGTATCTCATCCCACAGTCGGGCATCGTGTCCGCGCCACCCGAGGAAGCCGAAGTATTCCCGCATCAAACCAGGCGCACGGTCCGCGGCAATCATCGCGGCTTCGATCACGAGGGTTCCGGACCCGCACATCGGATCGAGGAATTCCGCACCGCCCGCGGCCAACTCGGGCCACCCGGAGCGAACCAACATGCCAGCCGCGACGTTTTCCTTCAGCGGCGCTTCGCCCGCGGCGCTGCGATAGCCACGGCGATGCAAACTTTCGCCGGACACATCGAGGGAGATCGTAATGTGCGTGCCGTTGGCGTGCGCATGTACGCGGACACTCGGGCGTTCCAGCTCAATATCCGGCCGCAAGCCCTCTTTTTCGCGCAGCGAATCCACGATCGCGTCCTTTAGCTTCAGCGCGCCAAAGTGCGTATGCGTGATCGATGGATGCCGCCCGCTGAAGTCGCACGCGAGTGTCGCGCCAGGTCCCAGGTGGCTGGACCAGTCGATCTCGCGTGCAGCGGCATAGAACTCGGCGGCTCCAGGCGCCTCGAATCGGGCCAGCTCGAGAAAAACGCGATTGGCGATTCGTGACCACAGGCACACCCGATAGGCCACCGCGAGCGGCCCGGCGAAGGCGACGCCTGTGGAACGCTCGCGGATCTGCGAAGCCCCCAGCTCCTTGAGCTCGCGAGCCAACAGGTCGGCCAGCCCGCGGGGCGCGCTGGCAAGGAATTGCAGGTTTTGGGAGGTCACTCGAGCCAAACGGGGCGTACACGACCACCAGGCGGGCCCTTGGGTCGAGGCTTAGGGTGTTCAATATTCAGCACAGGCCAGGCAGAAATGTCGGTCCCGATGGCCGTGCCTGTCAACTTTCCTTATCATCCGCGGTCCCTTAACCGCCCAGTACGGTCCCCCAGGGCCCCACCCAAAGCCGAGCGAAACTATGTCCACCGTGGCCCCCACCGAGACCCCCACGTCTGCCCCCTCGCGAAACGAGCTTGAAGCGCACTGGATGCCCTTCACGGCAAACCGCCAGTTCAAGTCGAAGCCCAGGATCCTCGCGAAGGCTTCGGGCATGCACTATTGGACGCCCGAAGGCCGCCAGATCCTGGACGGAGTCGCCGGACTCTGGTGCGTCAACGCGGGACACGGCAGGCCGGAGATAGCCGAAGCGGTCGCGCACCAGCTCGAGACGATGGACTACGCGCCCCCCTTCCAGATGGGGCACCCGCTCGCGTTCGAGCTTGCCAACGCGCTCATCAAAATAACCCCTGCCGGCCTGGACCACGTCTTCTTTACCAACTCCGGCTCGGAGTCGGTCGAATCCGCCCTGAAGATCGCGCTTGCGTATCACAAGGTGCGCGGCGAATCCGCCCGCACGAAGCTGATCGGCCGTGAACGTGCCTACCACGGCGTGAACTTCGGCGGAATCTCCGTCGGCGGCATTTTGGCGGTGCGCAAGATGTGGTCGGCTTCGATGATTCCGGGTGTCGACCACCTTCCTCACACTCATAATCTGGCGGCCAATGCGTTCTCGCGGGGCGAGCCGGAGACCGGTGCAAATCTCGCCGACGAGCTTGAGCGCCTGGTGACGCTGCACGATGCGTCAACGATCGCGGCAGTGATCGTCGAGCCGATCGCCGGTTCCACGGGAGTACTGATTCCCCCGCGCGGCTATCTGAAGAAGCTGCGCGAGATCTGCGACCGTCACGGCATTCTTCTGATTTTCGACGAGGTCATTACCGGCTTCGGGCGCACGGGCTCACCGTTCGCGGCGCAGGAATTCGGTGTGATCCCGGACATCATCACCGCGGCCAAGGGATTGACCAACGGCTGCGTGCCGATGGGTGCGGTGATCGTCAAGAAGGCGATCTACGAGGCCTTCATGCAGGGGCCGGAAGGCTCGATCGAGCTATCTCACGGCTATACCTACTCCGCGCATCCGACGGCTTGCGCTGCAGGTGTCGCAACGCTCGCGATTTACGAGCGCGAAGGGCTGCTCACGCGGGCGAAATCGATGGCGCGTTATTGGGAAGACGCGGCGCACTCGTTGCGCGGCCTGCCGCACGTGATCGACGTGCGCAACTACGGTCTGATTCTCGGGCTCGAGTTCGAGTCGATTCCGGGCAAGCCGGGAACGCGGGCTTTTGATGTGTACGTGAAGTGCTTCGAGCGCGGGTTGCTGGTACGACAGACGGGAGACATCCTGGCGCTGTCGCCGCCGCTCATCGTCGAGCGTTCGCACATAGATCAGATCTTCGGCACCATCGCGCAGGTCCTGCGCGGGTTGTAACGCCAACGGTGGATCGTCCGCAGCCATGGTCGATCTGAATGGACGACTTCGGCTCCACGAGCGGTTGCGGACCGAGACTGTGCGCATCGGTCGCGAGGACTTGCCGGTCCTCGTCATCGACAACTTTCTGGAGTCGCCGCAGATCCTGGTCGAATACGCGGCTGCGCACTGCGCGTTTGAGAGTGTCTCCGACACGTTCTATCCCGGCGCTCGCGCGCCGATTCCGCCGATCTACTGTTACGCCGTGCGCGCATTTCTGGGCGCGGCCATTGGCAAAGCGTTCGGACTGGAGGACAGCCGTGTGACCGGCGAGCTGGGCCATTTTTCACTCGTCACGCGCTCGCCCGGGAGCCTGGGCCTTCTGCAGCGGATGCCGCACTTCGACAACACGGACCCGCGGCAGCTTGCTGTGTTGCATTATCTTTGCGGACCGGAGCACGGCGGCACCTCTTTCTATCGCCACCGCCGCAGCGGATTCGAGTTCATCGACGACACCCGCCGCCCGCTGTACACAATCGCGGTAAGCGAAGATCTGGCTGCGCTCGGACCGCCGCCCTCCAGGTACATTTGCGGCGATGATCCCATGTTCGAGCGCACGGCGACGTTCGCAGCCGAGTTCAACCGTGTTCTGGTGTATCGCAGCATCAATCTGCACAGCGCCGACATCCGCCCCGGATACCGCTTCGATGCCCGTCCGCAGTCCGGGCGACTCACGGCGAATACCTTCTTCTACTACGCCTGACGCGGCGGCGGCGCCTTGCAATGCCGGGCGATGAACTCGGCATGCGTCGGCATCGCATCCGCAGTCTGTCGAATCAATGCCCGCAGGCTCTCGAGCGATGCGCGCGCCGCATCGATCGGCATCAGATCGGCGAGCGGATCGTAACGCCGCGGCCAGATACCCTGGCCGATGAAAACCGACAGCCAGTTGGATTCCACGAACGGCTCCCGGTCGTGGAATGCGACCCGCCCGCTGCTGCGAAACAGGTTGAGGCGATAGGCGAGCGGCTCGGGAATGCGCATATTCGCGCAATACCGCCACAATTCGCTGTCATCGCGCGACGTCGCCTTGTAATGCAGAATGATGAAGTCGCGCACTTTGTCGAACTCATCGATCTGCAGCCGGTTGTATTCCTGCGCATCGCAGGGGTCGAAGCTGCGATCCGGAAAAATGGCCGCAAGCTGCGTCACGGCGCTTTGAATCAGATGGATGCTGGTGGATTCCAACGGCTCGAGAAAGCCGCCGGCCAGCCCGAGCGCGATGCAGTTCTTGTGCCAGAATTTCTTGCGCCGGCCG
>FTEM01001952.1_pt1 | contig 13551 bp, 11 predicted proteins | sample 1640201 | NCBI WGS metagenome assembly FTEM01 (sample SAMEA3914816, study PRJEB12502) | metagenome | biome: forest; material: soil | place: USA | collected 2011-09-16 | depth 0.3 m | reverse complement strand
TTCATGCTGCGCGGCTGCGAGGCGAGTCGGTTAAATGGCCTACCTGATCCTCTCCTATCTCATTCAGGCACTGCTGATCGTCCACGTGATCAAGACGGGCCGTAATTTCATCTGGATCTGGGTGCTCCTGCTGCTGCCCGTTGCCGGTCCCCTCGCGTACATCGCGGTCGAGATGATTCCGGATTTCTTCCGCAGCCGAACCGCTCAACGCACGGCGCGCGGATTCAAGAAGGCCATCGATCCGCAGGCGAATCTGCGCCGCTTCGAAAACGAAGCGCGCGTTGCGGGCAACGTGGCCAGTCGTCAGCGCTATGCGGAGGAGCTGACGCGCCACGGTAGATACGACGAAGCGATCGCGCAGTTTCGCGAGGCGCTCACCGGATTGTACGAGCACGATCCCAACCTGATGTTGGGAGTTGCGCAGGCTCAGTTCGGCAAAGGCGACGCAGCCTCCGCGCGAGCGACGCTCGATGACCTCATCCGCCTGAATCCGGATTTCAAATCACCTCACGGGCATCTTCTCTACGCACGCGCGCTGGAAGAGGAAGGCAGCACTGACAAGGCGCTAGAAGAGTACAAGGTGCTCGCGCCCTCATATCCGGGCGCGGAAGCCGCCGTTCGATACGCGCAACTGTTGGTCGCGAAGGGCCGCCAGGACGATGCGCAAAAAGTTGCGCGTGAACTGCTCGAACAGGCGCGCATTGCACCCGGACACTACCGCCGTGCGCAAAAGACCTGGCTGGACGCCGCCGCCAAGTTGGTTTGATCACATATGTTTGCGGCGCGCATCGATATCCACTGATCGAACGCGTGAGTCGGCCCGCAAGCGTGCCAGGGCGCCGACACAGCCGGAGTCCGAATCCTCCCCTGACGTGAGCACAAAAACGTGCAATGCGGGGGAGATGGAGCGCACGTAGCTCAGGTTGACGTGCGCCGCGAGGGCGATGTCCTTAACTAGCGCTGCGTCAGGCTCACCCTGAATGGCCTGCGCAAAACCCACAATGACACGGGCGGTGCAGCCGCTCGTTTGGGGCGCGCTCGATTGGACCATGGTGGTTTCGGGGCTGACGTGCGCCGGCCCTGCCGCAGCACACCCAGCACACGCCGCAATCCCAACCGAAATCACCACCCCACGCAGCAAGCGAACCGTGCTCACACGCGCAGTCTTTGCCTACTCAAAAGCGCGGCACCCGCCGCCAGTGCGCTCACCAGCAAAGTCAGCAAGTCGATTGCGCCACCGCCGCCGGACCCTCCGCCCGAACCGCTGGTGCTCGCCGAAACGACTACTGCAGGTGCAAGCACAGTCACCTGCGCCGATCCCGAGCGGCTCGTGTCCGCCGCAGACACGGCGCTAACCGTAACGGCTGCAGGTGAAGGAACGCTCATCGGAGCAGTGTACATGCCGGAACTCGTTATCGTCCCGACAGTAGAATTTCCGCCCGCGACACCGTTGACCTGCCAGGTAACGGTCATGTTCGTGGTATTGGTCACGGTCGCGGCGAAGAGCTGAGTGCCCGATGCGGCAGCCAGCGAGGCGGTACCGGGGCTTACGCTAACCGTAATGGCCGGGACAATCGTCACCTGCGATGACGCCGACTTGGTCGAATCCGCGGCGGACACCGCCGTCACCGTGACCGCCGCGGGTGACGGAACTGCCATCGGCGCGGTGTAAACGCCACCTGTGGAGATCACGCCTACCGTCGAATTACCACCGGCAACTCCATTCACCTGCCATGTAACCGCGGTGTTCGTCGTGTTCGTAACCGTTGCTGTGAACGTCTGCTGGCCGCCATTCGCCTCGACACTTACTGTCGATGGCGACAATGCAACAGCAACCGGGGACGGACAGCCCAAGGTATTGACAGCGGCAGCAGGCGCTGTCGAGGTGGCCGCAGAGGACGACACAACCACATCAGCGGTATCTTGATGACCTGCATCGTCAACAACCGTCAGACGCACTGTGAAATTCCCCGAGGCTGGCGCAACAACTGTCGCTGTCGAAGTGTTGGCTCCCTGAATAGCGTTGCCCGGAGTGCTGACGTTCGTCCAGGCGAACGAAGAGATCGAGTGCCCGCAGGCCGCGGCGCTCCCCGCACCCCTGAGAATCACGTTCTGTCCGGCTGATACCGTCGTCGGCACGGCAACCGCGGCGATCGGGCGCAACGCAGCCGTAATGGCGCCCGGCGCATTTGCCATGCCGGCTCCGCACGTCTGCGTGTTGCAATTGCACTCGGCCGCTTGCAAGTCGCTGGAATTCGCGGGCACATGGCAGTTCGGAACGGTCATGTCCGCCGATACCGGGAATGGCTTTGTGCCTTCTTTGAGCCGTGCGATGAGCTGCGCCGGCTGGAGGTTGCCGTTCATGCCCGCCATCAGCGCCGCGATTCCGGCCACGATCGGCGCGGAGAAGCTGGTGCCGAGATTCGAGTTGAGCTGATCGGTGTAGGTGCTCGTGCCGGGGTTCGTAACGCCGTTGTTGCTCGTCGTGTCGAGTGAGAAGAGGCAAGCACCGCTTGCATTCACGCAATTTCCGCCCGGTGCGCTGAGTGCAACCTGGGGACCCAGGCTACTGAATCCGACTTTCGTCCCGGCGTTTCGCAGACCGGCTACACCGGCGACACCAGCGCAGTTGGCTGGAGAGTCCACCGGGCCGCCTTCGTTGCCCGCGGACACGACAATGAGCACGCCCTTGGCCACGATCTCATTGACGACGGCCTGCTGGGCCATCGTGCAACTTCCGGAGCCACCAAGGCTCATGTTGATGATCTGTGCCGGATGTGTGTTGTCGGGCACGCCCGCGACGTGCAGACCCGCCGCCCAGCGCATGCCGTCCATGATGTCCGAATCCAGCCCACCGCACTTTCCAAGCGCGCGCACCGGAAGGATCTTGCCCTGCCAGGTGATTCCGGTGATGCCCGTGGCGTTGTTCGCTATCGCGCCCAGGATCCCCACGACCCGCGTTCCGTGCCACGAGCTGTTCTCAACGGTGCAACCCGAGAACGGCTTGCTGGTATTTGCAACGTCCGCGGACGTTACCCAATCGCCCGGGTCGGAGGCGTCCGAGTCCCTGGGATCGCCGTCGTTCGCGATGTCAACATCTGTGATGAAGTCATATCCGGGGAGCAGCCGATTCAACGTCGCCGAGTTCAGATCCGGATGGTCGTAGCGGATGCCGGTATCGATGTCCGCGACGACGATATCGCTACGGCCGGTTGCCGCGTCCCAGGCGGTCGTCGCGTCGATTGCCGAAGGTTGTACGTTCTGCAGATACCATTGGCCGACGTATAAAGGATCTGTCGGGACGGCATGCGGGTAGCGCCGCTGATCCGGCTCCGCGTATTCGACTGCTGGATCCGCTCGGAGACGCGCTAGAGTCGCGGCAAGCGATTCGCCGGCAGGAGGTTGTACCTGCATTGCATGCAGCCCGGCCGTGATTTCGCGCGTCTGGCCTAATGTAAGACTCAGGCGCGATGCTAACACCTGCACGGTGTTCGACACGGCCTGCGTCTGAACGTGGCCCGGCACAGCGCTGTCGCGCAGCTTCACCAGCACTCGGTGAATTGCCGGTTGCGTTGTCGCAGCCGGATGCCGCAGCACAGGATTGGATTCGTTGCTGACAGCCGCGACATTCGCCGACGCGACGGAGAACGCGGCGAGAATTCCAATCAAACACGGTCGAAGAGTGTCCACGGTGCGAGATCTCGCGGCAGAGGGCGCGGAATCCTCCGCATTAAGCCGCACCATACCGTGCCGGGGGCGATTGCACCCGTGTCGGTTCAGCGCGACGGCTGTGATCACCGACAGTTAACAATCTGCATGTGGATCGTGCCAGCAATGGGCCACCGGATTGTGACCGGCGGCACGGAAATCCAGCACGAAATTCAACGGGCAGTGGCTGCTTCAGCTACCGGCGCGGGGTGTCGGCGCCGCGTTCCCGCCGCGGGCACCTGCTGTGTGATGCAGTGAACGTTTCCGCCGCCGAGCAGAATTTCTCGAGCCGCCACTCCAACCACCCGCCGTTGCGGAAACAGGCGCTTCAATTTGGCGGCAGCCGCGCGGTCCGTGCGCGAATCCAGCAGCGGCATGACGATACCGCCGTTGGCGATATAGAAATTCACGTAGCTCGCGGCAAGTCGAGTCCCTGCCCGCCGCGGTTGCGTTCCCTCGCGTGCGATTACGCCCCCAGCCTCCTTTTCGCTCATGACGAGCGGCCGCGGCGCGGGCAACTTGTGCACCTTGAGCCTTTGGCCCCGCGCATCGCGCGCATCCTTCAGACGCTCCCATGCATCGAGAGAGATTGCGTACTGGGGATCGCGCTTGTTGTCGGTCCAGGTCAGAACGACTTCTCCCGGCCGGACGAAACAGGCAAGGTTGTCGATGTGTCCATCGGTCTCGTCGTTGAGCACACCCTTGCCGAGCCAGATGACGCGGCTGACGCCCATGTAGACACGCAGCCGCGACTCGATCTCGCTGCGCTCGAGCAGCGGATTACGATTGCGATTGAGCAGGCACTCTTCGGTGACGAGCGCCGTGCCGGCGCCGTCGGTGTGAATCGCGCCGCCTTCGTTGACGATTGAGGCGCGATACCGGTCGCGCGTTTCAATCTCCAACACCTTGCGCGCGACGAGGTCGTCCTGGTCCCAGGGGAAATACAGCCCGCCCTGCAAGCCGCCCCACGCGTTGAATTGCCAATCGACACCGCGAACCTGGCCGCGACCATTGACGACAAACGTGGGACCGACGTCGCGCATCCAGCAATCGTCATGTGACATCTCGATGACGCGAACCTGCTCCGGAAGCAACGTGCGCGCATCTTTGAAATGATTGGGCGAGACGCCCACGCTCACGGGCTCGAACTCACAGATGGCAGCGGCAACCTGAACGAACGCCTGTTGAGCCGGCCATGCCACTTCGCGCCAGTTGTCAGCCCGTTCGGGCCAGAGCATCCAGCAGCCGGCATGCGGTTCGAACTCGCCGGGCATCCAGAAGCCGTCGGCGCCGGGCGTCGTCGTCAGTGTCCGGCTCATTTTCGCAGGCGGCTGTGGCGGTAACCGTAAAGGCCGTAGATGGAGAATCCGACGATAGTCCAGATCAACAGTCGCCACCAGGTATCGCCCGGCAGAGCCAGCGTCATTCCAAGGCAAACGAGGGTTCCCAAAACGCAGGTAACGGGGGCCCACGGCACACGGAAGGGGCGAGGCGCATCCGGGCGCGTGTAGCGCAACACGAGCACGCCGATGCAGACGACGGCGAAAGCGAGGAGGATTCCGATGGAGATGAGTTCACCGAGCACGTCAAGCGGGAAAATGCCGGCGAAGCCCGCCGCGATGACTCCAGTCCAGACCGTTGCGACACTCGGAGTCTTGTAGCGCGGATGGCACTTGCTTACGGACGGGGGCAGGAGTCCATCATCGGCCATCGCAAGCAGGATGCGGGGCTGACCGAGAAGCGATGTCAGGATTACCGACGTCATGCCCGCGATCACACCGATCTTCAACGGAATGCTGAGCCAGCCGAGCAAGGGATGCTCATCCAGTGCGATCGCCACCGGAGCATCGCCGCCCAGCTTCGTATACGGGACCATGCCTGTCATGACGCCGGACATGGCGACGTAGAGGATCGCCGAAATCACGAGCGCTGCGAGGATTCCGCGCGGCAGATCCCGCTGGGGATTCTTAGCCTCCAGCGCCGTAGTCGAGGCCGTGTCGAAACCGACATACGAGAAGAAGATGATGGCCGCTCCCCGCAACACCCCGCTCCATCCGAAATCGCCGAACTTGCCGGTGTTGGGCGGCACGTACGGATGCCAGTTGCCGGGGTCGACGAACTTCAGTCCCGCGATGACGAAGATCACGATGATGCCAACCTTGAGGGCCACCATGATGCTGTTCGCGCCGGCCGACTCCCGCACCCCGACGTAGCACACGGCTGTCATTGCGGCAATGATCAGCACCGCGGGAAGGTTGATTATCGCGCCGGTGATTCCCAAATGGCCGTCTGGAAACTTCTGCAGTGGCGCGTTGACCAGGATGTCGGGAAAATGGATGTGCGCATCGCCTAACAGATTCACCACGTACCCGGACCAACTGACCGCGACGGCGGAAGCGGACAGCGCGTACTCGAGAAGCAGGTTCCAGCCTATGAACCAGGCCACGGCTTCGCCGAGTGTCGCGTAGGCGTAGCTGTAAGCGCTGCCCGGCACGGGAAGGAATGTGGCGAACTCTGCGTAGCACAGGGCGGCAAGGCCGCTGCCGAATGCCGCGATCAGCAACGATATCGTGACGGCGGGGCCGGAATGCTGTGCGGCGACCTGACCCGTGAGGACAAAGATTCCTGTGCCGATCGTCGCACCGAGCCCGATGGCCGTGAGTGCGCGGGCCGTGAGCACTTGCTTGAGGCGGCTGGCGCCGGACTTCCCTGGCGGGTCCGGCGGACGCACGGCAATAAGATTACGCCACAGGGAGGGCTTCGGCGCCCCGGCTGCGGCACTGTTGTTGGCGGCGTTGGACATACGCTCTTTCAGGATATTGCGCCGGATGCAGGCAATTGCGCATGCTAGCATTGCGTGCCCGGCGAAGTCCCCAGGAGAACGGCAGCCGCATGAACATTCTCGACTGGGCCCGCAAGGTGCGCGCGATTGCACAGAATGGGCTCGTTTTCACACAAGACCCCTTCGACCGCGACCGCTACCAGAAACTACAGGAGCTGAGCGACGCGATCGTCGCCGGTGAGCTCAATCTGACGCTGGAGAACGTCAAATCGCTCTGGCAGTACGACGAGGGTTACATCACTCCGAAGGTCGACGTGCGTGGCGCAGTTTTCAAGGACGACAGGATTCTGCTCGTGCGCGAACGCTCGGACGGCAAATGGTCCATGCCCGGCGGCTGGGTCGATGTGAACGATGCGCCCTCGGATGCCGTCGTGCGCGAAATCTTTGAAGAGTCAGGCTACCGGACGCGTGCGGTGAAGCTGGCCGCGCTGTTCGACCGTCAGCGCCATCCCCACCCGCCCTCGATGCATCACATCTACAAGCTGTTCTTCCTCTGCGAGCTGACCGGCGGTGAAGCCGCCGTCAGCAACGAGACGGACGCGGTGGACTTCTTCGGCGTGGATTCGTTGCCCGAGCTTTCGCAAGGCCGCAACACTCCCGGCCAGATAGAGCGGATGTTCGTGCATCATCGCGATAGGGTCCGGCCGACCGACTTCGACTGATCGGCCTCACTTGCCGAGATTCTTCGCCAGAAACTCGTCGAGCTTGGTGAACAAGGTCAGCCGGAAATCCGTGCGCGACAGGCTGTGGTCAGCGTGTTTGATGAGCACCAGCTCGTTATGGACGCCGGCGCGCGAGAGCGCCTTGGCCATGTCCTTGCTCTGCCGCGCAAGGACCGTGTAGTCGTCTTCGCCGTGGACCAACAGCACGGGAACCTTGATGCGATCCGCCTGTCGCAAGGGCGACTCTGCGATGAGCTCCTGTTTGACCGTCCCGGTGGATTCCCGAACGGCTGCCTTACCGCCGTAGAAACGGTCATCGTCCGACTGTAACTGCGAGAGGTCGGACACTCCCGCGATGCTCACGGCGCAGCGATATAGCTGCGGCTCCTTCACGGCTCCGATGAGCGCGGCGTATCCACCGTAGCTCCACCCGACGATGCACATGCGGTTGGGGTCGGCGATTCCCGCGCTGACGAGCCAATGGGCGCCAGCGGTAATGTCATCGTGCATCACCGTTCCCCAACGCTGATGTCCGGCGTCGCGCCACTCATCCCCATATCCGGTCGAGCCGCGGAAATTTAGCTGCAACACCGCATAGCCGCGGCTTGCCAGCATCTGCACGACCGGGTCGTAGCCCCAACTGTCACGCGCATACGGGCCGCCGTGGGGATAGACGATCGCCGGCAGCTTGGCTCCGGCCTGGGCGCCCACGGGCAGAGTCAGGTAGCCGGGAATGTGAATGCCGCCGGGCCCCGGAACGGTAACGCTCTTCATCGGCGCGAGCTGCACCTTGCCGAGCTCCCGGTTTTCCTGGCCCACGGCCAGGAGCCTTCTGGCGGTCAGATCGAGCAGGTAGTAGCGCGTCGGCATCGTGTCCGAAAACGCGGCGCACAGCAGCTTCGTGCCGTCGCGGGACGAGCTGATGACTGCGTGAAACGCCCCGGGAATCGCCTTCTCCAATGCTTCGTCGACAGCCCCGGCAGTCGGGTCGATGAAATAATTGTGGGGTTGGTCGGTCTCGTACATGAAGCCGCTGATGTGATGGTCCGCGGGCCATTCGATCGCCTCCATCACATCGACTTCCGGCCGCGAATACAGAAGCTGGAAATCATTGTGCTCATCTATGTCCATCGACCAGATGGCGCGGCGGTTTGAATTCGGAGCGAAGACATACAGAATGTTCGGCAGCGCACCGAAGGCGATCGGCTCGAAATCCGCGCCTGCAAAGCGCTTGAATTTTTCGAGCGTCCGCCACGGAGTGTCGGCTCCATTGCGTCCCAGGTAGAGAGCATCGTCCCCACGATACCCGTAACCGAAGCGCACGACGCCCTGCCTGTCCGCGAGCCATGTTGTGATCGGCGCGTGTGCCGTAACGACGATACCGAGTCCGCCACCGTAGACATCCAGCCGGTAAACCGACGGAAAGATCTCACCACCGGATGCCAGCTCGATGAGGACGTGCCGCGGATCATCCGGCAGCCAATGAATGATGCGGTCCTGGAACTGGGAATCGCCCATGTCGCCATTGTTCAACAGAGTCTTCATCAACGAGCCGTCGACGTTGACGGCCGCCAGTCTCGACACCGGGTACGGCTGGCCGGCGCTGTAGTCGACGCCCTGGAAATGACACAGCATCCGCTCGTCGTTCTTGAAGCTGCAGTAGGTCGCGCGAAAGTCGTTGCTGAGTGCGTTCATCACTGGCCGCACCTTGTCGGTCGTGAAGTCGTACACGGCAACCACCGACTTGCCGCCCTGGTTGAGGATGTACACGACCTTGGTGCCGTCCGGGGAGAGGCTGGGGGCCTGCATCTCCGGATCCAGGGCAAACAGTCCGAGGGGTATGGGCTCACCGGATGCCGCTGCGGCAGCAGCCGCGGCGACCATGCCCGCCACCGACGCCACGAAACGCGTTGCGCGATCCATGCGGAACCCCCGAAACGTTATTGTTAGGTCTACGCTATTGTAGCGCTCTGTTGGAGCGAAAAATCAAGGCTCGGCAGTCGCCGACTGCAGCGCCTGCCGGATGTCGTCCAGCAGGTCTTCGGAGTCCTCGAGTCCGATGGACAGGCGCACCGTACCTTCGGTGACCGCGGCGAGCTTCTGCTGTTCCGCCGTCAGGTCCCTGCTGCCCATCATCTGCGGCGCCACGACCAGCGACTCGGTCGAGCCGAGGCTCGCAGCCAGGGCGAAGAGTTGCAGGCGCTCCGCAAACTTCCCGCCGACCGTTGCGCCCGCATGCAGGTCGAACGTGACGATCGTGCCGAAATCCTTCATCTGGGCCCGGGCGAGAGCGTGCTGCGGATGCGTCGGCAAACCCGGATAGTGCACCTTGGCGACAGCCGGATGGCCGGCGAGAAATTCGGCAATACGCTGGGCGGTTGCGCACTGTGCCTGATAGCGGACGAAGTATGTCTTCAACCCGCGCAAGATCAGAAAAGCCGCGTGCGGATCGAGCGCGCCGCCCAACACACCGAAGTCGGTCCGCAGCGAGCGAATCACATCGCCACCGCCGATCACGGCGCCGCCCATGACATCACCGGCACCCGATGCGTACTTCGTCAGGCTGTGGATATAGACGTCGATGTCGTATTCGCCGTGCTGGTGAAAGCCCGCGAACGTGTTATTCATGAGAGTCAGGGCGCCGGCGCTCTTGGCCAGGCGCGTGAGGGCGGGAATGTCGGCGATCTTCGTGACCGGGTTCGTGGGACTCTCGAAGAACACGAGCCGGGTCGAGGTCGCCGCAAGAACTCGTTCCACACCGCCGATATCCTCGATCGAGAGCATCGTATGCTTGATCCCGAAGCGGTTCAGGAAGCGTCGGATGAGGTAGCGGGTCGGGTTGTAGGTCTCGACGAAGCAGATGATGTGGTCGCCCTGCTTCGTGAGGGCAAGCAGCGCCTGCGAGATCGCACCCACGCCGGAGGCAGTGACGAGACATTCCTCGCGGCCCTGCAGCTCGGCCAACAGCAGCTCCAGTTGGCGGGTCGTTGGATTCGAGGCCCGCGTGTAGAAAAAACCGGAGCGCTCGCCGCGCAGGAAGCGTTCCGTCTCCTCGAGCGTGTCGAACTCGAACTTGACGCTCTGATAGATGGGCGCCACGACCGAATGATTGCCCGGTGGCAGATCGACGGCGGGCGGATGATTGACGCGCGTGGGCTTCTTCATTGTTGGCGCACGCTCTTACGTTTCGAGGGTGAAGCGATCCGCATCGAGCTGCGCGGGAAAGCGCTCCCGGAAAGCCCGCAATGCTGCGCCGTCGAGCGCAATCGTCGTAATACCCGGTTCGTTGCCCAGCTCGACGAGGGGCGCGCCGAGGAAATCGTTGGCGGCGCTGGCTCCCGAATGCTGGACACCAGCCCCATCCGCTCCGACGCGGTTCACGCCGATCACGAACGACTGATTTTCGATCGCGCGCGCCCGCAGTAACTGGCTCCAGGCGTAAACGCGCGGCGCCGGCCAGTTTGCGACGTAAACGAGAGCGTCATACTCCAGCTCGGGACGCCGTCGGCTGAATACCGGGAAACGCAGGTCGTAGCAGACGAGCGGACAGATCCGCAGGCCGCGCCATTCAACCGACCAGGCGGCACGGCCGGGGGTGAAATGCTGGTGCTCGCGGCCCATGCGAAACAGATGGCGTTTGTCATAATGCCGCAGCTCGCCGGACGGGGTTGCCCACAGGAGGCGGTTGAAGTACCTCCCGCCCTCCTCAGTGATGACGCTGCCGGTGACCGCTGCGTCGAGCCGGTTAGCGAGCCTCGTCAGCCATTCGGTCGTCGCGCCTCCCACCGGCTCACCGACTCGCTCCACGTCCATGCTGAAGCCGGTGGTGAAGGTTTCGGGTAGCACCACGAGGTCGGTCGTGCCGGCCAGCGGCAGCAACAGCGATTCAAAGCGGTCGCGATTGGCTGCCGGTTCCTGCCAGATCAGCGGCTGCTGTACCAGCGTGACTCGCAGGCTCACCGTCCGCCTGCCTTACCGAGCCGGGCAGTGAAAGCATTGATCTTTTCCGCAGCGGCGTCCAACGTCCGGTCCTGTTTGGCGATGCAGACTCTAACCACGTGCAGCGCCGGCGGGCGTGCGTAGAACGGTGAGAGTGGAATCGTCGCGACGCCCGCCTCCGTGAGCAGGCGCTCAGCGAATGCCACATCGTCCGGCGGGAACACTTCGCCAAAATCGATGAGCTGGAAGAAAGTGCCCTGGGCCGGCGGGATCTGGAATCCGGACGGGCGCAGCGCCCGGATGAGGCGGTCGCGTTTAGCCTGAAAGAAAGCCGGCAGCGCGCGCCAGGCATCCGGCTTTTCCGCCAGGTATTGCGCAATGGCGTACTGCAGCGGATGCGTGATGCTGAAGGTATTGAACTGGTGAACTTTGCGCAGCTCGCGCGTGAGCATCGGCGGGGCGACGCTGTAACCCACGCGCAATCCCGTCGCATGCAGCGTCTTCCCGAAAGAAAAGACGGCGAAGCTCTTTGCGGCGAGTTCCGGATGAGTCAACACCGAGGCGTGCTGGTTCCCATCGTACAAAACGTGCTCATACACCTCATCCGACATGACCAGGATGTCGCGGCCCCGGATGACATCCGCCAGTGCATCGAGGTCGTCGCGCGTGGCGATGGTGCAAGTGGGATTGTGCGGCGTGTTGAACAGAATGAGTCGGGTACGGGCGGTGATGGTGGCGCGCACGCGATCCCAGTCGTACCGGAATCCGGGCGGCAGCAACGGCAGGCGAATGCAGTGTCCACCCGCAAGTCTGACGGCCGGCTCGTAAGAATCGTAAGCCGGATCGAAGGCGATGACCTCATCCCCGGCTCCCACGACCGCCTGAATCCCCGAATACAGAGCCTCTGTGGCGCCGCAGGTCACTGTGATCTGCGACTCAGGATCCATTGCAACGCCGTAACTCGCCTGCAGCTTGCGGGCAATCTGCTCGCGGAGCCCGATCACGCCTTCCATCGGTGCGTACTGATTGTGGCCCCCGACCATCGCCGCGGTCACAAGCTCGGTCAGCCTGGGGTCGATGTCGTAATCGGGGAACCCCTGTCCGAGGTTCAGCGCACCCAGCTCGCGCGCGCGGCGTGACATGACCGTGAAGATCGTCGTGCCGACGTCCGGAAGCTTGCTGCGGGGAAAGATCTGCATCGAAGCAATTTAGTCTGCTTCTTCTGCTGCGGCGAGCGCCGCGCCGATGACGCCAGCCTGGCCCGCGAAATGCGCAGCGCGGATCTCCGCAGGCGAGCGCAGCAGTGAAGCGAATTGGTCGAAGTCCTTACTGACAGCGCCGCCCAGAATGAAGACATCGGGCCAGAACAGTGCGTGCATCCGGTCGAGGTAGACGTTCACGCGCTCGACCCAGGCGGCCCAGTCCAGATTGAGGGCGGTTTTGACGTGGGCCGATGCCCACTTCTCGGCATCCATACCGCGCAATTCCATGTGCCCCAGCTCGGTATTGGGAAATAACCGGCCGCCCGTGAACAGGGCCGTGCCGATGCCCGTGCCGAAGGTGAGCATGATCGCGGTTCCGGTAATTCCGCGGCCCGCTCCCCACCTCATTTCAGCAATGCCCGCAGCGTCGGCGTCGTTCAGAAATACAGCAGGCCGGCCAAGCGTGCGTTCGGCAAGAGCCGCTCCATCCGTTCCGAGCCATGCCGGATCGATGTTGGCAGCCGTGCGAACGCGACCGGACTTCACGACGCTCGGGAACGCCAGGCCGACCGGTCCTTGAGCACCTGGAAGCTGCTTCGCAAGCCTTGCAATCACCGTCATTACGCCCTCGGGCGCCGCCGGCTGCGGGGTCGGTGCGGAAATCAGATCGCCCACCAGGAGTCCGGAATCGACATCGACCAGCCCCGCCTTGACTGACGAGCCGCCGACATCGATTCCCAATACTCTGCGCGTCATGCTTCGAGCACTCAAAGGTTGGTCGCGGCGGCGATCTGCAGGTCGCGCTCGCGCCGCCGGTTCTGAAATCTCATCCATACCGAAGCGACGGCGATACCCGTACTGACCACGAGGACCATGATCGTTGCGAGCGCGTTCACGTCGGGGCTTACGCCGAGCCGCACTTTGGAGAAAATCACCATCGGCAGTGTGCTCGAGCCCGGGCCGGCGACGAACTGCGAGATGACCAGATCATCCCAGGAAAGCGTGAACGCCAGCAGCCATCCCGACACCAGCGCCGGGACGATCAGCGGCAAGGTGATGCGGAAGAACACTTTCGCGGGACGCGCACCAAGTTCCATTCCCGCCTCTTCCAGGGACTCATCGAAACCGGCCAGCCGCGACTGTACCACCACCGTGACATACGCCATCGAGAACGTGATGTGCGCAAGCGTGATCGTGA
>FTEM01002396.1_pt1 | contig 13614 bp, 16 predicted proteins | sample 1640201 | NCBI WGS metagenome assembly FTEM01 (sample SAMEA3914816, study PRJEB12502) | metagenome | biome: forest; material: soil | place: USA | collected 2011-09-16 | depth 0.3 m | reverse complement strand
GTACTACTTCGCCTGCGGCAGCGTTTACGACGAAGAGACCGCAGCCAACCAGCGCTGGTTTGACGAGTACGACAACGCCGGTGCCGGCGCCGGTTACTTGGGTCAACCCCTGAGCGGCGCCGCAGGCAATCCGCAGACGGGCTCTTGGAGCAACGGCGTGTGGATGAGGGAGTTCAGGAACGGCGTAGTTCTCTGGAACCCGAAAGGCAACGGCACGAGAGCCGTGACAGTGTCAGGACTCGTCAGTCCTTCAGGTCACACCGGTCTCAAGCACATCGCTGGCAAGCAGGATACAACCACCAACAACGGCAAGGCGGCAACCTCGGTCACCCTGCGGGATCGCGATGGCGTGATTCTTCTGTGGACCTCGCCCTGAGCTTGCGTGGGGTTTGGACAGGGAGGGCCGGCGATGCCGGCCCTCCCGGCTCAATGCAGAGCAGCCAGATGCCGCTCCTGACGCCCACCGCTGCAATCCGGTGCGTATGATCGAGTTCCACACGAGGGCGCGGATCCCACCGGAGCGCAGGTGAGATCCGCTACGCGAGGCTATCGTGATCGCGAAGCCAATCGTTGACGCGTTCCATGCGATGCGCGACTCCCAGCCCTATCGAGAGCACCAGCACCTTGTCCAAGGTCTGCAGAGGAGACGCGCGCTTTGACCTGGGGGACTGAAGTTGCTCCGTCACCTGCCACGGTTGAAGATCTGGGGGCGCCGCAACCAGATATGCGGCAGCCGAACCATCGTAGGATGTCATGGCGGGAAGCACTTCGCCGATCTCTGCAAGCGTGTCTCGCAACGCAGCGGCGGACTCCTCAATCCGATCACGCAGATCAGCACCCTTATCGAGGCGCACGAGTACGAGATACGCAATGAATCCTTCGTCGGTCGCCACGTTCATCTAGCCCTCGCCGGGAGCGCCTTGATCCACTGCAGCAGCGGACCGGTCAGCTGCTGATCAGGCGTGCCGACCGCCATGCCCTCGGAGAAGTGGTTCGAGTCCTTCAGCTCCACAGACCTGGCGCAGCGGCTCTTGGTCTGGCACACGCCCTCGATCAGGGCGGTGGCCGTGGCCTTCATCGGCGGCGGATCGAACTCCGCATAGCCATAAAACAGCGGGTACGGACTGGCCGTCAGGCGTGTGATCTGCCCCGATGCCGAGCCGAGATCGGCGTCCTGGCCATAGTAGGCGTTCGGGCGGGCGCCCGCGGCCGTGGAATACGCCGGCGAGAGCATGATCACGCCCTTGACCGAGGACGCCTCCGCGCCCCGCACCTCCGGATGGGCGGCGTAGTCGGCGACGTGGTTGGCGCCGGCCGAATGGCCGAACAGCACGATGCGATTGGGATCGCCGCCGTAGCGCGCGATATGCGCCTTGGTCCAGGCGATCGCCGAGGCCAGGTCCTTGACCCCCGCCGGCCAGGGATCCTTCGGCGCCAGGCGATAGTCGATGTTGACCCCGACCATGCCGCTCTTGGCCGCCCACAGCGTGATGTTATCGGGATAGAAGTCGCCATGCTTGTCGCCACGCGTGAAGCCGCCGCCGTGCACGAACAGCAGTACCGGTAACTTCTTACCCTTGCCCCCGTCCGGCGTGAACACGTCGAGCTTCTGAAGGCCGTCGGAGCCATAGGCGATGTCCCGCTGGATGCTGACGCCGGCCCAGGCCTCTTTCGGGAACATCGGCGCGTAGAGCTGGCCGATCGTGGGGTCCATGCCCTGGCCTGCGGCGCGGACCTTCTCGGCGATATTGATGGGAACCTGCGCGCTGCTCGCCGTGGCGAGCACCGCAAAGCCGCACGCGGCCGCGACGAGTCCTGTCTTCATCCGATCCTCTCTGTGGTCCGATCTGTCGCTGGTTCTGAGGCACGCAGGATAGGGGCGCGTTTAGAAGGCCGTCAATCCGGCGACAGCCCTCACGGTCGATCTCGATACAGCTCCGCTCTTATGGCATCGCTGTGCGTATCAGAGAAGACCTCCGCCGCCCACGTTTTCAAGGGTAGTTTTGGGAGTAACTTGTCGCGCGACCTTGAAATGTCATTTCGAATCAGCAACTTCCACGTGCATTCGATTCCTGCCGAGGGAGCCATTACTAATCAATTACTTACGTCTCTTTCTTCAGAGTCTACTGCCCCTGGGCTCCCGCCGGGCCAGTTGAATCTGATTTGCTGAAGAGGATTCGCGCTGTCAGGAGCGCGAACAGCGCTCCGCCGATCTGGGCGGCAATGAAGGCGGGCACGTCCATTGGGCGAATCCCTGAGAACGTGTCGGACAGGGATCTCGCGATGGTGATGGCCGGATTGGCGAAGGACGTCGAAGCGGTGAACCAATACGCGGCACCGATCCAGGCGGCCACCATCCAAGGCGCGTCTTGCGGTCGACGGTGCCCCAACACCACGAGCACGAGACCAAAGGTGGCCACACCCTCAGCCAACCATTGAGCCGGACCGGTCCTGATGTGCGCGGAGGCTTGCAGAATGGGAAGCCCAAACATCGCGTGCGCCAGCAACGCACCCGCACTACACCCTGCCACCTGAACCAGTGCATACGCTATCGCGCTGTTCCACGCGAGTTTTCCCCGAAGCACCTCCACTAGAGACACGGCCGGATTGAAGTGCGCTCCGCTCACCGGACCCAAAAGCGCGATGAGCGTCGCCAGCACAGCCACCGTAGCACCCGTGTTCGCGAGTAAGGCCACGGCAATATTTCCGCCGGAGAGCCGTTCCGCCATGATGCCTGAGCCGACAACAGTGGCCGCAAGCAGCGCTGAACCGAGCCCCTCGGCCATGAGCCGACGGTGAAGGCCACTCGCACGCCCTTCAGGCAACGCCATCCGTCAACCCCACCGTCTTCCCGATCGCATCCAGAGGCTCTCGACGAGAATGCTGCGCGCGGAGTTTCCCGTGCACAGAAACAATACGTTGTAGGGCCGAGTCGAGTCGTTCATGGGGAAGCCGGCAGCCCGTGGAAGGGACTACTTCAAAGCTTCTTGACCATAAAGGTAGAGGTCGAGGGACACAGCTCCGCGAACTCCCGTGTGTTTCGGATCGATGCGGGAGCGCTCTCCCGCGGTACGCGCTCATAGCCGCGCCGACTGAAGAACTCCTCGGCAGTTGTCGTGAGGAGGAAAACGGCACGTGCACCCAGAGTACGCGCGTGAGCCTCCGCATGCTGAACCAGCGCGCTGCCGATCCCTCCGGATCTACTTTCCGGTGCAACAACCAGCGAGCGCAGAAGCGCGTCCGAGTCGCAGATTTCCAGGCCCACGAGGCCGGTCGGCGCGCTCTCAGGTCCGCAAAGGAAGAAGTGCTCCAAGTGCGCGTCCGTGAGATCAGAAACCGGGAGCGCCGCGCTTTCGAGGAGTGACAGGGCACTCCGCAATTTCGGTCTCGGTCGAATGGCTACGATCGGCACAACGCAGACTCACGCTGCCTTGGAGGCCTTTCGAGCGGCCTTTCTGGTGGCGACCGAGGGCTCGCACACGGTGCCACAAACAGATCTCCCACCGCAGCAGTTCTCCGTGAGGTAGCCGACCAGTCCGTTCATTGACTCGAAGTCGGTGGCGTAGATCAGCTGACGGCTTTGGCGCACTTGGCTGATGAGCCCGGCTCTGTGCAAGTGCTGCAAGTGAAATGTGAGAGACGAGGGCGGCAATTTCAGTCGGCCCGCGATCGTCCCGGCATTCAGGCCTTCGGGGCCGGCCTCCACCAGCAGCCGGTACAGGCTCAGGCGATGCTCATGCGCCAGGGCCCCCAGAGCCGCGATCGCCTGGCTGGAATTCATACTTAATCCCATATTTCGAGTATATTCGTATTATAGAGGACAGAGAACCACGCTTGTCAATGTGGTCTTTCAGATGCCCGGCTCGTTCCCGGTTTCATCCGCGCTTGTGGGGTCCAGGATGTCATCTGCCCAACTCAGCGCGGCGGTTACGTTTGGAAACCCGATCGTACTGGCCAGAGAGAGCAATGCGTGACGGATTTCATCCGGGGTCGCCCCGCTCGAGAGCGCCCTGCGGGCATGACTGTGAACAGCGCCCTCTGAACGCGCGGCCGCTGCCGCGGCCAGCTGAACCAGGTGCACGGTCTTTTGGTCCAGAGGCCCGGCTCGGCGAAGTGCTTCACCAAGGGATTCGACCGCGGCAAGGACCTGCGGATACCGCGCCTTCATCTTGAGGTAGAACGTGGGCTTAGGGTTCATAAGATATCCTTTGTCTATTGGAAGGTTCGATCGTCCTATAGACCTATCGTTGCTGGTGAGTGTCGCGGCAACAATCCTCGCCGTTTGCCAGGCCTGATGCGACCTTGACTTTCATTCACTTGCGATCTTGCGGGGTGCAGGACAAAAATGGAGGCCAGATGCGCCTCGCGGGTTGAGGGCTGGGTGTGAAACATCGCGATTCAACGAGAACTTTTCGCCCCAACGCCTGGTCCCGCCGGCAGCTGCTCACATGGCTGACGGCACCCTTGAGTTTGATCGGCTCTCAAGCGTGGGCCTCATCGGTGCAGCGCAAGCATGTCGAGCTGAACATCGCCAGCGACGGGGATCTTCTTGCTTTTAAACCGGACCGTTTGAGCTGTCCGGCCGGCGCGCAGGTGCGCCTGACCTTTCACCATACGGGGAAATACGTCCGGCAAGACCACAATTGGGTGCTGATGGTGCCAGGGGCGGCCGAGGCGGTGGAGAAAGCGGCTCTGGCAGCCGGAGAGAAGAATGGTTGGGTTCCGCCGGGCGACAAAGACGTGCTGGCCGCCACGCCGATGTGCGGCAAAGGCCAACAGGTCAGCATCGAATTCATTGCGCCGCCGCCGGGAGACTACCCCTTTATTTGCTCTAATCCTGGCCATGGTGCCGTCATGCACGGCGTGCTACGGGTGACGGCCACATAGAGTGACTTCAGCTCAAGAAGGACGAATCGCCATGCTCCGCAAGAACTGTCTTTTCGCGCTCGGCGCGCTGCTGATCGTAGTATCTGCCTCTGTACCGGCGTTCGCGGCCGATTTGAAATCACCGGACTTGGTTAAGACCAGTCTGCAGATCTTTGCGGGCGTCTACGACGACATGAACCGCAAGCTGGCCGCCAAGACCTATGACCGCCTGCCGCATGAGAATCAGGAGTTTCAAGATGGGGCGGCCGCAATGCATGATGCAATCGCAGGCGAACAGCCTAAGTTCAAGAGTCAGGTCGAATCCGTGCTACAGGAGACCCTCGCTGCCGCCACGCATGTGGCAGACGTCAGCAGGACCCACGACGATGCCCAGGTGAGAACGGCGTTGAATGCTCTCGCCGATTCGATGAAGAAACTGAATGCCTTATTCCCTGAAAACCTGCGGCCATGAACACAGTCAAGCGACTGGTCTGCCGCAGATGGCTGTCCCTGGTCGGGGTCTGCATCCCAGCGGTCGCGGCGGTCCACGCTGCGCCGGCGACTCTCTCCGGCGCCCAACTGCTCGCAGCGTTGCACCAGGGCGGCTACGTCCTCGTGATGCGTCACGCCAACTCGCCGTTCACGCCGCCGGACAAGAGCACAGCCGAGCCCGATAACGTACAGCTGGAGCGCCAACTCGATGAGACCGGGCGCACGACGGCGCAAGCCATGGGCGAGGCCATTCAGCGTCTGCACATCCCAGTGGGTGAGATCCTTTCGAGTCCTACCTATCGCGCGCTGGAGACCCTGCGGCTCGCATCGTTGGGCAAAGCTCAGACGGTCTCGGAGCTCGACGAACCCGCACAAGGAATGCAGGCCAGCGCGGACGCCACCCGATCAGCGTGGCTGCGGCGCAAGGTCGCGGAGCGTCCCCGTAGAGGAACCGATACGCTCATCGTCACGCACACACCGAACATCATGAGTACATTCGGCCAAAGCGCGGCAGGCATCGCCGCGGGCGAGACGCTCGTGTTTCGGCCGGATGGCCATGGCACTGCCGATTTGGTGGCTCGCATCAAGATCGAAGAATGGCCTCGACTTGAGATGCCAAAGTAGATCTGGATCGAACGAGTTCAATGAGCTCGGTGGCGCAACATTCCGGTCCCGCTGCTCGCATGGGCTTCCCACTTGAGGTCCTGCAGATCTTCGCGAAGCTTGGTGTCAGCAGCTTCGGCGGGCCGATTGCCCATCTCGGCTACTTCCGAACTGAGTTCGTGGTGCGGCGCCGCTGGCTGGACGAGCCCGCGTTTGCCGATCTCGTGGCGCTGTGCCAATTCCTTCCCGGTCCGGGCAGCAGCCAAGTCGCCTTCTCCCTGGGTCTCATGCGGGCCGGCTATCTGGGAGGCCTTGCAGCTTGGACAGGTTTCACCCTCCCCTCGGCAATTGCCCTGGTCTTGTTCGCCTATGGTGCAAGCGCGCTGCGCGGTCCCATCGGCACCGGACTCCTGCATGGTCTGAAGTTGGTCGCCGTTGCGATCGTGGCGCAGGCCGTTTGGGGCATGGCGCGCACGCTATGTCCCGACCGCCAGCGAGGATCCATCGCCGCAGTGAGCGCAGCGATCATTCTCCTCAGCCCTTCGTCGATCGCACAGGTGGGGACCATCCTCTTTGGCGGCATCGCCGGCCTCTGGTTCTGCCGCGCCGCATCGTCAGCGTCCACTGGCCACGTGTTCGTCGCGGTCTCACGCCGTGTCGGCGTAGTGTCGCTGATCGCATTCTTTCTACTGCTGGGCGGCATGCCCCTTCTGCGAAGCGTTACCTCCTCACACGGCGTGGCGCTGTTCGAAGCCTTCTACCGGTCTGGCGCCCTGGTTTTTGGCGGCGGTCATGTGGTGCTCCCCCTCCTAAGGGCGGCGGTCGTGGCACCGGGTTGGGTGAGTGACGATGTCTTTCTGTCCGGATATGGTGCCGCGCAGGCGATCCCTGGGCCGCTTTTTACGTTCTCAGCATACTTGGGCGCCATCGAGCACCTATCGCCGAACGGACTGGCAGGCGCCGCCCTAAGCCTCGTCGCCATTTTCCTGCCCGGGATGTTGGTGCTCATCGGCACGTTGCCGTTCTGGGAGACGTTCCGAAGCCAAGTGCGGTCACAAGCCATCATGCGGGGTGTCAACGCGGCGGTGGTTGGGCTCCTGGGTGCCGCACTCTACAGCCCGATCTGGACGAGTTCCGTGCGCACTCCAGGCGATGTCTGTGTTGCACTCCTGGGTTTCGTTCTGCTGACCGCGTGGCGCGCTCCCCCTCTGGTTGTCGTCCTGGTCAGCGCGCTCGGCGGAATCGCCCTTTCGCAGCTCGCGTGATTCATGTCTCCCTCTACCAAAGATGAGTCATTCGCCGATTCGAATTCCCGACTCGGGCATCCGCTCCGATCTGCGCAGGTTCGCGAACGGGCGCGCACGCGCTAACAAGCGCATCAAATGCGGCCAGCTCACGGCTTGAAGCCCTGCAGTTGCTTCACAGATAGCGGTTCGTGCCAGCCCTGGCAGATGCGTCTCCCAGTGCATTGAATCTTGTTGTAGACCCTGCGCCGATCGAGAGGCGCCGAGTTCAGCAGCATGTAGAGATTGTCGTCCCGATCGCTCGCAAACTGGACTGCATTTGCGTAGTCATAGAGCAGCGGCGCGGCGACAAGCACAGTGCCCTCGCCCGTCATCGTGTCGAGAGCGAGCGTCACAGTGGCGCTGCAGTTGGGGCGCAGCTGGCGGTTCTCGACCCCGCACCAGCGATAACGCAAATGCCTCGGTCGGGGCCTGGGAGGCGTGGCCAGACTGTCTCTGCCACTCTCGATCGTGATGCGCGGTTGACGCTCAAATCCCGGTGGCTCACCGTATTCGACGATCAGCTGATTCAGAATGCGATCGAAGTTCGACAGATTCTCGACAGGCCGTCGCGTCAGTTGCTCCTCGGTATCGCTGCGAAATGTGACATGCGCGCCACACAGCTTCAGATGCTGCTTGATTGGGGTCGGCATGTAGTCCCCGCCCCAGCGCGCACAATACAAGTAACTGATAGTGCGCAGCTCCACCTGCTGGTTCGCCCAGGGATTGCTGTCATGGTCGAAGTAGTACTCTCCCGCAGCAAACGATCCATCGCCCTCAACGCGCTGGTAGTACCCCCCCGGATTGCACCCGGGTTCCCCGAAGCCGCAAAAGTAAAACTCGACGACCTTGCCGTTCGAGTCCAACACAGTGTTCGCCCACCACAGAGTGAGACCGTGGGACGCCGTGACGGCCTCACCCCATGAATGGCCGTTGAAGCCGGCTGGCGGCTTGAAGTCCTTCGCACAAGCTTGCGTACCGAAAGTGAGCGATATGAGAAAAACAAGTAGTGCGACACCGCGACGGCACATCGATATGACCTTTAGGGTACGCGCCGCCAGGATATGCTGCTGATCCTCCCGTCCCCCGTGAGCGGCGCAATTGTCCACTCAGTGTGGCCGCGTTCGAAGACCACCTCATAGATGTCCTGACCTATTACATCAACTGACTTGAATGCAATCGACTTGACGGCCCCGAGACTGCTGATAGCTGGTTGCATGACCGGCCACTGCTCTCTCGCAGCAGCCGCCAGTGGCGGCGTTAATGCGTTGAAATCTGCTTGCCCCGTTTCGAGGCCCTCGATTTGCCTGCGCACGGCCGCTTCTGTTCCGCGGCTGGGAACGTTTCCCTTGATGCGTTGAGCCAGGGCTGCTTCCAGTCTCTTCGCGACGGCTTCGTCTATTCGTGGCGCGTGCTGCTCCAGACCGTTTTGGTGGAGCACCAACTCTGCCACGCGGCCCTTCGCGTCGGTGTTGAAGCTGATCTGTGCTGGGACCACCGCGATGAAGAACTTCGTGTCACTTTCCGGGAACACCTCGACTGCCGCTTGCCCCGTCAAGCGGGCCAAAAAGTGTCCGCCGTCGCGGGTCACCGTGCAGATGATGGTCGGCGAAAACTGGTAGAAGCCGACGTACCTATCGAAAATCCCTGCGTCAAACGGGGCGATTCTTTTGCGTGGCAAGGACTGTTCGGCACGCAGCTCCGCGGTGAGCTCCGGTGACTGTATGGCCGGACTGGCGGTCTGCGCCAACGCTGACTGCGACGCCAATAGATCAAGTGTGAGGGGAGCTGCAACGGCGAGGATCGCCGCACCGAGCAGCGTTAGCTTTTGCGTTGGATTCAAGCGCAGCACCGATCTGTTCTCCACGATTGCTTCCAATCGCCTCTTGAGATCCGTGCCCGAAATCCCCGCCGCACACGCCAAGGGCGAATGCAGATAGAGCCTGCAGACCTTGAGAATACTCTCAGCGTAAATTTGGGGCGCCTTGCCTGATGCGAGAACGCCCTCGTCGCAGGCGCGTTCGCGTTCTTCATTCAGTCGCGCACCCAGCCACCACACCAGGGGGTGAAACCAAAACAGAGTCTCGACGAGCATATGGCTCGCTGCGCCTAGATTGTCGCGGCGGTTCACGTGGCACATTTCATGGGCCAGGATGGCATCTATCTCGGCGCCGGAAAGATCCTTCGTGATGCCTTCCGGCAACAGAATGACCGGCCGTACGATGCCCACGAGACCTGGCTCCAGAGACTCCGGTGACATTCTGACTGCCACCGGAGCTGACAGAGGCGAATCCACTGCCTCATGCAGGGCACGACGCACCCGCAGCCAGCGCGACCACCATCGGCCGCCGATCAACGCAAATCCGATGCCCCACACCGTCAACAGCAGCGGCGTGAGATCCAGCGCTTGCGCAGCCAAAGCCGACGGCAACGCCGATGGCGACGAGAACGGCTGCGCTGCAGGCAGCAGCATAGAAAGAGCGGGCGCGAAAATTCTGGGCGCAAAAGGCGGAAGAAAGTAGCTTCCGAGCGCGGCAATGGCAGCAAAAGGAATGAGGAATTTCACCGACGCTGCAAACCACAACAGGAAGCGGATGTGAGCACCATTGCGGCGCAGCATCAGAGTCAGGAGACCCGCGATACCCGCGAACAGGGTTGACTGCCAAAGATGATCCAGGACCGCGCCAATCAAGGCTGCTTGTCCTTCTTGAGTAGTGCGCGCAGGTGGATTTCAGCCTCCTGCACGTCCTGCAGCGAGAGTTTTCCGGCCTCGATCAAATGGGTCATGACCGGCTGCGCTTCTCCCCCAAACACCGCGAGGAAATCGTCAATCAGCCGTCGTCGCGCGGCATCACGAGGAATCATCGCTTCGAAGATGTGCGCGGTGCTGATCTTTTTCGCCCGCCGTAGTGCCTTCTTTGCCTCCAGACGGTAAACCATCGTTTGCACGGTTGTGTAGGCGGGACGCTTCTTGGCTGGAAACTTCTCCTGGATCTGCCGGATCGAGGACCCCCCATGCGCCCACAGCACCTCCATGATCCGCATCTCGAGATTGCTGAGTCGGGGCAGTGTCATGGCGCTCTCGCTTACTACAATGTAGTAGTTTATACTACATTGTAGCTGGTGACGGCAATTCGATCCGGTGACGGCCCAGGAGCGAGGTGCGCGGATGGAAGGCGAAGTGGATCTGCCCACCCATCGATGGTCCGCGGTGTTCGCGGCCGCGATCCTGCTGCTGCTCAGCTCGAACGCATCCCAGGCGGTGGAGTACCACTCGCCGATTGCCTTCAACGGACACACCTGGGGGGATAGCCTGGCGAGCTTTCCGGGGCTGACGCTGTGGCACGCGAATACTGCCGAAGGCGCCGACGGCAAGGTGGTGGACTTCTTGCTCAAGTGCAAGAAGGCCGACTGCTCGTTCGCTAACGCGGATCTCTATCAGCGCGCCGAGGGCGGTGGCTCCTTCGCACTCGCGGAATACTATAAGAATGTGGACAACAATCCCTGGCCACGGCAGGACATTTCCCTGCTGACCGTCAGCTACCTGTTTTGCGCGAACGTAGCGGGCGAGTATCTCCCGCATCCCATCAGCCAGCACTTGCGGCTGTGTGGTGGACGCATTCTCTTCCGCAGCGACACGCTCGCTGAGCTCGCGCACCGCAGCGCCGACTACCGGTCGAACTATGACCGCATCGTGGGGCGACTGATCGCCGAGTATGGCGAGCCGCCGGGCTATGAGCGCCGCGGAGTGGTGATCATCGAGAACGTCGAGCCGGCGCAGCAGCCGCAACGGCCGCAGTATGTGATGTATCGCTGGTGCGGGGTTGAGGAGGCCTCACGTCTTCTGCATCCGACCTGCCCAGTCTCGATCACGCTGGAGTTCGAGGCCACGCGGGGCTACGGGACGATCTTGTATGCGACCGCAGCCGTGTACGACTTCGCGCACGCGCGCAATGAGATGGGCGACCGCAACAACGACCTGTATACGCTGCTATTCAGCCGGCAGCTCGCCCACCCCCCGCGCAGTTTCGTGCGGACCGAGTGCACCGGAAAGCGGATCTGCAACCCCGGCAGCAGCGCCATGACGGCGCGCGAGATGAACGAATTCGTCCCTTAGACAGACTGTTGTACCGGGTTTCTTCTCGTTCGCCGGCTGCCCAACGATACCATGCTCAGCACCAGTCTGGGCCTGACGGGTAGGCCTTTTCGGATTGTGGCCAGGGTCCTCGAGCCCAGACTCGAGCGCGTTCGCTCTTGATACACTCCAGCGCATTCCATGGAGCCGGCGGCAAGCGATACTCATGCCCGGGTGGATCCCCTCGGTAAGTCAGCACTTCATGTGGAGCGCCCTCGCGGTGCTTGTGTACGTGCTGAGCACTCGCGCCCGAGGCGAGCGGCGCGCACCCGCCGCCGCGATTGCCTGGGTCATGGGACTGGCGCTGCTCCCCTATCTGATGCTGCCGCTCTATATTGCCTTCGGGCGGCGAAAGCAGAGAGCCCCCCGCAACTCGCGCGTCCCGCATTCCACTGAGTACGCCCATTGGGCCGCCGCGCTGCTCGGCGGCTTCGGACTGCGTCCGCCCACGCGCGCCGAAGTGCGCTTTCACGCCGATGGAGCGGAGTCGCTCGAGGCCCTATGGACGCATATTGCGAGCGCACGCGAGCGGCTGGACGTGTGCATGTTCCTCATCGGTGACGATCCCGTCGGGCGTGAGGCTCTCAAGCGTCTCGCGGATCAGGCACGCAACGGAATCAAGGTGCGGCTGCTGCTCGATGGCTTCGGCGGAAAGACAGCACCGCGCGGACCCCTTCAGGCGCTGAGAGCCGCCGGAGGACAGGTCAGCGCCTTCGGGCCACTATTGGCGTGGCCCTCTTCAGGGCCGCCGAACCTGCGCAATCACCGCAAACTCATCATCGCCGACGGGGTGAGGATGTGGGCCGGAGGACGAAACCTTGCGATCGAGTACTTCCAGGAGCACGACGGGGCCGCCCCATGGATCGATCTCACCTTCGATCTCACCGGCGCGGTTGCCGCGGTGGCCGCCCTGCAGTTCGAATGCGACTGGGACCGCAGACGCAAGCCTACAGAGCAGACGGTTCCCGCTGTTGAGATCGATTCAGCCGGTTACGCGCAATTCCTGCCGAGCGGACCGGATCAACCTGAAGACACCGCGCAGGCACTGATTGTCGATGCCTGCTTCCGGGCGCAGAACCGCTTGCTCGCCGTGTCCCCCTACTTCGTCCCCGATGATGCGCTACGCACGGGATTGCGCCTGGCCGCGCGCCGGGGTGTGCGGGTCACGCTCGTGCTGCCCGCGGTGTCCAATCACCCGCTCGCCGACTTCGCTCGCACCCGCGCCATGCGGGAATTGTCGGACGCCGGCGCCGACATTCGGCTGGTTCCTACGATGGTGCACGCAAAGGCGATCGTCATCGATGACACGCTCGCCCTGTCCGGCTCGATCAATCTGGATTCGCGCAGCCTGCTGCTCAACTATGAGTCGGAGGTGGTCTTCTATGGGACAGGCGAGATCGCGTGGCTCACGAAGTGGATCGAAGCGCTCGCGACACGCGGAAGGCCGTTCGCTGCAAGGCCTCCCGGGCTGCTCCGCGATCTTGCCGAAGGCCTGATCCTGGCGATCGCCTTCCAGCTATAGCTCTATCGACGGACCCTCATCGGGATCACATTCGCCCTACGTCTCGGCCAAGACCCAGCTCTCCGGCGACCGCTCGGAGCGCATCGATATGCGCGTTCTGCCGGTGACTTTCTGAAAATGAGGAAGCCGAGCGGCGTCCGCCTGTATCCCGGACAGCGGGTTGACGTCTATATTGACGAGTCTGCGATCACCGTCGCAAAGCGCTAAGCGACGGCCGATTCTCTCCTCCAACCCAAGGCACCCACCATGAGCAATCACTATCACGCGCTGATCTGGATCGATCACCGAGAGGCGAAGGTTTTCCAGTTCGATGCCACAGACGCTGACCGTGAGGTCATCGCCAGCACCCATCCGCAGCAGCACCTGCACCACAAGGCGAACTCCGGTGACAGTGGCCATGCGCCGATCGACAAAGAGTTCCTGAGGCACGTATCACAGGCCGTGGCGACTGCGGGGGCGATCCTGATCACCGGCCCCGCAGGCGCCAAGAAGGAGCTGGCGAGCTTCATCGAAGCGGAGCATCCGGACATCGCGAAGCGCATCTCGGGTGTCCAGACGGTGGACCACCCCACCGATGGCGCCCTCATCGCTCTCGGCCGGGCCTTCTTCAAGGGCGACGATCGCATGCACGCGCAAACGCATCCCTGACCCCCCGCGAGTTCTTGCTCACTACCTGGATGTCTCTATACTGCGGCGGCCGCCGCACTTCGGTG
>FTEM01002322.1_pt1 | contig 13711 bp, 10 predicted proteins | sample 1640201 | NCBI WGS metagenome assembly FTEM01 (sample SAMEA3914816, study PRJEB12502) | metagenome | biome: forest; material: soil | place: USA | collected 2011-09-16 | depth 0.3 m | reverse complement strand
TGGCTATTTGGGTGCCCCGACACCCCAGCCGTAGGCTTCCTCCCGCTGTTATAGCGGGAGAAGTCGATGGCCACCGACGCACAAGCGACGCAGAGCGCTGTATCCAAACCCTCGAGCTGGAAGGACCTCGTTCTCAAAGAGGACTGGTGGGCCGTGTGGCTCGGGCTCGGGTTGACGCTGGCCGCCGTTTGGCTGTTCCTCGAGGGCTCGAGCATCAAGTGGCTCGCCGTGACGCCGAAGAAATGGAGTCACCTCGCCGAGGCGGGCACGGACCTGCAAGCCAACGCCGGACGCTACCTCGCCCTGTTTGCTCTTTGGGCCGTGCTGCTGGGAGCGGGAGCCCGAGCGCTCGGTTGGAAATTGAGCCAGTTCCTCGCATCGTTCGTATTCATCTACATCATCGCCGTCCTGATCTTCACGCTCGGCCAGTGGAACGAGGCGGATCACTACAACCTCGAGCCGCCGCTGGTCGCGTTGGTGTTGGGATTGCTGATCTCGAACCTCAACCTGCTGCCGCGCTGGATGGATGCCGGCTTTCGCGTGGAATACTACGTCAAGACCGGCATCGTGCTGCTGGGGGCGACGCTGCCCTTCACACTGATTGTCTGGGCCGGACCTGTGGCCATCATCCAGGCTTCCATCGTTTCGCTCGTGACCTTCGGTGTCATCTATTTCGTCGCCGGAAAGCTCGGACTGGATCGACGCTTCGCGGCCACCCTGGGCGCCGGCGGCGCGATCTGTGGCGTTTCGGGTGCAATTGCGATCTCCGGTGCGGTCGGCGGCAAGAAACAGGATGCGCCGGTGGCCATCACGCTCGTGATCTTCTGGGCGATTGTGATGATCTTTGTATTACCGCTCGTCGCAAGGGCATTGGGACTCCCGACCGGAGTGGCAGGCGCGTGGATTGGAACTTCTGAGTTTGCCGACGCCGCGGGCCTCGCGGCAGCGCAGGCCTACGGTGGGTATGCCGGGCACGTCCCGCAGATCACCGGAACTGCCGATGCCGCGCTCAATGCGTTCACTTTGATGAAGGTGATCGGCCGCGATGTCTGGATCGGCATCTGGGCCTTCGTTCTCTCCATTGTCGCGACCACGCGTTGGGAAGGCACGGGGATCAATCGCCGACCGGACGTTGGTGAGGTCTGGCGCCGCTTTCCGAAGTTTGTGATCGGATTTCTGTTGGCGTCTGTGATCATCACAGTGGTGACGGCGTCCGTGACCTACGCAGACTTCAAGAAGGGCATCACCCCAGATCTCGTGGGCCCGATCAAGAACTTCCGCACGTGGGCGTTCATCTTCTGCTTCCTCAGCATCGGGCTGACGACGCGGGTGCGCGAGCTTGCAAGCGCCGGACTGAGGCCCTTCTGGGCATTCTCGGCCGGCGTGGCGGTGAATGTCGTTCTGGGCTACGTGTTGTCAGTACACGTGTTTGGCGCGCACTGGAGCGGACTGTAAGTGGGTGGAATCGCAGTCAGCGTCGGCGCGGTCGAGAACCGGTGCCGGACTTGCCGGCACTTCGACAACGCATCCGAATCCTTCGAGCGTGCGTTCCCGGGTCTGACTTCGTTCAGCTCAGGCAGCGCGAGTGTTCGCGATGAAGATGGAGTCTGCCGCCTGCACGATCGCCACGTGTCACAGCACAGCAGTTGCAGCCACTACGGTGGCCCGAGCAGCGCGTACCTCCGCCCTTGAGGTAGCTCGTAGCGCTGAACGACCGACGCGACTCCCTTTGCTGTAAGGACCCCCACGATCCCGTCACCGGGTGGCTTAACGGGACGGATGCGGCTCATGAGCTGAGTGACGGGCCCGGGTGCATGCCCCGGAAGATTCACCAGAACGAGAGCGCTGCGGCCGTGGCTCCGAAACCAATCCGCGACGACCTGTTCGGTGTTCGTGCCTTGCGCCGTCAGAATGGAAAACGGCGTCAACAGGCGGTCGTCGAGCATGGCGATCGTGGTCTCGTCAGGATTCAACACACTCAGGGGTTTGCCTTGCGCGTCGCGATGTATGGCGGCGGCGATGCGAGGCAGATCCTGCCATTCGTCGACCGTGGGAAACGCCGTGACAGCGGCGATACACAACGCTCCTACGTATGCACCGTAAGTCCAGGCGACACTGCGTTGCACGTCTCCCTGGCGTTGGGCTCTCGCAGCTAACACAAGTGCGACGCCTGCCACCACGATAACCAAAGCAGCGGATCCGAGTGGGTAGCCTCTCGTAGCCACGAATCCAGCAAATCCTGCAAAAAACAATGTGATCAGCGCGACGAGTACACGCGTCCCACGCAGTACGAAGCGATCGAGCCGGTTGGGCTGTCCGTGACTCTCGTTCGCCCATAACGCGATCAAAACGCTCAGCCCCAGGAGGGCGGGTGCGGCGTAGATGTCACGCGCCGTTGCCGCTACCGAAAGGATCACGAGGAAGGGGAGCACAGCCGCGATTGCGAATCGCCAAGGCGTTCCTTGCGCCCCTGGCGTGCGAATTCGTGTCCACGCGCGTCCAAGCGCGGCGACCGCAAGCAGGGTCCACGGAAAGAGATAGACGGGCAGCTCGAGGAAATACTTGCCGGGCCAGTTTTGATGCGCCGTGGTGTAGTCGAGCACGCTGGGTCCGGACACTTTCGTAAATCGTCCGACTACGTTGTGCCAGAAGAACGCCAAAAGGGCGTCGTGTCCGATCGGTGTCAGTGCGACTGAGTAAATCCAGGGTCCGATGATCAATGCTTGCAGCACAAAGCCCGCGTAGAGCTCCCAGCGGCGCAGCTCCGACCAGCGTCGCTCCCACACGATCAAAGCGATGAGTGCCAGCGCGGGCACGAGCCAACCAGGAGCGCTCTTCGCCATGAATCCGAACGCCGCGCCCAAGTGCATCAGTGAATAAAAGAGCAGTTTTCTTCGTCCGGGAGGCGCGGTGTAACCGACGTACGCTCCCAACAACGCGATGGCGCACCCCGCGAACAGGCCGGCATCCGGAGCAAGCCACACGGCAACCCGGAACGCGATGAGCGCCGTGCCGGCTAACAGAGCAGTCAGAAATGCGGTGGCCGAACCCGCCATCGTGTAAGCGATGGCGCCGACCGCCAGCGCCGCGACGATGGCATAGAAGATGTTGGGAGCGCGGGCCGCAGCCGGAGATTCTCCGAACGTCGAGATGGTGGCGGCCGACAGCCAGTAAGACAGGGGAGGCTTCTCGAGGAAGGGTGTCCCTGCGAGTTGGGGAAGTGTGCGATCGCTTTGTTGGCTCATGCGCCAGGCGATGTCCGCCTCTCGAGGCTCGTCAGGCGTCCACAGGCCGCGGTCGAGGATGCCGACGAGCCACAGTGGCGCCAAGGCGAGAATCACCGCGAGAGGCCACGCGCGGACGCGCCATGCGACGTGTGAGACAAGAGATCTCATGAGTGTCATGAATTATGCAGCTCTTGCGGGGACTTTGGTCCGGTCTTTTCCTCTGCCGTATACCGCAGTGAGAAAAGGCCTGTAGAGTCGCACTGACGGTGAGCATGTGCTCGCCCACTTGAACCGGATACGATGATCCAAGACGTCACCGCGGCCGATCTCGAGCCGGTCCGGGCTTTCCTGGAAGCCAACCTGGACTCGTCGCTGTTTCTGTTGTCGAACCTGGCGATGTGCGGGCCGCGTCGCGGCGATCATCCGAATTCCGGCAACTTCCGCTTCATCGCGGAGGAGGGCCGGATCGTCGCGGTGTTCAGCCTGACACTGCGCGGCAATCTGCTCGTGCAGGCGGCCGGTCGCGTCGATCTGGCGGAGGAGATTCTCGGAGCGTGCGACGACGAGCCGATCGAAGTGACGGGCATCGTCGGCGAGTGGCTCACGGCGCAGGTGCTTTGGAATCTCTTGTGCGCCGATTCCGGCTTCGAGCCCAGTCATAGCACCAAGGATTTGTTGTTCAGTCGTCCGCTGACGGACGCCGATGTTGTCGCAAGCCCTATTGGAGGCACCGATGACACGCCGGACGAGCGCCGCGTCCGTACTCTGAACCCGGACGATTTTGAGCAGTGGGAGCCGCTGAACACTGCCTACCTGGCGGAGCTGAATCTTCCGTGGCAGGCCACCCTGCAGGAGCGCAAGGACGATTTCGAATCGCGGGCGCGTGCCCGTCGCTGGTGGGGCGCGTTCGACAGTGGCCGGCTGGTCGCGATCGCCGGTCTGAATGCAGTGTACGGACGTCTTGGACAGGTGGGCGGCGTCTATTCCCTTCTCGATGGCCGGCGCAAGCGTTTGGGACATGCGGTGATGCGCGCGCTCATCTCAGATAGCAGGAGTCATCATCACTTTGAACGGCTCGTGCTATTCACGGGCGAGGACAATGTTGCGGCACGACGCCTGTACAAGTCACTCGGGTTTCAAGTGGGTGGCGCCTTCGGGCTGTTCCTGGGAACCCGCCGACCCACCGCGCGCACGCAGCAGCGATACCAGTGGGTCGGGCAATCGGGCGAGGCCTATACCTACGAGATACATGAATGGCCGACGCGGCTGAGTCCCGGTCCGGGGAACTACATCTTCGCGAGCAACGAGGGGGCGGGCGCCTGGCGTCCGCTGCTGATCGGAGAATCTGTCGATTTGTCCGAGCTTACGGCGCACGAACGAATGCTTGTGGGGCCGCACGCACTGACGCACGTTCATGTGCGATTGAATTTCAATCCGGTCGCCGTGCGCCGCCGCGAGGTCAGCGATCTTGCGGCGAAGTGGCTACCGCCGGGCCACGATTCGCCCGCTTAGACACGGAAATTCGCTCACCGGACGTCTCGCAATGGAGGGCATCTTCCGCCCTCGTTTCTCCTGCGGTGTTTGGCCTGCGAGCGCCCTCCGGTTCGCAGGCTATTTTCCGCGCCGCGGGAACGAAGTCAGAGCGAGTAGTGGACGAGCATGCGCGCCACCCGCGAATGTTCTGGGGACCAGTGCGCGAATGCCTGGCACACCTGCTTGGTTCCGGGGCCTTCGGGCCGTTCGAGCGGCTTATCGGCAAAGCGCGCCTGGCCGGACTCCTGCCCGGGGGTCAGGCGATTGATGCTCCAGGGCGCATCTGACTCGGCAAAGCGCGAGAACAGCTCGATCTCCGTCACGCTGGCCTTGCCAGGAATGGTCGCGCACAACAGGACGGTGTTGGCCTCGGACTCCGTGCATGGCAGCGCTGGCGGTGGGGCAGTGTCGGCGGAAACTCCAGGCGGACTCGTCGTGCCGGGCGGATTCACGACAAGGGCCGGTCGACAGGGAGAAACGGTGGCCATCACCACGACGCCGTCAGTCCCGATCTTGCGCAACACCTCGGCCTCGATTTCGGCTCGCGCTCCGGCGCGCGTCACTTCGAGCTGACTGGCGGTTCGGCTGATCTGGTCTACCTGGGCACGCAGCTCGTGCTCGAGAATGCCCTGTGCTGCGCGCTCGCTCTCCGTGAGCCAGCGTGACAATGCGAAGCCGCCAACGGCGGCCGCGGTCAACATTACGAAGATGACGAGAACGGGAGCGCGACCTTTCCGGCGGGAGCCGCCTGCTTGAGCACGCGCGGCAAGCTCTCTGCCCACGGAAAGTCGTAGCTGCAGCAGGGACGTCAGTAGCGTCGCTGTGGCGGCAATGATGGCGGCAAGAACCGGATCGGACATCGGGCGCAACGCTAGCATGGCGAGCCAACAGCGCGGCCCGCAGGCCCGCCACGGCTGACGAATTTGCGAATGGGATCACAATGTCGCCCGCCCGCGACTTAAGGTCCGGGGCGCCGACGGCGCAACCAGTCGTCAAGGCCGGCCGTGCTGCCGCCTCGCAGATGCAGTCCCAGCTTGGTCCGCCGCCACAGAATGTCATCGGCGGTCTGCGCGAGCTCTTCGTCGCACAGATATTCGGCTTCGCGGGCCAGGAGTTGGGGCACCAGTTCCGGGCCCATGTCGTCGAGACTTTTGGCGTCCCTTATCACACGCTCGATGCGAGTGCCGTAGGCCTGAGCGTACCGTCGCCGCAACGAGGCGGGTAACCAGGGGTAGCGACGTTCAACCGTCCGAAGGAATACCGCAAAACTGCCGTCCGGCAGATCGCCACCGGGAAGAATGGCGGTTCGCGTCCAGGGCCGCGCGCTCGATCCCAGTTGGCGCGCGAGCATGTCCACGGCTGTCTCGGCAAGCTTGCGATAGGTCGTGATCTTGCCGCCGAATACCGACAGCAGCGGCGCCGGATCCTCGTCCAGCTCGAGCACGTAGTCGCGAGTGACACTCGAGGGATCGGTCGCCTCGTCATTCAGCAAGGGCCGTACGCCCGAATAGGTCCATACCACATCGCTCGGACCGATCTGGCGGCTGAAGTAACGGTTTGCGATCTCGCACAGATAGAGAATTTCCGCAGCGTCGATACGGACCTGCTGCGCATCGCCCTGGTATTCGACGTCGGTCGTGCCGATCAGGGTGAACTCGCGCTCGTAGGGAATCGCGAAGACGATGCGGCGATCCTGATTCTGGAAAATGTACGCGAAGCGGTGCGAGAACAGTTTCGGTACGACGATATGACTGCCCTTCACGAGCCTCACTCGGTGGGTCGCTGTAACGGGCGACTCGGACTTCACGAATTGGCTCACCCACGGGCCGGTTGCGTTCACCACCGCGCGGGCTCGAACCGCTTCGCTGGACCCTTCAGCGCGGATAGTCGCAACCCACTCACCGGATTCGAGTGCGATCCGCTCGCAGAATGTTCGCGTGCGTACCGTGGCGCCGCGGGCAATGGCGTCCAATGCATTCAATACGACCAGCCGTGCATCGTCGGTCCAGCCGTCCGAGTAAACGAAGCCGCGGCGGAATTGCGGTGCGAGAGGCTCACCGGCGATGTGTGTCCGAAGATCGATAGCCGCCGATGCCGCAAGCCGCTTGCGAGGCGCGAGGTGATCGTAAAGGAATAGTCCGGTGCGGATCATCCACATCGGGCGCAGGTGCGCATCGTGAGGCATGACGAAATGCAGGGGCCGCATGATGTGCGGGGCGGCAGTGAGAAGCACCTCGCGCTCGATGAGCGCCTTGCGCACGAGCGCAAAATGAAAGTCTTCCAGGTAGCGCAGTCCGCCGTGAATCAGCTTTGTGCTGGCCGAGGACGTGTGGGACGCGAGATCGTCTTTCTCGCACAGCATGACGGACAGTCCGCGCCCGGCTGCGTCCCGTGCGATGCCTGTACCATTGACCCCGCCGCCGACGACCAGCAGGTCGTAAGTGTCACGCCGTGCGTTCGATTCGTTCGGGAATGGTGCGAGCGTAGTAGTCGGGGTAGTCGTCGGTGAGGCCTTTGAATCGGCGGTGGATCCAGAGGTATTGCTCAGGGACATGCCGTACTTGCGCTTCGATCATGTGATTGAAGCGCGCAGTATCCGCCGACGGGGAATCGCTGGGAAAGTTTTCGAATGGCGGGTGAATCACCGCGTGATAGCCCTGCGAACCGGGCAGCCGCTCGAAGAAATAGGGCAGCACCGCCGCGCCCGTCATGCGGGCGAGGCGTGACGTGAGGGTATTGGTCGCCGCGGGAATGCCGAACATCGGGACCATTTCGGCGCCTTTTTTCCGATAGCACTGGTCAGGCGCGTACCAGACGCATTCGTTGCGCTTAAGCGCGGTAATCAAAGTTCTGATGTCGTCCCGTGCGATCGGATTGCCGCCGTGTGCGCAGCGGCAGCGGCTGAGGAAGCGCGCGAGCACCTCATTCTTCGTCGGCCGGTAAAGAAAGCTCACCGGGTGGACCCGGGCGAGAATGCGCCCGCCCATCTCCAGGGGAGTGAAATGCGCCGTCAGCAGGATCACGCCCTTGCCGAGAGCGAGCGCGGCGTCGATGTGCTCACGTCCTTCGATCTTTACAATCCGATCTATATCCTCGGCGCTGGACCACCACGCCAAGGGCACTTCGAGCAGCGCAATGCCCAGGCTTTTGAAGTGGCGGTCGAGCAGCTTCTCGCGCTCATCGACGGAGAGCTCAGGCAGGCAGAGCTGGATATTGCGGCGCGCGGTCTTGATGAAGCGTAGCGGTAGACGCCGCATCAGCGTTCCGATCCCCGAACCGACCGCGACGAGCGCGCGGTAGGGCAGCAGGGAGAGCAGGCGAAGGATGAGCAGTCCCACCCAGGTGGGCCAGTAGCGCGGGGCGAGCAGCCGAAGGGGCATGAATTCTTTCGCAGGCCGTGGAGTCAACGGCGACCGTGTGAGAATACCCGATTGCGACATTTGTGCTGTGAACTATGAGACGAATGACCCGGGCTGAATCCATCTATGTCGAAGTCCAGCTCAAGAACGTGCGCCTCGTCAGGAATGACCGGCTCGTGCTGCGCGATATCGATTGGACCATCCGACCGGGTGAGCGTTGGGTGCTCGCGGGTGGGAATGGCGCGGGCAAGACACAACTGTTGAAGCTCATCGCCGGCTCCGTATGGCCGACGCCGACGGGGCGGGAAGTGCGTTCTTACCGCTGGAAGCACGAGGTTTGGCGCAGTCCGCTCGAGGTCAAGGAGGAAATCGGCTACGTCGGACCCGAGCGACAGGACAAGTATCAGCGCTACGGCTGGAATCACACGGTCGAGGAGATCGTCGGCACCGGGCTGTATCGCACGGACATTCCGCTCAACTCCTTGAGTGGAGCCGACCGCAAGCGGATCGCCGCAGTGTTGGGCAAACTCGGCATCGAAGAGTTCGCACAGCGTCCTCTGCTGTCGCTTTCTTACGGCGAACGGCGCCTGGCGCTGCTGGCGCGGACGCTTGCGTCCCGCTCGAAGCTGTTGTTATTGGACGAATTGTTGAATGGCCTGGACGAGACAAATCGAGCGCGCGCGCTGCGTTGGCTACAGCACACAACGAGGTCGAAACTGCCCTGGATCCTCACGACTCATCGCGTCGAGGATGTGCCCCACGGTGTCACGCACGTGCTCGTACTCGAGGACGGACGGATCGTTTACAAAGGCAAGGCGAACCATGCGCCGCTCACCCGCTGGCTGCATGTGGACCATGACCGTTCCCCTGTGGCCGGAGCGCGGACGGCGGCGCGCGCTGGTACGCCGACCGCCGGGCGGCCGCTAGTGCGGCTTCTCAACGCATCCGTCTATCTCGACGAGCACGTCGCTCTGCAGGGCATTTCGTTCGAGGTCCGTCAGGGCGAGTGCTGGGTCGTGCACGGTCGCAACGGTTCGGGAAAGACGACGCTCCTGAGAACTCTATACGGCGACCACGGAGTTGCTGCGGGCGGCAGAATCGAGCGCGCCGGCATCGAGCCAGGGGTCCCGCTACAGGTCTTCAAGACGCGCGTGGGCCTCGTGGCGCCTCACTTACAGACCGACCACCCTCAGGAGCTTACGGTCGCGGAAGTCGTCCAGTCCGGTCGGCACGCGAGCATCGGGCTCAACGACCCGCCGACCGCCGCGGATCGGACCGCCGCAACTCGTGCGCTGGCGTTTTTCGGTCTCTCGGACTTCGCGTTGCGAACCTTGGTCGAGCTGTCGTATGGGCAGTTGCGGCGAGTGCTGTTCGCCCGTGCGTGGGTGCGTCGACCCGAGCTGCTGCTGCTGGATGAGCCATTCGCAGGAGTAGATGGACCGACTCGCCGCGACCTCCTCGCACATATCGACGCGATGATCCGGGGCGGCACCGCCGTAGTCATGGCCACGCATCACCGCGCCGAGTGGCCGGTTTTGGCGACACGTGAGCTGGAGCTTGCGAGTGGGCGCGCGAAATATTCTGGTCCGGTACGATCGGCGTCGCGCACGGTCAGTGGAGTGTCGGCAAAGTGAAACGGCTCGCTCAATGGGCGGCGGTGGCAGTGGCGGTCGTCGCGATGATGGCGATCGCCCGTGAGCCGGAATTCTGGAAGCGATATGGCAGCGCCCTCGTGACGGGCGGCTCGGGATTGCCGCTTTCTCTCTACGAGCCTCGCGAGCGCGTCGAAGGCGGCAACATGCCGCCCGCGCCTCGCGTCGCGCCCGCGCTCGAGTCCCTCGATCCCGCCTCTTTGCAGCAGGCAGCGGACTATGCGGCGAACAACGACTCGCGTGCGCTCATCGTGACTCGTCATGGACACATCGTCTTCGAGCGATACTGGCATGGCACCGACTTCAATACGCTCGATGACTCACAGGCATTCGCCCGAACCCTCGCTGCGCTGCTGACCGGCATCGCCATCGGCGACCGCAAGATCGGCTGGCCCGATGAGCCGATCGGAAATTTCATCCCGGAATGGCGCGCCGATCCGCGCGGCGCCATCACGATCCGCAACCTGTTGCAGATGTCGAGCGGTCTTGCCCAGGCGGGCTCGCCATCAAACCCCTTGAGCGCAGGCGCGCGCGCGCGATTCGGGCCCGATAGCCTAAGTTGGGTGTTGCAGCAGCCGCTTGCGTCCAGGCCCGGCGAGACGTGGGCGGACCAGCCCGCCGACTCGCAGCTTCTCGCCCTCGTTATCGAGCGTGCCGCCAAGGAGCGCTACTCGCAGTACCTGTCGGAGGCACTGTGGCGAAAGATCGGAGCGGCGGATGCCTGGTTGTGGCTCGACCGGCCGGGCGGGACCGCGCATGCGGATTGCTGCCTGCTCGCGCGGCAGGGAGATTGGATACGGGTGGGTGAGCTGTTGGCCAACAATGGACGCTATCAAGGCGATGAGATCGTGCCGCCGGGCTGGGTGGCGCAGATGCTCGGCCCCACGAAGGGCAACTCGACCTACGGCTCGTACGTGAAGGTGAGCGCCGGCAAGACAGTTGGGGAGCCCTACGCTGCAAGCGATGCATTCCTGGTCGAAGGCCGCGGGTACCGGTTGTGGATCGTGCCGTCGATGCAACTCGTGATCTTCAGGGCAGGACCGGCCACACGCGGGGCGCCGGCCTGGGACGATGCCCGCATTCCGAACCTGATCATCCGGGGTGCGCGCGACTATGTGCCGCCGCAGGCCCGGCCCGGCGTGAATCTGAAGAACCTCGTCCCGAATCACTGAAAAGGCGTGTTGGAGTTTGAACAAGCGACTGTTGGCTCTATTCGTCGTCAGCGTCATCGACATCCTGGGGTTCGGGATCCTCATCCCTCTCGTGCCCTACATGGGCAACCGCTTCGGCATCCCCGCGCAGTGGATCACGCCGATCCTGGGCGCTTACTCGTTGTTCCAGTTCCTGTCGGCGCCGTTCTGGGGCCGTTTGAGCGACCGCTACGGCCGCCGCATGATCCTGATGACGAGCCTTGCCGGCGCGTGCGTCTCGTACATCATCCTGGGGCTCGCGGACAATGTCTGGTGGCTGATCGTCTCGCGCGTCCTGGGCGGTTTCATGGCGGGCAACATCGCGGCAGCATTCGCCTACGCCTCCGACGTCAGCGAGCCGAACAAGAGGGCTGCCTCGCTCGGACTGATTGGAGCTGCGATCGGCATCGGGTTCACGGTAGGGCCGGCCATCGGCGGTTTGCTTGCCGGCAACGATGTGCTCACGGCCAATTTCGCCCGCCCGGCGATCGTCTCGGCCTGTTTGAGTTTGTTGGCGATTGCGCTCGTTGCATTCGTTCTGCCGGAAAGCAACAGCGCTGCGCAGCGGCAGAGTCACTCCACGCGCGCCCGTTCGAGTCCGCTGCGGCTGCTCGTCGAGCGTCCGTCGTTGCGGTTCATCGCGAGCGCGGCGCTACTCGTGACCTGCTCGCAGTCGATCCTGGAATCGATCTTTGCAATCTGGGCGCTGAACAAGTTCGGGTACGGGCCGCGCACGGTCGGGCTGCTGCTGTTCTGCTTCGCGTCGCTCGCGGTGCTTATGCAAGGAGGCCTGGTGCGCGTGCTGGTGCCTCGGTTCGGTGAGCGCAAGGTTGCGACCGTGGGTATCTTCGCGTACGTGCTGGGATTGTTGCTGGTGGCCGCGGCGCCGAATCAGATCCTGACGGCGATCGGTCTTGCGCTGTGCGGAATCGGCACCGGAGCCTTCAGTCCGAGCGCCTCCGCGTTGGCCTCCAAACAGTCGGATGAGCACGAGCGCGGCGCGGTGATGGGCACGTATCAGTCGAGCGGCAGCCTGGCTCGTGTGATCGGGCCGTTCGCCTCGGGCCCCGTGTACGCGGCGTTCGGTCCGAGCGCTCCTTACCTGCTTGGAGCGCTCATCGCTCTGCCGGCGGCGTGGTTTGTATGGCGCGTCCGGTCGCAGCCTGCCTATGCCGCGCCGGAGACCTAGAGCTCGATCTCGGTCTCGAAGATCGAGATGGCCTGGCCGATGATCCACACGCCATCCAGAGCGCCGTCCTTGAAATCCAACTCGACCTGAACGCGGCCGGGCCTGTGCATGTGGTGGCCCTGGACGCCGGTGAACGTCGCACGATTCTGGTCGGGAGTCAGAACTCCGTGACGGGCCAGATAGGCGCCGAGCAGGCCGTGCGCATTGCCGCTCACCGGATCCTCGACGATGCCGAGAGCCGGACAGAACATCCGCGATTCGGTAAGGTGATCGGCACCCGGTGTGAGCGCGAAGACGAAGTAGCCGGCAGCCCCGATTTGCGCCGACAGGGTCGTCAGCCGGTTGACGTCCGGCTTCAGATGCTTCAGCGGCTCCGGGCCGCGCACGCCGACGAGCAGCCGCGTACTGCTCGATCCGACAATTCGTAGCGGGCAGCGCGGATCGAGATCGTCGGTCGCGAGTGCAAGAGCGTCCAGGACTGCAAGCCGCTCGCGGTCGTTCAACTCGCGGCCGACGGGCGGCGGACTCTGACGAATCGCAACCCTGCGATCGTCGCCGTCGCCACGAATCTCGATGTCGACGATGCCGGCCTTCGATTTTTGCCGCAGCTTTGTGGGCGCGCCGTGACGTCGCGACATGACATAGTGAGCCGCGACGGTTGCATGTCCAACGAAGCCAGCCTCGGTTCTCGGAGTGAAGAACCGAGCACGCAGAGCGTGGTCAGGTCCTTCCGCCGCCAGGATGAAGGCAGTGTCTGCATTGTTCAGCTCGCGCGCTACCGCGAGCATCTGAGCCTCTGTGAGGCCGTCAGCGTTGAGTACAACGCCCGCGGGGTTTCCCGTGAAGCGCTCGCGGGTGAATGCATCAACCTGGTGAACCTGGATCTTACGCGTCATCGTATGTAACCCGCCGTGCCGAGGGTGGCGATTCTAGTCCTATCGCACGGCAGGTGGTGCTAGCATGTGCGGGCAATAAACCTTGGGGTGGCCCCAGAGTTCCGTCAGCCACGATCGCCATCGATCCGTGCCGCGGAATGCAGGGCCTGAGACGCCGGTCGAGCCGGCGAACCCGTTGAACCTGATCCGGTTAGTACCGGCGTAGGGAGCAGGTGTGTGACGACTCTTCAAAGACTTGTCTTGTGTCTGCTGGCGGTGGCGCCGGCGGCCCGCGCGCAGGAGCAGGCGCCGCTGGAGGAGGTCATCGTCACGGCGACGCTGCGGCCGCTTCCGCAGGTTGACGTTCCCACGAGCGTGACAGTGCTCGATGCGGCCACCCTCAGGGACGCGGGCCAGCAGCATCTCGAAGATGTGCTTGCACTGGTGCCGAACTTGAATTGGGCCGGCGATACGTCCCGTCCACGTTACTTTCAGATCCGCGGCATCGGCGAGCTGGAGCAGTACCAGGGCGCTCCCAATCCCTCCGTCGGCTTCCTCATCGATGACATCGATTTCAGCGGGCTGGGGAGCGCTGCGACTCTCTTCGACGTCGATCACATCGAAGTCCTGCGCGGTCCGCAGGGAATGCGCTACGGCTCCAACGCGCTCGGCGGCCTGATCTATGT
>FTEM01001692.1_pt1 | contig 13713 bp, 11 predicted proteins | sample 1640201 | NCBI WGS metagenome assembly FTEM01 (sample SAMEA3914816, study PRJEB12502) | metagenome | biome: forest; material: soil | place: USA | collected 2011-09-16 | depth 0.3 m | reverse complement strand
TGGTCGGGGTGACAGGATTTGAACCTGCGACTCCTACGTCCCGAACGTAGTGCTCTACCAGGCTGAGCTACACCCCGAGATTGGCAAGGCCCGCGGGCCAGCGGCTGGCCGTCGGCGGGCCGCGCAGTGTACTGAACCGCCCCCGCGGCTTCAACGGAAGTTACGCTTCAAGGGCTTGCGCGCGCCTTGAGCCGCCTGCCGGGCTGCCGCTCGTCACCTCAGGTGGTGTGCTCAACCGCGAACCGGGCCAGGGCGATCAAGCCACTCTTATAGGGAGAGTCCGGCAGCACTTCGATTGCCGTTTGCGCGTGCTGCGACTCAGCGCGCGCCTTGCCTGCCGTGTACTCGATTCCGCCAGTCGACTCGATCGCGGCGACTATCGGGTCGAGCTGTTCCAGGCCCCCGTGCTCGATGGCGCGTCGAATTGCCGTGCGCTGGGCGTCGTTTCCATTCTTCAGCGCGTGTATCAGAGGAAGCGTGGGCTTGCCTTCCGAGAGATCGTCGCCGAGGTTCTTGCCGCGCTCCGCTGGATTCGATCGGTAGTCGAGCACGTCGTCGACAAGTTGGTACGCCGTGCCGAGGTGCTTGCCGTACGCGGCAAGGCCGTGGCGGATAGGCGGCGGGCTTCGGGCGAGCACGGCGGCGACTTCTGCGCCTGCCTGGAAGAGCCGCGCCGTCTTGCGGTAAATCACTTCGAGGTAACGGTGTTCGGTCGTGTCGGGATCGTGCGCATTCATCAACTGCAGCACTTCGCCCTCGGCGATCGTGTTGGTCGCTTCGGCCATGATTTCCATCACCGGCTGCGAGGTGAGCGACGCCATCATCTGAAATGCCCTGGAATAGACGAAATCGCCTACGAGGACGCTCGCCTGGTTGCCGAACACTTCGTTTGCCGTGTCACGCCCGCGGCGCATGGAAGAACCGTCGACCACGTCGTCGTGCAGCAGTGTCGCGGTATGAATGAACTCGATGAAGGCGGCCGCCTCTACGTGTGCGTCCCCTTGTTGTCCGCAGGCGCGTCCGGCCAGCACCACGAGGAGCGGGCGCAGCCGCTTGCCGCCGCCCGAGATGATGTGTTCGGCGACCTGATCTACGAGCGGAACCGAGCTTTTCAGGCGTGCGCGAATGACCCGGTCGACGGAGGCGAGGTCTCCGCGAACGAGGGCGCGAATGTCATCCAGGGTCATCGGCTTGGGAAGCCCTTGTGGCTGGGCCGGGAAGTACGGCCACGCATCGTAGCTGACACGGGCGCCTCAGGAGAATGGCGCTGGTCATCCAGCCATTGCGGCCTAAGTTCCCGTCCCCCTTGGGGAAACCGGCGTTTGACCGGCAGGGGGTGCGCCAGTAGAATGCCCGGCCTTTCGCAACCCTTCCGCAACACCTCGTAACTCACCATGTACGCAGTCATCGCCACCGGCGGCAAGCAGTATCGTGTCACTAAAGACGGCGTGCTGCGCGTCGAGAAATTGGATGCCGAGCCGGGCGCAACCGTCGAATTCGGCGAGGTGCTCCTCGTCGGCCAGGGCGCCGACGTCAAGCTGGGCAAGCCACTGTTGCAGGGCGGAAAAGTCCTCGCGACGGTCGTGCGTCACGGCCAGGGTCCGAAGGTGTCGATCGTGAAGTTCCGGCGCCGCAAACACTACCTGCGCCAGAAGAACCATCGGCAGAAGTTCACCGAAGTCAAAGTCACCGACATCAGCGCCGGCTGAGCGGTCTTCAGGAATCCACAGTCATGGCACATAAAAAGGCAGGCGGCAGTACCCGAAACGGCCGCGATTCGCACTCCAAGCGCCTCGGCGTGAAGCGCTTCGGCGGCGAGCAGGTGCTTGCCGGAAACATCATCGTCCGCCAGCGGGGGACGCAGGTGCATCCGGGCTCGAACGTCGGTATCGGCACGGATCACACTTTGTTTGCCAAGATCACAGGCAAGGTCCACTTCCAGAAGAAGGGGACTGCGCAGAAGCTGTTCGTGAGCATCCTGCCGCTCGAGGCAGCCGAGGCGAGCTGACAGCGCACCGCGCCCGTCATTGCAAAGCCCCGGCGCAGGCCGGGGTTTTCGTTTGTAAACCATGAAATTCGTTGACGAAGCCAAGGTCAAGGTGAGTGCCGGCAACGGGGGCCGTGGCAGCACCAGTTTTCGTCGCGAAAAATTCGTCCCCTTGGGCGGCCCTGACGGCGGGGATGGCGGACTTGGCGGCAGCGTCTATCTGCGCGCCACGCCGGGTATCAACACTCTCGTCGACTTCCGCATCGAGCGAACATTCAGGGCTGAGCACGGGGATTCCGGAGGAAGCAACGATTGCACGGGACGGGGTGGGAAGGACCTGTACATCCCTGTTCCCATCGGCACGACCGTTCGGGATGCTGAAACCGGTGAGATCTTCGGCGACATGATTCGAGAGGGTGAGACGCTGCTGGTCGCCCGAGGCGGCAAGGGCGGTTGGGGCAATCAGCGCTTCAAATCGAGCACCAACCGCGCGCCCCGCCAGTTCGGCCCTGGACTACCGGGGGAGAAGCGGGCTCTCGAGCTGGAGCTGAAGCTGATCGCCGATGTCGGTCTGTTGGGTCTGCCCAATGCCGGTAAGTCGACTCTGATCCGGGCGGTTTCCGCAGCACGGCCGAAGGTGGCCGACTACCCGTTTACGACGCTCATCCCGAACCTCGGCGTGGTCGATGTCGGTCAGAGTCGCAGCTTCGTCATGGCTGACATTCCGGGCGTCATCGAGGGCGCGGCGGAAGGTGCGGGACTTGGACTCCGGTTTCTGAAGCACCTGCAGCGCACGCGCGTTCTGCTGCATCTGGTGGACATCTCGCCGCTGGACCCCGAGGCGGATCCCGTTCGCGACGCACGCTTGATCGTTGCGGAGCTGAAGAAGTTCAGCAAGGAACTGGCCTCGAAGCCGCGTTGGCTCGTGCTGAACAAGCGCGATCTCGTGCCGGACGCGGAGGCGGAGAAACGCGCACGCGCAATCATTCGCGGCCTGCGATTCCGGGGGCCACATTTCCTCATCTCCGGCGCAACGGGCCGCGGGACGAAGGAGCTGACGGAAGCCGTTATGGCGTTTTTGGAGGAACGGGCTCGCGAGGAACGCGACCGCGCAGCACCTGCAACAGGTACTGCCGACGCGCCGCCGGCTTCGGCTTGAGACTGGTCTGGGCGGGAGCCGGGAGGGCATCCCAGCGGGCCTTGTGATTCGCGTTCATCACAACCTCACTGCATTGCGCGAATTCGCGCTGCCAGGCGGCTTTTGTGTCGCGCGGCTTTGTTGCGGTGGATGATCTGCTTGTTCACCAGATTGTCGATGACGGGGACCGCCGTCTTGTAGCTGCTAGCAGCCGCTTCCTTGTTTCCGCCCGTGACAGCCGCCGACACGTTGCGAATTGCCGTGCGCATGCGTGAGCGCAAGGCAATGTTGCGAGTGCGGTGCTTCTCGGCTTGGCGAGCCGCCTTTTCAGCGGACTTGGTATTGGCCACTCAGGTCTCCGTTACAACGATTCCCCGGTTCGCGGGGGCCGGTAGTCTGCTGATGGGCCTGGAGATTGTCAACGCTGGGCGAAGCCGTAGCTGAGGCGGTATTCCGATGAGCCGTGTTCACTTAATTAGTGGGCTTCTGGTGATCTCCGGCCGCTCGCACGCGTTCGCGCGTCGAGCGCTCGCACCCAAGATGGGTGCCGCAACGGGCTCCCGCAGGGGTGCGCAGGTGGCGAACTAGCCCGGCGCGAGCGGCGAAATTTCCGTATAATTCAATCCTTTGCCGTCACCGGCGCGAGCCGCCCATGGAGCTGATCCGCGGATTCTCGAACCTGCGCGAAGGTCACCGCGGCTCGGTTGTCACCATTGGGACGTTCGACGGGTTCCACCTGGGGCACCGGGCGCTCTTCGGGCGCCTGACCGCGCATGCAGCCCGCCTTGGGCGTCCAGCCATGCTCCTGACGTTCGAGCCCATGCCGCGAGAGTACCTCGTGCCGCGCGATCCGCCCGCCAGGCTTACCTCCTGGCGCGAGCGTTGGCGAATCGTCGAGCGCACCGACCTGGATTCTGTCTGGTTGCTGCGCTTTGGCGAATCCCTGCGTAATCTGTCCGGGGAGGACTTTGCGCAGATGCTGGCTCGCGATCTGCGGTCGCCTGCGGTAGTGGTCGGCCACGATTTCCGGTTCGGCCGCAACGGTGAGGCGACGGTGCCCAAACTGGTCGCTGCGGGCGAGCGACTGGGATTCACGGTGGACGTGGTCGCTCCCGTGATGATCGAAGGCGAGCGCGTCAGCAGTAGCGGCATCCGAGCTGCGCTCGCGCGTGGTGACTTCGAGTTCGCTCGCAAATGGTTGGGAAGGGCGTACTCGATGCGAGGACGCGTAGTCCGCGGCAACCAGTTGGGAAGGACGCTTGGCTTTCCAACTGCGAATTTGCGCCTCGAGCGCCGACGAGCGCCGCTGGCGGGTATCTTTGCGGTCCGGGTGCATGGCGGGGCTGAGGCGGGACTCGCCGGGGGCCTGGCCGGAGTTGCAAGTCTCGGAACGCGCCCCACAGTCGATGGAGTGGAGGCGTTGCTGGAAGCGCATGTGTTCGACTTCGCCGGCGACCTGTATGGGCAGGAGATCGAAGTCGAGTTCGTCGCGAAGCTGCGCGACGAGGTGCGCTTCGAAGACCTCGCCTCGCTGACAGTGCAGATGAATCGAGACGCCGCGGATGCGCGGCGGATTTTGAACTGTTGAGTCTCACGAGATTTTCAGTGGCCGAAGAAGCAAACAGATACAAGCACACGATCAGCCTGCCGCAGACCGACTTCCCGATGAAGGCGGATCTGGCGCAGCGCGAGCCTGCGACTGTCAAAGCGTGGGACGATCTGGCTATTTACGCGAAGCAGCGCGAAGTGATGCGCGGCCGACCGCGGTTTGTGCTGCACGATGGGCCTCCGTACGCCAACGGCGCCATTCACATCGGCCACGCCGTCAACAAGATCCTGAAAGACATCGTCGTCAAGTCGCGCACGCTGGACGGGTTCGATTCGCCGTACATCCCCGGATGGGATTGCCACGGTCTGCCGATCGAGCTGCAGGTAGAGAAGAAATTCGGGCGGCCGGGTCAGAAGCTGGATGCCGCGGCGTTTCGTGAGGCGTGCCGTGTTTATGCGCAGGAGCAGGTGGACCTGCAGCGCGCAGATTTCAAACGTCTCGGCGTGCTCGGCGACTGGGATCATCCGTATAAGACGATGGATCCGCAGTACGAAGCGCAACAATTGCGCGCGTTCGGCAAGATCATTCGCAACGGCCACCTCTACAAGGGCGCAAAGCCCGTGCACTGGTGCCTCGATTGCCGCTCGGCGCTCGCGGAGGCGGAAGTTGAATATGAGGAGAGAACCTCTCCCGCCGTAGACGTCGCTTTCCAGGTGCTCGACAGCCGTGAGCTGGAAAAGCGCATCGGGGTCAAGCCGGGCCAGCTCGGCAGCGCGGCCGCTGACATCGTAATCTGGACGACGACACCGTGGACGCTGCCGGCCAACCAGGCTGTCGCCGTGCGTGACGAATTTCTCTATGTGCTAGTCGAAGCACAGCAGTCGGGCGAAGTCAGGCGTTTGATTCTTGCCCAGGATCTGCTGTCCCAATGTATGAACCGGTTCGGCATGACGGCCGGCGCGACTCTTGCGCTGTTTGAAGGGCGCGCGTTGGAGGGACTCAAACTCCAACATCCATTCGAAGATCGCCAGGTGCCCGTCATTCTCGGCGAGCACGTAACGCTCGAAGCCGGCACGGGCGCTGTGCATACAGCTCCCGGACACGGCCAGGAAGACTTTGCGGTGGGCCAGCGTTATGGGCTGCCGGTGTCGAGTCCTGTCGGCAATGACGGCCGCTTCTACCAGGACATCCCGCTCGTCGGCGGCCTGAAAGTGGATGATGCCAATACGGTCATCATCGAAGCCCTGAAGGAGCGCGGGCGACTCGTACACCACGAGCCCTACCGGCACAGCTATCCGCACTGTTGGCGCCACAAGTCTCCGGTGATCTTCCGCGCGACTCCGCAGTGGTTCATCAGCATGGACGCGAAGGGATTGCGCGCGAATGCGTTGCGTGACATCCGCAGCGTGCAGTGGACTCCCAATTGGGGTGAGCAGCGCATCGCCGGAATGATCGAGAATCGCCCCGACTGGTGCGTTTCCCGTCAAAGAACCTGGGGCGTGCCCATCCCGCTGTTCGTTGAAAAACGCACCGGTGAGTTGCACCCGAGAACCCAGGAGCTGATCGAAGAAGTGGCGGCTCGCGTGGCGCGGGGCGGCATCGCCGCCTGGTTCGCGCTCGATCCCACCGAGCTGCTGGGTAAGGACGCGGAGGCGTACGACAAAGTCCCTGACGTCATGGATGTCTGGGCCGACTCCGGCATGTCGTTCGAGTGTGTCGGAGCCTCCCGGCCGGGGTTGGGGGCGCCGGTAGACCTATACCTCGAGGGTTCCGATCAGCATCGCGGTTGGTTTCAAAGCTCGCTCCTCGTGTCGGAAGCGCTGTACGAGCGCGCACCCTATCGTGCCGTTCTAACTCACGGGTTCACCGTGGACGAGAAGGGCCGCAAGATGTCGAAATCGTTGGGCAACGTCGTCGCTCCGCAAAAGATCATGAGCACGCTCGGCGCGGACGTGCTGCGCCTGTGGGTGTCTTCGACGGACTATGCCAATGAGATCAGCGTTTCGGACGAGATTCTCAAGCGCATGGCGGACTCGTATCGCCGAATGCGCAACACTGTGCGCTTTCTGCTTGGCAATCTGCATGGGTTCGATCCCGAACGGCATATGGTGAAGCCGCAGGACATGCTCGCCCTCGATCGCTGGGCGTTGGTGCGCACGGCGCAGGTTCAAGCAGAGGTGCTGGACGCTTATCGCAAGTACACGTTCCACAGCATTTACCAGACCGTCCACAATTTCTGCATCGTCGATCTGGGCGGCTTCTACATGGATGTGTTGAAGGACCGCCTGTACACAACGCCACGCGACAGCGTGACGCGCCGATCTGCGCAGACCGCGATGTACCACATTGCGGAGGCGATGGTTCGGTGGCTCGCCCCGGTGCTGTCGTTCACCGCCGAGGAGATCTGGCGGGAACTGCCCGGCAAAGGGCAGCGCGCGGAGTCCGTGTTCCTCGCGACCTGGCATTCGGTTCCTGAAGCCAGCCTGGGCGGAATCGACTGGTCCGCACTCATTCAGCTCCGCGCGGCCGTCGTCCGCGAGCTGGAAAAACTGCGGGAGGCGGGTTCGATCGGGGCGCCGCTCGATGCGGAGGTCGACGTTTACTGCACGCCGGCGGAATATGACCGTTTCAACTCGCTCGGCGACGAGTTACGTTTCCTGCTCATCACATCGGCTGCGCGTATGCATCGAGTTGATGCGGCTCCCGCAAATGCCGTGGCGGCCACCAGTACGGGCCGCGAGGGTGTTTGGATCGCGGTGAAGCCGGCTGCTGCGGCCAAGTGCGTGCGCTGCTGGCATCGGCAGCCGGATGTGGGCGCGAATTCGGAGCATCCTGCGCTGTGCGGGCGTTGCCTCATCAACATCGAGGGGCCGGGCGAACGGAGGCAATTCGTATGACGGACGCAAATCAAGCCGGAGCAGGCGCTGCGCAGTTGAGTGCCGGGTCCGCAAGCATGCGTGAGGGCAGCGGGTTGCGTTGGCTACCGATCGCCGTCGTGATGATCGTCCTCGACCAACTCGTAAAGGCGTGGGTCGTCGCTGACCTCAAGCCCTTCGAGGCACACCACATCCTGCCGGTGCTTGATTTTACGCTGATGTTCAATACCGGAGCCGCCTGGAGCTTCCTGTCCGAGGCTTCCGGCTGGCAGCGGTGGGCATTCATCGCCCTCGCCGCGCTCGTGAGCGCTGCCATCGTCGTCTGGATGCACCGGCTCAAGGCGCGCACGCAGGGCCTGCTCGCATGCAGTCTCGCCTTCATCCTGGGAGGCGCGATCGGCAACATGATCGACCGCATCCGCATCGGCCACGTCGTCGATTTCATCTTCCCGCACTGGAACAACCACTGGTTTCCGGCTTTCAACGTGGCCGATTCATCCATCACTATCGGCGCCGCATTGCTGTTGCTCGATGCGTTCCGGGAAAGCCGCGCCGCGAAAAGAACCGAAACATGAAAATCCTTCTCGCCAATCCACGCGGCTTCTGTGCAGGTGTCGATCGAGCAATCGATATCGTCGAGCGCGCCATCGAGCTGTTCGGTCAACCGATCTACGTGCGTCATGAGGTCGTGCACAACCGTCACGTCGTCGACAGGTTGCGCACCCTCGGCGCTGTGTTCGTAGAAGAACTGCGCGAAGTACCGGCGGGCGGAACGGTTATCTTTTCCGCTCATGGCGTCTCGACCGCGGTCGAAAACGAAGCGAAGGAACGCGGGCTCACGGTGTTTGACGCAACTTGCCCGCTCGTTACCAAGGTCCACATGGAAGTGCAGCGCTACGCGCGGGAGGGCCGGGACGTAGTGCTGATCGGCCACTCCGGGCACCCGGAGGTCGAAGGGACGATGGGTCGTTTCGACACCTCGTTCGGTGGGCGCATGCACCTCATCGAAAGCAGCGCTGATGTGGAGCGCCTGCAGGTTCGCGATCCCGCGAATCTAGCGTTCGTTACGCAAACGACGCTATCCGTCGACGATACGACCGAAATAGTCGCAGCGCTGCGCGCTCGCTTCCCGCTATTGGCCACGCCTCGGAAGGAAGACATCTGCTACGCCACGCAGAATCGCCAGGACGCCGTCAAGAAGATGCTGGAGCAGTGCGACATCCTGCTAGTCGTCGGTTCGCGCTCGAGCTCCAATTCCAACCGGCTGCGCGAGCTGGCCGACCGCGGCGGAATTCCCGGCTATCTCATCGATGGGCCTGCAGATCTGCGCCGCGAATGGCTCGACGGGAAGAGCACTGTCGCCGTTACAGCCGGCGCCTCGGCTCCCGAAGTGCTCGTGCAGCAGGTAATCGAGCAACTGCGTAGCTGGGGCGCTGAGTTGCCGCAAGAGGTCGTCGGGAGAGAAGAGAAGGTGTTTTTCGCGCTGCCGCGCGACTTGCGGCGCGCCGCCGACTAGCGCTTCCCGTACAGATTTCTCTTAAGTTTCCAGCGCTTGTGAGACCACGGCCAATCTGGTGGGGAGGCGCGGATCTGCTCCTCTACGAGGCGCACGTAGCGTTGGGTGATGTCGCCGGGATTGAGCGCCTCTTGAGGTGAGCTGAGCGGCTGAAACTCCATCTCGTAGTAGCCACGCCTGATGCGCCGCATCTGGATGAAAAAAGCCGGCAGGCGGGTGACGCGGGCGATCTCTTCCGGGCCCATGTAAAACGCCGTGTCGCGGTTGAGGAAGCGCGTCCAGTGCTTCCGCTCGCTCGTCATCGGCTCCTGGTCGGCGACCATCGCGACGGCGCGTACGACCTCCCGGCGCTTGAGAATGTCCGGCAACAGATCCGTGGCCGGGATGAGGCGGCTACCGAACCGGCTGCGCAGCTTCTTCATCTCGCGCTCGGCCCAACTGTCCACCAGCGGCTTGTATGCGGCATCGAGCGGAAAGCCCAGCTCGAGCGACAACCCGAGCAGCATCCACTCCCAGTTGCACTGATGCGCTGCGACGAGCAGTACGGATTGACCCTGTTCAAGCAGGGCGCGTGGCAGCTCCAGATTGACGATCCGAACACGCTCGCGGATCTCATCGGGGTGCATGCCCGCCGCCTTGATGACCTCGACGAGCATTTCGGCAAATCCCAGGTAATACCTGCGCATGATTGCACGCAGGCCCGCTTCGTCCGCGTCGGGAAATGCCTTCGTGAGATTTTCGCGCACGACGTGCTCGCGATACGGAAAAGCGCGGAATGCGAGCCAGCCGAGCAAGTCAGCGAACGCGTACAGAAGTCCGAGCGGCAACGCAGATACAAGCCGCACCCACCAGGCGGAGCGTCCTCGCTCGGCCTCAGGTGCTGCTACGGATACGGTCGCTGTGTCGGACGGGGCCTCTCTCGCCATTCGCCTTAAGGTGTCGGATGAGACGGAACGGCTGCGCCACCGCGAGGCGGCTGTGCCGTGATGACGCGCCCGAACTTCGGCGCGAGCCAGCGCTCGATGTCATCGATCAGCGTGAACGCGGCGGGCACGACGACGAGAGTGAGTCCCGTGGAAGTGATGAGTCCGCCGATGACTGCAATCGCCATCGGACCCCGGAAGGCGTTGTCGCCCCCAAGGCCGGTCGCTACCGGCAACATACCGGCGACCATGGCTACCGTCGTCATGACGATCGGCCGCGCTCGCTTGTGGCCCGATTCGAGAATGGCAGTGATCCGGTCCTTGCCGGCGCGCATCTCCTCGATCGCGAAATCGACGAGCAGGATCGAGTTTTTGGCAACGATGCCCATGAGCATCAGGAAGCCTATCATCACTCCGAGAGAAAGCGAGTTTCCGGTGAGCATCAGCGCAAGCACCGCACCGCCGATCGACAGGGGCAGCGATGACAGGATCGTGATCGGCTGCAGCACGCGTGCAAACAGCAGCACCAGCACCGCGAAGACCATCAGCACGCCGGTGGTCATTGCGATGATGAAGTTCGAATAGAGCTGATCCATCACTTCCGAGTCGCCGACTTCGACGAGCCGCACGCCCGCCGGCAGGTTCTTGACCGAGGGCAGCTCCTGGATCTTCTTGCGCGCCGTACCCAGCTCGACGCCGTTCAAGTTCGCCTCTATCGCGATGCGACGCGTCTGGTTGTAGCGGCGAACCTTGGTGGGACCTTGACCAAAGGTGATATCAGCGACGGCCTTGAGCGGCACGGTGCCGCCTGTCGCGGTGGGCACCGGCAGATTCTCGAGGGTGGACAAGTCGCGGCGCGACTCTTCGAGGAGACTCACCCTGATCGGCACCTGCCGGTCGGCCAGGGAGAACTTGGCGCTGTTCTGATCGAGATCGCCCAGCGTTGCGATGCGGATTGTCTGGCTGATACTGGCCACTGTCACGCCCAGTTGGGCAGCGATGTCGAATCGCGGATGGATCAGGATTTCCGGACGCTGGAAGTCACCGTTGATGCGGGCACCGCTCAACTCCGGCATCCCCTGCAGCTCGTGCACGATCTTTTGTGCCGACGCGTCGACGAGTGCCGGATCGTCACCTACGACGTAGGTTGTGTAGTCCCTTCCGCCCGAACCGGATTGCCTCTGAAAATTCATCTGCGCGTCGGGGATCGTCTTCAGCTCCTTCATAACCCGATCTTCCCACTGCTTCTGGGTCACCGTTCTCTGGTTGCGCGGCACGAGAGAAATGTACTGGGTCGCGAGGCGCACCTCACCGGAGTCATCCGCCCCGATCGATTCAACGACATTCGCGACTTCGGGCTGCCGGGCGATGATGCGGTAGGCAGCCGCCGACAATGCAGCCGTGTCCTCGAGGCGCACTCCCGGAGGAAGCTCGAGCTGCAGACTCGGACTTCCGAAGTCCGAATCCGGCACGAAGGATTGAGGAATGATCGCCAGGCCGCAGACCGAGACCACGAAGAAGACGGTTCCGCCGGCCAGCGTGATCCAACGATGCTTGACCGACCAACTCAACAGCTTGAGGTAGCGCGCCATGATCGGGCCGTCGGTGTGCACCGCCACCTTGTCAGACTTGAGCGTGAAAGCTGCGACGACGGGTGTGACGAGCCGTGCGACCAACAGAGAGAAGAAGACTGCCGCCGCGACGGTGAGGCCGAACTGGATGAAATACTGACCCGTGATTCCGGGCATGAAACTGACAGGCAGGAACACCGCGATGATCGTTGCGGCGGTGGCGACAACCGCCAGTCCGATCTGATCCGCGGCATCCAGCGCCGCCTGGTAACCGCTCTTACCCATGCGCATGTGACGCACTATGTTCTCGATCTCAACGATCGCGTCATCGACGAGCACGCCCGCCACCAGCGACAGCGCGAGCAGGCTGATCGAGTTGAGCGAGAATCCCAACAACTGCATGAACGCAAAAGTCGGAATCGCGGACAGCGGAATCGCCAACGCGGAAATCGCCGTCGCCCGAAAATCGCGCAGGAAGAACCAGACGACGATCACCGCGAGAATCGAGCCCTCGATCAGGGCGCTCATCGCCGAGTGGTACGTCTCCTTCGTGTAGTCCACCGTAGTGAACACCTGCGTCATGCTTACTTGTGAATTTTCTTGCCGGATCTTTTCGATCTCGGCCCGCACGGAGTCGAGGACCGTGACGTCCGACGAGCCCTTGGCTTTGAACACGCCAAACGTCGTCGCCGGCCGGCCATTCAGCCTGGAGATGGAACGGATTTCACCGACGCCGTCACGAACGACCGCGATGTCGCTCAAGCGCGCGAACCGTCCCCCGGAAAGCATGATGCGCGTGTCGCCGAGCGCCTGTGGCGTGTGCGCGCCGCCCAGAACGCGGATCGACTGCTCGCCGCCTCCCACCTGCGTACGTCCGCCGGGAGAGTCGACGTTGAGTTGGCGAAGCTGTTGATTGATCTCAACGGCAGTGATCCCGAGCGCCTGCATACGAGCAGGGTCCAGCTCGATGCGAATCTCACGGTTGACGCCACCGCCGCGCGAAACCTGGGCCACGCCTGCGATCGCCAGGAGGCGCTTCGTCACGGTGTTATCGACGAACCAGGAAAGTCCTTCCTCGGTCATTTTTGGCGAGCTGACGGCGTAATAGACGATGGCGCCGCCGTCGACATCGACCCGGTGAACCTGCGGTTCCTGGATTCCATCCGGCAGATCCGGTCGCACTTTCGACACTGCGTCGCGCACATCCGTGACCGCACGGTCGATCGGTGTGCCGATCTGGAACTCAACGAATATGCTGGCCATGCCTTCGATGGCCAATGAGTTGATGTTGTGGATGTTGCCAACACTCGCGACCGCGCCTTCGATCTTCCGAATGACCTGAGTCTCGATCTCCTGCGGCGCGGCGCCAGGTTGGGAGACCGTGACCTGCACGAGCGGGAAAGAGATATCGGGATTCAGCGTGACAGGCAGGCGAATGAACGCGACGACACCGGCGAAAACCAACACGACGAACAGGACGATCGGCGAGATTGGATGCCGGATCGCCCAGGCGGAAATGTTTTTCATGACTGCGCGGACTTTTCAGGTGCGACCGGCGCGGGTGCGCTATCCGACGGCGCGATCGTGGTCGGCGCAACCGTCACGAGTTCACCCGGCCGCAGAAATCCTCCGGCGGTTGCGATGACGCGCTCGGTTCCAGTCAGCCCGCTGGAGATGATGACGCCATCGGCCGTGGTGCCGCTGATGCTGACACCGCGTCGCTCGACTTTGCCGTCTGCAGTTACGAAGAACACGTATGTGCCCTGGTCATCCGACAGCACGGCGGTCTGCGGGAGGATCGGCCGCTCGACCTTTGCGATGGTGACCGCGCCGCGCGCAAAAGCTCCAGGTCGCAAAGTGGGATCAGGCTTGAGCGCGATGCGAACGTCACCCAGGCGCGACTGAGGATCGATGACTGCCCCGAGCAGGCGCACGCGTCCTTCAAACGGTTTCGTGATGCCTGTCAGATACACCGCGGCTGCCTGCCCAACTTTGAGTACCGCGAGGTCCTGCTCCGCCACCTGTCCGCGCATCTCGATCTCGCCACCGCTGGCGAGACGGAAGAGGGCCTCTCCGCCCGGACTGGCCGTTTGCCCGACTTCCGCCTTGCGCGTAAGGACAACGCCGTTCTCGGGCGCAACGACGCGTGTTCG
>FTEM01002371.1_pt1 | contig 13912 bp, 13 predicted proteins | sample 1640201 | NCBI WGS metagenome assembly FTEM01 (sample SAMEA3914816, study PRJEB12502) | metagenome | biome: forest; material: soil | place: USA | collected 2011-09-16 | depth 0.3 m | reverse complement strand
GTCACCCACTGCGCCACGATCACCCACTGCGCCACGATCACCCACTGCGCCACGATCACCCACTGCGCCACGATCACCCGCTGCGCCGCCGACGCCAATAGGAACCCGCGTCGCGACCACCCACTGGCTACCCAGGCGCACTGGACCGAGGACGGCCGACTCCGCGGCTGGAAGACCGGAGTCCGCGGACGCCCACTCGCTGGCAATGCCGCTCGCGGTCTCCGCGTCATCTCGTGTTGGGGCTAGCACCTTGTCGTCAGGCGTCATCCAGAATGTGCTAGCGCGCGGATGGGCCGCCACGCTCGGCCCTGCCGCGGTCGGGGCCTGGTTCGCCGTGGCGGACGCGACGCCCGTCGTGCTCGAGTCGGCCTGCGATGTTGGCGCCGCGGTCGGCGACGCCGCCCCTGTCACCTCCGCGGCCGCCTTTTGAGCGGCGAGGTCGGTGAGCTGCCGTAACTGCGGCTCGATCTTCGCGACGAACGCTGCCACCTGCGCGTTCGCCACCTGATGCGCTTCCAATGAGCGGTGCTGGACACTCAGATAGATGAGACGCGAGCCGGAAATCAGGACCACCGCCAGCACGAACAGTGTCGGCAGCCATCCAGAGCTACGCTCGCGAATCGATCGGGTCACCGTGCGGTCCCCGCCCTGCCCACGTGAAAAATATAGCTCAACGTCAACGTCGCCTTCTTGCTCCCCGACAAGTCGAGATAGTCGGCGACCACGGTCAACTCGCTGCGCAGGTTGGGTAGCGGCTTGGAAAAGCCAACGTAACCTTCACGGAGCGTCTTTCCAGGCAGCACGATCGCCAGATTGAACACCTCTGGCGACGCTTGACCAAACGAAACACCGGCAAGGAGATTTACTGCGCCGTACTTGTCGATCCGCACAGACGCCAGATGTGTGCCGAGGTTGCCGCTCACCGAGTATGCGTAGGAGACTGACGTCAACAGATGCGGGGTCCACAGGTACGAGAGTCCCACCTTCGGTAGATTGCCGTGCGTGGCCTCGATGTCGATCTGCCGATCCTCGAGCTGTACTGACAACTGGTGGAAATAGGTGCCAATCACACCGGCAGCCGCGACCGAATAGTGAAATGAGTTCGGACCGTCATCGCCCGAGCCCTCGTGTGCTTCACCGTACAGGCTATATCGTGCGTCTCCTGCTCCACGCGTCATGGAGCCGCTCAAGGAGCCGAATGTCCAATGCGCAGTGGCAATCACCTGGTGCTCAACTGCAAGGCCTGCAATCGTATCTGCATCGAAATTGTGCAGCCAGGTCGCTGATGCGCCGCCTCCGCCATTGGTTCCTGTGAGCGTCGAGCCGTCAGCGCTCAGCGCAATCCGATCGTCAGTCGTGGCGGCGGCGGCAACTGCCAGACACGGCGCAAGACAGGGACACACCAGCCATCCAGCGATAGCCGCACGCCTTAGTTTCTCAACTCTCATCGTTGTTGCCCCAGGGTGGTCGTAGCCATCGTCGAGCTAGCGCCAAACGGGTCCGGAGTACCGGCCCGGGCGATCGGTAAAAATGACACGGCGAAAATGCGCTCCTCTTCGCCTCCGAGAACAACGGCAGAAGTCGTCACCTGATAGATTCGGGGACCGATCTCGACGTGCATCTTGCGTCGTCCGGTCAACCCTGGTTCCCACCACGGCAGCCCACCCTCTCCCTTGGGCAGCAACCGGGTTGCTTCGATACCCACATCCGCTCCTGCGAACAGACCCGCAGCGGGCTTGTTGAACGCCAGGACACGGCCGCGTGCGTCAACTACCAGTGCGGCGTATTCGGAGGTATCCAACGCCGCCTTCACACAGAAGACTTCCGTCCTGTCCTCGATGGTCACGAGAGCGAGCCGCCGGCCCTTGTGTGCAACGTGCAGTATCCGCACCTGGGTTACGCGCACCTGGTCGGCAATGCGCAATACGGTCATCGGCGCTTCGCCGTCTGAGCCGATGATCAACTCCTGCAGGACTTCCGGATAGGAGAACTGCACGGCGTCGAAGAGGTCGCGGCCTTCCAGCGGTGCATCTCCGGCGCGCAGATAACGAACCGCGAATTCGCTCGGTGCGACGATGCGCATGGTGTCCGGATCGACAAGAAGCGCCGGCAAAGGCAGCCGCTCTATGAGTCCCGCCCAGAGTTCCTGCCCGCGCTCCGCCTCCGTGCGCGCCAGCAGGATGTGGGAATTCAAGCGGCCGAAAACGGTTCCGACATATTCGCCAGCCACCGCCAGCGCAAACATCACGATCGAGAAAACCTCCAGCAGCACCACCAGGTAGCTCGACGGCGCGTAGAACCCTGAGAACGCGGCCTGAGGAACCGAGCTTTGCGGTCCAAACAATCGCACCAGCCACGCGTCGCTGCCCAGCAAAGCACTCGCATACCAGCGCAGCTCCGGCGCCTGGCTGAGAGCTACAACGCCGACGACGATCACGCTGGCCGCGGCAATCAGGTACGGGTGCCAGCGCGAGAGGAAAATGGACCCCACGACCGGAAGCGCGAAGATCGCAAGAAACGCGGGATTCTGCAGCGCGCCGACGTGTTGCCAGATGAACCCGATCAACACGACACCTGCCACGTCGAACAGCGTCAGCGTGCGGTCCCGCCAGCGCCCATGCGGCCTCGCAGGCGAAGCCAGGAACGTGAACGCGATGTGCAGCGCGCCAAGGCCGAGCAAACCCAGGCTCGCTGTGCCGATATCGATCTCGAACCCGCTGACAAACCACGGCACACCCGTAGCAAGCACGATGGCCACGATCGTCATGAGCCAGATGTCATCGAGCAAGTGCACGCGCGGGTTTTCCCAGACCGGGCGTGGGATCAACTGCGTGCTTTCGATGTTGGCTCTCACCAGCTCACCGCATCAACGCAGCTTTGACTGTGCGGCGCCCGCAGCACCGCTGCGGCTCACCGGACTATTGCCGAAGTTGTTATTGTCGAGGAACGGTTGCGATTGCACCTTCTGGCCGTTGGGAGGCTGAAAGTCCTCGATATGCAACGCATAGGCCCGCGGCCGCAACACTTGATTGCGCCGCAGAATCGGCGAGTCGCCGATGACGTCGATACCGTTGAACTTCGGCTCGATGATCGTGTTTTCGACCGCCGTGCTGGCGGCTTGCGCATCGCCGAGCACGAACGCGAGCCCGTAGCCACAGTTGTGCAACCGGTTGGCGCGCACGAGGATGTTCGAGGAGCCCCGCACCATCACTCCATAGGCGGTGAGCCCTTCCAGCTCGTTGGCATCAATAATTGCTCCGCGGGCGTTCTCCGCGATGATGCCCATGGACGCGCCGCCATTGATGTGGTTGCCGCGAATCACGCCCCCTGCCCCGACCAGGTGGATGTCCGCTTCGTGGGCGTTGATGAAGTCGTTGCGCTCGACGAGCACCGGGATGTTACCGGCGACGATCCCGATCCGGTCTTCCGTGAATTTGTTGTCGTGAATCCCGATGATCTCATCGTGCGAATCCGATGCGCTGCGCACGGCCCACAGTCCGGCATCCTTGTCCTGGGAGAATTCGTTGTTGGCCACAGCCGTATTGCGACCCGAGGCGGCGAATCGCACGCCCACGCGATTCTTCAGGAAGTGATTGCGTTCGAGCAGCGTATCGCTCGCGTTCTCGGCCACTTCCACCCCCACGTCGCACGACTCGATCGTCGAGCCCGACAGACGGAAATGCACGGTCCGCACGAGAATCGCTGCAGCCGGGCATCTGCTTACCGTGATCCCTTCGATCGAGGTATTGGGACCGGAAATGTCCAGGACGGGTCCGGCGGGCAAACCGTGCGCATCGATCTGCGCCCCGCCAGGCTGACCGACCACCCGCAGGCCGCGTCCGTTCACCAGCGCCGGCAGAGCGGACTCGAGATTGATCTGCGGCACTTCTATCGAGATTGTCGTGGCTGCCGTGGCCCCGGCAACGAGGAACAGAGCCTCGCGCAGTGTTCCGGGTCCGCGGTCACCGGCGTTCGTGACGTGCACGACAACCGCTTTCGCATTCGCACGTTGCGGCTGCACGCGTTGCATTTGATACCAGCGCCCAACTCCCGCGGCCGCAGCTATCACCACGAACACAGCAACGGCGATCATCGAGCGGCGCCTAACGGCCATGGTCGCTCCCCCCAAAAGCTCGTTCCAGAACGAACACGGCGTGCCAGGAGCGCCCCACGGCGCGACGTCCGAAAAGTGCATCGACCGGCAACGACAGAGCGGTCGCAAGCGCGAGCAACCCCAATGACAACTTGGGCGGAAGCTTGCGGACATGCGGCAGCAGTTGCGTGCGAAACGGCGCCGGGTCGACTCCTGTCAGCGCCCGCCCCTGCAGCTCGCAGTCGCGGAACAATTCCAGATAGGTATTCCGATGACGGGCTCTGAATACGGTGGAGTCGCAGCGGTGAACATCGGCATCTGGTGCGGCCTCCAGCAGCACCATGCGACCTCCGGGTGCCAGATGCCTGGTCATCGCAATGACGGCGGCGCGGAGCAACGCGGGGTCGAGGATGTGCTGCAACACCGTGACGCCCAACACCATATCGAATTGGCCGTCCACTTCGAGGCTCGACAGATCCTGCACCTGGAACCGACAGTGGTCCGCGACGCCTTCGAATGCGGCCCGGCGCTGCGCTTCGGAGATCATTGTCGGGCTGAGGTCCACGCCGGTGACTACGGCGCCTCTTGCGGCCAACAACCGACTCCAGCGCCCCACTCCGCACCCGACGTCCAATACTCGCGTTCGCGGGGGAACTCGCAGCCAGGAGTTCAATGCGAGACGCTGTTCCAGGTGGATCGCACGGTTGTAGAACTCGGGCATTCCATACGCGCAAACTGCGGCCAGCCCGCGCCCTTCACTCGCGAACCGCCTCGCCCGGTCTTCCCAGTAGAGGCTGGGCGCATAGCTTTGCGGGGCCGGAATTCCTCGCACAGTCATTCGAGCACGCTCTCTTTGGCTCCCGTCGCGACGCCGGCGTTGGGATCGGCGGGGGCTTCGTAGTGATCCTGGTAGATGCGGCGCCCAAATACCTTGAGCGTGAAGAAATTCCCGAAGCCCACGGTCATGGGAACGATGTGGGTCAGCGCATAGCACAGGTAGAGCGGCACGATTGGTGCGGCATACGCACGCTCCGCCTTCGGTACGCTCGTGAAGAGAGCAATGAGTCCGAGCGCGAGATAGCTGGTCACTGCGGCAACGAAGTTCGCCGGGTTAGCGATGGCACCTCTCGGCACGAGATCGTCAAGCAGCAGCGCGTCGAGACCGCTCAGTAAGCTCATCAGCAGAAGGACCGCGCTGACAATCTTCACCAGATGCATCGCCAGAGACAGGCCGCCGACGTAAATCAGGTAGTGATAAAACGCGAATGGCGCACGGCGGCTGATGCGGAGGATTTCGGGGAAGCGCTCCGTGTAAACCTTGATCAGCCCGTGGTACCAGCCTACACGTTGCGAGAACCAGCGCTGCAAAGACCCAGGCCCTTCCGTGCTCACCACCAGTCGGCCGTCGTAGTAGATGCGCTCCCCGTGACTCAGCAGAATCACCGCGTTCTCGAAATCTTCCGCATACACCGACAGGGAATGCTCGTTCAAAGCGCGCGCCAGCGCGCTGCGCTTGTAAAACGATACGCCTGATGTGATGCTGAAATTGGCGAGGCTCTCACGTCCGACGCGAAAGGCGAGCGCGTACTCGAAGGATTGAAAGCGCGCCAGAAAGCCGTCGGGCTCGATCATGATCCGCGGACACGCCGCAGCCGCGCCGGACTGCTGAAAATCGCTGACGAATTGCTCGAGATCGATCGCGCTGCCTTCGTTGACTCCGCGGATACGGATGTCCGGATCGATCACCATGACGGTTTCCACATGCTTCGGCAGGCGCTCGAGGAGGCGGCGCAGCGCAGCCGGCTTGCGGCGATTCACCCCGTCGTCGAAACATCTCCAGCCGGCTTGGCGCAAGCGCATCACGGTGTTGTCCGTCGAGCCGTCACTGATCAGCCAGAAGCGCTCGCGATAGGGTGCGTACGCATCCATGAACTCCTCTAGCTCGTCTTCCAGATTGAACACCGATGCGATGATCGCGAACGGCGACGCCGGCACCATGTGCCGCGCGTCGGGCGGCAGGACGCCGGCAAGATTGATCGAAACGTCGCCGCGCTGGCTTCTGTCCGGCATGCCGCCTGCGGAAGCCGTGTGACGCCGGCGCATGTACAAACGCAGGGCGAAATCGATCGCATCGGTATAGACGATGAGGTTGGCTACGGCGAACACGAATACCGAGAAGCTTACTGCCCGTGCGTTGGCGACAGACAGCGCAAGCCAGCCGGCAAGCAAGGCGCACACCGCCAACGGCGGCAAGATCGACCACGCGCTGCGCACCCTCATGCAGTCACGGCTGCAGGGCGCGCCGCCTCCTTTCGTAGCGCCGGTAGCCGTGCAAACAATTCGGCGCGAACTTCGTTCTCATCGGCAATGAACTGCCCGCGCTCGGCCATTATCGGTAGCGACGCAAGTATCCACAGCAGCGAGCGCACGCGCGACGGCAGGTGGGCGACCTGCGCTTCGAGCCGCTCGAGCGTGGCCTCGAAACTGCGCTCCATGCGCAGAATTACAGCCGCGACCCCCGGATCGATCGGCAGAATCTTCGCCGCCTGCTCCCATGAGATGTCCGTGCCGGCAACCGTTCGATGTGCGTGATGGGTATGTGGCGCAAGAGTTGGATCGCGTGCGAATGCAGCCCCTGAGAAGGGAATGACGTACGGATACATTCCAATCTCGCAGCCTTGCCGCAGCCAGCGGTATGCCTCGCGCAACGTCTCGGCGATATCCTCGAGAGCTGCATGCGGCGAGCTCAGAATCAGATCCAGGAAAGGAGTAACGCCGGTGGCCAGGGCGGCCGACAGCATCGGCTCGATGTGACGGTGAATCTGGGCTTTGTTGAACTCCGCCAGCACCCGCTGCGAGAAGCTCTCGATGCCGAAGCCCAGGACGCGAAAACCGGCGCGCCGCATGGCGCCCAGGCGCTCCTCCGACATGGCGTCGATGCGATTGGTGCTGATGAACTGCAGATGGGTGGGAATCCGCCCGCTGTGCTTGGCCGCAACGATCCCTTCGCACAGAGGCAGGATGCGGCGATCCCGGGTGAACGTGAAAATATCGTCCTGGAAGATGATCGTTCGGACGCGCGGATGGGCCGCGACGATCCGCTCGATCATGGTGAGGCACTCGTCCGCCTCCAGCCGGGCGATGGGCGCGACGCTGCCCTGCGCTTCATGCAGGAAGTTGGTCGCTGAACAGAATGTACAGCCCATCGGGCAATAGTTGAGCGTGATCAGCCGCACTGAGCGGATTTCCGCAAGCTGCGCCTCGCGGGCTGCCTTGCTCGGCAACGCCCCGACGCGGTACGCCGCCTCGAGACGCTCCCAGTAGGCTGAATAGGGCATCTTCTCGTACGGCGTGCTGTAAATCGCAGCGCGCAGCTCACTGCGATCCAGCGCCTGCTGCGGGAGCGAGAGAGTCTTTCCGTCCCGCGTCAATTCCGCGGTGCCCGCGATGCCGCCGAGGGAGCGACCCGAGCGCAGGCGCGCCGCCAGCTCCAAGAGTGGCTTCTCACCCTCCCCCAGGACAACCAGGTCGAATGGGCCCAGCTCGAACATCAGTTGCGGTCGGAACGTGGCTTCCATGCCGCCAGCCACGATCAGCGAACCGGGCGACACACGGCGCACGATGTGGGCCAGCTCGAGATCGTAGCGAAGGGTCATTCCGGTGGTGGAAACACCGACCACATCCCATGAGCCATCCAGCAGCTCGCGCTCCAACTCGCGTTGCGGTGTCCCGGTGCAGCAGTTGGGATCGAAAACCCGGGTCGTCACACCGGTTGCTGCGAGTACGCCGGCGAGCCGCCATACCCCGAGCGGGGGTGCCAGAAAGGTGTATTCACCACAGTGCGGATCGTACGGACCTATCAGCAACACGCGGGGCGAGCCAGCGGTGTTCACTTCGATTCGGCTCCTTCGTACTTAAGATGCGCGTTACGAACAGACGGCCTTTTTCCTCAAGGCTCAAGCTCTCGTTGTCGGCACGAAGGGCGCAAAAAATGTACCCGGGCGCCGTAGCGCTGCGCTTGGAAAATCAGACGGCAGCGTCAGCGCAGCAGGTCGGCACGCGGCTGAGTCCACGGCACAGTCCGAGGACAAGTGCTGCCCGGATTCGCGCCAAGAGCGATTTCCGCCATTCCCAGTTGCGGCTCGCGGTCAAAGCGCAGGTCGCCGAGTATCCATTGGCGCTCGAGGCGGGTTGCAAACGGCGCACGCGCAAATCTCATGAGCGCAGCGGCGTCGCAGTCTGCGGCGACCAATGCAATCAATTGAGTCCGCGACATCGAGAATTCACCGAGCCAATGCACGTCCGGGGAGTTTGGCGCCGCCACCTCCACCATGGGCGCCGTCGTGCGCTGCGGGACGGTAGTTGTCGGACATTTCTGCGCCGGAACCCACTGCGGCGCGCTGGAAACAACTGCATGTCGAATCGCGTAACGATCCGCGTGGGTCTCCAGGAGCAGCACATCCCAGCAAACCGGGTTCATCGGCATCGAAGTCAACACGTGATCGATCATGTTGTCGGCCGGGAAGCGCAGCGCCGCGATCGAATCGACCCGCTGCGCCGCCAGCCGTCCGGCGAACAGAAACACCCCGGTCACCAGAACCATGATTGCGGCACTCGTCAACGCGGCTGCACGTGCTGAGGCGCGTGCGCCGACAGCCAGCAACGCCCCGGTCAACACGGCGAATCCAACGCACCAGAGGCGTGGCACGAGATTCAAACCTCCGCTCACGCCCAGCGCCGCAAGCAGCGCGAGTGCGATAACCAGTCTGGCCAATTTCGAGCGCATGACGAAGAAGAGTGGCGCGGTGGCAATCCAATAGAGCGGCTCGACGATGAACACCGAGTCGCCATAGAACCAACGGTTCTGCAGGGGCCAGAATGGATGCACGCCGTAACTGTTCAAGGCGTCCATCGCCAGATGCAACATCGTGCCGAACAGCGCCATGCCCGCGAGCGCCAGGCGATCGCCTCGCGTCGGAGTTAGATGCTTCCAGCGCAGCCAGCACTCGGCGCCGACGTATAACAGCAGGGCAAGCGCCACGCAGCCGACAACCGTGTGCGTGTAGCCGCGGTGCTGAAGCAGGTAGACCAGCTTGTTGTGTGACAAACCCTGGAAGCTGTACAGAAGGTCGAGATCGGGAAGATTGCCGCCGATCGCGGCGAGCGCCACGAACAGCCCGCGGCGCGCATCGGCCGGCAAGCCGCGCTCGCTCGGGCGCGTTGACCGCGCAATGGACTCCCCGGCGATCAATCCGATCAGCGTATGCGTCAGATTGTCCAATTGCACAGCCCCTCATTTACCATCGCGCCCAAGACCTGAGCGGTTGGAGAATTCGAATGAAAGCAGCGGCGGTCGCTCTTGCGGGGGCCCTTCTTTGCAGCTTCGGCCTGTCCGGCGGCGCGCGAGCCGCCACGGCAGCGGCCGGCTCCTGCGACCGGGCCTGCCTCTATGGGTTGATGGATCAGTATCTCAAAGCGCTCGTCGCGCACGACCCATCGCAGTTGCCGTTGTCCGCAAACGTCAAGTTTACGGAGAACACCAACACGATGAAACTCGGTGACGGGCTGTGGCAGACCATCAACAGCCTCGGCGCTTACACACTTTATGCTGCCGATCCGTCGCAAGGAAATGTCGTCTACTACGGAACTGCCATGGAGAACGGGCAACTGGCGTTGTTCGCGGCGCGATTGAAACAGAGCAGCCGTAAGCTCACGGAAGTGGAAACCTTCGTCATCCGCAAGGTCACGGGAATCCACGGCACTTTCGAGACCCTGACCCAACCGGATCCTGTCTGGGCACAGCCCCTCGCCGCCGGCGAGAGAGTCTCGCGGCAGGCGATGATTCATGCCGCGGACCAGTACTTCAACGGTATCGAGCAGGGGAATGGCGACATCGTGCCCTTCGACGACGATTGCGTAAGGATCGAGAACGGCCGGCAGACAGCCCCGTCGACGGCCGCGGCTACCGGTGCTCTTGCCGGACGGCCCGCAATGACCCCCCGTGAGCAATTCAACAGCAAGGTCTTCAACTACATCAAGCAGGTTACGCAGCGCCGCTTTCTCGTGGTCGACGAGGAGCACGGCGTCGTCTTCGGCACCTTCATGTTCGCGCATCCGGGTAATGTCCCCGCCGCCGATTGGGCTCCAACCGGCCGGCCGCCCAATCCCGCCGCCTTGTCCGCCTATCCGAACACGACACAGATCATCGAGGCATTCAAGGTACGCAACGGCAAGCTGTATCGAATTTTCGCTTACGTGTCCCTGCTGCCGTATCGCCAGGGCCCGGGTTGGTGAGCTGCTCGCGCGCCAAGTGCTGCAATCAATGGCCTGCCGCCGTAGCGGCCGTTGCGGCGGTAGTCACATAGCCGAGCGCACGGCCGCCGAGGCCCACTCCAGTCCATAACAGTACCGAGACGACTGCGGTCACCCAGCGCACCGCGGCGGGCGCGTCATCCGTCGTCGTGACCCGGCGGTAGATCGTGAACGTGAAGATGATCGCCAGGAGCAGGAACAACATCTTGAGCTGAAACGCCCAGTTGCCGTACATCTTCACCGCTTCGGTGGAAAATAGGAGGAAGCCGGAAATCAACATCACCACGAGGCTTCCGATTATCCACGGACGAAGATCACGCGCGAGCGCCGAGATCGGGTCATTCCGGAACCGGATCCCGATGAGCCGCATGTTAAGGAGGATCACCGAGGCGCCCAGGATGCTCAAGGCGACGATGTGGAAGATCTCGACAAAGGGAAACAGCCAGACCGAATCGCGAATTCCATGGCCGAAGAAGGAGCTGTTGCACCATTCGCAGAACGCCAGGATGAGAGCTTTGAGCCACGTCATCTGCAATAGCCTCCGCTCACGGCGGGGGCAGCGCGTAAGCGATGCCGCGCCCCGCAGCGACGATCGACAGCCATAGCACCAGCGAGACGATCCCCACGAGCTTGACTCCTGGGGGCGTCGTCGGTGCGTTGTCCCACTCGCCCATGCGCCGGCCGATGGTTGCGCTGAACACCACTACGTTCAGACCCGCAAGCACCAGCATGATCATCTTAAGCTTGAAGAAAATCGTGCTGTAGAAAGCGACCGGGTCGGCCGAGAACAGCAGCAGGCCCGTGACGATCATCACCCCGAAGCCGCCGAACAGCCAGGGGTTCAGTTGCGCGAACATCTCGGAAACGCGTTTGCGCCGCATGGTCACATCGAGCAGGCGCAAGTCGAGCAGAACGACGAACCCGAGGAACACCGTCAGCGTCAGCACGTGGATGGTTTCCACGATGGGCTCGGCCCAGACCGATTCGCGCATCGTCGCGCTGAACGGCGTTTCGTACAGCCAGTGCAGGAAGTGATCGAATGACATGCGCGGCGCGACCTTAAATGCGCCTCATCTGGCCACGCAGTCGGCGGGCTTCCAACCTGTAGGGCCGGCGAGCTTCTTGAAGTGCGAGCTGGTGATGAAGATCTGGTCCAGGTAGTCGGGGTCCGTGACGATCGTGGTGACGATGAGGTAACTGTCGCCGTTGGCCTCGGTGAAGCTCTCGAAATACTCCTCGACAGCGGCATGCGCGCTGTACGGAATCCCGTTCTTGCGCAGGTACCCGGGCTGCAAGCGGGTCGTCAACACTTTCAAATAGCCCTCGGGCGCCTGCTTGGCGCCGAGCGTAGCGGTAACGCCTCCAATGCCACGCGCTCGCAACCCATCCCACGCAGCGACGGAGTAGCCCTGCAAACTGGGTGCGGCGCCCTGCGGCGGCGCTGCGCCAAAGTGCAACAGTCGTATCTGTTTGCCGGCGTCGGTCTCGATTCGAAGCACCGTATCGCCGTCCCACGTGATGTGCAGACGGGTCGGCACTCGCATGATGGCGGGAGCGCCGTACGACTTGCATTGATTGCCGCTTGCTTCGTCCTGCGCAGGGTCCCAGGCAGCGGCGACGCGTCGGCCTTCGGCATTGAGCGGCACGCCGGTGAAATCGCCCTTGTCGGCGGTCAGCATGCGGAAGCGCCAGTCTTCGGTCACCAGCGAAACCCAGTAGCCAGTCAGATCGAGTGGCGCACCGGCGCGAGGGTTGGAGGGAGGCGGCGGCGGCGGGGCGAAGAGCTGTGCATGTACCGGGACCACCCAGGCGAGCGCAAGCGGCATCAGAAACAACGGCCAGCGTGCCGCGCGTCGTACTAGCGAACTCATTCGTGCCCCCAAGCTCCCAATCGTGATGTCAGACGCCGCGTGTGCGACACCTACATGATGACGCCTTCCCATTTCCAGCCGTCCGAAGTGCGAACGATCCTGTGCAGGCGAATGCGGTGGTCGGCAGGATCACGACCGGGGTTTCCCGTCACGATCACATGATCGCCGGGTTTCAAGGTATCTCGCGTCACGTGCTCCTGGTTGAGCTGCGCGCCGCCGCCCCACTCCACCGCCCACGTCTGCATCTGTCCCTTGTCATCGGGAGCTGAGACCTTCACGAACGAATGGGGGTTGCGGAACAGGAACTGCGTCAGGGTGCCTTCGACGGTCATCTCCTTGTCCACGAAGTACGTCGCTGCAAAGGAATGATGCGCGTATGCAGCGCCTGCCGCCAAAGCGGAACCGGCGAGCGATAGGACTAACAGTGTGCGCTTCATGAACCTTCCTCCAAACTTCCGCCAAGCGGCGCCGTGTGAGCGAATCAATGCTTGGCGCTCAGGCTCTTGTACACAGCCGCGACGAACATGTCAGTCGTCCAGAAACCCGAGGTCGAGCCGTAACGCGGATCGTAGTCGCGGGTCGGGCGCGCCGCCTTCACCTGTTCCAGGGTCATGCCCTTGCCGATCATGTCCTGAATGCGGTCACGGATGATCGTCACCATCTCCTGGTAGAAGACCACATCCGCCACGTCGCACAGCCGCCCGTGTCCCGGGATCACGAGCGTGCCGTCTTCCTGCAGATCTGCCGGAATCGCGATGTCGATGATCCGGTTCAAGCCCGCGAGCACACCCTGGATGTTGCCGCCGCGGCTGAGGTCGACGAACGGATAGCTGGTCGTCACGAAGATGTCCCCGGTGCTGATGACGTCGGAGCTGCGAAAAAACACGATCGTGTCGCCGTCCGTGTGCGCCTCCGGCACGTGAATCATCTGGATGCCTTCATGATTGAAGTACATCTTTCTCTCGGGTGTCGTGAACGTCTCCGTCGGCCATTGGCCTTGCGGCGTTGCGCGCTGCTGGCCGCTGGGCGCGCTCATGCGGTCGAGGACGGCCTGGAAGGCTATCACCGAGGCCTGGTTGGCCGCGCTGGCGCCGATGTCGCCGACCACGTTGCCGCCTGCGATCGTGCTGCCGGCCTTGGAGATGGTCTCGTTGCCGCCGGTGTGATCTGCATGCGCGTGAGTATTGATGATGTAGTGAATGGGCTTGTCCGAGAGGCTGCGGATTGCCGCGAGCACCTTGTCGCTCATCGGGGCTACGCCGGTGTCGACGAGCAGCACTCCATCATCGCCGACCTGCACGGTGATGTTGCCGCCCGCGCCCACCAACATGTAGATGTTGCCCTGCACCTTCAGCAGGTGAACCTCATCCTTGGAGTAATCGTGCGCTGGCGGGGCCGCACCGGTACGACCCGAACTTTTCTGCGCGTGCGCGAATTGAGCCGTGCAGGCCAGTCCGAGCACGATGGCGGCGGCTAGCGTCACCAGCGCGCGCCGCTGCCGCGCGCGGGGTGTTAGATGCGTCATGGCCACTATGGGCTCGGAGATTTCTTGGGGGGACGCGGCAGCACTTTCATGGTCTTGACCCGTTCCATATATTCCGGATACATCGTCTCCGCGCCGCCGCGGGCCGCTTCC
>FTEM01001655.1_pt1 | contig 13960 bp, 6 predicted proteins | sample 1640201 | NCBI WGS metagenome assembly FTEM01 (sample SAMEA3914816, study PRJEB12502) | metagenome | biome: forest; material: soil | place: USA | collected 2011-09-16 | depth 0.3 m | reverse complement strand
TGCGGAAACCTACTCCGCGGCGCGCGGTCTCGGCGCCAAGCGCAACGGAACCCCGATCCATGTGGCCCCCCGCCGGGAGTTGAGCGAGTGCATCGTGTCGCTATCCAGCGTGCGCGACTTCCAGAAAGCGGGCCAGGAGGAGGGATACGCGAGAGTCTGTCGGGAAGCCGGATATCTACGCGGCAATTTCGACTGCTGGACTCACGCCATGACCGCGCGTGGCGCGATCGATGTAACAATGGAGTTTGGCCTGAATCGATGGGACATCGCGGCCACGGAAGTCATCATCGAGGAGGCGGGCGGAGTTTGTCTCATCCGCCCGTCGCGCTTGACCCAAGGAAAGTACGACTCGCTGTTCGGCAGCCCGCAGGCTGTTGACGAAGTCGCGCGGCCGATCGCGTTTTAGGCGATCCTGGCGCCTTACTGCTTCTGCTCTTCCTGCGTCGCTGCTTGCGCCGCCGCCTTGGCATCCGCAGTTTTCTGCCGCCTGTCCTGCTTCATCTTCAGGTAGTTGATCGGCTGGATCGACTTGATCATGCAGCGCCACTGGCCCACTTTGACGAAGTCGAACTTCTGGGTCACCGTGTGGACGGTCTGCGTCAGGCCGATACGCTGTGCGAACTGAAGGTCTTCGCACGGCGGCTGTACAGTGATCAGGTACGCGTCGTTGATGTTTGTCCACACCACGAGCTCGTGCCTGCCGATTGACGTCCAACTGTCATAGCGGCCGAGGTACGTGAAGCCTTCGATAGGCGCGCCCGCGTACTGGTGATACATGTCGCGCTGCTCGTCATCCCGCTGCTTAAGCGGAATGCTGGAGCAGGCGCTGACCAGCGTAATGGCGGGCAGCAACAGCCACGCCAGCTTCAGATTCGACAATCGCTTCAACATGACAGCCCTCCTGGACGAACCCGTGGCTCGTTCATTAATGAGTGGCAGGTAGACGTTCCACGGTTCATATGGGATATGTCAACGCAGCGAATGCTCTGCCGTTGACACTACCGTGGTCAGCAGAGCCACCGGGAAATCGATCAGTGCGTTCCCGACCGCCAGGCTCGGGTCGGCGCCGGGCTCAACGGTAACGCTTCCGGCGCCGCCCAGCACGTTTTTGAGCGAAATGCTCGTGTCGTAGCCACGGGGCAGCTCAATAGCCGTGTTTCCCCAAACGTCAGCGCCGAGCGGGGGGTCTGTTCGCTCACCCAGAAGTCGCAGGTAAAGGCGGGGCGCAATGACGATAGCAAGCTCTCCCCCGTGGCGGCGCGCGAATGCGCAGATCTTGGCCGCATGGTCGCCGGACACCTTGAGCGGCAGATACTCGCCGTCCCGGAAGAGCGCCTCGTGAGCGCGACGGAACTGCAGCGTTTTCCAGATCAGATAGAGCTTGCAGAGACCGTCGTTCGGATTGTCGACGAGCGCGCGCACCCACCTCGAATCCGGCCCGTCCCGGCCGCATTCACTCTGCAACTGAGTGAGCATTTCCAGCCGGCGCCCGTAGTCCACAGGCCGACGGTTGTCGGGGTCGACCAGCGAGAAGTCCCACAGATCATCGCCCTGGTAAATGTCCGGCATACCCGGTGCTGTCAGCTTGCACAGCGTCTGGGTGAGCCCGTTCAGCAATCCAAAGCGCACGATTCGTTTCTGGAAGGCCACGAAATCCGCCAGAAACAGGCTCCCATCGCGCCGTTCGAGGATGGCTCGCACGAATTGCGTCAGGGCGTCCTCGTACTCCGCATTGACGTTTGCCCAACTCGTTCGCGCCTTGGCTTCGCGCGCCGCCTTGACGACATACACTTCGATGCGCTCCCTGTAGGCCGTCGCGCCCGCGTCATCAAGGTCTTCCAGTGGCCAGCTCCCGACCAGCGTCTGATATAGGAGCCATTCGTCGTTCAGCGACGGAGCGGATTGGCCGTCCACTTCACGCTTGCGCGACCGGTTGAATCGGCTCCAGCGCTCCACCGTCTGACGCCACACGGCGGTCATCTCCGAGAGAACGTTGATGCGGGCGCGAACGTCGCCTGAACGTTTCGTGTCGTGCGTGGACGTAGCGAGCATCTCGTGCGGCCAGTTCTTGGCGCGATGCTGTGCATCGGCGTGAAACGCGCGGACGGTCGATCCGTACGCCGCAGGCTCACCGCCGACTTCATTCAGGGAAGTGAGCCGGTTGAATCGATACAACGCGGTGTCTTCCACGCCCTTCGCAGTCACAGGCGCGGTGACCTGCTGAAACTTCATGGCAAACGTCCGCATCCGGCGGCTCATTTGCTCCGATGTCGAAGGCAGCTCCGTGAGAAGTGCCGTCCGCACGAAGTCGAACACGGGCGCTTCGGTGACGGACCTTCGACCTTTCGCAGCCGCGACGGCCCACTCGATGTAGCCGCGATCCTCCTTCGAAACCGTCTCTGCGACATAAGTGCGGTACACAGGGAAGCAGGCGATCACTTCCGCAAGCGCTTGCCGCACGCTACTGAACGTGAAGTCGCGTGTCCGGCGATCAGTCTGAGCGATTCGCGCGAGACGGTTCGCAACGACGTTCAGCTCCGAGGCCAACGATCGGCGCAGGACTAGATGCTGAGCGTCGTACGCGACGTTCTGCCATTCGAGATGTTCGCCGATAAAGGACTGGTACACGCGATCCATGCGCGCCTTAGTCGCGGCGTCGACCAGCATTCGATTGACGACATTCGCGAAGTGGTAGCCCGTTTCGCCGTGAACCGGCCACGTGGGCGGGAGGTCCTCGAAGGATGCGGTGATCTTCTCGACGACGAGGTAGATGGGAAGCTCGCGCTTGTCGCCGGCGACCCCGAAGTCCGGTTCCGCCGGGGCTACTCCCCCGGTGCCCGTCGCCGCGCCGGGGCCCGTGCTCGTGATTCCACCGAAACCTGCACCCCCGCCGGCGCTCGCAGTCGCTGCCGCAATCCGGCTCTGCAACCTGCGGAAATACTGCGCCGGGTCGAACAGCCCGTCGGGATGGTCGACCCGCAGCCCGTCGATCTTTCCCTGGCTCACCAGCTCCAGGACCAGTTTGTGAGTTGCATCGAAAACCGCTTCGTTCTCGACGCGCAATGCCGCCAGGTCGTTGACGTCGAAGAACCGCCGGTAGTTGATCTCATCCGAGGCCACGCGCCAGTACGCAAGCCTGTAAGCCTGTTGCTCGAGCAGCTCGTGCAGCGCATCGAAGCTTGCAGGCTCTTTTGGATCTCCGGCGAGACTGCGGACCGCGGCGTGAATCGCAGCGGCGACGGTCTTGTCGCTTGCGCAGATCGCAGCAAGGTGGCGTTTGTGCTCTTCCTTGTTGCGGTGACGTTCGGCGATCTGCTCGGGTGTCGGCTCGAACCGGTCGGGAAGGGCGCCGAACGCGCGCCTGAGATTGTCGATCGTCGTGTTGGAAACGTGCGCCAGCGCGCGATCGAGCACTCGTGGATAGGTGCGCGGGTCGAGCGGAAAGCGGTGCTCGTGATAGAAAAATGAAAACGAGCCCCATTCCGGCTCGAACCGCAGCTCGATTTCGCCGCGCTCGAGCACCACGCCATAGGGGTCGCCGAGCACCGGCACAAGCACCTTGTGCGCAAGAACCGCATTGGCCGGCGTCCAGTCGATGTCGAAGTATTCGGCGTTGACGGACGCTTCGCCGTTCTCCAGCACATCCATCCACCAGGCATTGTCGGAGCCCATGATGCCGACGTGGTTCGGAACAATGTCGAGCACGTGGCCCATGCCGTGCGAACGAAGTGTCGAAACAAACTCCTCGAAGTCCTCTCGCGTGCCGATTTCGGGATTCAGGGAGTTGTGGTCGACCACGTCGTACCCATGCATGCTCCCCGACCGGGCGCGGAAGTAGGGTGAGCAATAGACGTGACTGATGCCGAGGGCGGCCAGATAAGGGACGATCGCCGTCGCGTCCCTGAAAGTGAATCCTGCGTTGAGCTGGATACGATAGGTGGCGCGCGGAATCCTCGATTTGGTCGTTACGTTGGTGTCAGTCTGCGGCAAATCCCCGCTCCAGCAGCCAAGTGACGCTCCAGGGCGCCAGCTCGTTGCGTTGCATTGCGCCGCGGATGTTCGGGTGAGTCGAGAAGATCATGCGGCCCGCCGCGCGGCCCACGACCGGCACCGGGTGGTCGGTCAGGTTCGCCATCAGATGCAGAATGGCGCCGTTATCGAGTGTCCAGTCGACCGCAAACGCGCCGTTCGATTCAAGCTTCACGCAGGTCCCCGAGCGAATCTGCGGAATGCAGGGCACGATGTCGCGCTTGCGGATCGCAAGCAGACGCCGGTAGTGATCCAGCCACTCCCCATGACTGGCTTCAGTCAGCTTGCTCCAATCGAGACGCGCGGCTTCGAGCGTCTTGGGATCGGTCGGATCCGGAATGGCGGCCGCGTGCTCCGCGCTGCTGAACTTCGCGAATTTGGCGAACTCGCGTTTCCGGCCTTCGCGCACGGCCTTCGCCAGCTCGGGATGAAAGTCGCAGAAATATGGAAACGGCTCGGGCGCCGCCCATTCCTCACCCATGAACAGCATGGGCGGCGAAGGCGCCAGCAGGAATACGGAAGTGGCCGCACGCAGGGACTCGTCGTTCGTCACTATGTGACTCAACCGCTCGCCCAGCGCGCGGTTGCCGATCTGATCGTGGTTCTGCAGGAAGCTGATAAACGCCGTGGGCGGCAGGTGCCGGCTGGGCTCGCCGCGAGCGTGGCCCTCGTGCTCCGACATCTCTCCCTGAAAGCCGAATCCCTCCGCCAGGCAGCGGCACAGCATCGCGTGCGGCCGCTCGGCGTAGTCTTCGTAATAACCGTCGGTCTCGCCGGTGAGGATCGTGTGCAGGCAGTGATGAATGTCGTCATCCCACTGTGCATCAAACGACTGCGCTCCGCCTTCCGGACCCAGAAAGCTTGCCTGGTTGGCGCCGTTCTCGAGCACGAGATAGATATTCCGATTTGCGCCGGGCCCGCTGCGCACCGTCTGTGCGAGTTCCGTCAGAAGATGTGGCCGGCTGTCGTCCTTGATGGCGTGGACCGCATCGAAGCGCAGGCCGTCGAAGTGATACTCCTCCAGCCAATACAGCGTGTTTTGAATGAAGAAGTCGCGCACCGTGCGGCTGGACTGCCCGTCAAAATTGATCGCATCTCCCCACGGCGTCTTGTGACGCTCGGTGAAGAACCGACAGGCATAGGCATTCAGGTAGTTGCCTTCCGGGCCAAAGTGGTTGTACACAACATCGATCATCACAGCGATCCCGCGACGGTGGGCTGCGGCGATCAGCGACTTCAGATCTTCCGGCGTTCCATATACCGACTCAGGTGCATACGGCAGTACTCCGTCATAGCCCCAACCGCGATTGCCCGGGAAATCGGCTATCGGCATGAGCTCGATGACCGTCACTCCCAACTCCACCAAGTGGTCCAGCTTCTTTGCCGCTCCCGCGAACGTCCCTTCCTCGCTGAACGTGCCGATGTGCAGTTCGTAAACCACGGCCTCATGCCACTGCGGTGCGCGCCACGCGCCGTCATCCCACACGAATGCTTCGGGATCCACAACTTCGCTCGGGCCGTTGACGTCATTCGGATTGGCACGCGAGGCCGGGTCTGGAACTTCAAGCTGCCCGTCGATCCGGTAGCGATATCGGGTGCCCACGCGGGCCTGATTCGTGACCAGCTCGTACCACCCATCGCCCACGGTCGGCACTGTCATGGCCAGAGGCGAATCGGGGTTGTCGCACAGAAGCAGCTCAACGGCCTTGGCGCTGGGGGCCCACAAGCGGAAGCGCACGCGGCCGTCGGGCATCAGCTCGGCGCCGAAGGGCATGCGGTGCCGCCTCTTCACCGGCGTCGGTGTTGCCATGCTTGCCTTCTCGGGCGATGCGGGACGTGCATTCATCGGTAGGCGGTCTCCCGCAGCAGGACGAGCGATCTTCCCTGCAGGGGGTACTGCGTACCCGCCTTGAGGCGTCGCGGCTCGAAAGGATTGTCTTGTGCAGCCGTGTCGAGCGCTGTCCACCATGCCTTGTCGGAAAGAAACTGCGGCATCGTGAACGGAATGAGCTCGTGGTGTGCGTTGAAAAGCAGCAGGAAGTTGTTGTCCTTCACCGGACGCCCGCGGCCATCGCTACGCTCGATGGCCGCGCCTGCGAGGTAAACGCCCAGGCAACGCGCGTGGTGCAGGTTCCACTGATCGACGGTCATTTCGTTGCCGTCCTCGTTGAGCCAGATGATCTCCTTCAAGCCATCCGCGGTCACCGCGTCGCTTTGCAGGAAGCGTCGACGGCTGAAAACAGGATGACGGCGCCGCATCTGAATGATGTGCGCGGTGAAGTCGAGGAAGCGCTTCTGCTCAGCGCTCAGGTTCCAGTCCAGCCACGAGGTCTCGTTGTCCTGGCAATAGGCATTGTTGTTGCCGCTCTGGCTGTGGCTCAGCTCGTCGCCGGCGAGCACCATCGGCACGCCCTGCGAGAACAGCAGGGAGGCGATCAGGTTGCGCTTCTGCCTCCAGCGCAGCGCATTGATCTTCTCATCGTCCGTCGGACCTTCGACACCGCAGTTCCACGAACGGTTGTCGTTGTTGCCGTCGCGGTTGTCCTCGGCGTTGGCTTCGTTGTGCTTCTCGTTGTAGCTGACGAGGTCCTGCAAAGTGAAGCCGTCGTGCGCCGTCACGAAATTGACGCTCGCATGGGGCTTGCGCCCGCTCGCCTCGTACAGATCGGCGGAACCGGTGAAGCGGCGCGCGAAGTCTCCAATCAGGCCACCGTCGCCCTTCCAGTAGGCGCGCATCGTGTCACGGTATTTGTCGTTCCACTCGTTCCAGCCTGGTGGGAAGTTGCCGACCTGGTAACCGCCATTGCCGAGATCCCAAGGCTCCGCAATGAGCTTTACCTGCGAGAGAACGGGGTCCTGCCCGATCGTGTCGAAGAACGAGCCGAGGCGATCGACGTCGAATAGCTCGCGGGCCAACGCGGAGGCGAGGTCGAAGCGGAAGCCGTCGACGTGCATCTCCAGGACCCAGTAGCGCAGGCTGTCCATGATCAACTGGAGGACGCGCGGGTGCTGCAGATTGAGTGTGTTTCCCGTGCCGGTGAAATCCATGTAGAAGCGCGGATTGTCCGGCATCAGGCGGTAGTAGGACGCGTTGTCAATGCCGCGGAAGCTCAGCGTCGGCCCCATCTGGTTGCCTTCGGCTGTGTGGTTGTAAACCACGTCGAGGATCACCTCGATGCCTGCCGAGTGCAGGGTCTTCACCATCGTCTTGAATTCACTGATGCGCCCGGTAGAGGAATAGCGCAGCTCAGGAGCGAAGAAGCCGATGTTGTTGTAACCCCAGTAATTGCGCAGTCCCTTGTCGGCCAGATAGCGGTCATCGACGAAGGCATGCACTGGCATCAGCTCGAGCGTCGTCACGCCGAGGCGCGTCAAATGCTCGATGACGGGCGCCGTCGCCAGACCTGCATACGTGCCACGCAAGTGTTTTGGAATGTCAGGATGGAGCAGCGTCAAGCCGCGGACGTGCGCTTCGTAGATGACGGTGTCATGCCACGGCACTTTCGGCGGCCGATCGTCGCCCCACGTGAATGCAGGATCGATCACGCGGCATTTCGGAGTACCGGATGCACTGTCGCGCTTGTCGAACGACAGATCTTCCTTGGAGCTGCCGAGGCGAAAGCCGAAGTGGGCGTCGCTCCAATGCAGCGGACCCTGCAGATGCTTCGCGTAGGGTTCTATCAGCAGCTTGTGCGGATTGAAGCGGTGACCCTTGGCAGGGTCGTAAGGACCGTGAACGCGGTATCCATAAAGAGTGCCCGGACGGGCTTCGGGCAGGTATGCATGCCAGATTTCGTCCGTGCGCTCGCGCACGTCGATCTTCTGCAACTCGTGTTTGCCGCTCGGATCGAAAATGCACAACTCGACTTTCCGGGCGTTCGCGGCAAACAGCGCAAAGTTGACGCCTTCACCGTCCCAGGTCGCGCCGCGCGGGTAGGGCTCTCCCGGCCAGACGGCACTGATCGGTTGTGTGTCGGTGATGTGCCCCGTCGTTTGCTGATCCATTGTGTACCTATCAAAGGGAGGATTTCAGCTCGTGATGCCCACGAGGCTGCGTATCGGGATCGACGCCCAGTCGGGCCGGTTGCCGATCTCGTAGCGCACCTCGTACAGCGCCTTCTCAATCTCGAACAGCTCGAGCAGCGGAATGACCTCTTCCATGGATTTGTAGAGGCCACACGCCCGCGCGACCTCGTCGTAAACGGACATGAAAGTGGTGCGCGTTTCGGTTTCCCACATCTCCAGCAGCGGCGCCCACTTGTTGCAGTCGTCCGCGGACTGAGCGGCGCAGCGCTTCTCTGCCGCCATCATTGCGTACTGGAATGATCGCAACATTCCCGCGACGTCGCGCAGGGGCGAGCCTTTCGCACGTCTTTCCTCCAACGACCGTGCCGGCTCGCCCTCGAAGTCCACGATGATGAAGTCGTTTCGCTTCACGAGGACCTGGCCCAGGTGGTAATCGCCGTGGTACCGAATTTTGATGCCGACCGGCGGCAGTCCGGGCTTCGCCACCAGCTTCGCGAACAGTTTTTCCCTGCGGGAGAGCAGAGTGTCAGCTTCGCTGATGACGGACTGGGGCAGTTGTGCGACGCGCAAGGCGAGCAAATCCAGCGTCGTTTCGGCTTGCGCGCGGACGTTCGCGTGCCAGGCGGCAATGTCGCTCTCGGTAATCGGCTCGGGCGCGAAGGCCGCATCCGCGGTCGGTGTAGCCAGGGCACAATGCAACTCGGCAGTGCGCCGAGCGAGCGTCCGCACCAGCGCCAGATAAAGGCCGTGAACGTCGCTTGGTAACGGCGCTCCCGTGCGTCGGTCCTCCAGGAAGCGCACCAGATAGTTGACCGTGTAGTCCCAACCGTCGCCCTGATTCATGACGAAGGCTTGCAGCAGCGCAAGCGTCGACACCGTGCCGTCGTCGGACCGGTATTCAACTGCGCCCGCCACCGGGACGATGTTTGGGAAGCGAACGACTTCGGTCAGGTAACGGCCGATCTCCAGCTCCGGATTGATTCCCTGCTGCAGACGGCGATACACCTTGAGGAAGAAGGGATCACCGACGCGCACGGTCGTATTGCTGCTTCCCTGCGCAGGCGTCGGGCTGATGGCCAGCGGTATCGCCGGATCGCCCCGTAGCTCCGCATAGGTGCGCGTCGCGACGAATCGGAGTTGGCCGACGTTGGTGCGGAATTCGCTGCTGGCGCCGATCGAGTCCACGACCGAGCGACAGAAGCCTTCGTCCGCGCACGCGTCTGCCAAAACACCTACAACAGACTGTTGCCGGACGCGTGCGATCGCTGCTGGCTGCAGCTTGTGTAGACGAACTTCGTCCGTATCTTCGAACGCGATCGTGAGCGGAATGAAATAGCGCGACGTCTCCGTCTTGTTCGCGACGTCGAAGATAGAAACGAGCCAACGACCATCCTGTGTTTTCCAGTCGGCGCAGTCCGTGAGCTGGGTCCGTGCGATGGGCGTTCCTTTGCCGCCGTACCAGCGTTGCGATGTCACGAAAGACGGCAGGATCTTGCTCTCGAGCTGCGCGCGCAGCTTCGAGGAAAGCTCGGAGCGCCAGACCGGCATGCGTTCCGGGAAGAAACTGTTCCAGCCGTCAACGAGCACCAGCACCGGCAGGTCCTCGGGTGCGAGGCGCTCGTCGTGCCACTTCGGCGCCTGCGCGTCGCGGCTGAGCCGGAACCAATAGAAGCCGTACCCCGGGAGCGTCAGGAAGTAGGGCAGCTCGCCCACCGGCGGGAAGGGCGTGCTGCCGAGCAGCTCGATCGGCACCGCTCCCTTGAATTCGGTGAGGTCGATTTCCACCGGCTGCGCGGAGCGGGCGAGATTGACTACACACAGGATCGTGTCGTCGCCGTAGTGGCGCAGGTAGACGAATACTTTGCGGTTGCCGGGGCGGATGATGCGCAGCGTGCCGCGGCCGAACGCCTGCGAGGTCTTGCGCACCTGGAGCATGCGCTTCATCCAGTTCAACAGCGATGAGCGGTCGCGAGTCTGCGCCTCCACATTCACCGCTTCGTAGCCGTAGATCGGATCCATGATCGGCGGCAGAAAAAGCTGCTGCGGATCGGAGCGCGAGAAGCCGGCGTTGCGATCGGGACTCCACTGCATCGGAGTGCGCACGCCGTTGCGATCGCCAAGGAAGAAGTTGTCTCCCATTCCGATCTCATCGCCGTAGTAGATGATCGGCGAGCCGGGCATCGTCAGGAGCAGGCTGTTCATGAGCTTGATGCGCTCGATGTCGTTCTCGAGCAGAGGCGCCAGTCGGCGCCGGATACCGAGATTCAGGCGTGCGCGCGGATCCGCGGCGTACATCTGGTACATGTAGTCGCGTTCTTTGCTCGTCACCATTTCGAGCGTCAGCTCGTCGTGGTTGCGCAGAAAGATCGCCCACTGGCAACTGTCGGGAATGTCCGGCGTCTGCTCGAGAATTTCCACGATCGGATGGCGGTCTTCCTGCGCGATCGCCATGTACATGCGCGGCATCAGCGGGAAGTGATACGCCATGTGGCATTCGTCACCGTTGCCGAAATAGTCGCGGACGTCTTCCGGCCACTGATTCGCTTCGGCCAGCAGCATGCGGTCCGCGTATCGCTCGTCGATCACCTTGCGGATACGCTTGACGACTTCGTGCGTCTCGCGAAGGTTCTCGTTACTCGTGCCGTCTCGCTCGACCAGGTAAGGAATCGCGTCGAGGCGCAGCCCGTCGACTCCCTGGTCCAGCCAGAACTCCATGATGTGGATGACGGCCCGCAATACGTGCGGGTTGTCGAAATTCAGGTCGGGCTGGTGGCTGAAGAAGCGGTGCCAGTAGTACGCCTTTGCAACCGGATCCCAGGTCCAGTTGGAAGACTCCGTGTCCCGGAAAATAATACGCGTGCCGGTGTAGCGGTCCGGTGTGTCGCTCCAGACGTAATAGTCGCGCTTGGGCGAACCGGCGGGCGCGCGCCGCGCGGCTTGAAACCACGGATGCGCGTCGGACGTGTGATTGATGACGAGCTCGGTGATTACGCGTAGGCCGAGGCGATGCGCTTCGCGTACGAATTCTTTGAAATCTTCCCGCGTGCCGTACTGCGGATGGATGTTGTGGTAGTCAGCGATGTCGTAGCCGTCATCCTTGCCCGGAGACGGATAGAACGGCAGCAGCCAGATGGTATTGACGCCGAGCGCATGGATGAATTCGAGCCTGCGTGTCAGGCCGGCAAAGTCTCCGACGCCGTCATTGTTGCCGTCGAAGAAGGCGCGGACGTGCACCTCGTAGATGACCGCGTCCTTGAACCAGAGCGGATCGCTCGGGGGCGGCTGATCTGCCCGTGCATTCATCCCGGTTCCACCCCGCGTCGTGAGCTCTTACATGAAATAGTCAAAGTCCCGCTCCGTGCGCACCCGGCGCCGGATGCGAAAGACATGGGCGGGTGAATGAGCGGGGTCGAGCGCGACGTAATTGCGCGGCCCGCGCCACAGGAATCTCGCTCCCGATAGCAAGTCGTGTACCTGGAAGCTGCCCTCGGATGGCAGGCCCAGAGTCGCCAGATCGAGCTGCAGCCAGCCCGACTGGGTGTGGTGAGGATCGAGATTGGCAATGACCAGCACGGAATCCGCGGCGCCTGGGTCCGCACCCATGGCCGCGGTGCCCGCGTTCGTGCTGACGCCAGGGCCTCCACCGCCGTACGCCGCACCACCATTTCCACCACCCGGCGCACTGCCGCTGCCCCACGCACTGCCGCCGTTGCCGCTCGATTTGCTGTACGCGATGAGACTTTCGTTGTCGATGTCATGGAACTTGAGGCCCCGATCGCTCTGCAATGGTGCGTTGTCCCTGCGGATGCGATTTACCCGTGCAATGAACTCCTGCAGGCTGTCCGGCCGGTCCCGGTCCCACGTGCGCGCCTCGTACTTCTCCGAATCGAGATATTCCTCGCTGCCGGGGTCGCGTGGCCGGTTCTCCATCAGCTCGAACGGAGGCCCGTAGATCCCATAGCTCGCGCCCAGTGTTGCAGCAAGCACAAGCCGTACCATGAAGGCAGCGCGGCCGCCGAACTGCAGGTATTCGGTGAGAATGTCAGGAGTGTTGGGCCACAGGTTCGGACGGAAGAACTCGATGACGGGGGGGCGGCTCAGCTCGGTGAAATACGTGACCAGCTCGCGTTTTGCGTTGCGCCACGGGAAGTAGTTATACGACTGAGTGAATCCGACCTTCGCCAGACGATACATCACCTTCGGGCGCGTGAACGCCTCCGCCAGAAAGATCACATCGGGATGGGCGCGCTGCACTTCGGTGATCAGCCATTCCCAAAATGCGAAGGGCTTGGTGTGAGGGTTGTCGATGCGAAAGATGCGTATGCCTTCGCCGATCCAGTGATCGACGACGCTCTTGAGCTCGTTCCACAGCGGCTTCCAGCTTTCCGTCTCGAAATGGAACGGATAGATGTCCTGGTATTTCTTGGGCGGATTCTCCGCATACTGAATCGTCCCATCCGGGCGCTTGAGGAACCACTCCGGATGCTCCTTGACGTAGGGATGATCAGGCGTTGTCTGGAATGCGATGTCGAGCGCGATCTCGATGCCCAGCTCGCCGGCCGCCGCCACCAGATGACGAAAATCCTCGAGGGTGCCCAGCTCGGAGTGAATGTCTTTGTGCCCGCCGTTTTCGCTGCCGATGGCCCAGGGGCTGCCCGGATCGCCTGCCTCGGCGCGTGTGCGATTGTTGGGACCTTTGCGTTCCGTCGTTCCGATTGGATGAATCGGCGGCAGGTACAACACGTCGAAGCCCATCGATGCCACGTAAGTGAGCAGCTTCTCGACGTCCGCGAATGTGCCGGGTTTGTCGGAGTCGGTGGACGCCGAGCGTGGAAACATTTCGTACCAGGTCGAGTATCGCGCTCGCTCCCGATCGACATGAATGGCCAGCGGCGGCTCGTGTCGCTGCACGATGTCCGGATCCGGATGCTTGCGTCCGAGTTCCTGCAGTCCCTGGCTTTGGGCCACCGCGACCCGCTCCTCTCGAGCGCGGCCGGAGTCGGCAATGGCGTGTGCCCATTCCCGCAGACGGCGGGCATCGAGGTCCGGAGCGCGATCGGCAATGCTGCGCGCCAGCACGGCTCCCTGCTGCAGATCGAGTTCGGTTTCCTGGCCGACTTCGGCTTTCTTGGTCAGGCCCCGCCGCCAGCTCTCCAGGTGATCGACCCAGGCGGTTACGGTGTAGAGGTAGCGACCGAGGAGCTTGACGGTAAATCGACCCTGCCAACGATCGTTGCCCAGCGGGGTCATGGGGACGCTCTGCCACTCGGAAGAGCTCTGGTGTCGGTACAGGAGGGTTGCCACGACCGCATCGTGGCCGTCAGCGAAGACGTCTGCTTCGACGTCGACGCTTTCGCCAATGACTCGTTTGGCGGGAAAGCGGCCGCAATCGATCTGCGGAGCGATATTTTCGATGACGACGCGAACCTTGCTCACCGCCTTGCGACCTCCTGTGCCCTCCGGTCGACAGCGTGTCAGCAACTTACGCGCCGATTGCCTTCACTCCGGGATCAAAATCAGAACGCTCAAGGGCGGCAGCCGCAGGTTGAGTGAATGGAACTTGCCGTGGGCGGGCAGGGGGGAGGCGTCGATAGCCCCGAAATTGCCGATACCGCTGCCGCCATATTCCTTCGCATCGCTGTTGAGGCGTTCGCGCCAGCGACCGCCGCGCGGGACGCCGAGAAGGTAATTGTCCCGCGGTACCGGCGTGAAGTTACAGACCACCATCGCCATCGCACCGTCGCGGCCCTTGCGCAGATACGCGATCGTGCTTGACTCGGCGTTGTTGCAATCGATCCACTCGAAGCCGTCCTGCGAGAAGTCCTGCTGATACAGCGCGGGTGTCTCGCGGTAGACGAAATTGATGTCGCGGACCCATTGCTTCACACCCGCGTGCAACGGGTAC
>FTEM01001839.1_pt1 | contig 13978 bp, 11 predicted proteins | sample 1640201 | NCBI WGS metagenome assembly FTEM01 (sample SAMEA3914816, study PRJEB12502) | metagenome | biome: forest; material: soil | place: USA | collected 2011-09-16 | depth 0.3 m | reverse complement strand
GCCCGTTATCGCGCTCGTAGGCCGACCCAACGTTGGCAAGTCCACGCTGTTCAATGTCCTGACCGGCACGCGTGACGCCATCGTCGCGGACGTGCCGGGCCTGACGCGCGACCGGCAATACGGATTCGGCAGGGTCGGACCGATGCCGTACGTCGTCATCGACACCGGCGGTCTCGTGGAAAACCCGGTCGGCATCGAGGCGCAGATGCGCGAGCAGACCGAACGAGCGGTCGAAGAGGCCGATCGTCTGGTCTTCCTAGTCGATGCGCGCTCGGGAGTGACCCCGCAGGATCACTTCGTCCTGCGTGAGCTACGGAGATCCGGCAAACCGGTAACCCTCGCGCTCAACAAGGCCGAGGGACTGGATTCCGATACCGCCGCGGTCGACTTCCATGCGCTCGGCATCGGCGAGCCGCTGGCAATCTCGGCTGCTCATTCGCAGGGGTGCGATGACCTGATGGAGCGAGTCCTCGAGGGACTCGAGGCACAGCCCGAGGAGCACCCCGACACCGGCGCGATCCGCATCGCAGTGATCGGGCGGCCCAACGTCGGCAAGTCGACGCTGGTGAAGCGCTTGCTGGGTGAGGAGCGAGTCATCGCGAGCGAGCAGCCCGGGACCACCCGCGACAGCATCCTCGTCCCGTTTCGACGGGACGGCCGCGAGTTCGTCCTCATCGATACCGCCGGCATGCGGCGCCGATCGAGGGTCGAGGACGTCGTCGAGCGCGCCAGCGTCGCCAAGACCTTGCAGGCTATCGACGAAGCACATGTCGTCATTCTCGTCCTGGACGCCCACGATACGGTGGCCGAACAGGACGCCAGCGTGCTCGGTGTTGCGCTCGAGCGCGGCCGTGCGCTGATCATCGCAATCAACAAATGGGATGGCATTCCGGCGGAGCAGCGCGAAACGATTCATCGACAGCTTGCCCTGAAGCTCGACTTCGTTCCCTTTGTGCCGTTGCACTTCATCTCGGCGCGCCATGGCACGGGTGTCGGGGAGTTGGTGGAAGCAACCGTTCGCGCATACGAGGCGGCGATGCGCGAAATGCCGACGCGGGAGCTGACACGCACTCTTGAGCGTGCACTTACCGTGCATCAGCCACCGATGGTTCATGGGCGAAGGATCAAGCTGCGGTATGCGCATCAGGGCGGCCGTAACCCGCCCCGTATTATCATTCACGGGAATCAGACGGCATCTGTGCCGGATTCCTATAGCCGCTATCTTGCGAACGTCTTTCGCAAGAAATTCGACCTGTTTGCCACGCCGGTCGCGATGGAGTTCCGCACGGATAGCAACCCCTACGACCGGCCTCGGCCTGGGTCCGCGCGCAAGAGCAAGAAGAAGGGCATGCGCCGCGGCCGGAAACGGAGCTGATGTCCGAAAAGCGCCGTAGGCGACTTTTGCCAATTGGACTATTGCGAACGCGTGGCCAGGATGTCCACCATGGTCAACACGGCGCCTATTTCGGTGAGGCTACCCGCGAGCACGAGCTTCAGACGCCGTCGGTCCTTATCGTAGAGACTGTCCACGTGCACAGGGTTGCGCAGGTTGAGCCAACCTTTGCCGTATCCCTTGATGGCGTTGGAGACGCGTTCGGCTTCCTCGGGATCGATGACGTCTACCCACACCAGGCCGACGATCTCTGTGTGACGCCGCTGTGCTACGTGGTCGGTGGGCAGCGCGGCCGCCGGGACGCCGACCATCGCATCCAAATCCTCGGGCGCGAAAAGTCCCTAGAAATGAGGAACAATAGGGACCGTGAGGTCACGATAGGGAACTATCGGGACACGAGCACCTGACGGTATAGAGCTCGATGAGTCCCGACGCCGAGCGAGTCGGCGGCCGTTCAGAGAACGTTAGTTGTGACCTGGCTGCGCGGCGTCGCTGGCAGACGCCTCCGAAGGAAGAAACAGCGCAGGGTCCACGAACGTCGAGTTGAGCGACACGCCCCAGTGCAGGTGCGGGCCTGTGACTCGCCCCGTCATCCCCACCTTACCGAGCACCTGTCCGGTCTTCACGTGCTCGCCGGGTTTCACGTCGACCGCGCTGAGGTGGCAGTACATCGTAATCAGGCCTTCCCCGTGATCGACAAATACGGTGTTGCCGTTGAAGAAATAGTTTCCCGTGCCGACCACGATGCCATCCGCCGGCGCCTTGATGGGCGTGCCGGTGGGTCCGGCGATATCCATGCCCGTGTGCGGATTGCGCGGCTCGTTATTGAAAATGCGCCGGCTCCCGTAGGAGCTCGAGCGGACGCCCGGGATCGGCTGTTGCAACCGCAGCGTCGCCGGCGGATCGAACGAAAAAGTATGCAGCGCCTGCTCAATCCGGGGCCGCTCGCGATTGACGCGGTCGAGGTCCTTCTTGGAGAGATCGACCTTCGAAGGGGCGACTTTCAGCGACTGCGTCACGTACTTCTTGTCGAGTACCTCGAACGGCACTTCCGTCTCGGGCTTGCCATTGGCACGCACGCGTACACTCGAATGGCCTACCGGAGTCGAGAGGGGAATGCCGATCACCGCTACCCAATGGTCATCCTGCCGCAGCACCATGACGCGGCGGTCGTCGTAGGTCACGACCGGAATCTGATTCGCGCTCCCTTCGATGGGGAGCACCAACACTCCGCCGGGGACGAGACTCGCCTCCGGCAATGCGAGCGGCACCGCAGCGTCGGCCATCCATGGGGTCAACAAGATCGCAACGGCTGCAAAGCGTTTCAACATTCAGTCCTCTTTCCCAGTCACTCGCGCCTTGAGCTTCCCGTGGGCGAGCCGCGCAGTGATCTCTTCTCCGACGGTGATGGCATCGGCATCCGACACGAGGGAGCCGTCAAGTCGCGTGACCACGGCAAAACCTCGGGCGATAGTCTTAAGCGGACTCACGGCGTGGAGTGTTCGCGATGCCGCAGTAAACCGGCTCGCAGCTAGCGAGAGCCTCGCTCCGACGGCGCGTGCCAATCGCGCTCTGAGATCAGTGCGGGTCTTCATCCGTAAGAATCGATCTCTCATCGCCTGCTCGAGCCGCCCGGCGAGCGCGGCATGACGCAGACGGAAGTCGCGCACCGTTCGGTCCGGGGACAGATGCACGAGCCGCGCGTACAGCTCGCTGACGCGACCGCGGTCGTGACGAATGTTAGAGCGCAGGGCATGAGCAAGCCGTTGCTCCAGGTCATCGAGCCGCTGCTCTTGATGGAGGAGGCGCGTGCCGGGATGGCAGCGGTTCAGACGCAGACTCACATTGTCAAAGCGGGCCGACAGTGACCGCAGCTCGCGACGCATGCATGCGCTGAGTCGTGCGGCGTTGCGCTCCAGCGCATCCAGAAAGGTTCTGCGATCAGGTACGACCAGTTCCGCGGCGCCCGAAGGAGTCGGGGCGCGCGCGTCCGCGACGAAGTCTGCGATCGTGAAATCCGTCTCGTGCCCGATTCCCGTGACGGTGGGAATAGGGCAGGCGCGTATGCTCCTCGCGAGGCGCTCGTCGTTGAACGCCCACAGGTCCTCCAGTGAACCTCCGCCGCGAGCTACGATGAGGACGTCGCATTCACGTCGCAGGCCGGCCACTCGCAGCGCCTCGATCAGCGCTGGAACCGCGGCGGCGCCCTGCACTGGCGCCGGATAGATCAGCACGGCTGCGGGCGGAAAGCGCCGCGCCAGGATGTGGAGAATGTCCCGAATGGCTGCGCCGCTCGGGGACGTGATCACCCCGATCCGGCGCGGGAAGTGGGGGAGGGCACGCTTGAGCTCGGGTGCAAAGAGCCCTTCGGCGGCGAGCTTCGTCTTGAGGCGCTCGAACTGCTGGCGGAGCGCCCCGACACCGGCTTCCTCGAGGTGCTCGGCGATGAACTGGAACTCGCCGCGGGGCTCGTACAGGCTGATGCGGCCGCGTGCGAGGACCTTCTGCCCGTCACGCGGCGTGAAGCCGATTCCACTATTTTCCCTGCGAAACATCGCGCACCGCAGCTGCGCGTTGCGGTCCTTCAGGGAGAAATACCAGTGGCCCGAGGTGGGCTGCGAGAAGTTCGACAGCTCTCCCTCGACCCAGACCACCCCGAAACCCCGCTCCAGCAGGACGCGCGCCTCTCGGTTCAGGCGCGAGACCGTGTAGACGCTGCGCTCGGGCTCGACGCTCTGGGGTTCGATGGCGGCCATCGCCAGAACCTTAACACGAGGTTTACCCGGGCGGCGGGAGTGCGTACAATCGCCGGCTTTATCCAGCTCGGCCACGGCCGCAAGCCTGGTCGACAACAGACCTAGGCTGTCCATGCGTATCCTCGAAGAAGCACTGACCTTCGATGATGTCCTCCTCGTTCCGGCTTACTCGGAAATCCTGCCTCGCGAGGTCGACCTCTCCACCTGCGTAACGCGCAAAATCCGGTTGAATGTGCCACTGCTGTCGGCAGCAATGGACACCGTCACCGAAGCGCGCCTTGCCATCACCATCGCCCAGGAAGGTGGTATCGGCATCATCCACAAGAGCATGACCATCGACGCGCAAGCGCTCGAAGTCGGCCGCGTCAAAAAGTTCGAGAGCGGCGTGATTAAGGACCCGATCACGGTGTCGCCGACGATGACGATCCGCCAAGTGCTCGATCTCACTCGCTCGCGCGGCATCTCCGGCGTGCCGGTGGTCGTCGGCAATAGGGCGGTCGGCATCGTCACGCATCGCGACCTCCGCTTCGAGCAGAAACTCGACGCACCCGTCTCCAGCGTAATGACTCCGCAGGAGCGCCTCGTCACCGTGCGCGAGAACGCGCCGAAGGAAGAAGTCCTCGCTCTCCTTCACAAGCACCGTATCGAGAAAGTGCTCGTCATCAATGCGGACCACGAGCTCGTGGGCATGATCACCGTGAAGGACTTCCAGAAAGCGACGGAATTTCCTCGCGCGTGCAAAGACGACGGCGGCCGACTGCGTGTCGGCGCGGCGGTGGGTACGACGCCAGATACGCTCGATCGTGTTGCAGCTCTGCGCGAAGCAGGCGCCGATTTGATCGTCGTCGACACCGCGCACGGGCATCATCGCGGCATCATTACGACCGTCGAGCGCATCAAGGCGAAGTGGCCGGATGCTCAGGTTATCGCAGGAAACATCGCCACTGCAGAAGCCGCTCTCGCACTGGTTGCAGCCGGCGCCGACGCAGTGAAGGTGGGCATTGGCCCTGGCTCGATTTGCACCACGCGCATCGTCGCTGGCGTGGGCGTTCCGCAAATCACCGCGGTAGCCAACGTGGCGGAAGCGCTGGCTGATACAGACATCCCGGTAATCTCTGACGGCGGTATTCGATACTCCGGCGACATTGCAAAGGCCATCGTTGCAGGTGCTCACGCCGTGATGCTCGGCAGCTTGTTCGCCGGTACGGAAGAATCGCCGGGTGAAGTGGAGCTCTACCAAGGAGCTTCTTACAAGTCCTATCGCGGCATGGGTTCACTCGGCGCCATGGCAGAACGGACGGGCTCTGCCGATCGCTACTTCCAGGACGCCGCCACGGCCCTCGAGAAGCTCGTGCCAGAGGGCGTCGAGGGGCGAGTGCCGTACAAGGGGAGCCTGGTTCAGATCCTGGTTCAGCTCACGGGCGGCCTGCGTGCCGCGATGGGCTATACGGGCAGTCACAACATTACCGAGATGCGTACGCGCCCGACGTTCGTTCGCATTACGAACGCCGGCGTCCGCGAGAGTCATGTGCACGATGTCTCGATCACGAAGGAAGCCCCCAACTACAGGGCATCTTGATGGCAGTGTCCCTTGATATCCACGCACATCGGATTCTGATACTCGACTTCGGGGCGCAATACAGCCAGCTGATCGCGCGTCGCGTACGCGAGCTCGGCGTGTACTGCGAGCTCCGTCCCTGGGACATCACCGACGAGGAGGTCCGCGCATTCAATCCGCGCGGGATCATTCTTTCGGGCGGCCCTGAATCCGTCACGGACGCAAATCCCCCGAAGGCTCCACAGTCCGCCTTCACCCTCGGCGTGCCGGTCTTAGGTATCTGCTACGGAATGCAGACTATGGCGCAGCAGTTGGGTGGCCGAGTAGCTCCTTCGAGTGAGCGCGAGTTCGGGTATGCCGAGGTGACCGTCACCGGGACGTCGCGCTTGCTCGATCGCATCCAGGATCGACGCGACAGCCGCGATCGTCCGATGCTCGACGTCTGGATGAGTCACGGCGATCGAGTCGCCGAGCTGCCAGAGGGATTCGTCTCGGTCGCTTCGACGGACTCGATTCCGTTTGCAGCGATGTGCGACGAGAAGCGCAACTTCTACGGCGTACAGTTTCACCCCGAAGTCACACATACGCTGCAGGGTCGACGTCTTCTCGAGCGCTTTGTCCGCGAGATTGCCGGCAGTGATGCTCTCTGGAGCGTCGGTAACATCATCGGGGACGCGATCGAACGCGTTCGCGCTCAGGTGGGCACCTCCAAGGTGCTGTTAGGCCTGTCGGGCGGTGTGGACTCGTCAGTCGTTGCCGCGCTCTTGCACCGGGCCATCGGCGACCAGTTGGTTTGCGTTTTCGTCGATCATGGCTTGCTGCGCCTCGGTGAAGGCGACCAGGTGATGAAGACCTTCGCGGAGCACCTTGGCGTCCGCGTGATCCGCGTCGATGCCGAGCAGCGGTTGCTCGCTGAGTTGCGAGGCGTCGGCGATCCGGAGGCAAAGCGCAAGATCATCGGCCGGGTGTTCATCGAGGTCTTCGACGAAGAGGCCCACAAACTCTCAGGCGTGAAGTTCCTCGCGCAGGGCACCATCTATCCCGACGTCATCGAGTCGGCCGGCTCACGTATGGGCAAGGCCCACGTCATCAAGTCCCACCACAATGTGGGCGGCCTGCCCGAACGGATGAATCTCGCGCTCGTCGAGCCGTTACGCGAGCTGTTCAAGGACGAGGTCCGGCAGCTGGGAGTTGAGCTCGGACTGCCGCGCGAGATGGTGCACCGTCACCCCTTCCCGGGTCCGGGCTTGGGCGTACGCATCCTGGGCGAGGTCAAAAAAGAGTTTGCCGATCTGTTGCGCCGCGCGGATGCGATTTTCATCGAGGAGCTGCGCAAGCACGATCTCTACGACCGCACGAGCCAGGCGTTCGCTGTCTTTCTGCCGGTGCGTTCGGTCGGCGTGATGGGCGACGGACGGCGCTACGACTACGTCATTGCGCTGCGCGCCGTGGAAACGGTCGACTTCATGACGGCCCAGTGGGCCCGCTTGCCTTACGAGTTCCTGCAGCTCGTCTCTCTGCGGATCGTCAACGAGGTCGCGGGGATCTCGCGCGTCGTGTACGACATTTCGGGGAAGCCGCCGGCGACGATCGAGTGGGAGTGAGCAGGGCGCTTCCCCAGTGTGGCACGATTGGCAGAGCCGGAGAAGCCTGAGTTCGTGGGCAAAACTGGCAGAAACCCAAGGGCCTCTGCTGCGCGCGGAACAGTTCGTCGACGCGGGTTCAAGGTCCGCTTTCCCGCTCTGTTCGACGTCACTCAAAGCCCGGTTCCCTGCAACCTTGGAGAACGCCACCAACGGTGACAAAATGACCGGCATGGCGGCATCACCCTACGTCAAGGCGCTCGCGGTGCTTGGTTGCCGTCACCATAAATGCGGCGTCCGTCATGCAGCGAATCGGGGCATGGTGGATATTGGGGGCGAAGCGTGAAGAACTATCGATTTTTGTTCCTCACGGCATTTCTGCTCCTGCCGGCATCATCTTGGGGCCAGGACGTCTACGGCTACCAAGACTACACTGTAAGGATATGCAATCGCGGTCGGCTCGCCATCGATGTGGCCACGGGCTTTCAGGACTCGAATATGGTCAGTGACTGGTGGGTGATCGACAGGTGGTACCACGTGGATCCGGGGAATTGCAAAGTTGTCTCTTCCCGGCATTTGTCCATACCCGACGGGCTGTTAGGCAGGTCCAGGTTCGCCGAGGACCACCTACATCTCGCGTTTGCGTTCACGGATGCGACGGGCGTGTGGGGCGCGGGGATCGTGAACCCTAACGAGACAAACGCCCGTATCGGGAATCAAGATATCGAAAAGAAATATTTGAAGCCGTCGAACCGGCGATTCTGCATCCATCCCGGCGACAGTAAGTACCGCGTGGATGACCAGGATCCGTCGGCGGGCTGCGGCGGGACTGCAACGTTCTTGGTTCCAGCGTCCATCGACTACGCGGCTATTCCGGATTGGGTGTTTGATGCCCCCGATGCGTATCCCACGACGTTCGACGTGGGATTTGGCCCCCAAGACAGAGCAATCCGCATGGGATCCGGTCCACCGCGGACGTCGAAAAACGGGGAAACCGGCGGGAATGGCGACGACACGTCTTTCTTGGCGCTTTTGATGAAGGAGATCGTGAAAGCTGGGTCGGAGGCCACGATGAAGCCCCTCTCTCCGGCGGAGGCCAAGACGCAGAGGGAGCGAGCTCGGGCGGAGATGCTCGGTTGGGTACGCGAGGATGTAGCGGCGTACATCGCGGCATCGAAGACCGGGTTTGCGGCTTATATGAAAGGCCAAGCGCAACAGCAGGGGGGGCTTAGGATGTGGGATTCCAACACCAAGCCCCAAATCGCGCAGGGATGCTGGGTGGTGCAGGGTGAAACGCAGACCACGTTCTCCTGCCTGCTTTACAACGAACTGGATCTGAACACAGTAAACACCGCCTATGCGGATTTGACGGACAACATCTCTCAATCGCTGCCGAGCGATTGGGAGCCGATAGCCGGGTTGGCGTTTGGACCCGAGTTTTCCAGCAGCAAGGGATACCGCTCGTCGAGCGGGGCCCATGGGGAAGTCTGGGTTGCGCGCACGGCGTCGAGTGGATTGTACGAGTTGCACTTTCAAATCGTTACCGCGCCGCCTGGGACGGAGCCGAATTCTTCGACCGTAACGTCGCAGGGGACGGACGATGATCCGATCGGCGGCGGTGGTTTTATTAAGCCTCAGCGGTAGGCAGCAAACACTTCGCGCTCAGCATCGACGAGAGTGGCTTTACGTTCCAGCGCCTGGATCAGCAGATCGCTGCGGAAGCCGCACTCGACAGACTTTACGTTGTCCGCACCAGCGTGCCGAGGAAACAGATGAACTCGGCCGAGCCGGTGCGCAGCTACAAGGTGCTCTCGGAAGTCGAGCGGGCGTTACGCACGATGAACACCATCGATCGATCTGCACATCCGGCCAATCCACCATCGGCTGGAAGTTGCCACACGACCACGAACCAGACCAAAGCGAGGCCACCACGGGAGACGATACACCGGCGGCGCTAGGGGCGCTGCACGTCGACGAATCAAGGCTTAAGGGCCATGTGGATGAGGTCGTCCGCTCGAGCGTCGAGGAGACCTTGAACGGGCTTCTTGATGCGGAAGCAGACGAGATCTGCGGAGCGCAACGCTACGAGCGGTCGGCAGATCGGGTGGATGGCAGAGCTGGCCACTACGAGCGCAAACTGGAGACCAAGGCCGGCGAGGTGAAGCTGCAAATTCCGAAGCTACGTCGTCTGCCTTTCGAGACCGCAATCATCGAGCGGTACAAACGCCGGGAGGCTTCCGTAGAGGAGGCGCTGTGGGGCACGCGGGTGAGCTCGGGCACCCCCCCCCTACGTGTACTTGGACGGAGTGGTCCTCAAACGCAGCTGGGCCGGAGAAGTTCGCAATATCTCCGTCCTGATTGCGATCGGTGCTGGCACCGACGGCTTTCGGCAAATTCTCGGTGTTGCCGAAGGGGAGAAAGAGGATCTAGAGGGCTGGCGCGGCTTCCTGCGGCACCTCAAGGACCGAGGCCTAAAAGGAGTCCGCCTGATCATCTCCGACGCCTGCAGGGTCTCGTTGAGGCCGCTGCGGATGTTTTTCCGCAGACTGACTGGCAACGCTGCGTCGTTCACTTCTACCGCAACGTATTCAGCCATACGCCGAACGGGAAAGTGGCCGAAGTGGCGCGGATGCTCAAGGCCATCCACGCCCGGATCGACCATTCCGGCTTCGTATGGGCGGATTTGCTCTATGACTGGAGATGGCTCGTTCCCTCGAACGCGACAGTGTGGCTGATGAACCGCTTCGCTGAACTAGTACTGGTGCTCGAAGACGGGAGCGTGTCGTACCTCGAGACGAGCGCCGGTAAGCTCACAAACATCGCTCGGAACAGGGACGAATTCCTGCTGATGATCGGCGACGGTGATAACGCAAACGACTGGCTGATGATTCCATTCGTCGATCGATGCGTCACGGCAGGAATGATACTAGGCACAAATCAATGCTACGGGTTTCAGACCGCACCCACTTTGGGCGGCCAATACGAGGTGGCGAATGTGAAGCTGTACGAGATCCCCACCTACTTGGCGCTCATGGGGCAGGAGTGATTTTCAGTCACGTACAGGCTGACCTATGCGGTGTGTGCCGGAGTACGAGCGCAGATGGGCACGCTTCACCTGGCCACTGGGTTCGTCCTGGCGTATGGAGAAACGGCCGTGATCGTTCGTGGTGGCCGGCACTACTTGTATCGTGCGGTGGACAAGCAGGGGCAGTCCGTTGCGTCTTTGCTCTGCAACGATCGCAACATGGAATCTGCGCAGGCATTTTTCCGATCAGCAGTGGGCCCAGCCGGGAGTGCCATGGCCTGCCAAGATAAATCTCGACGGAAATAGCGCCACTCACCGTGGCGTGCGTTTGCCTGGCGTGGAAGATGGCCGTTGGCGGACGGTGGACGTAAGGGCGCGCCGTTACCTCAACAATGTGGTCGAGCTAGACCATCGCGCCATCAAACAGCGGCGGCCGCGGAGGCTCGGTGAGCGCAGGCAAATTGAGCAGGTGAAGCAGGCGGTGGCGCAATTGGGGGTCGGCATTTATTCATAAGTACTTGTATTTTACGCTATGGATGTTAAGTAGAGGCCATCGATCCGGCCATGTACGCGGCGATCCCACATACAATCTACTGTTTTTAATGGTAATATTCAGGCCATGGAACCGGCCACTCAGAACACTCGACGAGAGGCGTTGACACCCGCCGCCGCAGAGCCGTTCATGCCGGCCGAGGGGACCGACGTCCTCGAAAATTTGGCTTTCGACCTGGCGCGGGAGGCTAGCGAACTGTCAGGCCAGCTGCATCCTGCAGTTCGACTCTCGGTCGCCCAACTCGTGCGATCGATGAACTGCTATTACTCGAATCTGATCGAGGGCCACAACACTCATCCGCGCGACATCGAGCGTGCCTTGGCCGCTGATTACTCACATGATCCACATCGGCGAGATCTGCAGCTCGAGGCGCGCGCTCACATCGAAGTGCAGCGAATGATCGACGAGCGAATCGACGTTCCGCGGCCGCCGACCTCACGCGAATTCATCGAATGGACGCATCGAGAATTCTGCGGACGGTTGCCGGAAAGCCTGCTCGTTGTCGCAAATCCCGACACCGGTGAGCAGATTCCTGTCGTTCCAGGACAACTGCGAGCGCGAACGGTTGCAATCGGGCGGCATGTCCCACCTGCGGCAGACGATCTTCCAGCGTTTTTGCGCCGATTCGAGGAAGTCTACGATTCAGCTCGCTTCACGAAGCCGCGTCAGGCCATCGCTGTTGCGGCCGCTCATCACCGCTTTCTTTGGATCCATCCGTTTCTCGACGGTAACGGTCGCGTTGCGCGGCTGATGTCGCACGCCATGCTGCTGGGTCTTGGAATCGGCTCTGCGCTGTGGTCGGTCTCTCGCGGGCTGGCTCGCAATTCTGGGGACTACAAGCGCTTGTTGATGGCCGCCGATGAGGCCCGCAGAGGGGATCTCGATGGGCGAGGCGCGTTGTCTCAGGCCGCTTTGATCGACTTCTGCAAGTTCTTTCTGGAAACTTGTCTTGATCAGATTCGCTACATGCGGGAGCTGCTCGATCCATCCGAGCTTCAGCGTCGTATGGAGCTGTACGTGCGCGATGAGGAAAGTGCTGAGCGGCTTCCGAAGCGGACCTTCGCAGTCCTTCGCGAGGTTTTGCTTTCGGGGGAATTGGAGCGAGGGCGTGTGCCGGGGCTGATCGACACCAGTGGACGTACCGCCCGTCGCGTGATCTCAGCTCTCATCGAAAAACGCCTGCTTGTCTCGGACACGCATAAAGCACCGCTGCGGCTTGGCTTTCCCATTGATGTTGTTGAGCGGTGGTTTCCGAAGTTGTATCCCCTTGCATGATGGTTGCTGAACAGAAATGGCCATAAAGAAACCTGAACTCTATTCCTCCCTTTGGCAAAGCTGCGACGAGTTGCGTGGCGGCATGGATGCGAGCCAGTACAAGGACTACGTCCTAGTGCTGCTGTTCATCAAGTACATCAGCGACAAGTACGCCGGGCAGCCCTGTGGCACGATCTGCTTTGGATCGGCCGTATCAAGGTAGCCCGCGATCAGATCGACGAGGCGATCGCGTCCATGGCGAAGGGAGTGAATGCCTGGACGCCGATGGCTGGACATGCGCGGTTCGCCGAAGAAGTGCTGTTGCAGGCGGGTCGGCGCGCTGAGGCTTATGAGAAATATGCGCTGGAGGCTTACCGCGGAACGTCATACCTCGCGACTTTCCGAGTGGTTCGCGACGGCAAAGACGCTCAAGCGCTTTGAAATGGCAATGGAGCTGGCGTGCGCGTCACCGTGCGAACCGAAGACGCTGACTCGAGCCGCCAAGGACAACATAGAGCGTGCACCTGTATTTGCCGGAGAGGTGGCGCTCGCCGCGCTGCACTGGATCTGCCAAGGTAAAGGGTATGAGTTGTCGTCAATCGATGTGCAGCTGGCCTACCGGTTAGCCATCGATGCCGGCAGTCTCTCGGGCAGTCCGAAAAAGTCGCATTGAGGATTCAGACAATGCTGCAGCCGGCGACGCGCGAGGTTCGATGGGTGCGAGAGATGTTGAATCTGCCGGCTGCGCCGGGAACTGGTGCTCCTTGAGCAGGACCTGTCGCTATCAATCGCGATCCATCGGCTCCAAGCAATATTGTTTTTCGGTCAACCCGACGACGAAATTGGTTTCGCGGATACAGGAGGCGAGGCATTTCAAATGAACCCGGCGTAGCTGCGCTCGTCTTTTCACGAGGCCGTATCTCCTATACCAAGGCGCGTTTGTCCGCTGTAGCGCTTGCCTCGCTAAAGCCGTGGACCTTGCCGTCATCGCCCATGGCGATGCGGTACTGATGAACGTCATTCTCATGCTGAACTCGGTAGATGTCCCATCCCTGATTGCTGACGCGCAAAAATTCGATTGACACGATCGCACCAAAGTACTGGCCAACAATCTGCCAATACGGCAGCTGCTCACGTACGACCTGTGCAAACTCCGGGCTCATCTGCTCGTAGTTGGGATTGCCCGCTCTGCCCGTGTCGAGCATTCGGCGCAATGCCTCTTGGCTGCCCGGCGCAGGAATGCGATCCTCGATGCGGTCCGCGATAGTCTGCTTGATGACCTTGGCGGTTTCCGCGTCGGTCCTTTCCAATCGAAGCGCGGCGCCACGCCACCAGATTACCAGCCGCTTCGCGGCACCCTCTTCGATCTGTTCGAAGCACAGCACGAGATCGAACTTCGGGATGGCAAAATCCGTTTCACCGGTCTGCTCGAGCTCCAGCACTGGCTGACCAATGGGTTCCAGGACCAGCTTGGTGTCCCTGCGTGTGATCGTAGACACCCCCAATGCGCCGTTGCGGAAGTAGTAGCCGACATAGCGATCCAGCGTTGAGGCGTCTGGTGTGACTCGTTCATCGGCAGCGGAAATCGGGGCCTCAGCGGTAGATGGGGTCATTTCAAAACTCCTGATCAGAGAGCACAGTTCCTCGACAGACAATGAACGGCCCGCCTGCAGCTGCAATAGCGCAGCCTCGGCGATGGTCTGGCCACGTTCCGCTTCGGCGCGGCGATGTTTCCACGTATCCAGTTGCAGGTCCAAAAGCTGACGCAACGTGGGGCACGACGGCCGCCGCGTCAGATCGCGAATCTGATTCAGGGTCAAACCAAGGACTTTGAGCAGACCGATTTCGTTGAGCTT
>FTEM01002352.1_pt1 | contig 14065 bp, 12 predicted proteins | sample 1640201 | NCBI WGS metagenome assembly FTEM01 (sample SAMEA3914816, study PRJEB12502) | metagenome | biome: forest; material: soil | place: USA | collected 2011-09-16 | depth 0.3 m | reverse complement strand
TCCGGGGGCTCCGCTCGCCGTGGCTTCGGATTCGACCTGCCGGCCCTCGACAGCTCCCAGCCCGACGATCACGACGTTAGCGCCAGCCGCCGCAAACGCGAGCGCCGCCGCGCGCCCGATTCCGGAAGTTGCCCCCATCACCAACGCAGTCTTGCCGGCCAGATCGGCTGGTTGCGCAAGGCTCATTTGCGACGACCGCCTATATCGTCAAATTTCAACCCGAGGTCCTCACACATCTTCTGTGCGGTGGCGCGCCCCGCTCCGAAGACGCCACCACCCGGATGCTGAAAGGGACCGACCAGGTAAAGGCGGTCAGTGCCGGGCACGGTGTACTGGCCCAACTCCGGCGTAGGACGATGCGCGCCCTGCTGATAGCTCGCGGTCGAAATACCGTGCAGATCTCCCCGCTTGAAGCTGGGCGAAGTTCGCTCCATGTCGACAGGGCTGTCGCAGTGATACGCAATGATGTTGTCCGGCGTGACACCCTGCAGGAAGCGGCCCATGTGAGCCAACATCCGCTCCGCGTATTCAAGCTTCGAATCGTCCCAGCTCCGGCCGTCGGCGCGCTCATACGGGACATAATCCCACGCATGCAGCGTTGCGCCGCCCGGTGGCACGCGCGACGAGTCGAAAACGGAGAGGGAGCCAAGGCCGACGAGCGGATAGCTGGAGAACTGGCCGTAACGAAGATCGTCGAACGAACGGCGCAGCCTCTCGTACGTGTTCGGCAACAGCTCCGTCATCACCGCATCGATGGCCTCGCCGGCGCGCGTCCGCAATGGCGATTTGAGCGCGGCATGAATAGTGATACACGCGTTCGATGAGATTTCCGTCGAGGCCGCCTCGCGCGCCACATTTGCGTCGATCCCTTCGACTATCGCACCCAGGGAATGCGGATGAATGGCGCCGATGACTGCGTCTTTCGCGAGGAATTCCCGTCCGTCGCGTGTGCGCACGCCACTCGCACGGCCGCTACGAACGAGCACGCGTTCAACGTCAACGCCGGACAATACTTCGCCGCCGTGATCGCGGATGCAGGCAATCAAAGCATCGGTGAGCTTCCCGCTGCCGCCCACGGGAACTCCGAATCCGTACGCCTCGAGAAAGCCGACGAACACGAACACACCCATGGCCGTCGCCTTCTCGTCAGGCGATACCAGGTTCTCACCGGCGATCCGCGCGAAATGCATGCGCACGCGATCGTTTTCAAAATAGTTGCAGAGCATGTCGTGGGTGCTCATCTGGGTGATCCGCCAGATCTCCCGTCCTTCGCGGCTCTGATCCATCATGGCAACGGATGCGCCCATCGGTAGCGGCGCCGTGTACAGCGTCGACGCGATCATCGGCAACCACGTTGCCGCCTGTTCAGCGAGGCGACCGTAGCTTTCTGCATCGCGCCGCGAGAATTTCGCGATTTCCGCACACGTGCGCTCGCGGTCCCGGTACATCGCAAGTGTTGTCCCATCCTCGAACACGGATCGCATCGGCACGTCCGGAAAGACGTAGCGCAGGCCGTATTTCGACTTGAGCCCGATCTCATCCTGCAGCAGCAGCGGATTTCCCTGAATGAAAATGTGCGCCATCGAATGTTGATCGTGGCGAAACCCGGGCACCGTCAGCTCGCGGGTCACTACACCACCGCCGAACCAGGCGTTGCGCTCCAACACCAGGACGCGTTTGCCGGCAACCGCCAGATAGGCGGCGGCTACCAGGCCGTTGTGTCCAGACCCGACCGTCACAATGTCATGAATATTGGCCATCTTCCCCCTCGAATGACCCGCGACACAGGTCCGTTAGCCGGCGTGTCGCGGCTGATCGTCCAGGCGAACCGCGATTCCCTCCAGCTCAGGTTTCGGCGCGCGATACTGGCGCATCACGAGCGGATCGTGCCCCGGCACGATGTGCTCGGCAGAGCTCGCAAGGGTGCGCAGCTTGCGCCAACCGTCAGCCATCTCGGTAACATCGGCGACGACCGGAAACGGCCGGTTCTCGATCATGTTGGCTGAATAGTGAGCGGCATCGGACGCAAGCACGAGCCAACCCACGCGCGTCCATACGCGCACGACCTGCAGACCGCGGGTATGCCCGCCGATGTGATGGACCGTGAGCCCCGAAACGATCTCGCCGTCACCGTCATGAAACACAACTCGCCCGCCATACACCATGCGCACGGCCGCGACGACATCATCCGGCTCGTACGCGTGAGAGAAGAACCCCAGCCCCATGTACCGACCGGTCGCATACGCCATCTCCCGGTCCTGGAGGTGGAAGCGCGCGCCGGGGAAAAGCGGCAGGTTGCCGGCGTGGTCGTAGTGCAGGTGCGTAATCACGACATCCTCCACACTCTTCGGTTCCACGCCGAGCAAGCGCAACCCATCCGCAGGCGACCTGAGAAAATCCCGCTTGCGGCGCTTCGCCGCTGCCTCGTCGAATCCCGTATCGATGACTACGGTGTGCCGCGAATTGCGTGCGAGCCAGACGAAGTAGTCCATGTGCTGCGATTCGTGCGGGTCGCCTCCGATGTAATTCTCAAAGCCCCGCCGTGCCACCGTAGCGTAGCGGATCGCGTAGACCTCAAAGGGTTCCGCGTCTGTCATCACGTACCTTTCGACTTGGGCGTGTTGGCCGGTTGTGCACCCGCGGCAGTCATCCGCGATTCGAGATACTTCACTATTTCCGTGTTGTCCACCCGACCGCCCAACTGACCCTCGGCGTGCGACCACATGTCAACACAGGCCTGCAGCAGGTCCGTCGGTGCGCCCGTATTCTGCGCCAGCTCCAGAGCGAGCCGCAGGTCCTTGGCCATCAGTCCCAGCGCAAACCCCGAGTTGAAGGTGCGCGGCAGGACGAAATTCGGGTACTTGTGATCGGTTCCTGTGTTGCGGCCCGTCGAGGCGTTGAATATCCGGATCATCAAGGCCGGATCGAGCCCGAACCGCTCGCCTGCCAGCATCGCCTCACCGGCGGCCGCAAGGTTGATCGCGGAAAGGAAATTGTTGAGCGCTTTCATTGCGTGACCGGAACCGGGGGCGCCCGTCGGAAACACCTGTCCGAGCGCCTCGAGAATCGGCTGGCAACGGGCTACGACAGTCGCATCGCCCCCGGCCATGATCGCGAGCTTTCCCTCTGCCGCCCTGCTGACACCGCCGGACACGGGGGCGTCCAAAAGCGTTATACCCAGAGCGGCCAGCTCAGCGCCGAGTGCGCGCGTACCGACTGGCGACGCCGATGTCATGTCGATGACGATGGCGCCTGGCGCACCCACCGCGCCTGCCGCACCCGCCGCGCCCGCCGATCCAACCGCCCCCGCAGTGCTCGCGGCTGCGGCGCCTGCCGAAGCTGTCAGTCCAGCTACCACTCCCGCATCGCCCAGCAGAACTTTGCGCACGGCGTGGCCGTCCGGGAGCATCGTGATGATGATGCGGCACGCGGCACCGATTTCCGGCAACGTCGCCGGAGCATCGCACGCAACATTCGCCCGGAAACGCTCGACTGCGCCGTTCGCGGCATCGGCCACGACCAGCCGATACCCCGCGGCGGCCAGGCGGCGCGCCATCGGCGCACCCATATTGCCCAGCCCTATGAAACCGATCCGCTGCGGCGGAAGAATCTCATTTGCCATGTTCGGCGATAACATTCGCTGCCGCGCGGAAGCTATCGACGGCGGCCGGTACGCCGGCATAGATCGCCGCCTGCAGAAATACCCCGGCGATCTCTTTCGGGGTCAACCCGTTGTTGAGGGCGCCACGCGTGTGCGTTTCGACCTCGTGCGAGCGTCCCAGCGCCGTCAGGATCGACAGAACGACGATGCTGCGCTCCCTGAGCGACAGGCCTTCACTGCTCCAGCCGGCGCCCCAGCAATACTCATTCAGCAGCTCCTGGAGCTGACTGTTGAAGTCGTTTCTGTTGTTGAGCGCGGCCTCGACGTACTTGTCGCCGAGCACTTTGCGACGGGTGGCCAAGCCTTGCGCGGCGAGCTCCTTGCGGGTCTGATCGGTCATTGCGGCGCCTCATGCGATTCGTAGGGGTGGCCCGGCAGTGTGCGCAACCCCACCGCCCAGCGTCAACGCAACCGATTTCCCCCGCCGGCGCCGGCCGGTCGCTTCCACCCCAAAGGGTGGCCACAAACGCTTGATTCCGCGCACTCGCCGCGGCCGTGCCGTACCATTCCCCCGATCCGAGTCGCGCCAGCCGCTGGACCCTTCAGATCGAGAGGACGCTCACCATGAAAAGACGCACCGCACAGCCAGAAAATCCGCAACGGCCTAGCTCGGGCACCATTGACCGCCGCACCTTCATGACCTCGGTCACCGCCGTCGGTGCAGGTGTCGTGGCCACCGGGTTGGCGGCAATCGAGCCGGCCCGCTCGGAGGTGCTGTTTCCGGCGGGTGGAGGCGGACCGTTCGGCGGCGGATTCGGGTCGGGTGGCAGCGTCAGCGGCGGCGTCTACCGGTCCGAGAACGACCTGTACGATTGTGAGGTCGAGGGGAAGTTACCTTCAGACCTGGACGGCGCTTTCTATCGCATCGGCCCCGATCCGCAGTACCCGAAGCCTGCGAAGTATGCGCACGACATCGCTTTCGACGGCGAAGGCCACCTGTCGATGTTTCGGATCAAGGACGGTCACGTCGACTTCCGCAGCCGCTATGTCCGCACGCAGCGCTGGAAGGCACAGCACGCTGCGCGCCGCTCGCTGTTCGGAATGTATCGCAACCCCACGACCGATGACCCGAGCGTCAAGGACCTGAGCCGCGGCACTGCGAACACGCAGATTTTCTATCACCACGGCAAGCTGCTCGCGATGAAGGAGGACAGCCCGCCGGTAGTGCTGAATCCCCACACGCTCGACACGGTCGACGACTACTACACTTTCGCCGGCGGCCTGGAAGGCAAGACATTCACCGCGCACCCGAAGATCGACTCGGAGACCGGCGAGATGGTCGCCTTCGGCTACGAGGCGAAGGGGCTTGCGACCGATGACATCTTCGTGTTCTCGGTCGACAAGACCGGCAAGCGCAACTGGTCGGCGTGGGTCAAAGTGCCCTATGCCGGCATGATTCATGACTTTGGCGTTACGCAGAAGCACGTCATGTTCTACGTGATCCCGCTGGCGACCAACATGGACGTGATCAACAACGCGGGGCCGCATTTCGCGTGGGATTCCACGCTTCCGACCTGGCTCGGCGTCATGCGCCGCGGCGGCGACGGCAAGGACCTGCGCTGGTTCAAAGGCCCTGGCTACATGGCCACCCACACGATGGGCAACTGGACGGACGGCGAGAAAGTCTACTGGGACATGGACGGCGGGGAATCGAACCAATTCCCGTTCTTTCCGCAACTGCACGAGAAATGGGACCCGGCAAAGGCCAACGGCCACGTCATGCGGATGTCGGTGGACCTGTCCAGAAAGAAGGTTCACGAGTACGCGCACGAGTGGTTGTATCCGGAAGTGGGCGGTGCGTTGTCCAGACAGGACGACCGCTATCACACCGTGCACTACCGTTACGGGTTCTTCAACACAATGGTGCCCGGCGGCGCGTGGGTCGTGATCGATCAGCAAACACGCAAGTACCGGAAGTTCTCCCTCGGACCGGATGTGAGCCTGGCGGAGGCAACGTTCATTCCGCGGCGCAAGGGCGCGCCGGAGGGCGACGGTTACCTGGTAGGCGTGGCGTCGTACTTGAAGCAGGGCGGACGCTCGGACCTCGTCATCGTTGACATCGATCACCTCGAGGACGGCCCCCTCGCGCAGGTGAAGATGCCCTATCGCGTGCCAGGACAGATTCACGGCTTCTGGGTGCCTGGCACCGATCTGCCGCCCATTGCGACCTGACGCGGGACACGCCGGCCGCAACCCCGGTGCCCCGCGCGAGGATGGCCTGCTCGCGCGGGACGCATGCGTTGAGCGGATCTTGTACACAGGCTCATGCACTGGTTAACCGCGCTATTCGTCCTGGCCGTCATTGTCGGCACCGCACTCGAGTGGTGGCTCTCGGGCCGCCAGGCGAGCACCGTTGCGACACATCGTGCTCAGGTTCCCGAACCATTCGCGGCGCAGATATCCGCAGCGGAGCACGCGAAGGCGGCCGACTACACGATCGCAACCATGAAGTTTCGTCGCCTCGATACAGTCTTCAGCGCCGTAGTGGTGCTCGCACTGACTGTCGGCGGCGGCATTGCAGCCATCGACGTGCTTTGGCGCCGCACGGGCTGGTCGCAACCTTGGTTGGGAGCGTCTGTCATCGTAACGGTCGTATGCCTGACCGGGGCACTGAACCTGCCGTTCTCACTCTGGCGCATATTCCGGCTCGAAGCGCGCTTCGGCTTCAATCGCCTCACGCCACGCTTATTCCTTGTAGATCGGCTGAAGAGCATTCTGTTGGCGACCGCGATCGGCGTGCCCGCCGTGTTGGCCGTCCTGAGTCTCATGGAGCGTGCCGGTCCAACGTGGTGGCTGTGGACGTGGGCGCTCTGGCTGGGTTTCACGCTACTCATGACCTGGGCGTGGCCCGTCTTCATTGCACCGCTGTTCAACAAGTTTTCCGCGCTCCAGGACCCCGTGCTCGTGGCACGCATCGAATCACTGCTGCAGCGCTGCGGCTTTGCGTCGAAAGGCGTCTTCGTAGTCGACGGCTCACGCCGCTCCGCCCACGGCAACGCGTACTTCACCGGAATCGGACGCAACAAGCGGATCGTATTCTTCGACACGCTGCTCGAGCGGCTGGAAGCCGCCGAAGTGGAGGCCGTCCTGGCGCACGAGTTGGGGCATTTCAAGCTCCAGCACGTGCGCAAGCGACTGATCGTATCCGTTGCGATGTCGTTCTGCGGATTGGCGCTGCTCGGGTGGCTGGCCGGCAATCCTGCGTTTTACGCCGCGCTTGGCGTACCAACAGCCTCCACACACGCCGCTTTGCTGTTGTTCGTACTCGTCGTGCCGGCGTTCGCCCTATTCGCAACACCTCTGACTTCGATGTGGTCGCGCCGGCATGAGTTCGAAGCAGACGAGTTCGCGGCCCACAACGCGAGCGCCGGCCAGCTCGCAGCGGCTCTTGTGAAACTCTACCGCGACAACGCCAGCACACTGACTCCAGATCCCGCCTATACCGCGTTCTACTACTCTCACCCGCCGGCACTGGCGCGGATATCCCGGCTGCGTCAGGGGATATAGTACAGATCGATGGTTTTTCCAACTCGCTCGATCGGCTTGTAGGCGTCGAGCCAAGCATAGCCGCGAATGCCGTGCTCGCGGGCGAGCGCGGTGATGGCTATCCAACCCGTGGTGGGTTGCCCTGGCGGCAGTCGGGTCGTTTGCGGGAGCGGCTCACGGCTCAAGTCCGCGGTGCCCTGGTAGGCAAGACTCACGCTCTTGACTTTAAGCTGCGCGAGCGCCCACTCGAGGCGCCGCAGATCCTGGCCCCAGTCCAGATCCGAATCCACCAGTACGCGCCGCGGCTCGGAGACGGTCTCGTTGAAGTACGGCAGGTAGTCCGGATAGGCCGTCCATAACAGGCTCACCTGCCAGCCGCTGAGGACGACGATCACGGCGCGCCCGGCATTCGCCAGGTTGCCGTTGCTCAAAGTCGCACAAACCCGCCACACACGCACGAGCAGGTCAGCCGCGCCCAGGGCCAGAAACGGATAGAGGATCAGTACGTGGCGGATTCCGATGTTGATGCGGCTGAACGCGCTCGCGAAGACCAGCAGCGTCACGAAAAGCAACAGCGGCGCCAATTGCCACAGGTTTCTGCCACGCCAGCCGGCGCGCGCCATGACAACCAGGCCGATCGGTCCGGCGAGCAGCAGCGGAATGGGTGTCTTCACCGCAAGCGCGACCAGATAGAAGTACCACCAGCCGTTCGCCTGAACCCTGCCGAGAAGGAAGGAAACATGTCCAGTGTCGTTGTGTGCCTTCAGCGCGACGATGCCTTCGAACAGAAGCTTGAAGGCACGCGGCAGCCACACATGCGCCGTGACGGCCGTCGCGGTGTCGTAAGCCCAACCGTGTCCGTGAAAGAGATAGCCCAGCGCCCAGTTGAACCGGCGTGTCACGAGACTCGGGTCGGCGGAGTGAATGCCGTATGCCAACACGATCGGGATGCACCCCAACGCGATGGCCAACGCGAGTCCGCCAACCTGCGCCTTCCATGTAAAGACCGGCCAGCGGCGCGTGGCAGCGCCGTCGTGACTGTCCAGCGCCCCGACAGCCAGGCGCGCGCCCGCCAGGACTAACAGTCCAAAGCCGATGAAGGGAATGGACGAAAACTTGGTGGCCACCGCAAGCCCGGTCGTGATGCCGAACAAGGCGGCGTCCTGCCACTTGCCGTCCGCGATCCAACGCTGCAGCGCGTATAGAGCCAGCAACGTGGTTCCCGCAGCGGCGACATCGAGAGCAGCGAGCGCAGCGTGACCGATGAGTGGAGGAACTGTGGCCAACAGGATTACCGCAAGCAACGCTTCGGATGCGGTCGATGCGATCTTTCTAGCCCACAACCACATCGACAGCAGGAGAATCACGAAGAACGGCATCATGCCAAGCCGTGCCAGCGTCAGATATTCGTCGTAGTGTCCGCTGCGGTACAGGATGTCGAGACCCTCCTGCACTCCATCCGGCGGCGCAGTTCCATAGGAGCGCGCGCCGGCCAGATACGGACCCAGTGCCATGAGAATCCGGCCTATCGGCGGATGCTCGGTGTCATATTCGTAACGGCCGCGATCGAGAAGCTCGATCCCCGCGGCAAGGTGCTCGGGCTCGTCCCAGGTATGGCCGTAGACGCGCCACGTGCTCGCCGCCAGAAGCGCGGCCACGAGAATCACGAACGCGAGCGCGATCCGCGACGCGGACAGTTTCATCCAGGCCGGGGCGCTGTAACGGCGGCTACGCATGTAGTGCGAAGCAGCGGGTCACTTTGTCAGTTGCCGTCGAAGGGATTGCGCAAAACGATCGTCTGATCGCGGTCGGGACCCGTGGAGATCATGTCGATTGGAACGTTGACGAGCGTCTGCAGGCGTTCCAGGTATTTACGTGCGTTCGCCGGCAGCGCTTCGTATTCCGTGATGCCCACCGTGGACTCCTTCCAACCGTGCATGTCTTCGTAAACAGGAGCGATGTCTGCGTAGCCCTCCACGCTGAGCGGCGGCTCCGCGGCTACTTGTCCGTTGACACGGTAGCCGACGCAGATACGGATCGTATCGAGACCATCCAGTACGTCGAGCTTGGTGATGCACAGGCCGGACACGCTCGATTGAACGATGGAGCGACGCAGGGCCACGGTATCGAACCAGCCTACCCGGCGCCTGCGTCCGGTCACCGAGCCGAATTCGTGACCGACCTTCGACAGGTGCTCGCCCGTGTCATCGAACAGCTCGGTCGGAAACGGCCCCGCACCGACCCGCGTCGTGTAGGCCTTGACGATTCCAAGCACCTCATCGAAAACCCGCGGCCCGAGACCGGTGCCGGTGCCCGCAAAACTTGCCGTCGTGTTGGACGACGTGACGTAGGGGTAGGTCCCGAGGTCGATGTCCAGCATCGCCGCCTGGGCTCCCTCAAACAGGACATTCTTGCCATCCGTGCGCAGGCCATGCAATGCCAGTGTGACGTCGGCGACCAGCGGCGCCAGCCTTTCGGCATAGGCGAGCTGCTGGTCGAGCGTCTTCTGAAAGTCGACGGCCGGTTGGCGGAAATACTGCTGCAGCACGAAGTTGTGAAAGTCGAGCATCTCGCCGAGCTTGGAAGCGAAATGCTCGCGCCTGAACAGATCCGCTACGCGCACCGCGCGCCGCGCCGCCTTGTCTTCGTACGCCGGACCGATGCCGCGGCCCGTGGTGCCGATGGCGTTGGCGCCCTTCGCCTGCTCGCGAGCACGGTCGAGCGCAATGTGAGAGGGCAGAATCAGCGGACAGCTCGGAGAAATACGCAGCCGCTCGAACACGGGCACGCCGCTCTCGATGAGCATGTTGCTCTCCGAGAACAGCGCGTCGAGGCACAGCACGACGCCGTTGCCGATGAAACACCGGACGTTCTCGCGCATGATTCCGGACGGAATCAGCGACAAAACGGTTTTCTTTCCGCCACGGACGAGAGTGTGGCCGGCATTGTGGCCGCCCTGGAAACGGGCTACCGCGGCGACGCGCTCGGCCAGCAGGTCGACGACCTTGCCTTTGCCCTCATCTCCCCACTGCATGCCGATAATGACTACGAACTTGCCCACGCGGCGCCTCTAGCGAACCAGGAAGACGATGACCACGCCCACGAGCATGCTGCCCAGGCCGGCAATGCGCAACTCGCGGTCGCGGACCTCGAGCAGCTTGGCAAGTCCACGCTTCACGCCGCCCGGATTGATGAAAGTGGCGATACCTTCGAGCACGAACATCAGCCCCAGGGCCGCCAGCAGATCGGAGAAATTCACTTCTTGCCGGGGTCCTTCAGATATTTGAAGAACTCACCGTCCGGCGTCACGACGAGCAGGTCGCCGTTCTTGCCCAGCGAGCGCTCATAAGCCTGCAGGCTACGATAGAAGGCGTAGAACTCGGGATTCTTGGAATACGCGCGCGAATACGTCTGCGATGCCAAAGCGTCGGCCTCACCCTGAACCCGCAGCGCGTCGCGCTCCGCGTTCGCGACGATCTCCGTTTGTTGACGTTCCGCCGTGGCGCGGATGCGCGCGCTCTCGCTCAGCCCCTCAGCGCGTTTCAGGTTGGCACTCTTGGCGAAATTCTGCTTCATCTGCTCGTATACGCGTGTACTGACTTCATCAGGCAGGTCAATGCGCTGCACGCGCACGTCCACCAGATCCACGCCGAATGAGGCGATGTTGCGGCTTGCCTGCCCGAACATGTCGCTGGTTACCGCCGCGCGCTCCGCCACAACGATCTGTGGCAAGGTCCGTTCGGCGACGACGCCCTTCAGGCCGTCCTTCACGATCGCAGCCAGCCGCTCACCCGCTAGCTCCTCGCGTCCGCCGGCTGCCTGGAAGAACTTGGCAGCATCCTTGATGCGCCACTTCACGTAGAAATCGACGATCAAGCCGCGATTGTCGTTGGTGAGAAAGGTTTCGCCCGTGTACGACTGCGACAGGATGCGCCCGTCGAACTTGACGACCTGGTCCCACGGCCACTTCCAGTGCAGCCCCGGTGCATAGTCCGTGCCGACAATGGCGGCGAATTCGGTTCGAATGGCGAGCTGCGACTCGGTGACCGTGAAAACGGACATCACAGCGCCGAGGAGCACGATGCCAACGGCGACGATGATCATGAAGGCGCGTGACGACATTAGCGCTCTCCCCGCCCGCGGGCTTCGACGGTGACCGAGTCAGGTTCCTTCTGCTGGCTCGCCGAGCTGTTGTCCGTGGACTGATCGGATTCGCGTGCCGACGACTTGTCCAGCAGCTTGTCGAGCGGCAGGTAGAACATGTTGCCGCCACCGGCGCCGGGCGCCTTCGAATCGATGAGCACCTTGTGCGAACGCGACAACACGCTTTCGATCGTGTCCATATACAGCCGTCGGCGCGTGACTTCAGGCGACTGCGCGTACGCTTCCTCGAGTTGCGAGAAGCGGGAAGTCTGGCCTTCGGCAATCGCGGTGACCCTGGACTTGTAAGCCTGTGCGTTCTGCTGCATCTGCGAGGCGGCGCCTTGCGCGGCGGGCAGGATGCTGTTGGCGTAAGCCTGGGCCTCGTTGATCGTCCGCTCCTTGTCCGCGATCGCCTTGTTGGTGTCGCGCTGCGAAGGAATCACGGCCTCGGGCACCTGCACGTCGGTGAGATTGACCGTCGTGACGGTGATGCCGGAATTGTAATAGTCCAGAGTCTTCTGGATCAGATCCTTGGTGCGCCGGGTGATCTGCGGGCGGGTCGCGCCGACGATCACATCATCGAGCGTGCTGCGTCCGACGATCTCGCGGATCGCGCTTTCGCTGACCTCGCTCAGCGTGGTCTCGGGGTCGCGCACCCTGAACAGCACTTTCATGGGATCCGTGAATTGATATTGCACGCCGAATCGGACGTCGACGAGATTCACGTCCGAGGTGAGCACGCGGGATTTGAAGTCGCTGCTGTTGATGCTGGCGACGTTCACCTTGGTGAGCGATTCGATCGGCCACGGCCAGCGCCAGCCCAGGCCAGGATTCTTCAGCTCTGCGAACTGGCCGAAACGCAGGATGATCCCGCGCTCGGCCGCCTTGATCTGAAAGAAGCCGCTGCCCAGCCAGAACACGACCACCACGAGCGCGACCACCACCACGAGTGAGCCGCCCTCGCCGCCGCCCGGGCGCAGGAGCGATTCGAGCCGGCGTTGCCAGCTCTTCACGCGTTCATCGAGGTCTGGGCCACCTTGACCCGGACGTCGGCCCCACGGATTGTTGTTCTGACCGCCAGGTTGATTCCACGCCATAGGCCCACGCAGTGAAGAATTGGAGCTTACCGGCCGCGTGCCGGCTCTAAAGCCGCTTTAGCGCAGCTTGGCAGCGCCGGAGACAGCCGCCGATTGTAGGTACGCAGTCTCGGGCGCACAAGGCGGGGCGGATCCCCGAACCTCGAGAATTTGCACGCCGGCCGTCCGGGCCAGAACCAGCAACTCGACGTCCGGCAATTCGACCTCCAGCTCAAGTGTACCGTCATCCGCGGAGTATTCCGCGCGCACGGCTTTCGCGGCGTAAAGCCGTGAGCGCAATGCCCCGGCGCTGGCGGGGAAGCGCACCCGCGCACGCCGGGCGAAGCGCGCAAGTCGTTCAGCGATCGCGTCCGCGAGCAAATCCATTCCCAGCCGCTTCTCGGCCGAGATCCAGACAGCCTCGACGTGTCCATCCGCGTTGCGCTCGATACGCGGCTGGATTTCGAGCCTGTCGATCTTGTTGTACAGGATGACTTGCGGAATGTCGTCCGCCTCGATTTCCTGCAGCACCTCGTCCACCTGCGCGATGTGTTCGTCGCGGCGCGGGTCACTGGCGTCCACCACGTGAAGCAGCAAAGTAGCTTCTCTCGCTTCGGTGAGTGTGGATTGGAACGCCGCCACCAGTTCGTGTGGCAGTTCCCGAATGAAGCCGACGGTATCCGCTGCGACTACCACCGTGCCACCGGGAAGAGTGATGCGCCGAACGGTCGGATCGAGCGTGGCGAAAAGCTGATCGGCCACGTACGCGTCCGAACCGGTGAGCGCACGAAACAGCGTGGACTTACCCGCGTTCGTGTATCCGACGAGAGCCACGGACGGCATCGGAATCTCAGCGCGCAGGCGGCGGCCGGTCTCACGCTGCTGTTTGATCTTTGCGAGCCTTTTCGTCAGCACGCGCACGCGCGTCGCGATCAGGCGCCGGTCCGTCTCTAGCTGGGTCTCACCGGGCCCGCGCATGCCGATGCCGCCTTTCTGGCGCTCCAGGTGAGTCCAGCCGCGCACGAGGCGGCTCCCGAGGTGCTTCAACTGCGCCAGCTCCACTTCGAGCTTGCCCTCGAAGCTGCGGGCGCGTTGCGCGAAAATATCGAGAATGAGGCCGTTGCGGTCGAGGACGCGCCGCCCGATCAGTTTCTCGAGATTGCGCTCCTGGCTGGGCGAGAGAGCGTGGTCGATGAGGATGAGGTCGGCTGCGTGCGTCTCGGCAGCGATACGCAGCTCGTCCGCCTTGCCGCTACCGACGAAGTAGCGCGAATCGGGCCGCTCGCGGCGTCCGGTCACCGTGGCGACAGGTTGTGCGCCGGCGGACTGCGCGAGCTGCGTGAACTCTTGCAGATCTTCGGGTTCGACCGGAGCCCCGAGCCCCAGGCGAACGAGCACCGCGCGCTCACCGGTGCGAGGTCGCTCGAACACTCAAGCTTTCCGTAGGTCCGATGGTCACTCGACGGGGGTTTCCGGCGGAATCGTGCCGTCTTCGGCAGCGAGTCGCACATTGCGCGCCGGGACGACCGTGGAGATCGCGTGTTTGTACACCATTTGGCTGACGCTGTTTTTCAGCAGCACCACGAACTGATCGAACGAGTCGATCTGACCCTGCAGTTTGATGCCGTTGACGAGATAGATTGAAACGGGCACCCGTTCCTTGCGTAACGCGTTCAAAAAGGGATCTTGCAACGACTGG
>FTEM01002145.1_pt1 | contig 14115 bp, 11 predicted proteins | sample 1640201 | NCBI WGS metagenome assembly FTEM01 (sample SAMEA3914816, study PRJEB12502) | metagenome | biome: forest; material: soil | place: USA | collected 2011-09-16 | depth 0.3 m | reverse complement strand
CGGCCGTGCTCCGCAACGCGGCTCCAGAGATAGTCCGGGAGCGTGTCGAGCCACCCCATGTCCGGAAACGTGCCATGCAGGGACGTCAGCACTTCCTGCTCGGCGCCGAAGCGGCGCGCAGCGAGCAGGCACTCGACGGCCAACGCCTCGAGCCCCTTGATCATGACGCTGCGGCACATTTTCACGGCCGACGCGACGCCAACCCGGTCCGAAAGCGCGGAAGTGTTCATGCCCAACTTGCGCAACGCCTGCGCAAGTTCCTCAGCGCGGCGCCCTCCCAACAGCATGGGGACCTTCAGTCGCTGCGGCGGCACGGGCGCCATGACCGCCGCCTCGACGTAATCGGCTCCCGCGCTTTCGATGATTTCCGCGTTAGCGCGCTTCGTCGCCGGCGACACTGAATTGATGTCGAGAAAAATCTGCCCGGCGCGGATCGACTGTGCCGCTCGCGCCGCCACGGCCGCGGAGGAACTCGCGGTAACCGCGGAAATCACGAGGTTCGCTCCCACGATCGCGGCTTCGGGACTCTCTGCGGCGCGAACGTTCAATTCTTGAGCCTTCGAGCGCAGCGGCTCCCGCGAGGCCGGCGCACCGAACAGGATGTCGTAAGTCACTACTTCGACGCCGGCAGTCACCAGCTCAGCGCCGAGGACGGACCCCGCCTCACCGAATCCGATGATCGCCATGACCGGCAGCTCGATCTGACTCGCCATGCTCGTTACCTCGATCGTTTCATGCCAGCCAGCCCTGCAACGCGGCGCTCACGGCTTGTGGCCGCTCCATCGTCGACATGTGGCCGCACTCCGGAACGATCGTGAGCTGGCTGGACGGGATCTGCGCCGCCATCCTGCGATGGCGGTCGACCGGGGACCAGCTATCCTGCTGTCCGCACAGCAGGAGGGTTGGACAGCGGATTTCTTGCAACAGCGGCGCCGCATCCGGCCTAGCCAGGAGCGCCCGCGTCTGCGCCGCATAACACTCAGGCGTCCGGCGTTCAATCATGTCGAGGATGCTGGCCACGAGAGCACTGTCTGACAGTCGCTCGGGATGCACCATCCCCTGCAGCCAGACGACGCCCATTTCCCGCATCCCGAGTTCCCGCGCCATCGCGACCATCCGCAGCCTGCTGGCGGTTTCCCGCTCTCCCACTTCGCCTTGGGGAAGCGGATGGTAGCCCGTGTCCAGCAGCGCGAGGCGCTCAATCCGCTCCGGCACGCGTCGCAATACCTCGAGCGCGACGCGGCCGCCCATCGAATGCCCGGCAATCGAAAAGTGCGCGGGAGCTGAGTCGATGATCGCCTGGGCCATGGCGGCCAGCGAGTCGCACTCTGAATTGTCGGCAATCTGAATGTCAGCGTAGCCGCTCAATGCAGCCGCCTGCAGATGCCAGACGGTGTCGTCGCATAGCAGCCCCGGAACGAGAATCAGCGAAGTCTTCACGGCGCGGAGGCACCCAAGGGACCGAAGCGCCAGATGAGGACGGGCAGGACGAGAAGATTCATGAGCGTCGAGGTCGCAAGTCCACCCAGGATTACCTGGGCCATCGGGCCCTGCACTTCCCGGCCGGCCTCGCCGCTGGACAAGGCCAATGGCAGCAGGCCCAGAGCGGTTACGAGCGCCGTCATCACAATCGGCACGAGCCGTTCACGTGCACCACGCAGAACCGTATCGAGCGACCAGTTAGCGCCCTCGGCCGCCACGAGATGATCGACGTGGGCAATCATGAGGATCGCGTTACGTGCGACAACCCCGAACAACGTGACAAATCCGACGAGCGATCCGATCGAAAGCGTCCCACCCGTGAGAGCCACAGCAAGGACCCCTCCCACCATCGCGAAGGGCGTCATCGCGAGGATGAGAATTACGCTGCGCGCGTTTCCGAAAGCCACAGACAACAGCAGGATGATTCCGACCGCGGCAATGGCGGCGTGAGTCAGAAGCTCGTGACGCGCGGCCGCCTCGCCCGCCGCCGCGCCGGCGAATTCAAGGTACACAGTGCCCGGCAGTTTCACTTTCTGGTTGATCGTATCGCGTGCCGTGTTGACAAACCCGCCAATGTCAGAAGAGTCGGGATTGATCGTCACAACCTGCCGGCGCCGCGCGCCTTCGTGCATGATGCTCGTACGGCCTTCCGTGAGCGAGATGGTCGCCAGTTCCCGCAGCGGGACGGTGACTCCGGAACTCGCCCGGATCAGTAGATCTCCCAGACCTTCCGGGTCCACGCGAGCTGCGGATGGCAGGCGCACGACGAGGTTGATCACACGATTGGCGTCATAGACCTGCGCCGCCGTCGCTCCTTCGTAAGCCGTCTGCACAGTATCCAACACGTCGCTTGCAGTGAACCCGTACTGATCGAGCCGCTCGTGCTGCAGATCGACTCGCAGGAACGGCGCACCCGAGGGCGATTGGACCTGCACGTCCTGCGCACCGGGTACCGTCTTGACGACCGTTGCGATCTGGTCCGCGACCCGATCGATCTCATCCAGATCGTTGCCGAAGACGTTGATCGCAACCAGTGCCGTCTCACCCGATAGAGACTCGCTCAGCCGGTCCGCCAGGAACGTCAACACTTCGGTCTGAAAATTCGGATAGTGCTCGAGCGTTGCGCGAATCGCGTCCTGGACGTTCTGTTCCTTGCGGCCCGACAGCCGCTTCAGCTCAATGTGGAATTCGCTGCGATTCGGCTCCCAGGTATCCTCCCCCGACTCGGCGCGGCCGATCTGGTGCTCGACCGACAGGACGCCCGGAATAGCAAGGAAGTCGCGCGAAATTCGCTCGCCGGTCAGCATTACCGCCGCGAGCGATGTCCCGGGCGGGGCCACCGCCTGCACGACGAAATGGCCTTCCCGAAAGGGAGGCATGAGCTGGCTGCCGAAGAACGGCACCGCCGCCGCAGCCAGCGCGGTCAGGACCACCGACCCGACCATGACGCGAGCGGGGAAAGCGCACCAGCGCTTGAGAAGCCGCTCATGGGCGGCCTTCAGGCGTTGCAGCCAACCCGCCTCCGGGTGCGGCTCTGCCCGAGTCAACATCAGCAAGGCCGCGGCCGGAGTGACGGTGATTGCGACTACCAGCGATGCGAGCGTTGCAATGATGAATGCGGCGGCCAGCGGACTGAAAAACTTTCCCTGCAGTCCTGACAGCAACAACATGGGAGTCAGCACGAGCACGACGACGAAAGTGGCGTATACCACCGGCGCACGGACCTCGACGGAGGCAGCTTGCACCACATCGCGGACGGCAGCGCTGTCGCGGACATTCAATCCTTGGGCACCGCGCAAACGCCTGACTATGTTCTCGACGCCGATGATCGCATCGTCAACCACGACTCCGAGCGCAACCGCAAGTCCGCCGAGCGTCATCGTGTTGATGGTCCAACCGAGCGCGTCGACTGCGATCACGGTACTCAGCAACGCGAGCGGAATCGAAGCGAAGGTCACGAGCACACTGCGAAAATCACGCAGGAAAAGAAATAGCACCAGGGTGATGAGCACCGCTCCGAGCAGTACATCGAGCCTGACGCCACGCAACGCGTTTTCGATGAAGTTCGCGGGGCGGTGCATGCTCGGATAGAGCGTCACACCCTTGGCTTCGAGTGCCGGCCTGAGGGAAGCTATCGCGTCTTCCGTCGCTCGCGTAACATCGAGGGTGTTGGCGCCATACTGGCTCGAAAGCGAAAGGAGTACGCCCGGCCTGCCCATGATGACGGCGTCGCCGAACTTCGGCGCAGCCGCATCCCTCACGGTTGCAAAATCCCGCAGGCGCAATGGCGTGCCCGTCTGCGACGGCACGACGGCCTCCCCTAACGCCGCTGCCGTCAGCGTCTGGCCTCGACTCTCGATCAAGACTCGCTGATTTGGAGTTTCGACGAATCCGCCGCCACGGACGCCGGTGGCCGACTGAACGGCGGCAATCACATCAGAGAACGCGAGATTGCGCGCATTGAGCTCGCGCGGCTCGACCTCTACCTGAAGCTGCCGCTCGTCCCCTCCATAGAGGGTCGCTCTCGCAACGCCGGGGACGGCGAGCAAGCGCGGACGAATAGTCCACTGCACCAGATCGCGCAACTCCATCGGCGACAGCTTGTCGCTGACGAAGCCGAGCTTGAGTAGGTCCATCGTGGAGGAGACCAGGGGTGTCAGCTTCGGCGTCTTGACGCCTGCCGGCAACCTTGCGGCGACTTCTCCGATGGCTTCCCCGACAACCTGACGAGCGCGGTAGGGATCGCTGTTCTCCCGAAAGACCACCGTGACGTTCGAGAGGCCGGAGATCGTCTCGGAGCGCACGGCCTCAACACCGGGCGCGCCGCTGATGGCCGCCTCGATGGGGAGCGTGACGAGCAGTTCGACCTGCTCGGCGACGAGTCCTGGCGCCTCGGTCTGGACGCTGGCCGTGGCCGGAACGAATTCCGGAAACACGTCGAACTTGGCCCGAGTCAATACCAGCAGGCCGTACACGACCAGGATAAGCGCCAGCACACAAACGATGGCCGGAAAGCGCAAAGACCAGCGAATGACGGAGGCCAGCATGTACGTCAGTCCGCGGCTGCTGCCGGCGCTTCGATCGCGAACAACGCCGCCGCACCTGCCGCCACGATCCGGTCACCGGCGGCGAAATCCTTGCGAACGAACCAACCGTCCGCGAGGGGTTGGTATTCAGAGACCTCGCGGCGGATGAACGTCGTCGGCGCGGTTTGCACGTACGCCCACACCTTTGAATCCTTCCGTAGCAACGCGCCTCGCGGCAGAACGACGCCGCGCGTTTGCCCGTCCGTTGCCGGGACGCGCGCCGTCAGCATGCGGCCGATGGCCAGATTCGCCTGGTCTCCCTTGATCTCCACCAGAACGCCACGAGTCTGCAACCGGGGATCCGCCGCCGGCAGGGTGCCGAGCACGACCGACTCGAGGGCCGGGCTATCGGGGTTCAAACGCACTTCCAGGGAGGAGCCATTCTTCGGGGGTGAGACACCGAGCGGCAACTCCACGCGAATCAATTCCGCACGCACCCGGGCGAGATCGTTGAGAAGCGCGGATCGCCGGGCCGGGGTGAGATTCGCGACGCCGTCACCCCACTCGAGTACGATGCGCCTTCGAGCGCTCTCAACGCGCTGTTGATCTGCGAGGGCCTGTGAATTCGCAGCTTCAACTGCGCGCGCAGAGGCGGTACGGTCTTCCATAAAGAGTTTGCGCGTCCGTTCGGCCTCCGCCCGGGACGCTTGGAAGCTCGCGCTGGCGGCCGCAAGCTCGCTGTCCAACGCAAGCAAAGGCCCGGGATCCAACACGCGCGCAATACTTGCGCTGCCGGCCGGCGCGGCTGCGGCACTCAGAGTCTCGGCGACCACGCCCAGCCGGGACTGTTGTGTCGCATCGAGTGTCACTGTTCCGGGCTCTCCGGCAGCGCCGGCAGTGTGGGCTGGCTCAGCCTCGGGATATGACTCCGCGGCATACGAAACGGAGCTGCTCAGCGTGATGAGCCACGCGACTGTGCAGAGTGTTCGCGACTTCACTTGCCCTCCGGCCGCGCCACCGCGGTGGCACTTACATCCAGCTCCGGTCCTTCCAGTGGCCGTCGCAACGCATCTTCAAGTCCCGCCAGCGCGTCCTGTACTCCACGCACGGCATCGAGCACCTGCAGCTCGGTAAGCGTACGCGCAATTTTTGCCGCAACGAGCTCGGTACGGTCATTGCCGCCGGCGGCAAAACCCTGTTCCATTTCCGAATACATCCGCTGGGCGGTGTCGTAGATGCCACTGTGGGCCTGGGCTAGCCTGGCGCGCGCCAGATACCATTGACGCACACCTTCGTCGATGTCGGCATACGCGGCAGCAACCGTCGCTTCGAGTTTTGCTCCAGCCTCGACGCGACGCGCCTCAGCCTCCGCGATGGCTCCCTGATTTCGGTTGAACAGCGGCAGCGTCAGTGACAGGTTGAACTGCAGCCGCTTCACGCCATGGTCCCAAGTGTAGCCCGGCCCGATTCGCACATCCGGGTACTGCTTGTTCACTTCGAGCCGCAAGGCCTCTTCTGCAAGACTGTAGCCGACCACGGCGCTGCGAACGTCGGCGCGGACGAGCAGGGACTCGTCGCGCCATTGCTGCAGCTCCGACTCCGATATTTCCCGCGGATCGTCCATCTGAGACCATTCCAACCGCACCCTCTCCAGGGCTCTGACTGGCACCCCGATGGCACTGGCGAGCGCGCTCCGGGCAGCGCTTGCGCGGCGGCGCGAGTCGTTCAGCTTCTGCTCATCCAGGAGCGCATCGCCGACGAGCCGGTCTACGTCCCCGCGAGCGGCGGCTCCGACCTCGAGCTGCCGCTTTGCCATCTTGAGCTGACTGTCGCGATCCGACTGGACGCTTTCCAGCAATGCGACTTCGCGCTCTGCGAGCAGCATGTCGGCGAACCCACGGCGGAGAGTCCCGCGCGTCTTCCACGTAAGCTCGGTGAAGTCGTAGCGTGCCTGCTCCGCGGTGAGATCGGCAACCGAGATGCGGGCTCCACGCCGTGTTCCGAAATCCAACAGCCAATCGGTCGCTATGCCCCAAAGCCACAACGGCGAGCCATCGTGCTGATTCGCGTACTCCGATGCAAAGGTCAGCGTGGGATTGGGCAGCTCGCGTGCCGTTCCCCGCGCCGCAATTGCAACATTCACCGCAGCGCGCCCTTGCGCGACGGAGTCGTTGAAATAGAGCATCGCGAACAGCAGGTCCGCGCGGTCCCACTTTTCCCGCGGCCACGCGGAGCCGCGAGCCGGCAATGCTTTATCGAGTGCCGCGCGCAAGCCGGGGTCCTCCAGACTGCGGGCTGCGAAATCGGCAACCGCTCTTGCCGGCGGCACGGGACGAGGTGTGTAGTGGGCACACCCGTTGAGTCCGATGACCAGTCCGATCAGCCACCACGCATGGATCGTACAAGCCTTCACAAGATGTTGGATCGTGCCTGGGACGCGAGTGTGCCTGCGCGGCCCGCAACGCTCCCGGCCTCGATCTCGCAATGTGGGAGCTTGCTGAAATCGAGTGTCGCTGCGTACGACGCAAGGTCCGTCAATTGCACGCCGCGCGCATTCCACGTACGCAGCAGGCGCTCGAAGGCTTCCAGATAAAGGCCGCCCTCGAGTTCCGCGTGCAGCGTGTAAACCTGATCGCGATCCGGTGCCCGGCTCGTCAGCTCGAGAAGGTGATCGACAGGATCCTGGCCTGCCAGGTCGGGACGTCCGATCAGCTCATCGAGTGTCGGCAAGGTGGTCGGAAGCTGCGGCACATCGACGGGCTGTCCGTCGACGACCGGGACGAAGGGAAATGCGCCGCGTGCATCGGAGGCGTATTCGAATCCGAGTTGCCGTTCGAGGCCGGGCACAAATCGGTTGAGCTGCCAACCCGCGGCACCGTGGACTCGCGGCGGCCGGTCGAACACCTCGGCGAATTGATCGCGCGCGAGTGTCAGTTCGTGGCGTGTCCACGACTCACTCGCCGCGGCGACATTGTCCTGCCAGCGCACGTGATCGTAAGTATGCACGCCTACTTCAAACCCGCGCTCGGCGATTCTCCGCATGTGGGTGCGGCAACGACGGCCGATATGAGGTCCGGGCAGAAGCGTCCCATACAGCAGAGTCTTGATACCGTAGTGTTTCACGACGGACGTGCGCCGGACTTTGCCGACGAACCCGCGTTTGAAAGCGCGCCGCACCGCACGGCCCGTGTGATCGGGTCCGAGACTGAATAGAAAAGTCGCGCGCGCCTGCACGCGTTCCAGAAGCTCGGCCAGGCGCGGCACTCCTTCGCGAGTGCCGCGGTAGGTGTCGACGTCGATCTTCAGGGCGATGCGGCTCAACGCGCAGATCCTAGGTCAACGTGACCGGCTGTTTGCGAAACTCTGCCGCGACCGCACGCAGATCGAGGGGACCGGAATCCTTCGCTGCGGAGAGGATTTCGAGTACTCCGCCATCGTGACAGGCCACGTAGCATTTGCCGTCCGCGCCGAACAGCCGGGCGCGGTCGGAAGGCGCAATGGTTCGCTTGGCCACACGTGTGCGATGAATGAGCCAGCGCTCGCCTTCGACATTCGCAAACGCACCCGGAAACGGGGGCGCGACAGCACGCACCAGATTGTGAATCTCATGCGCGGAACGCATCCAGTCGATGCGGCCATCCTCCGGCCGGCGACGCCCGAAATACTCGCCCGGCAAGATCGTCTGTGGCGTCCGCGACTCCGTGCCCGCGATGAGCAGTGGCAGCGAGCGCGCCAGGACTATCTCCGCCGCGGCCGTCACCTTGTTGAATACCTCGCGCGCGTCGTCATCGCCCAGAATAGGCACCGCGAGCTGATCAACGATGTCACCGGCGTCCGCCCTGTCGACCATGTAATGAAGAGTGGCACCCGTCTCACGTTCGCCCCGCAGGATCGCCCAGTTGACCGGCGCCCGCCCGCGATACTTCGGCAGCAGCGAGCCGTGCATGTTGAGCGCCCCCCGTCGCGCCGCCTGCAATATCGGAGCCTTCAGCATCGAGCGGTAATAAAACGAGAAAATGAAATCGGGCTTCGTGGCAGCGACCGCCGACTCGACCGGCGGCGTGTTGGCATCGTCCGGGGCGATCACATTGAGACCATAATTGGCGGCGGCTTCGGCAACGCTGGCGAACCACTGCGCCTCGTTTGGATCGTTCGCTAGCGTCACGACGAGCGGGATCTCCACACCTCCCGACAGCAACGTCTTGAGGCAGCGCACGCCCACATCGTGGTAAGCAAACACGACGGCGCGAGGCTTCCTCACTCTGCCGCTCTCCCAACCGTTTCGGCCTGCCGGGCAGGTGCCGTGCCGTTATCCTGGAGCACGGCAGCTATGGTGTATCGGGGTCGCTGCCGCACCTGCTCATAGATGCGCCCGACATACTCACCCACAACTCCGACACCCATGAGCAGGACGCCGATCAGGAAGAACGCAATGCCGAACAGCGTGAACACGCCTTCGGCCTCCGGTCCGTGGATCAGCCGGCGAATGGCCAGGCCGACCACACCCAACAAGGACAGCAGCGCGATTGCCATGCCGGCCATGGAGAAGAACTGCAGCGGCGCGACCGAGAAGCCGGTCATCAGGTCGAAGTTGAGCCGGATGAGGCGATACAACGAGTACTTCGATTGACCGACCGCCCTTTCGGCATGCGCGACCTCGATTTCCGTCGGGTGACGCGCAAACGTGTAGCCCAGCGCAGGCACAAACGTGCTTACTTCGACACAGCGGTTGATCGCATCGACGACCGTGCGGTGATAACCCCGCAACATGCATCCCTGATCGGTGATCTTGACCTGGGTGGTCCGCTCTCGAATCCGGTTCATCATGCGGGAGGCGGCCTTCCGCCACAGCACGTCGTGCCGGTTGACGCGAATCGTTCCGACGTAATCCGAGCCCGCGTCCATCGCAGCGACCAGTTTCGCAATTTCCTCTGGTGGGTTCTGCAGGTCGGCGTCCAAGGTAATTACGTACTCACCGCGCGAGTGCTCGAATCCCGCAAGGATCGCCATGTGCTGACCGGCGTTGCGGGCCAGAACGACTACGCGGGTTGTATCCGGGCGCCGGGCAAACTGCTCCCTGAGAATCGCCACCGAACGGTCGTGACTGCCGTCATCGACGAAAATCACCTCGTAGGGATGTTGAAGCTGGTCGAGCGCGGGATACAAACGGTCGAACAGTTGGCCGAGACCGGACTCTTCGTTGTAGACGGGAACGATGACTGACACGCTGGCGCTCATCGGCGTGCCTCGCGAAGGATCTGCGTCGTCTCCCGGACAACCCGGTCGACATCCGCAAGCTCCATGGTTGGAAACAGCGGCAGGGTCACGGTTTCACGGCCGATACGCTCGGCGTTTGGAAACTGACCCTCGCGATACCCGAGCTTGCGGTACGCGGTGAATGTGTGAATCGCCGGATAGTGCACCCCGACCGAGATTCCGCGCGCCGCCATCGCTTCGATGAAGTGAGCACGCGAGATATTAAGCTGATCGAGAGGTAGCAACGGCGCGAACACGTGCCAGCTATGGCCCTCATCGCCACGCTCCGGCAACCGCACAGGCGGGTCCTGGCTCCAGAGGCTGAAATAGCGGGCAATCCGTTCCCGGCGCAAGGAGTTGAAGCGATCGAGGTGCGGTAACTGCCCGAGCCCCACGCTCGCGGCGACATCCGATAGATTCGCCTTGCCGCCGGCGAACAGCACGTCAAAGCCATCGACGCCCGTCTTGAGCTGACCATGAAAGCGGTGCAGCTCCAAAGCCTTCAGCTCTTCCGGCGAGCCGCCCGAAATCGCCCCACCTTCGATCGTCGTGATGTTCTTGTTGGGATGGAAGCTGAAGCAGACGAGATCCCCGAAGCTGCCAATCCGTTTCCCGCGCCACGACGAACCGATCGCATGAGCGGCGTCCTCGATGACCCGTAGCCCGTGCCGCTTGGCGATTTCATAGAGCCGGTCCATGTCCACCGGAAGCCCGGCAAAATGCACCGGAAGAATCGCACGCGTGCGCGAGGTGATCGCCGCTTCAACGTGATCAAGGTCGATATTGCGGGAGTCGAGACCGACCTCCACAAACACAGGGTGCGCGCCAGTCCGAACGATAACGTTCGCCGTCGCCACGAAACTCAACGCCGGCGTAATCACTTCGTCGCCGCGCCCTATCCCACACGCGAGCAGCGCCATCTCGAGCCCCGCAGTCGCGGAGGTCTGAGTCCGGATCGGACGACCGCCCAGGTATCGCGAGAGCGCGGCCTCAAACTCCGCCACCTTCGGTCCGCTGGCAAGCCAGCCAGAGCGCAACACATCGACGACACCCTGAATCGTCTCTTCATCGATCGTCGGCCGCGTGAACGGCAGCCTCTGTTTGCTTTGCTCACTCATGAACGCGCCACCAATACGACTCCGACCACGATGACGCCGATGCCGGCTACTCGCTGCACGTTCGGCACTTCGCCGAGCATCCACCAGGCCAGCCCGATGTTGAGTACATAGCCAAGCGATAGCAGTGGGTAAGCCTGGCTCACAGGGACCCGCGACAGGCCGACAATCCACACCACGACGCTCAACCCGTAGGCCGAAAGTGCATACCATAGAGACGGCACACGCAACAGGTCGAGCGCGTGCCCCCACGCTGCCGCTCCACCCGAGGCGGCGGTCAGCGGCCCCGTCACTTTTGTCGCGGCCTTGAGCCCGAGTTGCGCGAGTGCATTCAGCAGCACACCACATCCGAGCACGGCGAAATCGGCAAGTTTCATGGCTCTCCCAAGATCGGGCGATGAGCTGCGTTCATGTTTGCGGCTGGGCGGCAGCCGGATCCGGGAATTCGTTCCGGCTCACGACGACGGTGTTGCCGTCGGCCGCGAGCACCCGTCCAGGCAGCCCCAGCATCCGAAAATCGTCGTACGCGGATGGCTTGAAGAACGCCACGGCCGCGGCGCTGGCGCGCCAGCGAGTCAGAAACTCTTCCCGCGCCGCAAACTGGTTGCCCGGCTCCTGCTGCAGGCCGAAGTCCAGCTCTCCCGAGTAGTCGACGAGAATCATCGTGCGCCGCAGGTACCAGGACACCGTGGGACGATACTCCCCCACGCTGTAGACAGCGGTTTGCGATTTGATCTCTGCGCTGACCTGGCGCACCAGGTCCTTTGCAGTACGCAACGGCGGGATGGCCGCGTAAGCACTCATCAAGCAGGCCCATCCCAACACGCTGGCCGCCGACAGCAGAATGATCGGCCTGGCCTGTGCAACCGCCGGCCGCCCCATCAATCCTATTGCGATGAACAGGGCCACGAAGACCCCAATACCCGCCCACGTCAGTACCCCTTCCGGGAGCGCTCCGGTGCGCATGATTGAATACGCGCACAGACCGATGGCGACGACGAACAGCAGTGCGGCTGCAAACCACCCTGCTTCGCGCATGAATTGCGGACGGCCGCGTGCGTGCACGCCGGCGAGCGCCGCCAAAGCGGGCATCATCGGCAAGATATACGGTGCCAGTTTGGAGCCGGATGCCGAAAAGAACACCAGCGTGACGACGCAGAAGATCAGCAGAAACTTCTGCGGCCGGAATTGTGCGCTGACGCCCGGATCGAACCACGCCCGGCGCGCCAGACCTGCAGTGAAGCGCACCCATGGCAACACCCCAAACAACAGCAGTGGCAGGAAATACCACCACGGCTCTACGCGTTGGTGCACGGTCGTGAGGAAGCGCGCGAAATGCTCGTGGATGAAGAAGAATTCGGGAAACTCCGGGTTGCGCCGTGAAACCACGATGAACCAGGGGGCCGTGAGAACCAGGAATATCGGCACACCTATGCTCAAGTGCAGCCTCCGCCAGGGGCGCAGGTCGCGCTCCAGAAGGGAATAGAGAATCAGCGTCAGCCCGGCCAGCACGCCAACCACGATTCCTTTGCTGAGAACCGCGAGAGCGGCCGCGGCCCAGGTCACGATCATCCACCGGCGCTCGCTCCCGGAGCCGGTCGGCTCGTTCTGCGCGAGAGTGAATGCGAACAGGGCGCCGGTTAGCCAAAAAGTGAATCCTGCATCCAGAGCGTTCAGATGTCCGAGCACCACGAAGTACGGGCTGACGGCCAGCGCGCCCAGGCCCGTGAGCCCCTCCTTGGTCCCGTACAGTTTGCTGCCCCAGGCATAGACCATCGGCAGGCACAGAAATGCGAGTCCGACTGTCCACAGCCGCGCGGTCCACTCCGATACGCCAAACGCCAGGTACGCAGTGGCCGTGGCCCAATATTGCAGTGGAGGTTTCTCGAAATACTTCAGCCCATCCAGCCGCGGCGTCACCCAGTCGCCGCTCGCGAGCATCTCTCGCGGAATCTCGGCGTATCGTCCCTCGTCTGGATCCAGCAGGGGCCGTAGCTGCAGCGTTGCAAACCACGTCGCCGCCAATGCCAGCCACAGCACCCAACCGGGCCCATGTCCTCTGCTGGCGGCCTTGGCCACTGCACCGGCAGCCACTGCGGCCGCTTCCGTGGCCATGATCAGGGGGTCCGGCTCAGAGGCTTCCCGCCGCGCGTGTGCCGAACCCTTCCTGGTTCACGTAATACTCGATCGTGCGGCGGATGGCCGTGTCGAGATCCGTCGTCGGCGCCCATCCCAGGTCACGCTTCGCAGCTTCGATAGCCGGCACTCGAACCTGAATGTCCTGGTAATACTTGCCGTAGTACTCGCCCGCGGAAATATCGATGACTTCGGTGGCCTTCGCATTCTCCCGCAATACCGGGAATTCCTGCGCGATGGCGATCATGCGCTGCGCGAGGTCGCGGATGGAGACGCAGTTGTGTGGATTGCCGATGTTGAAAATGCGCCGTGTCGCGCGCCCGTTGTCGTTCTCGAGGATCGTCAGCAGCGCCTCGATGGCATCGTCGATGAAGGTGAACGAGCGCTTCTGGCGGCCGCCGTCGACCAGCTTGATCGGGCGCCTGTACACGATGTTCGAGAGGAACTGCGTGAAGACGCGCGAGCTGCCCTCCTTGGGCTCCTCGATGTCGTCCAGGTTCGGGCCGATGAAATTGAACGGGCGGAACAGCGTGTAGTTGAGCTCGTCCCGGACGCCGTAGGCATAGATGACGCGATCCAGAAGCTGCTTGGAGTTGGCGTAGATCCAGCGTTGCTTGTTGACCGGACCGTACACGAGGTTGCTCGATTCCTCATCGAGCACGCCGTCCGGGGACATTCCGTAGACTTCCGAGGTCGAGGGGAAGATCAGGTGCTTGCGGTACTTCACGCACTGGCGCACGACCTCGAGATTCGCTTCGAAGTCCAACTCGAACACCCGCAGCGGATGAGTCACGTACTGGGCGGGGTTCGCGATCGCAACCAGGGGAACGATCGCGTCGCACTTCTTGACGTGGTACTCGACCCACTCCTTGTTGATCGTGATGTCGCCCTCGAGGAAATGGAAACGCGAAGTCTTCGGCAGGTCGCCGAGCTTGTGGTCCGAGAGGTCCATCCCGTAGACGTCCCAGTCGCGCGTGCGCAGGATCGAATTGGTGAGCGCGCTGCCGATGAAGCCGTTCGCGCCGAGAATCATGACTTTCAATGCCATTGCCATCCTTCGAAGGGCCGCCTTGAGGGGCCAAGGGGCGTGGTGATCCGTT
>FTEM01002035.1_pt1 | contig 14214 bp, 10 predicted proteins | sample 1640201 | NCBI WGS metagenome assembly FTEM01 (sample SAMEA3914816, study PRJEB12502) | metagenome | biome: forest; material: soil | place: USA | collected 2011-09-16 | depth 0.3 m | reverse complement strand
GTCATCAACTGGTCTGGGACCTTCAAGCGCAAGAACGCCGACGAGAATCCGCCGGCCGACCAGACGGACGAGGCCGCGAAGAAGGTCATCACGGGAATCTATTCGAGCGGTCTTGCCAACCTCAAGAAGCAGGTCGAGAGCTGACCCGACCCCGTCAAGGTTGCGGCAGGGCGAACGTGAGAACGCTGCGCCCTGCCGCGACGGTAACGAATTGTTCGCCGTCCACCTCGTAGGTGACGGGCGCCGCCATGATCGACCCGCCTGTCTCGACGGACCACAGCATCTTTCCGGACTGCGAATCCAGCGCGAAGAAGCGCGTCTGGTCGCCGCCAAAGACGACGCCGCCACGGGTGGACAACAGTCCCGCTGTCTCGTTATCGACGAGCCGCGCCGGTTGCCGGTGCTCCCAGACGAGTGCCCCGGTACTCGCATCCAAAGCGCGGATTGCCGTGAAGAATGAGCGGCCCGCGGCGCTCGGCAATGTCTGGGCCGTTGGAAAGAACACCATGCCCTGCTCGAGCACGGGAATATAGACCCGATCGAGCACCGGATCGTAGGTGGGCGGCCACCAGTTGGTGCCTCCCTTGGCGCCGGGGAAAACGGGGCGGCCGCGAGTTTGATCGAGCGTCTCCAGCGGCCGGATCGGCCGACCGTTCGCATCGAGACCCTGCGACCAGTTCTGGCGCACGAATGGCGTACCTGTCAGAAAGGCGCCGGTGTCGCGATCGAGCACGTAGTAGAACCCGTTCCGGTTGGCCCACAGCAGGCGCTTCTGCACTCCATCGGGCGTAGTCCGGTCCGCGATGAGCGGCACTTGGTTGGAGTCCCAATCGTGCACGTCGCCCGGTGTGAACTGGAAATGCCACAGCAGCTTGCCGGTCGCGCCGCGCAAAGCGACGACCGAATCCGAGTACAGGTTATCGCCCTTGCGGCTGTTGGGATCGAAGTCGGGTTTCGGATTGCCGACCCCCCAATACAGGGTGTCCGACTGCGGGTCATAGGAGCCGGTCATCCAGGTGCCGGCGCCGCCGCGCTTCCACGAATCACCGGACCAGGTCTCGTTCCCGGCTATGCCCGGCCCCGGAATCGAGTCGAATCGCCACCGTTCCTGCCCGGTGTGTGCGTCGTAGGCTGCGATGAACCCACGGCTGTCTTTCGACGCCGTGCCGACGCCTGTCACGATCAGATCCCGCAGCGCGAGTGGAGCTGCGCTGATGTACGAGCTGGGATAGGTCGGATCGACTGTTGTTTCCCAGGTCACCTTGCCGGTGGCGGCTTCGAGCGCGGTCAGTTTCGCGTCCCAGGTACCGACGAAGATGTGGTCGTCGAGCACGGCGACACCGCGATTCTGGCCGATGGGTCCCTCCCCGCCTCCTATTCTTTCGTACGGATGCTCGTGCATCCAGATGCGGTGACCGTTCGCGGCGTCCAGCGCGATGACGGTGGACGGCGGGATCGTCATGAACAGAACTCCGTCACGCACGATCGGCGACGACTCGATCTTGTCCGCCGCATCCTCGAGCTGCACCATCCAACGCAGGCCTAGCTGGCCCGCGTTGTCGCGGTTGATCTGCGTGAGTCCGCTGTGTCGTGCGGACGAATACGAGCCCGAGAAATTGAGCCAGTCGGCTCCGGGCTGCGTCGTGGCTGCCAGGTCTTCGAACGGCACTCGCAATTTGTCGAGGCGCGCCTGCGTCAACGGCGGCACATCAAGCGAGCTCGACGCAACATCGATCGAGCGGATGTAGGCCACCAGTTGCCAGATCTGCCGCCACGGCAGCGGATGGTCCATCATTGCCGTTTTCGGCACGCCGTAGCGGATCGTGCGGTAGAGCGCCCATTCGCTGTCGCCATGTTTGAATTCCCGCCCGAACAACGGCGGCGCCCCGGGGCCACCGCCCGCATCCGGACCGTGACAGGAGGAGCATTCCGAGCGGAACACCTTGGCGCCCGTGGCAATGTCGGAGGGCTTGGAGCTTGGAATATGCACGACCGCATACGGGTTGCGGGAGGCCACCAGGCGCGAAATCTGCGGCTGGCCGGCACCGGGCATCATCAGCCGCAACAGCTCACCCAGATGCATGTCCGGAATGCTGCCGGTCAGCACGAGCCCCGCCGCCTGGAGTCGCCAGCGGATCTGCGGAACCGCGAAGGCGACGATGACGAGTCCTGCCAGAAGCACCGCGGCTAGCCGGGACCCTCGCCATGGGGGTCTTCGTGTGGGGTGAAACACCACATTGACGTCACGACTGGCGCGAGTCGTCTCGGGCGGAACGGAAGATGGCAAGAGATCAGGCTCGCTGGTCGGGAGTGAGTCGTTGTTCTGTTTGGAGGCGCAAGCGCCTCGACGCTGCCGTTGCCGCCGACAGGATGTCGGCGTACGCGGCGTCGCGCGCACTCGGGCTGCAGTAATGAACCAGGAGTTGTTCCGCGCCTTGCAGGATCGCTGCGACCCGGATTGGATCTGTCAGCGCGCTGATCAGGCCAGCCGCGATTCCCGCAGCGTCCGGCGGAGTGAGAATCGCGCATCGCTCAGTCAGCAACTGGTTGTGAACCAGTGTGTCGGTCGCCACCACGGGACGCCCTGACGCCAGGTAAGGGAGTAACTTGCCAGGAGGATTGATTCCCTGGGTGCGCGGCGAAACCAGGACATCGGCAGCCGCAAGATAGGCCGGTATCGCACGCTGCGGCTGACTGCGCTCGAATATGACGCGATCCGCGACTCCGAGGCGCTCGGCCTGGCGCCGCAGTGGAGCGATTTCGGCGTCCGAGCCGCCGACCAGCAGGAATACCGCCTTCGGCTCGGCAGCTACAACTGTCGGTACGGCGGCGATCAACAGGTCCAACGCCTGTAGTGCGACGAAGGAGCCCGTATATAACACCAGTTTCTGCTCAGCTCCGACGCCATATCGCGCCCGTATCCCCGCGATCTCTTCCGCGGTTGCGCTGACACCCGTCTCGAAATGATTGACGATAACCACGCATCGCGCGGTTGGACAGACGTGGCGCGCGGCGCGCTCGACAGCGGGAGAAATCGCGACGACCGCGCAGGCGCCGCGTACGCTTTGCTTTTCGACCCACCGGAATGCGTTGATGACGGCAGGGCGGCGGCTGAACTTCCAGTCGGTGATCTGCAGCGGCAGGCTCGAATGCATGTCGTAAATGTAAGGCACGCGGAAGATCGCGCCGGCGAGCTTCGCCAGCAGTGCTCCCTCTTCGTGCGCGTAGAGCAGGTCGTAGCGCCGCAGGCACAGCCGGCCGAGCAGATTCACGAACAGCAGGCAGTCGAACCAGATCTTCAGCCGCGAAGGCCCGGGCTTGATCGAGCGGGTGAAATGCGGACCGCGGGCGCGGAAGAGGCGTGCTTTGAGGTCCGGCGGCTCCTCGCCTACTCCGTAAGTGAGGATGTCGACCTCGTGGCCCCGGGCGATCAGCTCCTTGGCGCGATGATAGGCGCTGAGCGGCGTGCCGCGGGCCGTGTAGAACGCCTGTGGAACTATCTTAAGTATGCGCATGCATTACACATCCCAATACGAAACGAGTCGCGCACGATTGACATTCAACAGCTCGCGAAATCGCGGCGAGAGGAGATATTCGAGCTCTGCGCTACGCATGTGGCTGCCGGGTTTCTCGACATCCGCCGCCACCGTCCCCGGGTGGCAGCACAACTCGACAGGCCCTGCCGGGTCGACCAGCCGCGCGGGATAGTCGACCCGCGCCGCGCGAATGCCGCGCCCGTCACGGACGAAGGTCCGGTCCGCGGCAGCGAGGAAGGGTTGCAAGTCCAACGTCCGAACCGGTGAGCGAAGGGACGAGCGGCGAAACTTTCGCGAAGCTTTCATCGCGAGCGCCTCACGCACCAGCGTCGTGAGCGGACGCAACTGCGCGATCCGTCCGAGCCGTGTAATTCTGACTCTCTGGATGGCGAAGCGTGGCAAAACATTCGCGACGGCCGTGCTGATTACGGGGAGCTGATGCAGGTGTTTGTGCCCGTCGACGTGCGAAATGCGCACCCCCGCATCGTGTACTCGGGAAATTTGCGCGGCGATTTCGCCTTCCACGTCGGCGAGCCTGAGACGGCCCGTGACCGAGCGGAGGAACAGGGCCCGCTTGGCGTGAAAGCGCCCGCTTGCGTCGGTCAGGGACGATGCCGCCGCGAGCGCGTTGCCTTCACAAAAGTTGAGGTGCACACCGAAGCTCGCCCGGTCGGAAAGGGCCGCGACGCGCTGTAACGCGTCCTGCGTACCTGGCATGTTCGCCATTATCGAAGTGCTTGTAATGACACCTGCCTCGATACCCCTGCAGATGCCCGCGGTGATCTGCAGCGTCTCGCCAAAATCGTCGGCATGCACGATCAAAGGCAAGCCTGTCGCGTGAGATCCGGTTCGCACGTGCGTTCTGTCGGCGCTGGCCGGCATTCCGACTCGCGCAGTACCCGCCGAGGGCTGTGGGAGCATGTGTGTCAGCACCTCCTGAGGGTGCCGATGCGTTGAGTTTTGCGTAGACGTAGCAGGAAACGTACCAAACGCGGCGCGGGCGTGAATCCCACAATTTGTCGCGATTTAGCCTCGGCCCTGAACTTGACCGTAAGCGCGTCGCCGGGTCGGCCTGCTACTTGCATGTAAGGCCACGGCGCCATGTCATCGCAACAAAACTACAACACCTGCGCGGAGCCCATCCGCACGCGGGCCCGCCGGGTCGCTCGCAGCGTGCTGGGCGCGTTTCGCACCCATTACCCTGCATTTGTCCTCGGGTTTCCATTGCCCCGCGATGCGATACCCGTATTCATCTACCACGACGTGGCAGCGGCACGGCTTGCAAGCGACCTCGAGTTTCTGCGCACGAACCACTATCGCACGCTGAGCCTGCCTGAGTTCGCAGCGGCCAGCGAGCGCCGCTCAGGGGTTCCGAAGCGCTGCGTGCTGCTGACATTCGATGACGCCAGACGCAATTTCCACGACACGGCGCTGCCGGTGTTGCGTGAGTTCGGCGCCCGCGCGACGCTCTTCGCGCCGACATACTGGATGAGCGCGCCGGCCCCTCGCTCGGCAGACACCGAGCAGTTCATGAGCTGGGATCAGGTCCGCGCCAGCGCCGCATCCGGGCTGGTCGATGTTGAATCGCACGCCCACCGTCACTCGCTGGTCTTCACCTCCGACAGGCTGTTGGATTTCGCGAACCCACGCACCCTTGCGCGCTATGACATCTATGACTGGCCGATGCGCAATGCAATCACGGCAGAAGAGCTTGGGCGTCCGCAGCTCGGCACTCCAATCTACAGCGCGCGGCCGCTCCTTTCGGCCACGCGCCGATTTGTCGAGGATCCTGCGGTCACCGCCGCATGCGTGGACGAGGTTTCCCGTCTGGGAGGCTCGAGCTTTTTCGAGCGGCCCGACTGGGCGACGACGCTCAGGCGCGTACATGGCAGTGCACGCGCCGGACAATTTGCCTCGCCTGCGGCGTTGCGTGCGCTGGTGACTTCGGAGTTCGAGCACTCTCGCGACCTGTTTCGCAACTTTCTGGGCTACGCGCCGCAGTACCTGGCGTATCCGTGGATGATGGGCTCGCCCTTGTCGCTCGAGCTGGCGAAAAGCTTCGCTCTGAAAGCGGTCTTCGGCGTCGCGCTCGACTACCGACGCGCTGCGCGGGCCAATCTGCCTGTCCGCGCGTTCGGCAGGCTCAAGGCGGACTGGCTGCCACTCCTGCCGGGGTCCGGCCGCGCCAGCTTCCTGAGCCTGGCGGCCGGAAAGCTCGCCGGCCTGTCCAAGACACAGCACCTGGCTCATTGAAAGAGCAGCCGAACATGACGGCCACGCGGACGATCGGTGTGATGGCGCGTCTGCTGGATCAGCAGGACGGGCTTGGCGTCTATTCGCGCCAGTTGCTCCAGCAGATGTTCACGCTGGACCCGAACACACGCTACGTCGTGTTCCTTGGCAGTGCGCAAGCTCAAACCGCGTTCAACGGATTCGACAACGTCACTGCCTGCGTGCTACCCGCTGCAAACAAATTATGGTGGGACCAGGTGCAGGTCCCCAGAGCTGCGCGGCGACTCAAGGTCGACCTCCTGTTCAATCCGAAATTCTCCCTGCCTCTGCTCACACGCATCCCGGGCGTGTTCGTCCTGCAGAGCTGTGACTGGTACGTGAACCCTGGCAATTATCCGTGGTGGGACAATCTCTATATCCGGCTCACCCTGCCGCTCTATTGCCGCAAAGCGAGTGGACTCCTCGCCATTTCGCAATCGACTCGCACAGAGCTTGCGCGCCGCGCCCAATTGGATGTGTCAGGTGCCGCGATCACGCACGCTGGTGTGGGACCTGCGTTCGTTGCTCAGCGCGACTCGGCAGCCGTGGAAATATTTCGCGCCAAATACAAGCTTCCGGAGCGGTACGTTTTTACGGTCGCCCGCGTGCTGCACACGGGCAACAGGAAGATGTCCGAATATCCCGGTGGCAATAACGAACGGCTGCTCAGGGCATACCGCCAGTATCGGCAGCGCGCCCGCAATCCCCTGCCGTTGGTTGTCGCCGGCCTTGGCATCGAGGACTATTTGCTGGGGCGCGGATTCTCCCGCGAAGACTTCGCGGGCGTGCGCTTCCTGGGATTCGTTCCGAACAGCGCCATCCACATGGCTTACCAGCTCGCGGATTGCTTCGTGTTGGCGACGCTCTGCGAGAGTTTCGGCATCCCCATTCTCGAAGCGCTCGCCACCGGCTGTCCCGCGATCGTCCCCAAAACGGGAGCGGCACCCGAGGTTGCGGGCGGCGCAGCGCGTCTCATCGATCCGTACGATGAGGGGGATATTGCCGGGGCATTGCTTGAAGTCACCGAATCCGCACCCCTGCGTGAGTACCTGTCGCGGGAGGGAGTGAAGCGGGCGCGAGTATTTAGCTGGCAGCATGCCGCCCAACGCGTGCTCCAGGTGTTCGACGAAGTGCTGCGTGGCGCGTGTGCGCCCGAGTCGGCGGCGCGTACCTGATCCAACTCACGAGAATCACGTTTCATGTGCGGAATTTGCGGTTTCAATTGGGCTGACGAGCAGCTCATCGAGCGGATGAAGGAGACTCTCGTGCACCGCGGGCCCGATGCGGACGGCACCTACGTGGCGCCCGGCGTATCGCTCGGGCATCGCCGGTTGAGCATCGTCGACCTGTCCGATTCGGGCCGCCAGCCGCTGACGAACGAAGACGGCACCGTCTGGATCACGTTCAACGGCGAAATCTACAACCACACCGAGCTGCGCGCCCGGCTCCAGGGCAAGGGTCACGTTTTCCGCAGCCGCAGCGACACGGAAGCCATTGTCCACGCGTACGAGGAATTCGGTCTCGAGTTCGTCAAGCATCTCACCGGCATGTTTGCGTTCGCGATCTCGGACGCTCCGCGGCGCCGGCTGGTCCTTGCACGGGATCGCCTGGGCATCAAGCCGCTGTACTACTGCGCGGCCGGCGGTCGAATTCGTTTTGCGTCCGAAATCAAGGCGCTCCTGGCAGATCCTCTCGTGCCGCGCGAGGTCAACAGCCAGGCACTGTTCGATCTCATGGGGTACGAGTTCACTCCGGCCCCGGAGACGTTGTTCAGCGGCATCAAAAAGCTACTGCCGGGCTGCATCCTGGTCGTCGAGGGGGACGGCAGTCAGCGGCTGACGCGCTACTGGACACTCGAAAGTAAAGCTGTCGAGCCCTCGCCCGAAGTGTTGTGCGAACTGTTGGAGCGCTCCTGCTCGGAGCACATGATGAGCGATGTGCCGGTCGGCGCATTTCTCTCGGGGGGTATCGATTCGAGCACGGTGGTGAGCTTCGTCAGCGAGTCAGCGCCGGCGGGGCTTCAGACGTTTGCGCTCGGCTACCGCGAAGAATCGTTCAGCGAATTCGAATACGCGCGGCGGGTCGCGAATCATTTTCAGACGCATCACCGCGAGCTGCTGGTGCGCCCGGTCGACGCACAGGCCATCGAGCGTTCCGTGTGGCACCTGGACGAACCGACGACCGACCCCTCAAACCTTCCATTCATGCTCATCTGCGAGGAAGCACATCGTTACGTGAAGGTCTGCCTCAGTGGCGACGGTGGCGATGAGCTGCTGATGGGATACGACCGGTTCCGCGCCAGCAAGGCTGCGTCGCTGCTCGCGCGGCTGCCACTACCGCTGCGCAACAGGCTATATCGCACTTTGATCGCACGGCTCGGCGACGACGATGTGAAGAAAGGGTTGCGAAACATTCTCAAGCGCTTCCTTCAAGGCGCCGTCCTGCCGGGCGCCGGAGAGCATCTGCGCTGGCAGTATTTCCTGGATCCGCGCATGGCCGTCGCCATTTTCAAGCCCGATCTCCTGCAGCGCCTCGATCTGGATCCTTTCGGCCCCCTCAAACGCTGGTCGGACACCGCACCCGCGGAGCGAGGCCTGCGGGAACAGTACCTCGAGCTGCACACGATCCTGCCGGACAGCGTGCTGATGAAGGTCGACAAGATGTCGATGGCACACAGCCTCGAAGTTCGCCCGCCCTTCCTGGATCATCGCGTGGTCGAGTTCTGCTACTCGTTGCCCACGAGCGCCAAGCTCCACGGCTTTACGACGAAGTGGCTGCTCAAGTGCGCAATGCGCCAGCGCCTGCCCGAGGGTATCGCGATGCGTGGCAAGCAGGGATTCAGCCTGCCGATGAAAAACTGGATCCGGGGCGAGCTGCTCGAGCTGACACGCGATGAAGTGTTCTCCTCGCCTCTGATCGAGGATCACTTCCAGAAGAGCGCGCTCGAGCGGCTGTGGAAGGAGCACCAGCAACGCCGGCATAACCACAGCCATCTCTTCTGGACGCTACTCAACATCAGCCTGTGGGAACGCCTGCTGCTGAACGGCCCCAGACCGACACTGAAGACAGCGCGTGTGCCAGAAGTATCGGTGACGCCGGGCCGGGCCGCCGCGGCTGCCTGAATGTTACGGGCCGTACTCAATTCCGCGTCGCTGCGCGCCGCGCTGGCACTCGGCGTGGGTGGCCTCGCGTTCACGCTCGGCAACCTCATTTTCGCCCGGGCGCTGCCCTCGTCCGAGTACGGTTTGCTGTCGCTCTTCATTGGCGTTCTGTCCGTCGGCATGCTGGCGGCACCCCTGGGCCTGGATCTCGTGGTTTCCCGACGCGGCCTGCAGCTCGGACGCAATCTGCGCCACTCCGTGCTCATGGCATCGGCCGCGACGGGAGTCGTCACCGCTGTCGTGGCCGCGTATGTATACGATTTGAGTCCAACCCTGCTGATCGCACTGGCGATCGCGACCGCAGCCGCCGGTGCGACGCAGGCCGGAGTCGCTCATTTCCAGGGTCAGCGCCAATTCGGTCTGGCCACCTGGCTGCTGCAGCTATCGAACCTCGCGCTCATTCCGATCGCTCTCATCACCTTGCTGTTGGGGCTGATCACGGCCACCACGCTGAGCATCCTGATTGCGATAGGAAGCCTCATCGGCTTCGGCGGGACGTGGCACCTCGTGATCGCGAATCGACCCGCCGACGAGGCGGCGCCGCGTGTTGGAACGATGTGGCGCGAGGCGTTGTCACTCGTCACGATCACGATGGCGAGCGCCATCTTCATGCAGCTCGAGCGCCTCGTTCTGGCGCCCGCGATCGGAGTTCACGGCTTGGCATTATTCGGCGTCGTTGCAGCACTCGTAGGCTCCCCGTTCAGGATGATTCAAAGCGCGGTGTTGTTCACACTGATTCCCGGACTGCGCGCGACAGCGGGCGTCAGCGGGCGGCGTCGGCTTCTCGCCCGCGAGCTCGCCATCGTGACAATCGCCCTCGTATGCGGCTCCATAGCCCTTTGGATCGTCGCTCCGCCCATCGCGCATTGGTTCTTGATCGGACGGTACGATCTGAGCACCTCCCTGATGCTGGCGGCGCTCGTATCCGGCCTGCTCAAGGTCGGCAGCGCTTTCGCGACTTCAGTCGCCGTTGCGCTGGGCGACGACAAGGATCTGCGCCACGTCAGCGTGTCCGCCTGGGTATCGATCGGCGTTGCGGTCGCTGGAGCTTTCCTCATGGCGCCGTGGGGATTGACCGGTGCGCTCTACGGAATCTCGTCCGGCTGGCTGATCCGGACGCTCGCTGCGGCCTGGATCGCCGCCCCGCACTTACTGCACGGCCGCGGCGACCTGCCGCACCCCGTCAGGTAGATCCACCTTCGGCTCGAATCCAAGCGCTTGCCGCGCGGCGCCAATATCGAAGGCGTTGTCGTTCTCGAAGAACGCAAGCGTTCGCCGCGATACCGGCGGCTCCGCCCCGACGAGCGCGCTGACCTGCTCCGCCGTCCAGCCAACCGCAAGCCCCAGCCAGCGCGGCGCGTGAAGTGAAGGCGCGCGAACATCGATCGCGCGTGCGAATTGGGCCACCATCTCTTCGACGGTCATCCAGCGGGGACCTGCAACATTGAAGGTCTTGCCCGCGACCTCAGTGCCCGCCTGGGCGGCAAGCACCAACGCATCGAGCAGATCGTCGACATAGATGGGGTGGCGCAGATTGTGCCCCGCGCCGATGTAGAAGAATCGTCCCTTGCGCAACGCGCGGATCAGTTTCAGCGTGCGTGGGCATCCAGTTCCGTATACCCACGACGGCCGGATGACTACAACATCCATCCCCGTGCGTGCGGCTGAGCGCCGGGCAGCTTCCTCTCCAGCCATCTTCGTTCGTTCGTAGTCGTTCTCAGGATTCAGCGGAGCGGCTTCGTTCGCCGGCGGAGACGCGACGTGACCGTAGACACCGACGCTGCTCACCTGGATGAGCCGGCGCACGCCGGCGGCGGAGGACAGCTCCACCAGGCGCTCCAATGCATTGACGTTGACCGCTTCGAACTTATCGAAGGTTGCATGGACGTCGAGGTGCACACTCGCAAGGTTGAACACATAGTCCACACCTTCCAGGGCGGAAGCGAGACGTTGAGCGTCGCGAATATCCTGGACTCGATATTCGACGTTGGGGCCAACGACCCCTGGAGGAGCCTCGTGAACATCGATCGCACGCACTGTCCAGTCGCGTGCCGCGAGGTACGGCACGAAGTGGGAGCCAATGAAGCCGCCGGCGCCCGTCACCAACGCGCGGCGCCCCTCCGTCACGGCATCTTTCTCGCCGACACGGCCACTGCGTAACCGCCGTTTCCCGGCACCAGCTTGTCGAGCAATGAGAACAAGTACATGAACGGGTAGATCAGCGAGTACATCCGATATTCCTTGCGCACCGCCTCCAGCTCCTTCCTGGAAGTCGGAGCGATCGTGCCCTCCATCACCTTCGGGTGGGCCTTCTTCCTGGACAGCACCTTGACATAGGCAAAGTTGATGACCAGCTCGGCAAACTCGGTAAAGAAGCGCGAATAGCCGCCAGCGCCCTGCGGTTTGAGCCCGACAGTCGCGACCATGTCCTGCAGCTCGCGGATACGATAGCCCTGGACGACGTGGCCGTAGGTCTGCGGACCCATCCCTATGACTCGCTTCAGTGCCGCGACCGGCAGCCTCGTATCCCCATTGGGTGTGGTGACGATCGCCATGCCGCCCGGCGCGACCACTCGTGCAATCTCGGCGTTCAAACCGGCGAGATCGGAGAAGTGCTCGTGCACATCGATCACGATGACGACATCGAAGGAATTGTCGGCGTACGGAAAGCGGTTGATGTCGATGTGCGCCACGGGGTCGCCGAGAAATTCAGACATCTCGCCGATTCCCTCGCCATAGACCTGCCCCCAGCTCCATACGCCGCCCGCCGCCCTGAACTCGTAGTTCATCGCGCCGTTGTTGTCGTGCCCGGAGATGAGCAGACAGCGCTTGCCCCGGGTGTCGCCGGTGAGGCGCATGAGCAGTTCGACCTTCTGGCGTTTCTTCAGCGATTTGCGATACATCTGTAGCTGCCAGGGGACTGGAGCTGCGGTCAGTGTGTGTTGTGCGTGCATCCTCGTTCCTGTTTCAGCTCAGCGACACGCGCTGCGGCTCCCATTCGGTGACGGCCGGAAGCGCCGGCTGACGATGGAAGGGGCCGCGAAACGCCTGCAGGAGCAATTCGACTCGGTCGATCTGGGCGGCGGTCTCGCGCTTTCCCCATCGCAACTCGCGTGCCACAGCGGCGGCGCAGGCGTTCAGCGCGGAGGAGTCGAGCGCCTCGCTCATGTAGAGCGGAGTCCGGCGCATGACGATGTCCGCGAGCTGCACCGCCATTTCTTCGCGTACCGCATGCACGATCTGACCCTTGATGACCGGCAGGTCGGGTACCAGGCGCTCGGTCAGGGCTTCGTCCTGGTCCAGCAGACTGAAAAAGGCGTCGCGCGCCGGCCCGTACATTTCCTCGAGGTGAGCGAGCGCCTCAGGATCGAGGCGCCACCGCCTGTGCGTCCCGCTGCTATTCACTGCGCCGGCGCCCACGCTGCCAGCCGATGCCCCGCCACCCTCGCCGCGAGACGCACCGCCATCCGCCACGCCACTTGCGGCGCCCGCGCCCCACAATGGCGGCGGTGGGCCCGCCAACCGGGCGGGTTTTCGCAAATACTGGCACGCCGTGCGCACCACCCGCTCCGCTACGAGGCGAGACGTTGTCCACTTGACGCCGATGACGGAGAACACGCCCTGCATTCCGTCGCGACCATGGTCGATAATTTCCGGTGCCCGCGTCAGCTCGACGTCATCGCCCGAGTTGCCGCTCTTCTCCGGCAGCAACCCCGCGTAGACACCGAGAACGTCAGATCCCCCGATGCGATTGCGGCCCAGCACGCGGTTGAGATCGTCCAGGAAGTCGGCCACGTCCTGTCGCGTCACCCCTGCCGAACGGCTTGAGTGTTCGCAACGCAAATGACGTGTTCCTACGAGCGCACGCCCATTCCACGGAATGAGGAAGTAGGTCCGCGGGTCACTGGTGCCACGACTGAGCTGCGGCACCGAGAAGCCCATTCCTTCCTTGAATGGCAGCGGACGAGTCAGCAGGTTGAACGCCTTCGAGGCGTGAAACAGTCGTTCGGGTGAAAGTCGGATACCGGTCCATTCGCCGACCTGCGGGCCCGTCGCGTCGATGACCGACCGGGCCCGAATCTCGAATTCCTCTCCCGTCAGCTCATCGCGCGCTCGAACGGCCGACACCGAACCGTCACGCATCTCCAGTCCCGTAGCGCGCACGTAATTTGCCACTTGAGCCCCAGCGCTTACGCTGGCGGAAACGACTGCCAGCAATAGCCGCTCTGTGTTCAAACAAACTGCATCGAACCAGGTCGCGGCACCGTTGCATCCTGGTGTTCGTGTCCCTGTCAGGATCGCGCGGGCGAGACGACCACTCCACACTGCGCTGGGAGGAAGTGTCCGATTGGGACGAACGTTCTGGTTGCGATCGAAGCTGACCAGGTCGTTGATACTCAGCGCCACGCGCATTGCCTCCGGTCCTCGCACTCCGTGGCCGAATGTCGGCAGAACGAAGCGCATGGGACGAGCGAGGTGTGGCGCGAGTTGCAGCCATTCGCGACGAGCGCGCACGGACTCGCGCATTCGTGCGATATTCAAGCGTTGGAGATGCCTCAGTCCACCGTGCAGCGTACGTAGACTGTTGCTCGAGGTGGCATTGCCGAAGTCGGCGGCCTCGATCATTGCGACCTTCAATCCACTGAGTGCCGCCTCCCAAGCCGCACACGCACCGTAAACGCCGCCACCGACGACTACCACGTCGTAGGTATCGGCTGTGAGACGTGCGGGGTTACGCTGCATGAACCTGCTCCCGCTCTGGCTCACTGACACTCTGTGTAGCGAAGCGGTCTCGCCATAGCTGAAAAACCATGAGTGCCCACAAAAGATGACTGTGATTGCGCCTGCGAGTCTCATGCTCGCGCATGAGCGTCTCGACATGGCTCGAGGCAAAGAAGCCATCGCGCGCAAGATTCTCGCGGCACAGCAGCTCGTGCATGAGAGAGTTCCATTCTCCGCTCAGCCAGTTCTTCATCGGCATGCTGAAGCCTTCCTTGCCACGCTGGAGGATGGCCGCCGGCAGTCGGGCTGCGAAGGCCTTCTTGAGAATCCATTTGCGTACGCCGCCGCGGAGCTTGAGGCGCGAGGGGATCGAGAGCGCAAGATCCACGACTTCGTTATCGAGGTAGGGCACACGTGCCTCGAGCGAAGTCGCCATGCTCATCGAATCGATTTTCGCGAGGATATTGTCCGGCAGGTAAAGCTTCAGATCACAGCGCATCTGATCCGCCAGCGCATCGCGGCCG
>FTEM01001827.1_pt1 | contig 14240 bp, 12 predicted proteins | sample 1640201 | NCBI WGS metagenome assembly FTEM01 (sample SAMEA3914816, study PRJEB12502) | metagenome | biome: forest; material: soil | place: USA | collected 2011-09-16 | depth 0.3 m | reverse complement strand
GGTCTGACCGTACAGGCGGATCAATTCCTGCAACGACACCGTGCCGCGAAAATGCACTCGTGGCGCAGTCTGCGGCGACAGCAGCGTCCGCAGATGTTCGGTATAGCTGCGCCTCTGGCCGAACACCTCTTTGGACAACCAGCCAAACGTCGAGCGTCCGTAGAATTCCCGCACGCTTTCCAGGGCCGGATCGTCTTTCAACAAGACACCCAACACGTCCAGCGGCATCATTCCCGGCTTGCCAACGACCGTCAGCTCCAGATCCGGCTGCTCGCGGGCGATCGTGTCGAACGCCTCGATGAGCAGGTGTACGCCCTTGTCAGGGGAAATTCTTCCAACAAACAGCAGATGTGTCGGGTGGGAAGAACCGGCGCGTGTTGTTTCCGGATGAAACCGCTCGATGTCGACGCCGTTGCCGATGGTGTGAATGCGCCCGGCGAACTCCGGAAAGCGGGCGCGAGCGCGGTCCGTCACGAAGTCGGACACGGTCACGACCGAATCGATCTGCGCAAGGTGCTGGAGCAGGAAGTCGGAGTCGAGTTGCGCTATCTCGTCCTGGTGCATGTGCAGGACGAGCTTTGACTGCGGTGCTGCCTTCCTGAGAAGGCCGGCTACTTGCAGTTGTACCGGAAAATGCACGACGTCCATCGAACGGCCGCGCAGGTCCCGCGCGACCTGGAGGAAATACTCCCGATAGTAGAGGGACGAATAGGCATAGGGCAGCCTGCCGACGAAGCGTCCGGCCAGCAACTGCGTGCCCTTATGCAAATACTTCGCCGTGAAGCGTATGCGGCGAATCTCGATCTTGCCCCAGCGCTCAACCAGCGCCTGTCCGGGGGCGCGCGGCGCATATACCGTGACCTCGTGGCGGTCAGCCAACCGGCGCGCCAATTCCCAGTTGACGATCGCTACCGACCCGCGTTGCTCGTCGCCTGCGACGGCCGGGTCCTGGGGCTGGTTGAGAATCGCGATCTTCATTGGGTACTCACTGCGCCGAGCGTTCCGCTCGGGTCCGGCCGGCCTCCGGCCTCATCATTTATAGCAAAGCTTGCGTTTAAGCCAGGCTGAATTGCCTCAAGCCCTAGCTCGGCACGCTTCGTGCTCCGCTCAACGCAAAGCCTCCGCGGGGAGGTGAAGTTCGATATCAGTCGGGCCTCGCGACAGAGGGTCGTGAGAAGACAATCAATAACTGTGAGAGCTGCGCCATGAAATTTCTCTGCTCTGGAGTTGGTATGTTCATCAGCGTGCGAGAAATCGGAACGCGTGGGTTGAGGAGCATGCTCAACGCTTACCGCGATGCATTGTATCCAGTAGACCTTAGGGAAGCTTTCAAGAACCTTGCTGCTCTTACTCGCGTGCCGGCCGATGCGGCTGCAGGGTCCGGCAGCGGCCAAGAATTTCGACACGCGCGTGTAAGAGTTTCCGGTAGGTGGGCGCGGCAGAACGTTTCCGCCGTGCCGCTCGGACTGCTGGCCATCGCCTTGACGGCGTGCGGCGGCGGTGGCGGAGGAGGAGGGAGCAGCCCGCCGGCCGGCGGCACGTCGCCACCTCCCGCTCAATACACGATCGGCGGCACCGTCTCCGGGCTTGCCGGCACCGGCTTGGTTCTGCAGGACAACGGCGGCAGCAACCTCAACATTATGGCAAGTGGCTCCTTCTCATTCACGACCGCAGTCAGCGCGGGTGGCGCATATAACGTCACGGTCAGCACACAGCCGTCGGCTCCCGTCCAGACATGCGCTGTAACGAATGGTACGGGAACAGCAAGTGCCAACGTTACGAACGTCACCGTCACATGCTCGACTGCCAGCGCTACCGTGGGTGGAACCGTCTCCGGGCTTGCCGGAACGGGTCTGGTCCTGCAGGACAACGGCGGCGACAGTCTCCCTGTAGCTGCGAATGGAGCGTTCACCTTTGCGACAGCAGTGACTGGCGGTGGTGCATACGCGGTAACAGTCGGAACGCAGCCAACTGCTCCAAACCAATCGTGTACCGTCACGTCAGCCACCGGGACAGTCGCGGCGGCAAATATCAACAACGTCGCTGTGGTTTGCCGCACGATCGGCCAACTGGCCTTTACAGCCAACAATTCGGCCGGAACCATTTCGGCCTATACCATCAACCCGGCAACCGGTGCACTGACTCCGGCGGCGGGTGGGGCGGTTGCCGCTGGGACGGCGCCCGCCGCGCTGTCGCTCGCTCCCAATGGAAAATTCGCTTTCTCTGCAACGGCTGCCGGAACTCTCATTTCCGCTTATACGGTCAATGCGACCACTGGTGTCCTGACGCCGGTGCCGGGCAGTCCATTTGCAACGCCGTTCGTCCTGGGGCACCCGTATCCCGACATCGCCGTGGACCCGCAGAGTAAGTTTCTATACCTCGCCAGTTATAACGATGCGCAGGTTGCAGGTTTCGCGATCGACAGCGTAACGGGTGCCTTGACGCCCGTTCCCGGTAGCCCGGTCGCGGCCGGGGCCGGCGCCGGGGCCATCCCCGCTTTCAGCCCGAATGGAAAGTTTCTCTACGTGATGAATCAACTCGCCGCCAGTGTTGCGGGTTATTCGGTCGATGCAACTACGGGGGCGCTCACGCCGATTCCCGGTAGCCCGTTTGCCGCCGGCACGACTCCGACCTGGATAAGCTTCACTCCGAATGGCAATTTCGCCTATGTCTCCAATAGCGGCTCTGCCAGCATATCGGCGTATTCGGTCGATGCGACGGGTGCGCTGACTGCGCTCGCGGGCGTCCCCGCGGCAACCGATACATATCCAGCCGATTCAACCATCGACGCTACGGGCACTCATCTGTATGTGCCGAATAAGAGCGGCGCCAGCATCTCCGCCTTCTCGATCAGTGCGACGACCGGCCTGTTGTCGCCCGTGGCGGGTAGTCCGTTTGCGGCTGGCGCGGGTCCCACCCTCGTCGTCATCGAGGCGAGCGGTAGATTTGCCTACGCGTCGAGCTCCGCCGGCAGTGACGTGCGAGGCTACGCGATCGATGCGACCACAGGTGCGTTGTCGCCGCTGGCGGGCAGCCCGTTCGCGAGCGGGAGTCTGCCGCTCTTCATCAATGTCGATCCAAGTGGCAAGTTCGCCTACACGGCCAACAACGGCTCAAACGATATAACCGGGTTCAGCATCGATCCGGTCACTGGCGTGCTGACGCAGATCACCGGCAGCCCGTTTGCCGCCGGTATGGCGCCGTTCGTCGTGTCGATATCGCCGGAGGCCCCCGGCTTCAGGGATTGAGACAGGACGGCGACGATGAAAATTGCGCAGGTTTATCCGCACTCGGTGATATCGGTGCCGCAGGCCGACGTTTACGACGCGCTCGCGATCGTAAACTACGAGCTTGGGCGACGGTTGGCGCACAGCCATACCGTCGTGACCTATCCGAAATGGGTTCGGGGTCAGTGCGAGATCGAATGCCACGAGGGCGTGACGTATCACAGGATTCCGGAACGGGTCGATGAGGCTGTCAACCTGCTGAAGGCGCTGGATAACAGCGTCTTCAAGCCCGATCGACCGTTCCGGCTGAACTCCCTGTACTACGCGCACTACGCCCGCAGGGTCGCACGCGAGATTCGCAAACGGCAGTGCGACATCGTGCATATTCACAGCATCACCAACTTCATTCCGGTCATACGTCGGCGCAATCCGAACGCACGTCTCGTGATTCACATGCACGATCACTCGCTGGCCGATTTCGATGCGGCAGTGGTTGGCGCACGGCTCGAGCAGGCTGCGCTCGTGCTCGGTTGCAGTGACTTCGTCGTCAATGCGATCCGAAATCGATTTCCGGCGGTCGCCGCCCGCTGCCACACTCTATACAACGGAGTCGACGAGAGGTTCCTGGGTGTCCAAGCGGACCCCGCCCGCTCGCAGAACGTCCTGTTCGTCGGGCGGCTGTGTCCGGAGAAGGGTGTACACGTGCTGCTCGAGGCGATGCGCGGGCTTGCAGGTCGGGGCCAGACGCTGAGTCTGGTCGGACCGCTGGATGTTGCGCCAAAGGAATTCGTCGATCCTTTCTGCCGCGACCCGTTGTTCAAAGACCTCGCGAGCTACTATTCCCGGCCTGCTTCTTATCGCGAGCGGCTGCTTCGACAGGTCGATGCGCTCGCCGGCCGCGCAACTCTCCATGGCATGGTCCTGAACAGAAACATCGGCGCTCACTACGCGCAGGCGGGGATCTTCGTCTTTCCATCGCTGTGGCACGAGCCATTCGGCATTCCCGTCATCGAGGCTATGGCCGCGGGCCTGCCGGTAGTCGCGACGCGTGGCGGTGCGCTTCCGGAGATCGTCGTCGAAGGTGAGACCGGATTTCTGGTGGAGCGCGGTGATTCCGCCGGGCTCAGCGCCGCAATTGCGCGATTGCTCGCTGATCCTGCCCTGCGCGCGAAGATGGGGGCCGCCGGTCGTGAGCGAGTGCGGAAGCTGTTTACCTGGGACCAAAGCGTCGCGCGCCTCAGTGAGCTTTACGCGCTCGCCGAAGGAACCATTCCTGCAACACGCGTGGCAATGCAGAGCGCAGCTCGGAGTCCACGACCAGCTTCCCGGTGCCTGTGACTCAGGTCTGCCCGGTGACCTTCGACGGCGGCTAATTCTTGCACGCGTTGATCCCGAGCCACTGGCCGACTCCACAGATCTTGCCTTTCATCCAGACGTAGACCGAGGTCTTTCCGATCGTAGTCACCTGACTCTGGTAGTGTTTTTTGCATGCGTAGCCAGCCGTCAGCGCTGTGTCATTGTCGGACAGCACTTGCGAGAACATGCAGTCTTCGAAGGGCTTGCCGGTGAGTGCTGCGCACCTTGGCATCCTGCTTCGCAATGTGTCGTCGGGGTGTGCAACTTGTGCGAGACAGAGGTTGACGTCCCTTTGAATCGCCTCCGCCGACCGCTGCGCAACCTCGCCTGCGTCCGCCGTCGGGTCTTTGCTCTGCGCCCATTTCGTTAGCAGGCGTTTCGCCAGGTCCACGGCGGGTTGCCAGAAAGGAGCTGCCGCCGCGGGCGAACCGGGGCTGGAGGCAGCGGGCGGCGCCGGCGTCGCTGAGGGTGTTGGCGGTGTTGGGGTGGGGAGCGTACCCAGAACTCCGCGCACTTGTGTCGAGAAGCTGAAAACGAGCGGGCCTTTGGGAGTATCCGTCCTGCAAGGTTGATCGTGCGGGCACTTTCCAGGGTCTGCGACCCTGACATCGGGTGCAATGATCGCATGCACGTTCACGCGGTCCCCGGACATATTCATTTCCAGCACTTCGAACTGGATGCGCGGATCGTTGGGTGGTAGCTGAAGTCGCAGCGGGCGGCGGCATTCCTCACTCTGATGACCGAGATGAGTGTCGCCCTGCATATCCCAACAGACATCGGTACAGGTCGGTTTGCCACCGGAGATCGGGCGCGCACAGACCATGACATCGGGGTAGATGCCGCCGGGATGGGAAAGCGTGCTGAAAAGGTTGCCGGCGACCGAATCCCAGAACTCACCCTGCGGGGGACCTGGAACGTCGTGCACCCAGACTTCGGTCACGACTTCCTGCATCCGGGTTTGCGGCCACGCCAACTGCGTAAAGCCAACTACGAATACACTCGACAGAACGACATATAGCCTGCTGCCGCCAGGCCGCGTGGAGTCCGTCGATACTCTATCTGCCATTGCAGCCACCTGGTGCCTGTGGCTGATTGCGCAGGAATTCGTACTCGCGTCCGCTCCACCGCCATACCGGGGCACAGTTGCCAGGGCCTCCGATGAGCAGATCGTCGTAACCCAGGTTGCCGGTGGCAAGCGGCGTAGCACTGATGCCCGGAAAACCAAGGTTGAATCGATACCGTCCGCCGCGCTTCACGAACAGCCCGAGCGACTGGCCCGCCAATCCGGATGTGCAGCTATTGCCGAAAACGACGAGTACTTCGGGGACACCGTCGTGGTTGAGATCGAAGAATTGCGCTGCGGCTGCCGCGGGCAGGGCGCAGATTGCATCGAGAAACAGATCTCCGGAGGGTGCGAGCCGGAGGCCAGTCAGGTCCAGAATCGAGCTCTGCTCGCGCTGGCTGAGTCCGTGGGAGTCGGCGCCGAACAAAAGTGCAACCGCGCGTGGGTCGGCAGCGGTGGCGCCGGTTGCGAATGTCGCAAGCCCGATCAGCGCAAGTGCAATAGTAGTGTTTTTCACGGTTGCCGCGCGCGCTGGAGACTGCGCCTTGCCGTAAAGACGTAGCCACTGGCGAAGCGTCAGGTAGGCCGTTCGATTTCGGCCGGAAGGCGACCCGCGCGGGCCCTTCCAATGGGGCTTGAGCCGGACCTCGACGTGCGCCGGCTCGAGCAGGCGCAGGTGGCCCGGCCTCGGCTGAGGCCGGACACCAGATGCAGCGGCTACGGCAGTACGACGGAGCGCGCGAGTTTCCAGCGCGTGCGCTTCAAGTGGCCTAGTTTGGCAACAGCGTCACCGGAACTTCTGTGACCGCATCGGCCTGAATTCCACTCGCGCTTGCCGCGTTTCGTACCGCAGTCTCGCTCGGGCCCTCGTAAATGCCGAAGGTCTTGGTCTTTTCGGCATTGGCGTAAGAGGTTATCCAGCGAACGCCGAACCTGGCGTTGGTCGCATTGACCTTGGCTTTGCCTCCGGTGTCCAAGGCGTCAAGTGTCCCGGGCGCGAACGTGCGCACAATCACGTAACGGTGATCCTTTGCCGCGGTTGCGTGTGAGCGCGCGGGCGTCCCGGGATCCAGATCGAAGGGCACCTCCGTCACGCTGTCGACCGGCAACGAGTTGAGCGTTGCCGCTTTTCGGATTGCCGCCTCGTTCGGCCCTTCATAGACGCAAAACGTCTTGGTCTTCGTCGCGTTGGCGTAGGAGTGCAGCCACCGCACACCGACCAAAGCGTTGTTGGCGTTTACTTTCTCCTTGGTGGCGGCGTCGAGGCCCTCGAGTGCGCCGGCCGGAAAGGTGCGTTCGATCACGTAACGATGCACGGTGTCATTCGACTGGAACGGGATGGTCGCCACCGGTGCATCCGCGGCGAACACGCGAGCGAACAGTAGGGCTGGCACCAGGGCCGCCAGCAGGGCAAGTAGGGTTTTCATCATCGTCTTCCTCGAGGATCAGGGGTGGGGCGAGCACGGGGAGCCTGCCACCGCGGACGCAAGAGCAAATCGGCAGAACTACCCAATTTAAAAGGGCAGCCCCCCCCAGTTACCGGGGCAGCGTCGCTGCAACCGACCTAGATGCGCTCGTCAGGTTGACGCCGGCGTCGGGGAGCGCGCTAGACTGGATGATCCCGCGCTTTACCGAGACGTTTAATCGATGGCAATACATCGTCCGGGAATTGCCTACGCCGCAACCGCTCAGGGGTACGAGCTCCCCGTGATCGATGTGACCCACGCGGCTTTCACCGTTGCGGACGACTCGGCCTCAGGCGAGGCGCTGCGCGCTGCTTTCATCGCGATGGGGCGCCAGAACAACCGCGTGCCGCGATTCCTGATGAAATTCTTCATGCGCTCATTCATGCGGCGCTCGTTATTGGCGCGCGCCCTGTTCGATCACGAATCGACTGTGTTGCCGGGCTTGAACACTTATTTGATGAAGCTGGGCGCGGACAATCTCGTACCGCCTTTCGACAGCGACATTGACAAGCGCCTCGCGGCATCCCCGGCTACGACATCCATGCGCATGCGCCTGCAGCAGGTGGCAGGGTTGGTAGCGCAGGGACTCGAGAAGGAGTTGGCCGCGCGCGCCAACGTGCCGCTGCACCTGATCAACATCGGCGGCGGCACGGCGATTGACAGTCTGAACACGTTGATCCTGCTGCGGCGCGCATCCGCCGAGCTGCTGGCAAGATCGGTGACGATTCACGTTTTGGACATCGATGCGGAAGGTCCGTCATTCGGCAGACGGGCCTTGGCTGCGCTCGGCGCCGAGAGCGCACCGCTTGCGGGATTGGACATGCGCTTCGTACATGTGACGCACGATTGGAACGCTGTCGCTGCACTGGAAAAAATGGTTCGCGCGCTCAGCATTGACGAGGCCATCGTCGCGGCGTCCTCGGAAGGCGCGCTGTTTGAATACGGCGACGACGCGCTGGTCGTTGCCAATCTCAAGGCTCTGTACGCCGGGGGCAACGGCGCGCGGCTGGTCGCCGGCTCGGTCACACGGGATGACGAAATCATTCGCGGCGCTCTGGAGTTCAGTCCTTTCAAGCTCGTGCCCCGAGGGGTCGAGCGTTTCGCGCGGTTGCTCCGCGGTACGGGATATTCGCTGGCCCGCACCCAGTCCGCGCCCATGAGCGATCAAGTGCTGCTGCGCGCGGATTGAAGGCATTTGCCGACGAACTGGCGCCGGTCCTGTTCGCTCTCCAGCTCGCCCGCAAGAAGATTGACGACCGCTTCGAGATTCGAAGCGCGCGCTGCGGCTCGTTTGACGAGGTGCCGTGCAACCGGGCCGACGTAATCCGCCAGTTGGGCCTCAACCCGCCCCAGTTGCGAGGCATTGAGTCCGTCTGTGTCGGCGCGTTCTGGGACCTGCGCCGCAGTCAGGGGCTGCTCGGCAACGGGATTCCGCGCAGTCTGAGCGCGGTCCGCGAGCGCCGCAGTCAGGTATTCGTACAACCTGGCGTAGTGTGGCTGCAGGGGTGGCGGAAATGCGTCCAACCAGTGCTGCGCGCTCAGGAAATATTCCAGGCTCTTGGAAGGCAGCACGTCCGCGATGCGAAACGGCAGGATGCGCAGATGCTTGTGTACCGCGCGTTCCACCTCCCGGCGGACCTGGGGCGAGTCATTGCCGCTCTCGGAAAACACCAACACCATGACACGCGCGGCCGAGATGGCGTCTATGATCTCCGCCGCCCAATCCGCAGCCGGGGAGATGTCGCGCGGCGCAATCCAGCAGCCGATGCCGCGAGTCTCCAGGTGTTCGACCAGCTCGAAGGCACAGCCGCGGTCCGGCTGCGAGTAGCTGACAAACACGTCGCGCGGTGTCACGGTCAGGGCTCGAGCAGCTTCATGACTTTCTCCAGGCTCTTGCGCATGCGTGTGAACGAGCGTGCGAGAGAGGCGATCTCATCACCACCGCCGGCCGGAAACTCCGGAGCCGACATTTCGCCCAGGCTCACCCGGTCTGCGATTTTCACGATGCGCCGCATGGGACGCACGACTACGAAGTAGAGAGTCACGTTGACGACGATGAGGGTCGTTACGAATACGGCAACGAGCCAGGTCGAGAGGGCGCGCGATACACGCTGAGCCCGGGCGGCTGCATTCGCGAGCGGAACCGAGACCACCTGCGCGCCGACGGTTTCGTTGAGCTGCCAGCCAAAGCCGTTGTCGCTGCCGTAGCGGGCAACGATCGTGCGTGGCGCCGCCGCAGGCGTGCTGTGGCAGGTCAGGCATTCGGCCTCGGCACGAATCGGTCTTGCGAGGTAAAGCGCCCGTCCCATCGGCGTGTCGCGCTCACCGCTCAACTCCAGGGCGTGCGGATCATTCCTGAAGCGCTGGATGATGTCTGCTTCCCAATCCGTCGCTCGATCTCGTGGGTTGGTGGGATTGAGGGTGGCTTCCTTGTAGGCATACTGTGGGTGCTTCTCACGCAAGCGCAGAAAGCTCTGCGTTGCAGCGTAGAAGGGCACACTCTGAGGCAGGAATTCGGTGTTCATCCGCTCGGTGAGCAACGGGCCCACTTCGTTCGCGGTGTACGCCCGCATGGCCAGTGCGCTATCCGCCATGAGATCTGCCACAGCGAGGACGTCGTCCTTGGCGTTCGCTTCGAGAGCGGCATCGCAAATCCAGACTGCCGCCAGGGCGCCGACCACGAAGGCCGCTCCGAGGCTGAGATTGATTCTTATTAACAGGTTCATCCGACGCTCGCGCGGAACCGCAATCCGGTGCCTGAAGTCGACGACACTCCCCGACCATTCGGCGTGCCGCCATTGTCACAATACACGAGACGTTTGTCCTGGTCAGGCGCAATCGCCGCGGGCGTTCAACTCGCTGACCGTCCACGGCGCTCGCGCGCATGGGCTACCCTGAAGGACGATCAGGAATCCAAGGGGGCACGTCCAATGCCATTCAGTCTGTCTCAGGTCATTCCGTGGGGGCGCAACTTCAGTGAATACCGCGCAATGTTTGCCCTCTCGAGTGCAGATCTGGTCACGCGCATGCTCGGCTGCGGTGACGGTCCCGCATCATTCAACGCGGAAGGCACGGAGCAGGGTTGTCAGATCGTTTCGGTCGATCCGATCTATCAATTCTCTGGGGCGGAAATCTCGTCCCGGATCGCGCAGGCAGCACCGTCGATCGCCGAGCAGACACGCCGCAATTCGGCCGACTTCAACTGGAGCCACTTCCGTTCGGTCGACGATCTGATCGCCGCCCGCATGGCCGCGATGTCCCGCTTCCTGGTCGACTATGCGCTGCCGGATGCGACCGAGCGCTACGTCGCCGCGCACTTGCCGGATCTGCCCTTTCCCGACAAGACGTTCGATCTTGCGCTGTGCTCGCACTTCCTGTTTCTTTACAGCGAACAGTTCGACGCTGCCTTTCACGTACAGGCTCTGCTGGAGCTGGCGCGGGCGGCAACGGAAGTCAGAGTATTCCCACTGCTGGAGCTAGGGTCACAACCGTCTCGACATCTCCCCGCTGTTGTCGATGCGCTGCGAGCTCAGGGGCTCGCGGTCGAACGAGTTCGCGTGGACTATGAGTTTCAAAAAGGCGCCAATGAGATGCTGCGCATCTCCGGGTGACCCTGCGGCTCGCACCGCTCAGGTAGCGCCTGGGCGCGCATCCCTTCGACAAACGAGGAGGATCTCGTCCACCTCATCCGTCGCAATCATTCCGGGTGCCAGCTTCAGCTCCTTCTGAAATCGCAATCCGAGCGGCATGAAAACCCGGTTGTACCACCACATGGCGCGCTCGCGCTCATGTGTGAGCCACCACATGCCCAGATCGAGCAAGAACGACGAGCGCGGTTGCATGCCGAACGGCGCGCTGCGCTCGACCACCAGGTGATGCTCCGCCAGCTTTGCAAGCAGGCGAGGTGGCTCGTAGCGGCGTTTGTGGCCGACGAAGTCGTCAAACGCGTTCCAAAGAAGCGGGTGCAGTGGTGTTGAGACGAGCAGGGTTCCACCTGATTTCGTCACTCGCGACAGTTCGGACAGCGCCGCGTCCTCATCGTCGACGTGTTCAACGATGTCGAGGGCGCATACCAGGTCGAATGCACCGTCGGCGAAGGGTAGGGAGGTCACCTGGCCCAGCGCGACTCGAGCGCCGCGCTCGTGAAGCTTAGCGAGCGCCGGCGCACTGATGTCCAGGAATTGCGTGCCCTCGATCGGCAACCTCGGCCGCAAGCCCGGGGCAACCTCGAGTCGTCGAGCGGACTGCGGCAGCAGGGAATGCACGAACGGCCAGGTATTGAACTTCTCGGGCGGGACCAGCCGGCAGCCGGACCAGAGCGAATCGTAGAAGCGGCGATTCTCTTCGAGGAGATTGCGCTCCGGGCGGGTTGGAACGAGTTCTGGCTGCATCGTGCCGCCACTCTAGCACCGCAGGATCGCAGTCCCAATCCGCACTCCGCGGCGGCGGCCGGCGGCGGCGGTCAAGGGATTCCGTTTCTCCCATGGGCGAGGTAGCCGGAGCGCTCGCTCAAGCGGTCGTAGTAGGCGGCTACGGCTGCAAGGTTGGGGCGTTCCATTGGAGTCAGCAGCCAGCGGTTGGTAGCGAGCCCGAGAACGATGTCCGCAAGCGTGAATCGCGGCCCGGTGGCGAAACTTCCGGTCTTGTGCAATTGCTCGTCGAGCATCTGCATGTGTCGGTTCCAGTTGCGCACGCTGGCAGCGATGGCCGCCGGATCCGTATGCGTGGGGCTCTGGCGGACGAGCGCCATGAACGCGTATCGCCACGAGTTGTTGAGCTCGGTCGCCTGCCAGTCCATCCACTGCTCGACGAGCGCCCGCTCGCGTGCCGCAGTCGGCAGGAGGTCCGGCCGCTCATGCACGGTCGCGAGGTAGCGGCAGATCGTATTCGATTCCCAAAGAACGAACGTGCCGTCCGTGATGACGGGCACCAGGGCATTCGGATTGAGCGCCCGGAAGGCCGGCGTGTCGGTGGGCAGTTGGTCTGCCCCCCACTGCTGGAGCTTGTAGCTTATTTCCAGCTCATGGCAGACCCACAGCACCTTGCGTACGTTGATGGAGCCGGCCCTGCCGAGAACTTGCAGCATGATGTCAGCCATTCCAACCAAAGACCCGCGGGGGGTCAACCACTCAAGATCGATAACCGGCGAAGCTCGAGCTGCGATGACGGCCTTGTCGGGACCCGCCGCGGTGCACTATTGACCCGGGCGCTGAGCGTTCTGCTTGACGATCTGTCCGCCTTTCATGACGAACGGCACAGACTGCAGCACAGTTACATCCGCGAGGGGGTCGCCCGCAACAGCGATCAGGTCGCCGTAGCGGCCGACGGCAATGGCGCCGACGTCGCCGGGCCTGCCTAACGCCTCAGCCGCGGTCACGGTCGCAGCCTGGATCGCCTGCATGGAGGTCATTCCCCACGTTACCATCGTGACGAACTGCTTGGCATTGTCCCCGTTCGGATAGACGCCACCGTCAGTTCCGAAAATCATCTTCACGCCGGCATGCAGTGCGGCGCGAAACGTCTCGCGCTGCTTGCGGCCGATCGTGCGCTCCTTTTCCAACGACTCCTTGAACACACCGTTCTTCTCGCCTTCCGCGAGAATGTAGTCATCGTCGTAGATGTCCATTGAAAAGTAAGTGCCATGTTGCTTCGCCAGCGCAAACGCTTCGTCGTCCGCGAGGCTGGCGTGCTCGATGGTGTCGACGCCGGCGCGAATCGCATCCTTGATTCCGTTCGTACCGTGTGCATGCACCGCAACCCGCAAGCCCAACATGTGCGCTTCGTTGACGATAGCCTTCATTTCCCCGAGGTCGACCTGTTGCGCGCCTACGGAGTCGGTCTTTGAAAGGACTCCCCCGGTGCCGCAGAATTTGATGACCTCGGCGCCGTACTTGTGCAGTTTGCGCACCATCGCACGCATCTGCTCCGGTCCATCGGCGATGGCGGTCATGGGCGTCTTGATTGAAGGCGGGAACTCGGTGTCGTCGCAATGCCCGCCGGTTGCGCCGAGGGCGTAAGTCGCCGGAACGATGCGCGGTCCGGGCACCAGCCCCTGCTCAATGCCTTGTTTCAGTGCGACATCGTCGAAGTTGGCGGAGCCGACGTTACGAACTGTAGTGAACCCTGCGTCCAGCGTGCGCCTGGCGTTTGCCACTCCCACGACCGTCCAGAAGTTATCTGTGAATTCCAGCACTCTGTAGCCGCTGTATCGCGGGTCGCTCGTGAGATGCACGTGCATGTCGATGAGGCCCGGAAGCAATGTCATTCCGGGCAGATCGACGCGGCGTGCGCCGGGAGGCACGGGCGAACCCTGGGTGGCGACGCTTGCGATGCGTCCGTCCGTAATCGTGATCAGCGGTCGGTCGACCACACGACCTGCGATCACATCCACCATGTGATCGGCGGTGACGACTACCGTATCGGCTCTGGCACCGGCGGCAGCGAGGAGAGTTGTGGCAAGCAGTGCAGCCGGGGCTCTTTTGAAAGCGGTTACGGTCCAGGCACGCATCGAGCGACCTCGCGAATGGCGGGTATCGCCCTGCAGCCTAGCAAAGTAGGCCGGGATACGTCCTCTCCTGCGACTCCCCGACTGCGCGCCGCGGCCTTTAGCTGCCGACTTTATTGGGATCGCGCCACACCCGTTCGAACGGTAGCCGCCACGCCCGGGGCGCCACGAGCTGATGAATCGCGTTCGGTCCCCAGGAGTTCGGCGCATACAGACGAACCGGCGGCGGCGCTTCCAACAGGGGCGTGGATACTTCCCACAGCCGCTCGATGCCTTCGGCCGTAGTGAACAGTGTGTGATCGCCTCGCATGGCATCGAGGATCAGGCGCTCGTACGCCTCCAACACGTCGCCGATGAGGCCTGTGTCGTGCATCGCGAACTGCAGGCTCAGCTTGTCCAGCCGCATGCCGGGCCCGGGACGCTTGCCATAAAACGACAGCGACATTTTCGAAGCGTCGGCGAGGTCGAACGTCAGATGATCCGGGCCCTGCGCACCGGCAAGCGCCTCGCCGAGGGACAACGGATCATCTCCATCGCGTTTCGCGAGCCGCCCAAGAGCATGTTTCCTCCCGGCTCGGGTGTCGGTGCGCAGGGCCCGGATCATCTGACGTTCGACCTCGCCG
>FTEM01001782.1_pt1 | contig 14248 bp, 13 predicted proteins | sample 1640201 | NCBI WGS metagenome assembly FTEM01 (sample SAMEA3914816, study PRJEB12502) | metagenome | biome: forest; material: soil | place: USA | collected 2011-09-16 | depth 0.3 m | reverse complement strand
GTCTTCCGGGACAAGAACGGCAAGACCGCCAAGGTCATCCGGATGCACGAGAAGGTCGAGCGTCCCGAGGTCCTGATCGGGTCGACCTACAAGATCAAGACGCCCGTCTCCGATCACGCCATGTACGTGACGATCAACGACATCGTCCTGAACGAGGGAACGGAGTACGAGCAGCGCCGCCCCTTCGAGGTGTTCATCAACTCGAAGAACCTCGATCACTTCCAGTGGATCGTGGCCCTGACGCGCATCATTTCCGCTGTATTCAGGAAGGGCGGCGACGTCACGTTCCTGGTGGACGAGCTGAAGGCGGTCTTCGATCCGCGCGGCGGCTACTGGCAGCCGGGCGGCAAGTTCATGCCTTCGATCATCGCTGAGCTGGGCTACGTCATCGAGAAGCACTTGCAGACCATCGGCCTGATGCGCAAGCCGCAGCTCGATGAGCATCAGCAGAAGCTGGTGGATCAGAAGCGCGCCGAGTTCGAGGCGCGCACGAAGCAGACCGACGCATTTTCCAAGTCGCACTTCCCGGAGGGCGCGCAGCTCTGTCAGAAGTGCAGCACTGCAGCCGTCGTCATGATGGACGGGTGCATGACGTGCCTGAATTGCGGCGAGTCGAAGTGCGGGTGAAGTCAGGCGGCTGCAACGGGGCGGAGGCCACCCGGCACGGGTGAGCCGCAGGGCGCTAGCGGATTCTTGACGCCGAAGGGGCTGGTACAGCCATTGAAAGGCAGCTTCAAGGCTGCCTTTTTTTGACCCGGGCCAAAAAAAACCCCGCTTGCGCGGGGCTTTATGGTCGCTTGCTTGTGTGTGGAGGAGTGCTCTTCTTGTTGTTGTCTGGTCAGCACGGAGAGCGGATGGGCTTTTCTCCTCTTGTCCGCTTCCATGTCTTGTTTCAAATCCCGCTAGCTGCTTGCCTTTTTCCTGCATCGGGCCGTGGCCGGCCTTGTATGGAATAGATAAAGCAACGCGCGTGCCAGACGCTCGCCAACCCCCGCCGATGTGACATGTTGTATCTGCGACGTGGGTCAACTGTGACGCACTGCCCGTTATGCGATGGTTTCACCCCCGTGCAGCCGGTCGTCCGGCGCCGCGGGCGGTGGCCCGGAACCGCCTGCGAGGGGGGAGTTGTCAAGATCCTCGACGGATTTGCGCGCCAGGCGCCGGGCGAGGCGGACTCTGCAATGCACAAACCGTTGAATGCACAGTCGAAATATCGAACAGTTGGGGTGTAAATGAACTCGACACGGGGGGTCGGCGGATGGGCCGGCAGTTGGACGAGGAAGTGGCTGCCGGGACTGCTGCTGGCTGTATGCGCTGCGGCGCGTGTACACGCGGCCGAGACCGTCATGGCACGCCCGCCGGAGCTGGAGCCGGATGTGCAGTTCTGGGTCCGCGTTTACACCCAGGTCGATACCAACGGCGGCTTTCTCCACGACGAGCACAATCTCGCCGTCATCTACGAGACTCTGCATTTCGGTGCCGCCTCGCCGCGCGAGCGCCAGAAGCAGGTGGAGCAGGGTAAGGACCGAATTGCCGCCGCCCTGCGCCGTATCGCCGCCGCCAATGGCGGGACCCTCTCCGATGCGGACCAGAAGATCCGCGACCTGTGGGGCGAGGAGGGCACGCCGGCCCGCCTGCGCGAAGCCGCCGACGAGGTACGCTTTCAACTCGGCCAGGCCGATCGCTTTCGCGAGGGGTTGATTCGCGCCGGTGCGTGGGAAACGCACATTGCCGAGACGCTGGCCAACCTGGGACTGCCTGCGGAGCTGGCCGTGCTGCCGCACGTGGAATCCTCATTCAATCCTGCCGCGTACTCCAAGGTGGGCGCCGCGGGCTTGTGGCAGTTCATGCGCTCAACGGGACGGCGCTACATGCGCATCGACAGCGCGGTCGACGATCGCCTCGACCCGTTCCGCTCGACGGAAGCGGCTGCGCAACTGCTTTCCTACAACTATCGGCTCCTGGGTAGCTGGCCCTTGGCGCTCACGGCGTACAACCACGGGGCGGAAGGTGTGCGGCGGGCAAAGGAAACGCTCGGCACCGATGACATCGTGCGCATCGTGCGCAACTACAAAGGCCGAACCTTCGGGTTTGCCTCGCGAAATTTCTACGTGTCCTTCCTCGCCGCCCTGGAGGTGGACCGCAATCCCGACAAATATTTCGGGCCGTTCGAACGCTTGGGCGAGGCGAGATTCCAGGAAGTCATGGTTCCGGCCTTCGTGAACATCGGCCCGCTGGCGAAGACACTGAAGATCGATACGCAGAAGCTCCGTGCCCTCAATCCGGCGCTGCTGCGCGCGGTTTGGGATGGCCAGCGCCATGTGCCGAAGTCATATCGGCTGCGGTTACCTGTCGACGGCGACAAGTGGACGAGCGAGATGCTGGCGCAACGACTGTCGCCGAACGAGATCTTCGCGGGTCAACCTGAACCGCGCCGCCATCGTGTCCGGGCAGGCGAGACGATGGCAAGCGTTGCTGACCAATACAACATCACACCCGAGGCGCTGGCCTTGGCGAATCGCATCCGCACCAGCGCAAAGCTGCGTGCCGGACGGACCCTGGTCGTGCCGGAGCCTGCCGCAGGCACCGTCGTGGCCGCTTTGACGCCCGCGCCGCCCGTGACGCCAACTCCTATCGCAGTCGTTGGGCCGCAGAACGCGCCTCCTGCTGCAATGCAGGTCACGCCGCCACCTTCGACACAAGCCGCATCTGTTCCGCCGTCGGCGCCGAGTGCGAACGGCATCTACGTCGTGCAGCGCGGCGACTCGCTATCGGATATCGCGAAGAAAGTCGGACTCACGGAGGCGCAGCTCCTCAAGATCAATGGAATCCGCAACCGCGATTTCATCTTTGAAGGTCAGCAGCTCACGGTGGTGCTGACTGGGCCGGCTGCGGTGGTCGCCTCGACCAGGACTCCTGCGATCTCGCCCGGGAAGTCGCCAAGCGCCGTGGGTAGCACTGCACCGGCAGCAGTCACTGCGCCGGCTCAAGTGGCTTCTGCTACCGGAGCCCCGGTCGCTTCAGGTGGCGTCCCAGCCGATGAAGCCGAACGTGAGAGCGCGGAGGAGGCCGCCGCTGTCGCCAGCGAGCGTGCGCCGACCGAGAACGCGCAGCCGGTGTCGGCCGCGCAGGCTGAGGAGATCAGCCCCGCGCTGGGGCCCGCTGCGGAATCCGAGCAAAGTGCGGACCCTACCGATTACTCGGTGGCGAAGGATGAAACCATCGAAGTCGCGGCGGCCGAGACCCTTGGGCACTACGCCGACTGGCTCGATGTGACGGCCCAACAGTTGCGGCAGATCAACCGGATGAGCCACGGCCGTCCGGTTGTGATCGGCCACCGCCTCAAGCTGGACTTTCAGCGCGTGTCGCGCGAGGACTTCGAGAAGAAGCGGCGCGAATATCACCAGACTCTGCAAGCCGCCTACTTCGCGGCTCATCGCATTGCCGGCACCGAGGTATACATCGTCCGCCGCGGGGACTCCTTGTGGACCGTCACGCAGCGCTTCTCGCAATTGCCGATCTGGCTGCTGCGGCAATACAACCCCGATCTGGATCTGGCCGACCTGCATCCCGGGACCCAAGTTGTCATGCCGCGGGTGGAAGACGTCGTCACCAACGGGACTAACTAGTGATGGGCAAACGCTCGCAGCGCGGCGAGTGTTTTCCCTGACGCACTGAAGCGCACGGGATCGCCCTGGGGCGCCTGCGTTTCGAGCGCGATGCCCTGCGCCGTTCCGAGACAGTCGAGCGATTCCTGCGGCAGCTTGAAGTACCACTGCGCGCTCCATGGAGCTGGGACGGTGTAGGGGGCGCGCGAGAGCTTGAACTCGGCAAGATCGAGGGGCAGCGCTTGCAGGCTCAGCAGGCGACCGTCGCACGACAGTTTGGGCTCCGCGAGCGGTCCGCCGTTCTGCGGGGCGGAGATCCACAAGTACAGTGCGCGCTCCCCCATTTGGTTCGTTTCAAACGGGGCGACGTATGCGAACGGATCGCCGACCGTGCCGCGTGGAGTTTCCGATACGAGCTCCACGGGAGCCTCCATCACGGTGACAGTCGTTGCGGTTTCAGAATCGAGCTTGTCGCTGACGTTGTCGGTTGGAGTGGACGAACACGCGGTCAAGGCGGCTGCTGTCGCCACCGCGGCAACAATCCAAGCGGCCGCTCCAGGTCTGGGGCCGCGAAACGTCCCGGTCATGACTTTTCTTCTCCGAATTATCATGGTCACGGCGTCTATCGTCACGGCGCGCCGTCCCGAACGCAAACTGTGACGAATAGTCCAACTCCTGGCGTCCGTCCTTTGTTCCGGCGTCGTCTGACAGCGACGCTGTGACGGATGTACATCGCGGGCGGTGAAATGACCGCTTATAATGCCCCCGACACGTCCAAGTTATTGTTTGATCGAGAGATGACGCAGTACTTCAGAAAGCTGTTCGCCGCCGCGGGGCCGCTTTGCGCCCTCGGTATCGCGTATCTGGGAGTGCAGCCCGGCGCGCGTGCCGATGGAATCCCCGACGTGCAGCGCGTCATGCTGACGTCCCCCGAGGCGAGCCTGCCTGCGATCGACCATCTCGTGGTTCGCAAAGGAGAGCGCAAGCTCTTCCTCATGCACGGCGAGACGATCGTGCGCTCCTATAAAGTCGCCCTGGGGCTGAATCCGGTCGGCCAGAAGGAGCGCGCCGGCGACTCCCGCACCCCCGAGGGCCAGTACCGGCTGATCCGCCGCAACCCGCGCAGCGACTACTTCCTGTCGATGCAGGTGTCGTATCCGAACGATCTGGACGTCAAGCGCGCCCGGCGCAATCACTGGGACACGGGCGGCTCGATCATGATCCACGGCCTGCCGAACCAGTTGAAGCACACGCCCATGTACTATGAGCGCAGTGACTGGACGGACGGGTGCATCGCAGTGACCAACGCGGACATGGTGGAAATCTGGCTGCTCACGCCGGATAACGCGCCGATCGAAATCCTGCCGTAGCCCAAAGCCGGCACGAAACCTTTACGTCCCGTGGAAAGCAGCATCGTCGTTCCCGAGTTCGTCGACGCCCGCGTCGGCCCCCGTGGCAGTCTCGAGAATCTCTCCCAGGCGGAAATCGGCAAGCTCCTCGACTCCAGCCAGGGCGGCCTGTACTCCCTGTTCCGCAAATGCGCCCTCGCCGTCCTCAACAGCGGCGCCGACACCGATAACGCCAAAGAGATCTTCGACCGCTACCGGGACTTTGAAGTCGAGATCGTGCGCCATGCCTGGGGCATCAAGCTCGAGATCCATAACGCGCCGGCTGCGGCATTCGTCGACGGCCAGATGATCCGCGGCATCAAGGAACACCTGTTCGCCGTTTTGCGCGACGTGGTGTTCATCTCCAACGAGATCATGGAGAGCGGACAATTCGACCTGAGCGACTCGGGATCGATTACCAACGCGGTGTTCCACGTGCTGCGCAACGCTCGCGTGCTCGACTACAAAGCGCGGCCGAATCTGGTCGTGTGCTGGGGCGGCCACTCCATCGGCACGGACGAATACAAATATACGAAGAACGTGGGCTACGAAATGGGCCTGCGTGGCCTCGACGTCTGCACGGGCTGCGGGCCGGGCGCCATGAAGGGACCCATGAAGGGCGCGGCGGTCGGACACGCCAAGCAGCGTATCGAACACGGCCGTTATATAGGCGTTACCGAGCCTGGAATCATCGCGGCGGAGCCGCCGAATCCAATCGTGAATCAGCTCGTGATCATGCCGGACATCGAGAAGCGCCTCGAGGCGTTCGTGCGGCTTGCACATGGCATCGTCGTTTACCCGGGCGGCGCGGGCACGGCCGAAGAGATCCTGTATCTGGTCGGACTTCTCATGGATCCTGCAAACCGGCAGCAGCCGTTTCCGGTGGTGCTGACGGGTCCGCGGCAGAGCGCGGCGTATTTTGAGCACATCCTGCATTTCGTCGGCCAGACTCTCGGACCGGAAGCGGTGCGGCGCTTCACGGTGGTCATCGACGATCCGGCCGAAGTCGGTCGCCAGCTCGTGCGGGGAATGGATGCGGTGCGCGAGTTCAGGCGCCAACACAACGACTCGTACAACTACAACTGGCTGCTGTCCATCCAGCCGGAATTCCAGCACCCCTTCGAGGTGACGCACGAGTCGATGCGAGCGCTCGAGCTGCATCGCAACCAGCCGGTGCATCAGCTCGCGGCGAACCTGCGGCGCGCGTTCTCCGGAATCGTCACGGGCAACGTGAAGGAAAACGGAATCAAGGCGATCGAGCGTCACGGCCCTTACGAGCTTGCAGGCGATCCCTCGATCATGAAGCTGCTCGACGATCTCCTTGCGGCCTTTGTGGCACAGCGGCGCATGAAACTGCCCGGCACGGAATATCGACCCGTCTATCGTCTCGTTGCCTGACGCATTGCTGCGTGACATAACGCCCGCGCACAACGCACACGCTGGTGCGTTATTGCGAGAGCAATGTCGCACGGTCCACGACGTGCGAAGTGCGTGTGAACCAGTTCCTGCGGACGGAACCGCGAAAAACGTAGGCTGCTACAAAGTTTAAGTGCGCGATGGTGAGCAGGCGAATGCCTGCGTAAAAGGAGCGGCCATGAGCTCATCTGACAGAGGGCGAGGTGTCACGCCCGGCGAGCCGGCGGCTACCGCAAAGACGCCGGGGACCGCGGATGCCGCGGACCCGTATTCGAACTGGCTCGATCGCATGCAGCGCGCCCGCGTACGGCACGCGGCCATCACCAAGAATCTTTACACCTGGTCGAACTACAAGAACTGGGCGGACAAGATGCGGGATTCCTGGGAAGTCGATCCGGCTGACGGCAGCGCCAATCCAGGCGGCGCAGTCAATCCGAACGCGCCCAAGCCGACGCTGAAGAAATAGCCTTCAGGCGCTCGCCGTAACCGGCGGTGGCGTGCTGTGCGCGTGGGTCGGGCTCGGCTTTTCCAGCCATTCCACCAGCGGCTTCCATTGCTCGACATCGTCCTGCGCGATGTAGCTCTTCATCTCGTGCACACCCATGCCAAGCTCGGCGGCGCGGACATAGTTCTGCGAGTCGCGAATCGTGGCGACGATCGGAATTCCCAGCGTCTGTAAGAACCGAATCAGCGACTGGTACGTGAGCGTGTTGCGCCGGATCCGGTTCGCTATCACACCGATGCGATCGTCTTCGCGGCGTATCTTGGCGACCAGCAGCAGATCCCGGATCACACGCGAGCAGGTGTGGATGTCGATGTCCGACGGCAGCACAGGCACGATGATCTTGTCTGCTTCCCGCGTGATTTCCGGCAAATTGCGCGACTCGACCGCGGCCGGCGTGTCGATGATGACGTAGCTCGTGTTTTCCGGAACGCGGAGCTGGAACGCACGGGTCGTGCGGCTGTCTTTCTCGAAGGCGGCAATGGCGTGAATCGGCGCCTGCGTCGGCTGACGTTTTTTCACCCAGCGCATCGAGGAGCCCTGCGGATCGAAATCCATCAGGACCGTCGGTTGCTGGCGAGAAGCGAAGTAGCTCGCCAGGTTGATCGCCAGGGTCGTCTTGCCCGAGCCCCCTTTGGGATTCAGGACGACGATGCGCTTCATGGTGGCCTTGGTTTTTTCGGACGCGCTTCGCGTAGGAGCTGCTGAGAGCGTACGCACGCGCATCCGCTCCTGCAAGCCGATCAGAGGGCGTTTGGCGACTGTGAGATCGAACACGCCCTCTGTCACACACCATCCGTAGAGTCGTCCGTATGGAACGCCTGCTGCTTCTTTGGGATGAGCTCGACGACCTGGCCTGCGCCTGTCGCCACCTGGCTACGTCCGCGGTCGAAGAGGTCGGCGCGGCGTCTGCCCCTGTGATTGCAGGCCTTTCGGCGTTCGCCATGTGGTTCTTCCGTCCGCTCTAGTCCTGCTGCGGGCTCCCTGCTGCCTGCTTTCTTGCCGCTGCCGGCCCCTGCCGCACGCTGTGACGGCATTCCGAGCTTGAAAATTCCTGCCAGGTTCCCAAGATCGCACGCTCGGGACTCCCTCATTAAGTCACGTCAAGGGAAGAGCGATCATGGCGAGCACGGTTTCGGATCCTTCAGAGCCTATTCAAGAGCAAACCCGGAAAGAGACCCTCGGCTTCCAGGCCGAGGTGCGCGATCTGTTGAAGCTCATGATTCACTCCCTGTACAGCCACAGGGAGATCTTCCTTCGCGAGCTGATCTCCAATGCCTCGGACGCCAACGACCGGCTGCGCTTCGCGGCGATCGCAGAGCCCGCCCTGCTGGGGAACGAGCCCGAGCTGGAAATCCGCATCGACGCGGACGCTGCGGCCGGCACCCTCACGATCCGTGACAACGGCATTGGCCTCACCCGAGACGAGGCGGTCGCCAACCTGGGCACGATCGCCCGTTCGGGAACCGCCGAATTCTTCCGCTCTCTGTCGGGCGACCAGCAGAAGGATTCCCAGCTCATCGGACAATTCGGCGTCGGCTTCTACTCCGCATTCATCGTCTCGGAGCGCGTGGAGGTTCTGTCACGCAAGGCCGGAGCGCCCGAAGAAACGGGCGTCCGTTGGGAATCGAGCGCGGATGGCGACTTCACCGTCGAGACGGTGACGCGTGCCGAGCGCGGCACGGCAGTCACGCTCCACCTCAAGGCCGACGCGAAGGAGTTTGCGGATCCTTACCGGCTTCGCTCGCTCATTCGCCGTTACTCCGACCACATCGGCTTCCCCGTGCGCATGCGCAAGGAAGGCGCAGCGTCGCTCGACTATGAGGTGGTCAACCAGGCGAAGGCGCTTTGGACCCTGCCTCGCTCCGACATCAAGGACGAAGAGTACAAGCAGTTCTATCAGTACATCGCGCATGACTTCACCGACCCGCTGGTTTGGAGCCACAACAAGGTCGAGGGCAAACGCGAGTACACGAGCCTGTTGTTCGTGCCGAGCCGTGCGCCGTTCGACCTGTTTCAGAAGGAAGGTGCGCGCGGCTTGAAGCTGTACGTACGGCGTGTGTTCATCATGGACGACGCCGAGAATTTCCTGCCGACCTACCTGCGCTTCGTCAAGGGCGTGGTCGATTCCAACGACCTGTCGCTGAACGTCTCGCGCGAGTTGCTGCAGCAGGACCCGGAAGTCGACGCGATCAAGAGCGGAGTCACACGCCGCGTGCTCGACCTGCTCGCCAAGCTGATGAAGGACGAGCCGGAAAAATACTCGGCGTTCTGGAAGGAATTCGGTGCGGTGCTGAAGGAAGGCATCGCGCAGGATGCCGCGAACCGCGACAAGATCCTGCCGCTGCTGCGTTTTGCGAGCACGCACGAGTCGGGATCCGAGCCGAGCACGAGCCTTGCGCAGTACGTCGCGCGCATGCAGCCCGGCCAGGAGCGCATCTATTTCCTGATCGCCGAGAGCATCGCGGCGGCGCGCTCGAGCCCGTACATCGAGAAGCTGAAGGAGCGCGGTCTGGAAGTGCTGTTGCTGGGCGAGCGCATCGACGAATGGGTCATGGGCCAGGCAGACGCTTTCGAGGGCAAGCGCTTCAAGGATGCCTCGCGTGGGGACCTGGAGCTTGGAGGACTCGAGACCGAAGAGGATAAGAAGCAGCACGCAGAGGTGGCCAAGGAGAGTGAGGATTTCCTCAAGCGCGTGCAGGATGCTGTCGGAGCGCGCGCCGAATCCGTACGCGCGAGTGCGCGCCTGAAGGAATCGCCGGCCGTCCTCGTACTTGGCGAACACGATCTGGGCGCGAGCATGCGACGCATTTTCGCGGCTGCCGGACAGAAGATGCCCGAGACGAAGCCCATCCTCGAAGTGAATGTGAGCCATCCGATCGTGAAATATCTGGAGGGCATCAGCGATCCGGCACAGTTCGGCGAGCTTGCGAACCTGATCTACGACCAAGCGGAGCTTGCCGAAGGCGGACAGCTCGAGAATCCCGCAGAGTATGTGCAGCGTCTGAATCGGCTGCTCGTGCGGCTCGCAGGCGTATCGAGCCGTCCGGACGCAGGTGCGGGCACCGCGAGCTGAACGTGGCCAACAAGCCGCCACGCGCGGAGCGAATCAGCATTCCGGGTCCGGCAGGCGCGCTCGAAGCGCTCGTCGAGATTCCGGAACCGCTCGATGCCGGGCGCTTCGGCGTCATCTGCCATCCGCACCCGTTATATGGCGGGACGCTCGACAACAAAGTTGTCTACACCCTCGCACGGGCCTTTGAAGAGCTCGGCGCGCCTGCCATTCGTTTCAACTTCCGTGGCGTCGGGGCAAGCGCGGGCGCGTTCGATCGCGGCTCGGGAGAAGTCGACGACGCGCTTGCAGTCGTCGCGTATGGGAGACAGCGTTGGCCCGGCGCAGCGTTGTGGATGGCGGGGTTCTCGTTCGGCGGCGCCGTAGCCGTGCGCGCGGAAGCTCGCGCTCGTCCTGACCGCCTCGTGGCTGTCGCTCCGGGTGTCACCCTTCTGGACGTCGGGAGCATCACTCCGTCGTGCCCATGGCTCATCGTTCAGGGTGGCGCGGACGATGTCATCGAGCCGCGCTACGTGCTCGATTGGGCGTCGAAGCTTGATCCGCAGCCCGAATTGAACGTTCTCGAGGGTGCGGGACACTTCTTCCACGGTCGCCTGCACGACCTGCGCCAAGCCGTACTCGCGTTCATGCGCGCACCGCGGCGCGGCGCGACACCATAGCGGCCTGCAACAAGGCAAAAGCCCGCACCAAAGCAAAAGCCCGGAAGGAACGCGAAACGCTCCTGCCGGGCTTGAAAAACCGCGGTGCGCGGAAAGTCGGCTCGCTTTACGAGTTGACCATCGACTTCAGGGCCTTCAACGGCAGCGCGCGAACCTTCTTGCTCGCAGGCTTGGCCTTGAATGTCATCTTCTCGCCCGTGAAAGGATTGGTGCCTTCACGCGCCTTCGTGGCAGGCTTCTTGACGACCTTCAGCTTCAAGAGTCCGGGGATCGTGAACAAGCCGCCGCTCTTCAAGCTCTTCTTGATCACTCCGCCGAGTGAATCGAATACACCGCCGACCTGCTTGCGCGAGAGTCCGGTGTCTTTGGAGATCTGAGTCAGGACTTCCGACTTCGTCGGTGCGCCACCCTTTTTCGCCATTTTGCGCTACTCCTCGAATTTTGTGACAGTGAGCGCGGTGCTCACCGCGCGAAGTAATCGGCGCGAAAAATAGCACATGCACACACTTTCGCAAGGGTTTTTCTTCGCTGTTGGTGCCTGAAATGCCTTTTTTTCCAGGGTTTTTTGCGAGTGAGAACGCGGGCCGCCGCCGTGCCGCACACGCCGGACGCGCGCGCCGCGCATGCGCGGCTGCTGCGACTTTCGTTGCGGTGTCATCCGTAAGAGCGTGTTTCGTAACAGTGCGCGTGCTTCGGCTCGCGTGTGCGCGAGCGTGGCGGGCGCCTGAAATCCCCTGCAATTGCGCAATGTGTCGCGCGTTGGCTGCACCGGCGAGCGCAGATGTGACACGAACGCGCAACCTTTGCAGTTTCCGCGCGTGGCCGGCGCGCTGACCTGTCAGAATCAGTACCGAATGAGAATGAGCAGCGCTTGGATCGCGATGCACGCCCAGAGCGGCGATAGATCGATTCCAGCGAGCGCGGGGATCAGTCTGCGGATCGGGCGCAGCACCGGCTCACATACGCTGGCGAGCACGGACTGCATCGGCGAGTAGCCACCTGGAGCGATGAGACTCAGCAGGGCGTAGAGGAAGATCGCCCAGAAATAGGTCTGCAGCATCGTGCGCACGATTTCCAGGACCACGGACCGCGCCCACACGAACGGCCCCGGCAATCCGTAACCGCTGAGCCCTGAAAGGATTGCCACCTCGAGCGTCGCGACGAGAATGACCGCGACCACGGAGGCCGTATCCACCTTGCCGATCGGCGGGAGGATGCGCCGTAAGGGCAGGATCAAAGGATTGGTCACGCGGACCACCGCCTGGCAGATGGGATTGCGGAAGTCTGCGCGCGCCCACTGCAGCAGCAGGCGCGCGAGCACCACGAACAGCGCTAGCTGCAGCAGCGTATCGACGATGAAGATGATCGCGCCCATAGGCTTCGTGTCCGACCGCTAGCGCTCTTTGCCGAACTGGGAGGCCAGCTCGCGGCTGCGCAGTGTCGCCGATTCTAGTGCGCGGGCGATGATCCCGCGAAGATCTGCGTTGTTCAGGGTTCGTAAGGCCGCCTCGGTCGTGCCGCCCTTCGACGTCACTTGCTCGCGCAGGCGCGCGAGATCGGCATCGCTGGTATGAGCGAGAAGACCTGATCCGTACAGCGTTGCCACAGCGAGACGCCGTGCCGACTGCGGCTCGAGCCCCAGATCGACAGCAGCGTTCGCCATCAGCTCGGCCAGCAGAAAGAAATAGGCAGGTCCGCTGCCTGACAGCGCGGTCACGACGTCCAACGCGTCTTCGGACGGGACCCAGACGACTTCCCCCGTCGACTCCATTACATGCTGTGCTGCCGCTCGGTGCGGGGCATCGACGTGCGCGGGCGCGTAGAGACCCGTGGCGCCTGCCCCAACCAGTGCCGGCCTGTTGGGCATCGCGCGCACGACGGGTATCCCGGGACCGCACCACGTCTCGAGCGCCGCAACCCGGATTCCCGCCGCGACAGATAGAACAGTGGGCCGATTCCGACTCAGGAGCGTTCGCAGGGGTGTCAGAACTGACGCGGTGTCCTGCGGTTTGACCGCAACGACCACTACCGTCGCTCTTTCCAGTGCCGCGACGTTGTCAGCGGTGGCCATGATGCCGAATTCGCCCGCTAACGACTCGCGGGCCGCCTCCACGCTTTCGCCAACCGAAATCTGTTCCGGGCGCGTGCCGCGCCGGAGCAGGCCACCGATCAGTGCCCGGCCCATGTTGCCGCCACCGAGGATTGCGAGGTGCGTGTTGCTCATCCCGCAGCATTCTACCGATAGCGCCTGTCTGCTCGGCAGGGTTTAAGTGCGAAAAGAGCTTTCGCAACTTGGATCGAACTGACGCTTGGGCTTGCGGGTCCGCTTTGTCAGTCCGCGGCAACCGCCGCTTGGGGTCTCGCCCCGAACAACGCCGTGCCCACGCGCAGGCAGGTGGCGCCTTCCAGGACGGCCGCTTCCAGATCGCCGCTCATCCCCATCGACAGCGTGTCCAACCCGGCGCCTTGCGTATTCAGCGTTTCCAGAAGCTGACGAAGCCGGGCGAACCATTCGCGCTGGCGCGCCGCGTCCGGCTCTTCGGGGGGCAGGCACATCAATCCTCTGAGCTTCAACCGGGGCAAGCGGGCGACTTCCCGAGCCAACGCTGGCAAATCGGCGGGTAACACTCCACCTTTGGTCTGCTCCGCGGCGATGTTGACCTGCAGACAGACATTCAACGGGGCGGCGTAGTACGGACGCTGCTCCGAGAGCCGTTGCGCGATCTTCAGGCGGTCGAGCGCGTGTACCCAGGCGAAGCTCTCGGCTACCGGACGCGTTTTGTTGGCCTGCAGCCGGCCAACGAAGTGCCATGTCAGTGGGCGCACAGCCGGGTCGGGCAGCCCCGCAAGGGTAGCCATCTTGGCGAACGCCTCCTGCGGATAGCTCTCCCCGAACTGTGTCAGCCCCGCCACCGCCGCCGCGCGGATGATTTCGACCGTCTGACCCTTGCTCACCGCAAGGAGTGTGATCGAGTCGACACTCCGTCCGGCCCGGGCTGCGGCTGCGGCTATGCGATCTCGCACTTGGGCGATGCGCTCCAGCAAATTCTGCGGATTCATTAACATATGTGGGGTAGAAGGCCTCCGTTATACTCGCGGCGAGCTTGAGACGAATCCGCGCATGCGGATCTTGCGTGCTGCGCGGCCGATCTGCCGCCTGTGCATCTTCAGGCCCACTGGCCTACGCCTTCTTGGGGAGCTTTAATGGCCGTCGATATTGCGCAACTGCTGGCGTTCGCCGTCAAGAACAACGCATCGGACCTGCACCTGTCGTCCGGCGTGCCGCCGATGATCCGTGTCGACGGCGACATGAAGCGCATCAACATGCCGCCGCTGTCGCATAAGGAAGTGCACAGCATGGTCTACGACATCATGAACGACAAGCAACGGAAGGCTTACGAAGAGTTCTTCGAGACCGACTTCTCCTTCGAGATTCCGAAGCTGGCGCGCTTCCGCGTCAACGCCTTCAACCAGAACCGCGGCGCCGGCGCCGTGTTCCGCAACATTCCCTCCGTCATCCTGTCGTTGGATGACTTGAATTCGCCGAAGATCTTTCGCGACCTGTGCATGCTGCCGCGCGGCCTGGTGCTGGTCACCGGACC
>FTEM01001434.1_pt1 | contig 14249 bp, 12 predicted proteins | sample 1640201 | NCBI WGS metagenome assembly FTEM01 (sample SAMEA3914816, study PRJEB12502) | metagenome | biome: forest; material: soil | place: USA | collected 2011-09-16 | depth 0.3 m | reverse complement strand
GGCGCCGACTCTACATCAGGCAACGTGCACGCTCGATCTGGCAGGTGCTTCCTCATCGGGCTGCGCCAGCGTGCCGAGCTCGTGTGGCGCGAAATCATCGACATGAATCAATTGCATGCACTTGCGGTCATACTCGCGCAGTGTCGCCGCCTCCGTTTCCGAGACGATGCCCACTGCGAGCGCCTGTTGGATCTGTCCGGGAAGATCCAGTGCGGTGACCTTGCCTGTTTTGACGCCATCCACGCGAATACGCTTCTCGATCGCCTCGACGCCTTCGGCGAGCAGCAGCACTTCCTGGAGCAACCCGAGTGGGTTGGTCGGCTCCAGCGTCCAGTAAATGTACTGACACAGTCGTTCGCGCGCATCTGTCGGCGTCGTTACGAGTTTCGCGACGGTGCGACCTAACCTGTCGCCGGGAGCGGAGTAGGCGCGCCCCCGGGTGAAAATGAGCGCGCGCATGGCGCCCGCGAGAAAGCGGTTCGGAAAGTTTCGCAGAAAGCCGTGCACCTGCTCCTGGGCGTGATAGAGGAGATTGCGGCACGCCCACTCGACGATCGGCAGATCCTCCTCGGGGCGTCCTTGATTCTCGTGATGCTTGAGCACCATCGATGCGAGGTACATGCATGAGAGCACGTCGCCGAGCCGCGCCGAGAGGTTTTCCTTCTTCTTGAGATAGCCGCCAAGGGTCAGCATCGCGACATCGACGGCGAATGCGAACGACGCGCTGAAGCGAACGATGTGCTGGTAGTAACGCGCGGTCGGACCTTTTACCGGCACCGACGTAAAGCGGGCGTGCGTGAGCGCCATGATCAGCGAGCGCACGGCATTCGAGATCGTGAATCCGATGTGTCCGAACAGCGCGCGATCGAAATCATCCACTCCCTTGGCACGATCGGGGTTGCGCGCTGCAGTCATCTCGCGCAGCACGAACGGATGGCAGCGTACGGCGCCCTGCCCGAAGATTATGAGACTGCGTGTCAGGAGATTCGCGCCTTCGACGGTGATGGCCACCGGCACCGCTTCGTAGCCGCGGGCGAGATAATTCTTCGGTCCGAGGCAGATGCCCTTGCCGCCATGCACGTCCATCGCATCGTTTGCAACCTGGCGGCCCATTTCGGTGACGTGATACTTGAGCATCGCCGAAGGTACGGAAGGCTTCTCGCCGCCATCGATTGCGCCTGCGGTGACGGACCGTGCGGCGTCCATCGTGTAGGTCAGCCCGACCATGCGCGCGATGACCGTCTCGACGCCTTCGAATCGGCCGACAGGCATGTTGAACTGGCGGCGAATGCGCGCGTAGGCGCCGGTTGACCAGGTTGCCGCCTTCGCGCCTCCGGTGGCGTTCGAAGGCAGGGAAATGCACCGTCCCACCGACAATTGCTCAACCAGCATGCGCCAGCCCGCGCCTGCCATCTTCGTGCCGCCGATGATGACGTCGAGCGGCACGAACACATCCTTGCCCTGGATGGGTCCGTTCTGGAAGGGGACATTGATCGGAAAGTGGCGCCGCCCGATCGTCAGACCCGGCGTGTTGCGCGGGATCAGGGCGCAGGTGATGCCGATATCGGCTTTACCGCCGAGCAGCTTGTCAGGATCGAACATGCGGAACGCGAGGCCGACCACCGTCGCGATGGGCGCGAGCGTGATGTACCGTTTATTGAAATTCAGCTTCAGCCCGACGATCTCGCGTCCCTGCCACATTCCGCGGCAGACGATTCCGGTGTCCGGTATGGAGGCTGCATCCGAACCGGCTCGCGGGCTCGTCAGCGCGAAACAGGGGATTTCCTCGCCGCGGGCGAGCCGCGGGAGGTAATGGTCCTTTTGCTCCTCCGTACCGTAGTGGTTGAGCAGCTCTGCGGGACCCAATGAGTTGGGCACCGCGACTGTGGAGGAGGCGGTCGCGCTGCGGCTGGCGACCTTGGATAACACGCAGGAATGCGCATACGCAGAGAACTCGAGACCGCCGTACTTCTTCGGAATGATCATCGCGAAGAAGCCCTTCGATTTCAGAAACTGCCAGACCTGCGGCGGCAGGTCGCCCCGCTCGTGCGTAATGTTCCAGTCGTCGAGCATCCTGCACAGCTCTTCGCACGGCCCGTCGAGAAACGCCTGCTCTTCGGCTGAGAGCAGCGGCGGTTTGGCCGACAGCAGCTTCGACCAATTCGGCGCGCCCGTGAACAGCTCGCCGTCCCACCATACCGTGCCCGCCTCGAGCGCTTCCCGCTCCGTCTGGGACATCTTCGGCAGGAGTTTGAGGTACGCCTTCATGAACCGGCGCGTGATGAGCGCCTTGCGCAGCGGCCGCACGTTGAGAAGCCACAGTGCAGCCAGAAGGATCCACAGGAATACTTTCCAGGCGCCTGCAGGGGCGCTTTGTGCTCCCAGAACAGTGTACGCGGCGAGGAGGACCGTGAAGGTCGCTGTGAACACCAGGAGCGACAGGCGCCTGTATGCGAGAAAGAGTACCGCCGCAATGAATATCAGCGTGATGACCCCGCCGACCTGCGTAACAGCGTAGGCCGCGGCCGCGACCAGTAGAACGGTGATGATCGCGCCGAGCATGTGCTTTCCTCTCTACCGCTTTTTGTCGTCGGGACCTGCTTCCGTTTTACGCCTGTAATACACGCCCGTCACGGCAACCACACTGAGCCAGGCCATCGCCAGCACGGCAACAGCCGACCACCGATCGTCGCTCACGAACAAGTGTTGCTCGTTGCCGAAATAAATCAGGAAGAGGCCGAAGATGAGTGACGTGCCGCCCCATGCGAGATGCGTGGGACGCACTGAAGGTACGGGTTTTACGGGCGGTGGGCTCATCCCAGCAGCGCCTTGACGCCATCGCGCTCCTCGCGCAGCTCGGCATCGGTGGCGTCCATGCGCTTGCGGCTGAATTCATCGACGGACAGGCCTTGGACGATCTGGTATTCGCCGTTCTTGATCGTCACCGGGTAGGAGTAGATCACGCCTTCCTGGATTCCGTAGCTGCCATCGGCAGGCACACCCATGCTGACCCAATCTCCCGCTGCCGTGCCGTGTACCCAGGTGTAGATGTGATCGAGTGCGGCAGATCCGGCGGACGCCGCCGATGAGGAGCCGCGCGCTTTGATCACGGCGGCGCCGCGTTGCTGCACGACAGGGATGAACGATTCTTCGATCCATTTCTGGTCGACCAGCGACCTCGCAGCCTTGCCGTCGACGGTGGTGTGACTGATGTCAGGATATTGGGTCGCGGAATGATTTCCCCAGATCGTCATGCGGCGGATGGCCGACACGTGGGTTCCCGTCTTCGTCGCGAGTTGTGCGATCGCTCGGTTGTGATCCAGTCGTGTCATTGCCGTGAAATTGCGAGGGTTCAGCTCCTTCGCATTCGCACGCGCGATGAGCGCGTTGGTGTTCGCGGGATTGCCGACAACGAGCACTTTCACATTGCGATCGGCAACTTCGTTGAGTGCCTTGCCCTGCGCAGAAAAAATCTGCGCGTTGGCTAACAGCAGATCCTTGCGCTCCATTCCCGGCCCGCGCGGGCGTGCGCCAACCAACATCGCTGCATGACAGTCGCGGAAGGCCACCTTCGCATCGTCAGTCGCGACGACCTTGTTGAGAGTCGGAAACGCACAGTCATTCAGTTCCATCACGACGCCCTGCAACCCGGTCAGCGCCGGCGTGATCTCGAGGAGGTGAAGGTTCACGGGCTGGTCCGCGCCGAGCATCTGGCCCGATGCGACTCGAAATGCGAGGGCGTACCCGATCTGTCCGGCGGCGCCGGTGATGGCGACGTTCAAGGCTGGCTTCATGACGGGCGCGGGTCCTTCAAAGGCCAAAAGGGCCGAAATTGTAGCCTCCCTGCCTCCGCGCGACCCCCCGAATGCATCTTTCTTGGAAAGATGGGTGGTGTGGCTTGACACTTATCTAGTGATGTAGTTATATATAACACCAAGACGAAGGGCATCTGCATGGGGCAGATATCCGACTGAACTGAAGGAGAGAGACGATGAACGCGCTGAACGGTACTGTGAAATCCCTCGTATGCGGCATTGCAGCAATGATGATCACCGTGAGCATGAGCTGGAGCATGGTCGAGGCCACGGCTACGGTTCCCTGGGTGGCTGCAGCCGGCGTTGCACACTCGACCGCGGCGAAGCCGACGGTCCGGTCGCAGCACGCGTGGTTCGGGCAGCCTTCGCCCGCTGTTTTGGTAGATTAGTCCGCTAACCTTGGGGCACACCGACCTTGAGGCCGATCGGAGAATTGATGGACCCGCAGTGGGACGACAGCCTGCCGATTTACCGGCAACTGCGCGACCGGGTGGTGGCGATGATCCTGGAGGGCGTCCTCAAGGAGGGCGATCCGCTACCCTCGGTCCGCAGCGTCGCGGCGGAGTTCCGTCTGAACCCCCTCACGGTGTTGAAGGGGTACCAGCAACTCGTAGACGAGCAACTGGTCGAGAAGCGCCGCGGCCGCGGGATGTACGTCAGCGACGGGGCGACAAAAGCCCTCATGAAGGACGAGCGGCAGCGTTTTCTGGACGACGAATGGCCAAAGGTCCTGGCGACGATCCAGCGCCTCGGCCTTTCCGCACCGGATCTGCTTCGAACCGGCGCGCCGGCGCCCAACGCTCCCTATCCGACGACTGCGGGCGCAGCTACGGGCGCAACACCGGCCGCGGTGCCCGAAAAAAACGATGACGGCGACCACAATGACTAAAGTGATTGAAGCCCGCGGCCTCACCAAAGCGTTCGGCGCCCAACGTGCGCTGGACGGCGTGAGCTTTACCGTGGAACCCGGACGGATTGTCGGCCTCATCGGTCCGAATGGCGCAGGCAAGACCACCGCCCTTAAGGCCGTTCTCGGCCTCACTCCGTTCGAAGGCCAACTACAGGTTTTGGGTCGCGATCCGCGTGCGCAACGCGACGACCTGATGCGTGATGTGTGCTTCATCGCCGATGTGGCTGTCCTGCCCAAGTGGCTGCGTGTCAGCCAGGCAATCGACTTCGTTGCCAGCGTGCATCCGCGCTTTGATCGTTCGCGGGCGGAAGGCTTCCTCAGCAAGACCGACATCCGCTCGAATAGCCGCGTCCGCGAGCTTTCCAAAGGAATGGTCACGCAGTTGCATCTTGCGCTGATTCTCGCGATCGATGCGCGTCTGCTGGTGCTGGACGAACCGACACTCGGCCTCGATCTGCTCTATCGCCGGCAGTTCTACGACACACTGCTCAACGACTACTTCAGCGAGGAGCGCACGATTCTCCTTACGACGCACCAGGTTGAGGAGATCGAGAATCTTCTCACCGATGTTCTCTTCATCAATCGCGGTCACGTCGTGCTCGACAGCTCGGTGGAGGGTATTGCCGAGCGTTACGTGCAGATCACCGTCGGTCCCGAGCAGGCGGTGCGGGCGCGCGAGCTCAAGCCGTTTTATGAAAGAGAGATCTTCGGCCGGGTCGCCATGTTGTTCGAGGGCCGCACCGCGGCCGAGCTCGCCGGCTTCGGCGACCTGCGCACTCCTTCGATTGCCGATCTCTTCGTTGCGAAAATGCAAGGAGTGGCCGCATGAACGAGGCCGCCACCACCACAGCCGCCGCCGCGAGCGAAGCCCGCGAAGCGACCATCCCGACGCCACGTATCCTGATCGCGCTGATCCGCCGCGAATTCTGGGAGCACCGCGCGCTGTGGATGGTGCCGTTGGCGATCTGTCCCCTGTTGCTCATCTCGGCGTGGGTGAGTTTCCAGGGTTCGCATGGGTTCGGCTCTTCCACGGTTCCTTTCGGGCCCTTCCCGTGGGCTCCTCACACTGAGTCCGCACCCACCGCGGACCCGCACCTGACCGGGATTGCACTGTTCGCCCTGCGGCAGTGGGCGCTGAGCATTCCCCTGTACCTTGCGGCAACCGTAATCCTTTACTTCTACCTGCTGTCGTCGCTGTTCGATGAGCGCAAGGATCGCAGCATCCTGTTCTGGAAATCCCTGCCGGTGTCGGATGCCGCGACGGTGGCATCGAAGCTGCTGGTCGCGCTCGTCGTCGTGCCACTGGGCATCTTCGGCCTCGCGCTCGTCAACAACCTGCTGTTCACGGCGATCTGGGATGTGCGCGGGGCGCTGGGATCGATAACTTTCAATCCGTTCGTGTGGGACACCGGGGCGTGGTTCAAGGTCGAGGGATTGATGCTGGTCAGCGTGGTCATGTCGATACTCTGGTACGCCCCGGTTGCTGCGTATCTGCTGCTCGTCTCCGCCTGGGCGCGCCGCAACGTGTTTCTCTGGGCGGTTCTGCCGCCACTGATCCTCTCGGTCGTGGAGAGAGTTGCATTCGGCACGTCGTACGTGGCCTCGGTGTTCATGTACCGCCTCGGCGGGATCTGGACAGCCCTCGGACTGAACCAGGTGAGCCAGACTGCGATGCTGACCACCGAGCACGGCCGGATCCTGTATCTGCCGAAAGTCTTCGATGCGCTCGACGCCGGTGCGCTGTTCGCCAACACCGGCCTGTGGGTGGGTCTGATCATCGCCGGTGCGCTGACGTATGCGGCCGTCCGCGTCCGCCGCTACCGCGACGATACTTAGTCATGCGCTACGCGCAACTTCCGCGGTGAGCGCCCATTGGCGGCCGATCGCGCTTATCATTCCCGTACCAATTCGGCTGCGGGGTTCATCAGGGCTTGGGCACTCTCCTCGACGTACGGCGCGGTGAGGACAGTCTCGAGCTACAACTGTCCGGCGAATGGCGCGCCCTGCAGCTTCCCGGAATCGATGCCGCCCTGGCCGGAGTCGATTTCCGGGGAGTGCATAAGGTCATCATCGCCGCGGGGGGGCTGGCGGCCCTGGATCTGTCGGGAGCCTGGCGGCTGCGCCAGCTCCTGCAAGACCTGCAGGCAAACCACATCGAAGTCAGCTTTCAGGGCTCTCCGCCGGACACGTTGCGGCTGGTCGACCAGATTTTGTTGGATCCGGTTGCGCAGCCGCGTGCTGCCGAGGAGCTCGACAAGCCGAGCGCAGAGTCCGAGGTGGTCATCCGGCCACTCATCAGGATCGGGCGCAGTGTCGTGCGGTTCTTCCGTCACCTGCGCTCGGGAGTGGCCTTTCTCGGGCGAGTGAGCGTTACAGCGGCGCGCGCTCTTGTGCGGCCGACCCGCTTCCGTCCTATTTCGATCGCGCGACATGTCTACGATACCGGCATCACGGCAGTCCCGATCGTCGCGCTCATCGCCTTTCTCATCAGCGTGATCATCGCGTACATGAGCGCCCAACAGCTCCGCAATTTCGGCGCCGAGATCTTCGTCGTCGATCTCGTGACGATCGGGGTGCTGCGCGAGTTGGGGGTGCTGCTCACCGCGATCATCGTCGCCGGACGCTCGGGGAGCGCGTTCTCGGCCGAGATCGGCGCCATGAAGCTCAACGAGGAAGTCGATGCCCTGTACGCAACCGGCGTGGACCCCTTCGAAGTGCTGGTGCTGCCGCGGGTGTTGGGTCTCATCATCGCGCTGCCGCTGCTCACGGTCATCGCGGATATCATCGGCCTCATGGGAGGCGCGCTGCTGTGCCGGTTCCTGCTCGACATGCCGCTCAGCCAGTTCGTCAACCGGGTGGACGTTGCGATCGCTCCGACCACCTTCTGGGTGGGCATCATCAAAGCCCCCGTATTCGCGCTGCTGATCGCAATGGCCGGCGCCTATCGGGGCATGCAGGTGCGCGGCTCGTCGCGGCAGCTCGGGCGACTCACGACCGTCGCCGTCGTGCAGGCCATCTTCCTCGTCATCCTGGCCGATGCGATTTTTGCCGTGCTCTTCATGGAGCTTGACATTTGAACTATCCCGTCCTGGAAGTTCGCGGGCTCGTCAACCGTTTCGGCACGCAACTCGTGCACGACGGGCTCAACATGGAGGTGCAGGAGGACGAGGTGTTCGGAATCGTCGGCAGCTCGGGCGCCGGCAAGTCGGTCCTGCTGCGCAGCGTGCTGGGGTTGCAGCGCCCCGTGGCCGGCGTGATCCGGATCGAAGGCCAGGACATCACGCAGATGTCGGCCGCCCAGCTACGTGCGGTCAAAGCGCACTACGGCGTTACTTTTCAGCAGGGGGCGCTGTTCTCGGCGTTGACGGTCCTGCAGAACGTGCAGTTGCCGATGATCGAGCACGTGCGCCTGAGCTCGCAGGAGCGGGATGAGCTGGCCATGCTGAAGATCCGCCTGGTCGGCTTGAGCCCCGATGCGGCCCGGAAGCTGCCCGCCCAGCTCTCCGGCGGCATGATCAAGCGCGCGGCGCTGGCACGCGCACTGGCGCTCGATCCCAGGCTGCTGTTCCTGGATGAGCCGACTTCGGGCCTCGATCCGATCAGCGCCGCGGAATTCGACGAGTTGGTGCTGTATCTGCAAAAGCAACTGCGGCTGACGGTCGTGATGATTACGCATGATCTGGACACGATCTTCCGTACCTGCAATCGTGTCGGGGTGATTGTCGACGGCCATATGGAATCGGATTCGCTCGAGCGTATCGTCGATAATCCGCATCCGTGGATCCAGGCCTATTTTCACGGCGAGCGCGCGCGCGCTCGCCTGGAGCGTTTGCATGGAGCGTGAGGCAAACTACGCAGCCGTAGGCGCGTTCGTCCTGGTGGTCGCTCTCATCGGCGCGCTGTTCGTTTACTGGTATTCGGACAGCCGCGAGCACAAGAGTTATCAGCGCTACGAGATTTACTTCGACGGCAGCGTCAGCGGCCTCGATCGGGGCGCCGCCGTTCGCTACCTCGGAGTGGATGTCGGACGCGTCGTGGACATGCGGGTCGATTCCCAGGACTCGAGCCGGGTACAGGTCATCGCCGACATCGATTCCACGGCGCCGATTTCGACCGAGACGGTCGCAGAGCTGTCGCTGCAGGGCGTGACCGGCCTGCTGTATATCGACCTGTTGAAGGTGCGCGACAACCGTCAGCTCATTCCCGCCGTCCCGAGCCAGAAATATCCCGTGATCCGTTCGGCGCGCTCGGGGTTCGATGTGTTCCTGGCAAGCCTGCCCGAAGTCGTGGCGGCCGCCGGCAAAGTGATCGACCGCGCGGGCCGCCTGCTCAACGACCAGAACCTCGAATCGCTGTCGCACTCGTTCGCCAACATAGAGAAGGCCACGGCCGGATTGCCGGACACGCTGCGCCAGGTCAACTCGCTGGTGCTCGATTTGCGCAATGCCACGAAGGAGCTGACGGCGACGGCGGACAGCACACACCAGGTCATCCAGGCGGCGGGACCTGAAATCGTTGCGGCCGTGCAGCACGCGCGCACCGCGGCCGATCATCTTTCAGAGGCCAGCGGCCGGCTCGACCAGATCATCGAGGACAATCGCCAGGATGTCCGCTCCTTCACGCGCGAGGGTCTGCCCGATCTGGAGCGTTTCATTCGGGAGGGGCGGGCAGCGGCGCAGGATATCCGGGAGCTGTCGCGCAGCCTGCGTGAGAATCCGTCCCAACTTCTCTATCAGCCGCCCGAGCGGGGCGTGGAGATCCCCCGATGATCCGATTTGCCGCCGCCGTGCTGTTGCTCGCCGTTGGCGGCTGCTCCGGCCTGTTACGCAGCACCTCGCCACTCGAGCAGGTGTACTTCCTGCGCGCGAAATTTCCGTCGGCAGCAGAACCCGCGGGTGCGGTTGGGGCGGCGGGGGCGGTAGGCACGACGGCGGCAGCGGGCGCCGGTACGGCCGGCGCTCACGACGTTGCGAATGGTGCGGGCATGGCCTCAGTGCACGTGGGAAGGCCCGTAGCCGGCCCCGGTCTGGATTCCTCGCACATCGTGCTGGTCGAGTCGAATCGACGCATGAGCTACTACACGGCCAGCCGATGGCCGGCAGCACTCCCGGAAGTCGTGGAAGACCTCGCATCGCAGGCGCTGCGGGCCTCGGGAAGCTGGTCGAACGTGCAGAGCTCGGATAGCCCGTTTCCGTCGGACTACATTCTGCAGATCCGCATTCGTCGCTTCGAAGCTGACTACACGTCGAATGCAGCGGGAGGCGCGGGCGCACCTGAGACCCACGTAGTCTTGGATTGCACACTCGGGCGGCGCTCCGGGCGCGACGTCGTCGGCACGTTCACGGCGGAGGGATCGTCAACAGCCGCCGCGAACCGGCTCAGCGACGTCGTTGCCGCGTTCGAGGATGCGACGAATATGGCGCTGTCTTCATTAGCAGCACATGCCGCTGATGCCGTACACGCCGGCACTCAGAACATCGACAATCCAGTGCCTTCCATTACGCGGTAGAGCCAGTAGCGCGACTGGGCCGGATCCGCGTATACCCCGAAGTCGGCCGTATATTCGATACCGAGTCCCGCGCGGTTGCTCCACAACGTCTCGAAGTATTCGAGAGCTTGCGTCGCGAGCGCGGAGCTGCGTTCAACTTCGATGGCGAGATTCGCCTCCAGGTTGTAGTCCGCAAGATTCCGGCGTGTCAGATTCGCGGAGCCGAGCGTGATCCACAGGTGCTGTGGTCCGTAGACCATGACGAGCTTGGTGTGAAACTGCTCGCCATGCGTGCGATACCAGCGGAGGTGAATTTCCCCGTCGCTTGCCGAGACGAGCTCACTTGCGACGGAGGTGTTGGGAATCCCGGATTTCTCGTGCCCGAATGCATCCTTGTTGGGATCGAGAATGAGACGTACGGCAACGCCCCGGCGGCTGGCATCGAGGAGAGATTCGACGACGGCGCGATCGGACAGGTAGAACATCGCGATGTCGATGTTGTCTCCCTTGTTCGCGCCATCGACACGTTCGAGCAGCTCCGAGAGAATGGCTCCCTCGGTAACGACCTTCACCCGTGCGGTCTCTGTCGTCGGCGAAGACGTCGCGCCGCCGTCCAACCCGTTGCTGAGATCGGGAGGCAGATCGATCGCACCCTTCCATCCTGAAAAGCGTGCTACCGACAGCTCGCTTTGCAGGAGCGGGACGAGGGGAGCCCCGCTGACTTTCGCCGCGACGTTGGAGTGCGCACTGCTGGCGTCGTGTGGGTTTGCCGACGCGACGACACCGACCAACCCGTCGTGCCCGTCGTCGGCGATGATCACCTTGCGGTGGTTGGCCTTGAAATTGGCAAGGCGTGCCCACGCGCCGAAGGTAATAGGAGTGTCGTCCTCATCGAGCGGGTTCGGCAACCAACCTGAACCTTTACCTTTGCCGTTCCACCAGCCGATAGCGAGCCGCCAGAAGCCGGAATACACGAGATTCGAATCCCGCAACGGGTCCAGATCCGTGACCGTCACGTCCACCCCGGCTGCCCGCAGCAAAATCAGATCGCGCGAGGGCACGCTGCCGTAGAGCTCGTTGATCGGATCGGTGATGAACAGAACTTTCAATTCCGGATGCGCGCGCCGTTGCTCGAGCAGGGCATCACGCAGCTCGCCAGTGATGGCCCGAAGTGGCGCCGCGGGACCTGCGATGGTTCCGCGTTGCTCGTTGAACAGGAAGTAATCGAGCACGATGAAGCGGCGCGCGGAGCGAACCACCTGCAACACTTCGTCGAATATTCCCTGGCTGACCACCGGACGACCGTAGGCGTCGGCCGCCGTGATATCGGCGATGAAAGTGATGTTGGCCGCGGGCACGGAGTACCACATCGAGGCGGTCTTCACCCCGGGCGGCAGTGGTTTATTCGCTTCCCAGTACGCAGTTCCGAGCCATGCAATCGCGACGGTGGCAAGAATCAGCCGCCGCCAGAGGCGAAAGCGGGAAGGGGTCAGCATTCGGCAGGCGTGGGGCCCGTGAAGCTCAGGCCGACCGGCTGGCCAGTTCGTCTGCGTGCGGTATCAGATGCCCGAACGGTGCGGTGCCGGCGGCCTGGCGCATGAGAAGGGCGAGCAGCTCTTCCGATGTGCATGGCTCTCCGAACAGCTTGCCCTGCGCATAGTGGCAGTTGTGCCGGCGCAGGAACTCGAGATGGCGCAGGGACTCGACGCCCTCCGCCACCACTTCCATCCCCAGGCTTCGTCCCATCTCGATGATGGTGCGGACGATGGTGGCATCGCCCGCATCTTCGCTCACGTCACGCACGAACGACTGGTCGATCTTCAGGGTGCCGATCGGGAACTGCTGGAGGGCCGAAAGAGAGGAATAGCCCGTGCCAAAGTCATCGATCGACAGGTGCAGTCCCATTGCATACAGCTCATCGAGCAGCCGCACCGTCCGCTTGGCATCCGCCATCAGGGTCGTTTCGGTGATCTCGAGCTCGAAGGAGGTCGGGGAGACGCCGTGCCGCCGGAAAACCGAGCGGCAGCGCAGGATGAAGCTTGCCTGGCGTAGCTGCTTCAGCGACAGGTTCAGGGAAACGCGGCCTGGATCCCCCCCTTCGCTCTGCATGTGGCGGTAATCCATGCACACACGGTTCAGGACCCACTCGCCGATGTCGAGAATGAGGTTGGTTTCTTCCGCGAGCGGGATGAAGTGCGACGGTGGGATGTCGCCGTGGCCGGGCAGCCGCCAGCGCAGCAGGGCCTCCGCACCGATGATGCGGCCGTTGCGCAAGTCAACCTTCGGCTGGTAGCGGATCACCAGCTCGTCACGCTCGAGAGCGCGGCGCAGCTTGCTCTTCAACATGAGGCGCTCGACGGCCGCGGCGTTCATTTCCGGTGAGTAGAACGCGAACGTATTGCCGCCGTTCTGCTTCGAGTAGTACATGGCCGCATCCGCATTGCGGATGAGATCGATGACGTTCTCGGCATCTCGCGGGCAGAACGCGATGCCGATACTCGCGGTCAGAAACACTTCGTGCTGGTTGAGCTGAAAGGCGCGCGCCACCTCAGTGAGAATTGCACGGGCCAGATGCGCGATCGGGCCGCGATTATCGGCGTCCGCCGGCAGGCCGTCGACGAACAAAGCGAACTCATCTCCCGCCAACCGCCCGATCACCGTGTCTTTCGGCAACGCGCGAGTCAGCCGTTCCGCCAACACTTCCAACACCCGGTCGCCGGAGCCGTGGCCGAACGTGTCGTTCACTTCCTTGAAGCGATCCATGTCGAGATACAGCAGCGCCACGACCTGGCCGCTACGCAGCGAACGCGCGATCGTCTGCTGCAGCAAATGGTGGAACTGCATCCGGTTCGGGATCTTGGTGAGCGCGTCGTAGCGTGCCAGATAGCGGATGCGCCGCTCGGCCCGCTTACGGTCCGTGATGTTGCGGGCGACGAAGATATTGCCTTGGAACTGCGGATCGTCGCTCGCAATGTGCGAGCCGGTGAGCGACACGGGGATCGTCTGGCCACTGCGTGTGCGGATGACCGTTTCGCGAGTTTCCTGCGCCGCCTGCAGCAGGTCGAAGCCTTCGCGCTCGCGCTCATCGAGCACGGCGACGATGCTGCGGCCGAGAATCTCTTCCTCGCCGTACCCAAGGAGCTTGCAGGACGCGGAATTTGCGACCTTGATGACGCCGTCGGGTGAAGTGACGAACACGGCATCCGTCATGCTGTTCAGGACGCTGTGGAGATAGTTCTTGTTGACCGTCCCCTGTCGCAGCCGGCCGCGCATTTTTTCGAGCGCCTGGCTCAACTCGCCGAGCTCGTCGCGCCGGCGCACTTCGAGCGGCCGTGTGTAGTCGCCCTGCCCGATCCGCTCGACACCCTTGATGAGCGTCACGATCGGAGTCTCGAGTCGGCGTGCCGCGCGCCACGCCAGAGCTGCGCCGATGAGGCCACCGAAAACGGCCAGGCCGCCGGCGAGCAGCAGCATGTCCTGTAGCTGGGAATTCTTCGCGAACGCCATGCGCGCCGAGAGCGTCGTCGTTGGCGGCGGCGCCGCCTGTTCCAACACGAGGCGGAGTTGGCCGAATGTGTGCGGAGTCGCCGCTCCCGGGATGCTCTCGACCATCTCGCGGACCGGCTCGGTAGCCTCGGACCGCAGAGCGTCGGCATGCGTCAGCGTCGATCGCTTCCAGTTGAAAAGAATACTTCCGGCGGTGTCAGTTACGGCGATCTCGGTAACGGTCTCATCGTCCATGAACGGCTGCAGCCGGCGGGAGAGCCCTGCGGCATCGCGTGTGCGGACTGCGCTCGCAACGGCATCGGCAGCGTGCCCCGCGGTTTCCGTCGCCCGCGCGCCGAGTTCGGTTGCGACACGCTCTCGCACCGAGCTTTCGGCCATGTTGCTGAGGCGGCGCGTTCCCAGGTCGTCCTGCCACGCAAACAACGCCGCAAGAACGACCATGGCGAGCAACACGACCACGAAGGCCGCGCTCGCATACTTCAACTTGAGGCTAACTGCAGTCACAACATTCCGGCAGCAGCCCGTTGCC